>Ga0315273_10007310_pt1 | contig 13820 bp, 10 predicted proteins | sample YL17G02_0_MG_FD_205753 | JGI IMG/M metagenome (GOLD analysis project Ga0315273, IMG submission 205753) | Sediment microbial communities from Yellowstone Lake, YNP, Wyoming, USA - YL17G02_0 | ecosystem: Environmental > Aquatic > Freshwater > Lake > Sediment | place: USA: Wyoming | collected... | reverse complement strand
CGCGCCGGTGCCCAGGCCGACGAGCGTGACCAGGTCGCCGGTCATGTCGCTGTCTTCCGCCCAGCGCCGCGCGCTAACGGTAGTGGACGAGGCGCCGTTCTCATACTGATACCAGTGCGGCTGGAGGGTCAAGCTGCCCGTGGTGACCAACTGGATTTGCAGGCCCTGGACGGCCGTGTCGACGTACTCCCAGCCCAAGCCGGGCTTGATCGGATCAAGCTCGATCGGCTCGAAGGTCTCCGGGTCTTCGCCCCAGCCGTCGCCGCAGAACGCTGCCCAGACGTAGACCGGCGTTTCCGCCGCCAGGTCCCGCGGCTCCACCACGTCCGGGATGTCCGCGGGCGTGAACTTCGGCGTCCCCACGCTGCCCGGGTTGGAGGTCGACACGTAGTTGCGGTGGATGTCATACGAACCCGCGTCGTTGCTGCCCGTGGCATAGGGCGTGAGGGGACCATAGCCCGTCCGGAACACGATGTTGCCGCCGGCTGAGGTATTGGGCGGCTCCGTCGTCACCCAGATGCGCACTTCGACGCCGATGCCGGCGGAGCTTTCGGAGGCGGCGGCGCTCTCTAACCCGCCGGATGCTCTCGCACCGGGCGCGTCCGTCCCGACCGAGCACGTGGGGTTGACAAGCTGGCCCACAAATGGGTTGATGTCGTCGAAATTGACCGTGCCGTTACAGTCCACGTCGGCGCTCAGCCAGAAGCAGTTTGGGTATCTGACGTCGTAGCCCGCCTGGCCGACCAGCGCCGTCACGAACGGGTTGATGTCGTCGAAGTTCACAGCCCCGTCGCAGTTCGTGTCGCCGTGGAGCACCTCGCGGCATTCGAAGGCGGCACCCTGCCACTCGCCTCCATCGGTGTTGCAGTCTGACTCGGTAACTTGCGTACAGACCCCCTGGTTGCAGCAGGCGCCGGTCGGCTGCTTGATTGCGAGGCTGTGGTAGGCGCCGGATGCGACGGTCGTATACACGAAGGCCGAACCCAGATCGGGCACGTCGCGCTGCCCATCGCCATTGGACCCCCATGTCATGATCGTCCCGTTGTTCCTCAGTCCGAGGCTGTGATAGACGCCCGCCGCGATCGCCGTGAAGCCGGTCTGCTGCGGACCGGGAAACTGGCTGGGGTTCTGCTGCTGTCCCCAGTGCTGAATCGTATGGTCGGGTGTTAGGCCCAGGCTGTAGAAGTGGTTGGCCGCGACCGCCTGAAAGCTCGTGTTCTCGGGGACCATGCTTTGGCCGTAATGAGGGGAGACCGGAGGATTCTGAGTCCTCGCGGCGTCGCCGGCTCCCCATGCCACGACCGAGTGATCGGACTTGCGGCCGAGGCTGTGGAACGAGCCGGCCGCGACCGCGACGAACCCAGTATTCGGGTATGGCGCGATGCTCTGGCCGAAGTGGTAATCGCCAGTCTCGCCGGACTCACCTGCACCCCACGCGAGAATCGAGCCATTCGACTTCACGGCCAGGCTGTGGTAGTCACCCGCCGCGATGGCAACAAAGGGGTTCCCCTCCTCGCCCTGCTGATCGATGCTCTGACCGAAGTGAGGCCACTCATCAACAGGGTCCCCAGTGTCGCCGGCACCCCACGCCACAACCGAGCCGCCGGCCTTGAGGCCAACGGAGTGGAAGGCCCCCGCCGCAACGGCGGTGAACGGATTCTGTGGATCGACGGCCGGCGCATCGCACTGGCCGTAAGTGTTGTCTCCCCACGCGACGATCGACCCGTCGTGCCGCAGGCCCAGACTGTGATAGTAGCCCCCCGCCACGGCTACAAAGCCCGTGTTCGGGATGCCCGACGGGAAAGGAGATTGCTCCTCATCGGTGCGTCCCCATACCACCACCTGCCCGTCAAGGCACGGATTGGTCTCGCAGATAGCGCCCTCGCCCCAGAAGTAGCCGCCGTAGGTAGCGCAGGCCTCTGAGATCAGGAAGATGCAGGCGCCGTCGGTCAAGCAGCATGCGCCGCCCTCGGCGCAGGTCGACTCACAGCCGCCGGCCGCGATCCGCGCCGCGAACAGGTCGCCGTCATCCTCGTCGAGATCGCCGTCGCAATCCAGGTCCCCGTGGAACACAATGCTGCCGTAGAAAGCGGGATGGTCTATAGCAAAGCCCTCGGGATTGCTGAGCGCCGAGTCGAGCAGGTCGGCGTCGTCCTGGTCGACGTCGCCGTCGTTGTCCACGTCCCCTTTGCACTTGGTGATCCGGTACACGCGTTGCTCGGGGGAGTTGATCCCATAGGGCGTGCCGTTGACGAAGACATAGACCCCCGGTGCCCAATGGTCGCCCACGTGCCAGCCGTCCCAGTCGATGGCGACGGCGCCGGTATCCAGGTCGATGGAACCGACCTCGATGTCGCTCAGGAGCGAGCCGTTGACGAGGATTTGGCCGGTCAGCGCGTTGTCGATCGTGATCGGGCCATGCACGTCGCCGCCGATCAGGATCGCTCCGGAGCAGCCGCCTGTGCCCGCGACGTGCAGCTCGGTCCCCTCGTCGATGTCGCCGTCCACCTGGAACAAGCCGGTGACATTGCCGCCAATTTCGCAGTAGGGCTGGTCGTTCCTGAGGTTCCGGACATGGATGGTCCCCAGTACGTCGCCGGCGATGCTGGCCATGAACGACATGTGCGGGGCGAGGATCTGCCGGCCTTCGGGCACAGAGCCGTCCCCGGTCTGCGAGAGCTCCAGGTGAAGGTAGAGGTCTGCCTCGCCCAGGGTTGTTACGGCGGTGAAATCAACTCCGCCGTACGTGGGATGGAGACCGCTGCCCCAGATCGTGCATCTGAAAACGTCGCTGCCAATCGTGCCGCAGTCCACGGACGGTACGTCCACGAGGTCACCGCCAGGGGCGTTCTCTCTGTACTCAAGCACCCAGTCCGCGCTGTCCTTGAGCGTGATACTGCCAGTCTCCTTGGTGAAAAGGTAGTGCGTATCTGAGAATTCAGACAGGCCATTCCTCGTTATGATGCAACAGTAGTCGTCGTAATTCGGGGGTGAGCCGTAGTAGCGGGTCTTGGCACGCGCTGACGATGAAACGCACGCCAGGATCAACGCGCCGACAATTGCCGTAGGTACCCGTGGGTGAATCATGCTACGCTCCCTTCCTTGCAGTCCGTGACAAGAGGACGGCACCGGCAATCGCAACGAGGGTTGCGCCAGGTTCAGGCACGATGCTCACCTGCACGTAGTCCCACTCTGACTCCGATCCGGCGCCAGTCCAGGGGTCACCCCACGAGACATAGGGGGCTGGCGTGTTCGGTTCGCCGGAATAGAGGGCACTGTGAAACACGAGCCGGTCGTCCACGAACAGATCGTAGTGTTCCATGTCCGTCAGAAACGAGTATGCGTGCCATGCGCCCGGTTCGAGGAGGGATAGTACCTGATAGCCGCTGTGTCCCGGCGTCAACGCGGAAATCAAATCCGGGGCCAGGTTAAGTGGAGCACTCTCGCCGTACGACCTGGCAATGTGCATCCCGGCATCGCCGAACCAGTCGGGCGCGCCGTCATCCTGCTGTTGCAGCACGCGCATGCGCCAATCGACGCGGAGGAACTCCCCGGGCCCGGGCATCAGATCCGAGCCCCAGACAGCGTATAGGTCGGCAGTGTCGGGCGATGCCATCGAATTGAGCCGGAACACACCGTCTTCCACCGTGCGCTCCACGCCGGCCTCCGGGTTGTTCGTCCAATGGCTCCACCCCTCCTGCTCGGGAAACGTCCCGTCAGCCTCGTAATACAGGGAAAAGCTGTTTGCGAGCGCCGGCGCGGCGCACGCCAGGCAGAAGCAGGGGACGATCAGGCGGCGAATGTGGCGTGTCATGTTATGACTCCCTGTCTTCCAGTCGATGGGAAAGCGAGAACAGCGACAGCCCCAATCAGCAGTCCGCCCGGTTCGGGCACGATGCTCACCTGTACGTAATCCCACTCGGACTCCGAGCCTCCCGTTCCACCGCTCCATGTGTCACCCCATAAGATGATGGGGTAGGGTGTCTCGGACTCGCGGTGGTTGCTCTGGAAGGCGACCTGACCATCGACGAACAGGTCGTAGTGTTGCGCGTTCGTCAGAAACGAGTACGTGTGCCATGCTCCCGGTTCCAGCGCCAACAACTGGTAATCCGGGTATTCGGGCATCCTGACTGAGACCGAATCCGGGGATAGGTGAAATGAGGCGTACCCGTTTACCCGTATGTACATGCCCGCCTCGCCGAACCAATCAGGGACATCGGTGGCACCCTGTTGCAGCACGCGCATGCGCCAGTCGACGCGGAGCAATTCGGTAGGTTCCGGTACAAGGCTGGGGCTGGCAAGCTGATAGACGTCCCAATCAAAGGATTCCATGGAGTTGATCCGGAAGATGCCGTCCTCCAGTGTGCGCACCACTTTGCCGTCCGGCTGGTTGCCCGACGAGCGGGTCCAACCCTCCTCCTCGGGAAACGTCTCATCGCCATCGTAGCGCAAGAAGAAGCTGTCGGCAAGCGCCGACGCGGCGCAGGTCAGCCACAACCCTGAAACGGTCAGTGCACGGATGAAGCCTGTCATGTCATGCCTCCCTATCTTCCAATCGACGAGAAAGCGAGAACAGCGACAGCCCCAATCAGCAGTCCGCCCGGTTCGGGCACGATGCTCACGCGCACATAGTCCCATTGGGATTGCGAGCCAGCTCCCGACCAGGAATCACCCCACGAAACACGGGGATTTGGTGTCTCAGGAGTGCCGGTGTAGAGGACGTCCTGGAACAGAAGCTGCCCATCCACATATAGGTCGTAGTGCTGCATGTCGGTTAGGAGTGAATATGTGTGCCACGCGCCCGCCTCCAAGTGGGATATTACGCGATAGCCGCTGTATCCGGGCGTCAGCGCGGAGATGACCGCCGGTCCCAGGTTGAACGATGCATACTGATCGTTCGACCTGCCGACAAGCATTGTGGCATCACCGAACCAGTCGAGGTCGTCCACGTCCTGTTGCAGCACGCGCGTGCGCCAGTCGACCCGGAGCAGTTGTCCAGACCCGGGAACGAGATCCAGCCCCCCAACCCGGTAAACGTCGGCGGTGCCGGGGGACGCCATCGAATTGATGCTGAACACGCCGTCCGCGACAGTTCGCACGTGTGCGGGGTCCGGGTGGTATGTCCAACGACTCCAGCCCTCCTGCTCGGGAAACGTCCCGTCAGCCTCGTAATACAAAGAGAACGTGTCGCCGAGCGCCGGCGCGACGTAGGTCAGGCAAAACCCCGAGACGATCAGTGCGCGGATGAAGCGTGGCATGTTACGACTCCTTTCTTCCGGGCAATCACGTCGGTCGGCCCTCCAGTGGCCGGCCTCAGGTGCGCCCTCCCAGCCCCGGCGCCATCGGACGCCCTCGTCTCTCCCTCACCCGGCATTATCGGTCGATCTTGGCGCTGCGGTCGAGGGCCTGATGCCGGGAGCCTCGGTTTCCGGGCTTCCACAGCCCCCTCGCGCAGCGCGCCGTCGATGTCGAGGAAACCGCCCCGCCCTTTGAGCTACGACCCACGCCCGTTCCGCGCAGGATCATGCACCAGCGCACGCAGTGGCACTCCCGTCCCCATTTCACCGGCCACGTCGTCGCCCGCACGCATCGTCTCTCACGCATGTGACCAACCTCCGCAGGGGCGCGCCCCGCGCACAGCCCCACGCCCCGGGGGATAGGAACCCTCGTTCGACCCCGTCTCATACGCATCCTGTTTATTCCTTGCGCTCGATCCAGTGGGTCCTGCAGATCGACCGGATTCGCTCGGGGGTGAGGGCATTCCAGGCGGCGGAACCTGCGGCCAGCAGGTCGTCGTAGTCGGCGTAGACGCGGTTGCTCAGGTGGTGTTCTTTCAAGAAGCACCAGACGCGTTCGATCGGGTTCAGCTCGGGCGAGTACGGCGGTAGGAACAGCAGCGTGATATTGACGGGCACCCGCAGGTCCTTGGCCACGTGCCAGCCGGCCTGATCGAGCACCAGCACAACGTGTCGAACCGGGCCGACGTGCCGGCTGAGGTGTTCGAGATACAGGCTCATCAGCCCCGTGTTCACGGTCGGCATCAGCCAGGCCAGAGAGTCGCCGCTGAGCGAGTTGGCCGCGCCGTACGCATAGACCCAGTCATACTCGGTTTGTTTGCGCCGCGTCGGCCGTGAACCCCGCCGGGCCCAGACGCGGGTCAGGGAGCCTTTCTGTCCGAAGCGGGCTTCGTCCTGGAACCAGACCTCGACCGTCTGGTCGGGGTGCGCAGCGCGGACCGTCCGGACAAAAGGGGGGCGGCGTGCCGCCAGCGCTGCATCGCGGCCGGGTCGTTCTTGCGATGCTGGGGACGCGGCCGCAGATACGAATAGCCCAGACGGTGCAACAGGTCGTAAGCGCCTTGTAGCGAGTAGCGCACGCCAAATTCTTCTTTCAGGACGCGGACCACGTCGACGCCGCGGAGCGAGCAAACGCCATCCGGCGGCCGGGGCTCGGCGTCCAACCGAGCACGCAGCCGGTCTTCGTCAGCGCGCGGCAGACGCGTGGGTTGGCCAGAACGCGGACGATCCGTTAGGCCGGCGAGCCCGTGGTCTCGGTAACGATACACCCAGTACTGCACAAAGCGGCGGCTGCGGCCAAGCTGGTCGGCGATCGGCACAGCTTCGAAGCCCCGCAGCGCCAACAGCACACCGCGATAACGCTCGCGCAGCCGCGCATCGCGCTCCGCCCGCACCCCACGCTCCAAGACCTTCACGTCGTCCGCCGAGTGCGCTTGCACATCCATCCCGAGGCCTCCTTGCCACGCCGAGCAAAGCATGCGCGACCGGAGACCTGGGCGCAATACCTAACTTGCGCCGAACAGCGCGCAAGAACTAAGCGGATTGCGTATCATAACATCTATAGCCCCCGTTCCGCCCCCGGGTCAACCGGGCAAACACCCGGTATCCCGGATTTCCGCTCGCCCGCCTACATCTCGCGACCCGCCACATCGCCAGCGCGCCCGTCCGCATCATCCGCGCGCCCCAGCCTCTTGTCGCCCCCATGCTCCCCCCTTCGCCGCCCGTCTGATAAGAAGCAGGACTGGAGCCGCTGCGCGGAAGAGTCTCAAATCGGTGTCATACAACGATGAGTATCTTGGTACTCTTCGCCTCCCGGCCCGCTCGAACCGCTTTTCCAGGACTCAACCGGCCCGCACGCGCCGGGCACCACCGGTGCGACGATCACGAGGGCGCGACTGATCGGCGACCGCCCCTGAGGAGCAACCTCGTAAGGCTACTTCTTCTCTTCCGCGATCGGCGCGTCCAGAATCGGCGGCCGGTCCTGGGCCTTTTGCTTCTTCTCGATCTCGATCTGCTCGACCAGAATGCTGGGCGAGATCGCCGACACGGGCACCGACCCCGACTCCGCCCCGCAATACCCGTTGAACACCGCCGGATCGTCGCCGGTACAGAGAATCTTCGAGAAGCACGTCAGCGGCGTGCCCACGATGTCTACCCCACGCACCAGCTCGTCCGGGCGCCCGTCGGCATAGACTCGGTACACCAGAATGGGCGCGACCTTGAACGCCTGCGGCATGTAGCGGCCGGTCATGGTGAAGCCGCCGGATATGTCGCTGAACAGTAGACCGTACTCCTTGCCCTGCGTCTTGCACTCGTCGATCAGCATGGCCCGCAACTGGTCGAACGGGACTTGCTTAGCGGATTCGACGACGAGGTTGCCCTGCCGGGAAACGACCTGGTAGCCGGGCTGGCGCCGGCCGTGGCCGTTCGACTTCGTAATGCCGCGCGTCGGACTGCGCGACATGAGGAACGTCTTGAGCACGCCGCATTCGACGATGTGCGCCGGCTGCCCGGGAACGCACTCGTCGTCGAACTGGTAGAAGCCGTTGAGGTCCAAGCCCTGGAATCGCCGCTGCGACGGGTCGTCCACGATGCTGATGAAGCTCGGCAGAATGCCCTGTCCGATCTTCTTGGCGAAGGTCTGTCCCTCCTCCACGTCTTTCTGGCGATGGCCCTCGATCCGGTGCCCGAGAATCTCGTGGAAGAACACGCCGCTGGCACGGTTCATCAGGATCGCCGGCCCGGTGTACGGGTCGACCAGCGGCGCCTTGCGCAGCGCCAGCACCTGCGCGATGACTTGATCGACCGCCTTCAACACGGTTTCATCGTCCGGCAGGCCGTCGGGCGTGGCGGCGTCCAACGATCTGTACTGCCACAGTTCCATGCCGTCGTCGGCGATCGTGGCGGCCTGGATGCCGATCCGCCACATGCCCCGGCCGAACTGGAGCTTGCTGCCCTCGGAGTTGACCGCGAGACGGTTGGTGGTTCCGCCGGAGAGCGACACCGACGAGCTGTAGATCAGCGGCTCCGCGCGGAAGCGCTGCGCGCACTTTCGCACGCGCTCGGCCAGGCGGGCGCGGTCCACGGACTGTGCGATCCACGGGCCGACGTGGGTGCTCGGCTCCTCGTGCGTAAAGTCCTCGGACGGGTCTTCCTCCTCCACTTTGACCTTCAGATTGGCCTTCACCTGCGCCAGACGCTTGACTGCGGCCTTGAACTTGCCGTCCGTCGTCAGCCAGATGGCGTGCAACGCCGCCAGCGGATCGTCCTCGATCGGCAGGTTGGCGCCCCCGCCGCGGCTGAAGTCGAGGCCGCCTCCGCCGCGAATTTGGCGGGTCGAGTCCAGCTTGTAGTCGCCGCAGCGGATGTCGACGTCGAGCACCCGCGCGTGGTTGGCGTAGTCCTCGGTCAGGGCGCCGAGGGTGGCCTCGACGCGGACCTGCTCCTGGTCGGTGACGACGTATTGCAGGAAGTACGGCTGGCTGCCGTCGGGGCCGGCGAGCTTGCTCATCGAGAGCCGCAACTCGCTCTCCAGTATGGCCAGCAGAGGATGCTCGTCGGCCGCAGCGGCCGCGCCATGCCACGCCGCCGCCAGCACCAGAATGACCGCCAGCGCCGCCGGTCGAGCACGTGTTCGACGCCGATTGTCCATGACTCACCCTCGCGCAGGTTCCCAGGCCACGAGTGCTTTGCGGGCATTGTAGCGGGCGGGCCTGCGCCCGGCGACCCGCCGCGCCGGATGGCGGCCGGGAAACCAGGGGTTGAAGAACCGCCCGCCGGCGGCGAACATGCCGGAGGCGCCGACGCGAAAGGAAACGACCGATGGCAAAGCTGGCAATCAACGGGGGCGACAAGACCTGCACCCGGCCCTGGCCGAAGTGGCCGATCACCGGCGACCCGGAGCGCCAAGCCCTGCTCGGCGTGCTCGAATCCGGCAAGTGGTGGTATGGCGAGAAGGTCCGCGAGTTCGAGGGCGCCTTCGCCGCGTTTCAGAGCGCCAAGTTCGGCGTGACGGCGTCCAGCGGCACGACGGCGCTGGAAGTGGCGCTGTTGGCGCTCGGCGTCGGCGCCGGCGATGAGGTCATCGTCCCGCCGTACACGTTTCTGGCCACCGCCAGCGCCGTGCTGCGCGTCAATGCGATTCCGATCTTCGCGGACATCGAGCCGGACACGCTGTGCATCGACCCGGACGACATCGAGCGCAAGATCACGGACCAGACCAAGGCGATCATCCCGGTCCACATGGCCGGTTACGTCGCCGACATGGACCGCATCAACGCGCTGGCGAAACGGCACAAGCTGTGCGTGGTGGAGGATGCGTGCCACTCCTGGGGCAGCCAGTGGAAAGGCAAGGGCACCGGCGCCCTGGGCCAATGCGGGGCGTTCAGCTTCCAGGCGTCCAAGAACCTCAACAGCGGCGAGGGCGGCATCCTCCTCACCGACGACGAGGCCCTCGCCGACACCTGCCGCAGCTACGCCAACTGCGGCCGCGGCAAGGACACGCCGTGGTATGAGCACTATCTGCTCGGCAGCAACCTGCGGCTGACGGAGTTTCACGCGGCGCTACTGCTGGCGCAGATGACGCGGCTGGAGGAGCAGACCCGGCGGCGCGCCGCCAGCGCGCGGATCCTCGATGAAGGGCTGGCGACGATCCCCGGCATCCGGCTGATGCGGCCCGAGCCGCGCATGACCCGCCGGGCATATCACCTCTACGCGTTTCGGCTGGACCGCAAGGTGCTCGGCGTGCCCGAGGACAAGTTCATCGAAGCGCTGCGGGCCGAGGGGGCGCCCGTGGGCAAGGGCTACGACCGGCCGCTCTACGCGAATCCGCTCTTCCAGCGCAACGGCGACGGAGCGAAGTACTGCCCGCTGTCGTGCCCGTACTACGGACGCAAGATCGACTACACGCAGGTGCGCTGCCCGGTGTGCGAGCAGGCCGTCGTGGACACCGTCTGGGTCTACCAGTCGCCGCTGCTGGCGGACGATGACGCCATCCGCTCCATCGTGGCCGCAGTGCGTAAGGTGGCCGAGAACACCAAGGAGCTGCGGTAAATGGGCACGCTGCGGGCCGCGGCGGGAATGTGCGACATCACGCCGCCGATCGGCACGTGGATGACCGGTTACGGGGTGCGCATTTCGCCCGCGACGGGCATCCAGGATCCCATCATGGCCCGCGCGGTGCTGCTCGACGACGGCGCGACGCCGCTGGCCATCGTCTCATGCGACGTCATGGGCTTCGAGCCGGCGACGGTGGCCGATATCCGCGAGCGCATCGCGCAGCGCTGCCGCATCCCCGGCGCGAACGTCCTGATCTGCTGCACGCACACGCACACCGGGCCGGCCGCCATCCATTGCCGCTACCCGATGGGCAACGTCAATGAGGCGTGGCTGGCGGAAACGACGACGAAGATCGCCGACCTCGTGGCGTCGCTGCCCGCGCGGCTGACGCCGGCGCGGCTCGCCTGCGCGTCGCGGACCGTCACCGGGATTGGTTTCAACCGGCAGGACGACACCCGGCCAATCGACGAAGAGCTGACCGTCGTCGCCATCGACAGTGCCGGCGGCGCGCCCGTGGCGACGCTGCTGAACTACGCGACGCACGCCGTCATTCTGGGAACGAAGCTCGATTTCTCCGGCGACTTTCCGGGGGCAGCGGCGCGGCACTGCGATCGGCTGCGCGGTGGGACGGCGCTATACCTTCAGGGCGCCAGCGGCGACGCGGAGCCGTGTACGCAGCGCGAGCTGGGCTGGGGCCAGGGCACGTTCGCGCACACGGAGGCCGTCGGCGCGCGACTCGCCCAGGAGGCAATCGCGGCTCTGGCCGGCGCGCCGGGGACCGGGACGGAGACCGTCACGATCCGCGTCGCCAGTCGGGTCCTGGGCTTGCCAATGGAGCCGCCGCCGTCCCGCGCACAATTCGCCGCCATCCAGGCCGAATTTGAGCGGGAGCGCCAGAAGGCCGGCGCCGAGCAGGACCGCGGCGGCGCGGCGATCGGCCGCGGGATGCTCGAATGGGCGGCGGACATGGAGCGCGTGCTGAACTCCGGCGGCGAGCTGCCGCCCATCCGCGCCGAGCTGTTCGTCGCCGCCGTCGGCGATCTGCGGCTCGTCGCCGTGCCATTCGAGACGTACAGCGGCATCGCGCTGGCGATTAAGGAACGGCTGCGGCCGCTGCGGACGCTCTTCGTCGGATACGCCAACGGCCTGTTCGGCTATCTGGCGACCGGCTGGGCCAAGCAGCAAGGCGGCTACGGCCCTGGCGACTCCTGCCGCTGGTTCCCGGAGCTGCTGATGCCGCTGCGCGACGGCGCGGACGAGGTCGTGATCGCGGAGGCATTCAGACTTGCACAGTCCCTCACCACTACCTGACGCAAGCTCGCCTCAGGCGCCGGCGCCCAAAGGCTCCAAACCCCACCGTCGCCGGCTGCGTCGTCTGTCACTTCTCGTCCTTGCCACCGTCGTCACCGGCTACGTCGCGATCTGCGTCTTCCTGTTCTTGATCCAGGACAGGCTCATTTACTTCCCTGAGAGACGGTACGGCATGACGCCGGCGGACGTCCGCCTGGAGTACGAGGAGGTCACGCTCACGACCGACGATGGCGTCACGCTCACGGCCTGGTACGTGCCCCACCCGTCGCCCAAAGCGACCTTCCTGATCTGTCACGGCAACGGCGGCAACATGTCGGACTTCTGCCAGACGCTGAAGACGCTGCACCGGATGGGGTACAGCGCCCTGGTCTTCGACTATCGGGGCTATGGCGGCAGCGGCGGGACACCCGACGAAAAGGGCTTGTACCGCGACGCCGAGGCGGCCTGGCGATACTTGGTCGAGACCCGTGGGCAGCCCTCGCAGCGCATCGTGCTGCTCGGTCGATCGCTCGGCGCCGCAGTCGCGATCGAATTGGCGTCGCGCCACAGTCCCGCCGCTCTCATCACGGAGTGCGCATTCACGAGCCTGGTGGACATCGGCCGGCAGGAGTACCCACTGTTGCCGGTCTCGCTGTTGTGTACCGAGCGCTACGAGTCGGTCCGCAAGGTGCCGCGGATCACGTGCCCCAAGCTCTTCTTCCACGGCGCTGCGGACGAGATCATCCCGTTGACCAACGGCCGGCGCCTGTTCGAAGCCGCGGCAGAACCGAAGCGCTTCGTCCAGACGGGCGGCGGACACAACACCTCCGGCTTCGAGTACGATCGGGCGTCAGTGGAACTGCTGCGCGACTGGCTCGATCGGCTATTTGCAGGCGAATAGCCGTTCGACGTCCCGCGCGCCGCGGCACGCGCGTCGCCCACTCGCTCCGCGCATCGCTTTCCGCCCGCGGCGGCGTATACTGGTTTCATGCGGTCGATTGCGATCATCAACCAGAAAGGCGGCGTGGGGAAGACGACCACCGCGGTCAACGTCGCCGCCGCCCTGGCCCGCGCGGGGCAGCGCGTGCTGCTCGTCGATCTCGACCCGCAGGCGCACGCGACCGTCCACCTCGGCATCGAGCTGGGGCCGACCGACATCAGTATCTACGATGTGTTGATTCGCGGCACGCCGCTGGCGGATGCCGCGCGCGGTCTGGACAACAACCTGGTCGTCGTCCCCGCGCACATCGACCTCGTCGGCGCCGAACTGGAGCTGGCCGAGCGCGACCAGCGCGAGACCGTGCTGGCCCACATGCTGCGGCCGCACCAGGCCGGCTTCGACTTCTGCCTGATCGACTGCGCCCCGTCGCTCGGGTTGCTGACCGTCAACGCCCTGGCCGCCGTCGAAGAGGTCGTGATCCCGCTTCAACCGCACTTCCTGGGCCTCCAGGGCCTCGGCCGCCTGCTCGATACGGTGTCGCTCGTCCGCCAGTCGCTCAATCCGGCGCTGCGCGTCAGCGGTGTCGTGCTCTGCATATTCGAGAAAGGCACGCGGCTGGCGCAGGAGGTCTGCGACGACGTGACGCGGTTTCTCGGCGCTGCGTCGCCGGACGATCCGTGGCATGGCGCCCGCGTGTTTTCGACGGTCATCCGCCGCAACATCAAGCTCGCCGAGTGCCCGAGCTTCGGTCAGACGGTTTTCGACTACGCCCCCGGCAGTCACGGGGCGGAGGACTACCGGGCGCTGGCCCGCGAGCTGCTGAGGGCCGGCGGCGCCGGCGCTGCACCGGCAGAGACGGCGACCGATGCACCAGCGTGCAGGACCGGGCTGCCCGACGCGGAAATGCTCGCCGCCGCCGCATCGGCCCCGGCGCCCGCGCAGCCCGAGGACGTCGCCGCGCCGTGAACGCTTCCCCACCGTCACCGCGCGCGACCGCCTGGGCCCACTGGTATCGGCGCATCCTGCCCGCGTACTGGATCTTCCTGTTCTGCACGACGCACTTGCCGAACCTGCACCTGACAGTCGCCGGCGATTCGAAAGGCCGATCCGCGCACCTCTGGGCATTCGGGCTGCTCGCGTTCCTGTTCTGGCGGTTTGCGGAAACCTTCCGGCGCCCGCTCTCGGGCCGTTTCGTCTGGGTCGCCGCCCCCGGCCTCGTGCTGTACGCCGCGGTT
>Ga0315273_10007308_pt1 | contig 13822 bp, 9 predicted proteins | sample YL17G02_0_MG_FD_205753 | JGI IMG/M metagenome (GOLD analysis project Ga0315273, IMG submission 205753) | Sediment microbial communities from Yellowstone Lake, YNP, Wyoming, USA - YL17G02_0 | ecosystem: Environmental > Aquatic > Freshwater > Lake > Sediment | place: USA: Wyoming | collected... | reverse complement strand
GCAGTAGATCGTGGGCGCCAGGTCCAGCTTGGTTGATCTGCAACGCCGCGCTAGTTAGTCAACTAAGCCGGACCTGGTACCTTGCGAGGCGCTCAAAGCCAAGGCCGCGAGGTTGGGTGAAAGCCGGAATCCATTGCCGTAGCGAAGCGCCCAGGCATCTCGCCGAGCCGCGCCAGGTGGGGCAGTGAGGGCACGCCGTCATCCCAACGTGGGCAGCCGACACGCAGCGCCGGCGGTGATCTCGTGGAACTCGATATCCCGGTGCGTGCCATCGCAAAGGGGCTTCGTCTTCGAGCGCCCGCACCGGCATAACGTCGTGCGATTGCGCGTCTCGAAGGGCTGCCCGTCCGACCGCGCGACCGGGATGCCGCCGGTGACCCAGAGCGCTCCCGCGAGATCTCCCTCCTCCGCGATCACGGCGATCGCCGCCGGCAGGTCGGGCTCGATGTCGGGACCCCCCGGGTTAAGCGAGTACGTGTACGAGCCCGACGGGCAGCGCTCGATCATGCCGATGATCTGCGCGCGGACGTCGCTGTCGGCTGCGCCCGCCATCATCCCCGGGATTCCCTTGAGGCGGCCCACGCAGAACCCCGCGCGCATGCACAGGGACGCATCGCGCTTGACGACGATCCCGGCGCCTTCGAGGACAGGCTCGCCGCTCTCCGCCATGGTCGAGCCGGGGAGGACCTTCAGGCGCTCCACCGTGGGGCGCGTGTCGGCCGACTCCGTGCCGTCGAAGCCGATCCTCGCGTGCATCCCATCGCAGAACGGCTTCGCGCCCGACTGCCCGCAACGGCAGAGGGCGTAGGTCTCCTCGGTCTCGAGCACCTCGGTTTTGTGCCACGTGATCGGGTGGCGCTCCGCCGAGACGATCTTTCTCTTGCGCACGAGCGGCACGTTCCCGTAGACGAGGTACGGCCCGTTCCGGACGACCAGGATCTTCCGCTCGGCACTGCCCGCGAGGTGCCGCTGGCTCGGCGGCACGTACTCGAAGCTCGGCCCGACGGTCGTCTCGCCATCGCCCGTCGGTAGCTCCATCAGGCGGATCGCTTCCTCCTTGAGCCCGTACATGAGGCCGGTCGCGACGGCCAGAAGCCTTGGGCTGCCGTTGAACGACTCGTGCAGAAGGTGGAGGATGCCCGAGTACGAGCGGTTGAACTCGTCGAGCCGCGCCCGGATCTCGCTGCCTTCGGGGTAGTCGCCGGCGCGCGGGTTCGCCCGCATGTTGTGGACGGCGTCCCAGTCGACCGTGAACGGCTCGCCGGTCGGGCCCGACTGCGGCGTGTCGCCTGGCTGGTAGCGCCTCCCGAGGGCGAGCTCGTTGAAGCGGAAGTAGTGCGCCACCTCGCCTCGTTCCGGGTGGAACATATCGCGGTCGCCGTCCCAGATCTCCTGGTGCTGCAGGCCTTCGCCCTGCTCGACGATCTCCTCGAGGGCGGCCAGAGCCGACGCCAGATCGCGAGCGGCGATAAGCCGGCCGCTGCCGCCGTAGTGGAGCTCGTCGGTGACCTGTCTCGCCGGGTCGCCGCTGAAGACGGCGTTTTCACCGAGCTCGCGGCACAGTCGCCGGAGGGCTTCTTCGATCGCCTCGTAGAACTGGCCGATGGTCTCGAACTCGTCGTCCTCGGGGAGGCCGTCGTGCCCACCCGGCCGCTCGATCTGCAGGAACACCTCGAGGGCGTCCTTCGAGAACTTCGTCAAGGAGACCTCGAACGCCTTGTTGCTGTGGGGCAGGCAGGTGGGAAACGAGGGCAGGATGCCGGGCGTGTCGAGCTGCGGCGAGCCGCCGACCGCGTTGAGGATGTTCGCCGCGAGCGTCATGTGCAGCATCTCCTCGAGGAACACGCTGTGAATGACCTCGACGGCCTCCGTGTTGTGGCCTTCCTCGATCGAATAGAGCGCGCACAGGTAGGGAGGAAGCGTGGCGTGCTCGAGCTCGATTGCCCACTGCAGGTGCCGCCGCAGGTCCGTGATCGTCCTAATTGCCATCGGGAAGTCCCTTCTCGTTTGCTCCGAGGATAGGTTGGATCAGACTGTTGTCAAGCGCAATCAGAGCAGGAGGGGTGAGGGAGAGCCCAGGTACGCACTCCCTTGCCAGGAGGGGCGTACTGGGACGTCAGCCCACCCCGAGAATTCGTCTCAATCGCCTGCGCGTATGGTAACCTCGGGCGCAACAACTCTGAAGGGAGTGACGATAAAGATGAGGATGACGCCGCTGACCCTTGGTCTGTGTCTGATGACCGGTGCGACCCTTGCCTGCGGCCAGGCTGGCACGGGCACCGCCGGCGGAAAAGCAACAGTCAACCGGAGTGAGGAGGAGGCGGCGCTGCGCGCTCTCGATCTGGCCTGGTCGGACACCGCCAACCGGAAGGACATCGATGGCACCGTGAGTTATATGGCCGACGACGGCGAGACGTTGGCTCCCAACGAGCCTGCGGCCAGAGACAAGGCCGCCATCAGAGCCTCCTGGGCCAACCTGCTCGGCCTTCCCAATCTCACTGTCCACTGGAAGCCACTGCGCGTGCAGGTCGCGGAGAGCGGGGAATTAGGCTACATGAGTGGCTCTTACACGGTGACCTACACCGACGCCAAGGGCCAGACGGTGACCGACCGCGGCAAGTACTTGGAAGTGTGGAAGAAGGTCGACGGCAAGTGGAAGTGTTCGACGGACGCGTACAACTCAGATATCCCGTTGCCGTAGATTGTGGGCGCCAGGTCCGGCGTGGTTGATCTGTCACGCCTTCTACGCTAGGCAAGTAAGCCGGACCTATCTGGCACCTATCCCAAGCGGCGCCTCTCGCGGCCGTCGCGTTAGTCAACTAAGCCGGACCTGGTACCTGCGCAAGCTCGTCGAGCAGGCGCGCAAGGCGAACGAGGGCAGGGACCGGCAGCGCCGCGCGCAGGAGGCGGCGTACGGCTTCATGTCCGCCGTGACCGGCAACCTCGCCGGCTTCGAGGAGGCGATCCGCGCGCTCTTCGCCGCCGACCGGGCCCGCTTCGACGAGCTGGTCGAGCCGTGGCCGCCCGACGTCCGCGATCACGCCAGGAAGCTGGCTGCGGGTGCGTTCGCCGTGATCGTCGAGTAGCTACCCGCCGGACCGCGAGAGGCGCCAGAAGAAGAGGCGCAAGGCACGCATCTGGCTGAGCTGCGGGTGGTGGCGCCGCGATGAAGAGCTCGCGACTTTCCGCGGCAGTCAGGAAACGAGCACTTGAGCACCCGATCGTGATGGATCAGCCAGCTACGTACCAGGCACCTTCGCGCCCAAGGGAGGGCGGCGGTCCAGCACCTCGCGCACCTTGCGCGCGAGGGCGTCGATTCCGTAGGGTTTGGCGAGGAAGTGACCTCCCTGTTGCCGGACCAGGTCCAGGTGCTCCGAGGCCTCCGTGTAGCCCGAGGAGAAGAGGAACGGCAGTTGTGGCCAGCTCGCTCGCGCGGCATCGCGCAGCGCCATCCCTCCCATGCGGGGCATGACGACGTCCGTGATGACGAGGTCCACCTTACCCTGTTCTTGCCGCAGCACGCTCAGAGCATCCTCGCCGTCGGGTGCATCCAGGACGCGGTAGCCGAGACCGTTCAGCACCTCGACCATCACCTTTCGCACCTCGACCTCGTCCTCGACGACGAGGACCTTCTCGTGGCCACCAACCACTACGGAGACGGCGGTGATCGGCGCCGGCTTGGGTTCACCCTCGACCAGTGGCAGCAGGACTTCGAAGGTGGCGCCCATCCCGGGCTCGCTGGATGCGTACACCATTCCGGTGTGCTGCTTGACGATGCCATAGACGGTGGAGAGTCCGAGCCCGGTGCCCTGGCCGGGACCCTTGGTGGTGAAGAACGGCTCGAAGACACGGGCGAGGGTGTGCGCGTCCATCCCGCGGCCGGTATCGGAAATGGCGAGACGCACGTACCGTCCCGGGACCGCTCCGACGCGGACCGTCGGCTGGCCTGCTCCGACGCGGATGCTCTCGGTGCGGATGGTGAGCACGCCTCCTTCCGGCATCGCGTCGCGTGCGTTGACGCACAGGTTGAGCAAGATCTGGCTCAACTGGCCGCGGTCCACGCGCACCACGCCGGGCTCGAGCGAAGGGTGGAAATCCACCCGGACGTGCTCCGGAATGACGCGGCGCAACATCGGAAGGTTCTCCCGCACCAGCTCGTTGAGGTCCGCCTTGATGGGCTCCAGTACCTGGCGCCGGGCGAAGGCGAGCAAGGCACGGGTGAGCTCGGCGGCGCGCGTGGCGGTGCGCTGGATGGTGGCCAGCTCCTGCTGCGCCTCGTGATCGCAAGCGAAGCGCCGCTGGAGCAACTCGGTGGAACCGAGCAGGGCGGTGAGAAGGTTGTTGAAGTCGTGGGCGATCCCGCCCGCGAGCTTGCCCACGGCTTCCATCTTGAGCGCCTGGCGGAGCTGCTCTTCGAGCTGTTTGCGCGCCGTGAGGTCCGTCACCGCCCCGACCATGCGGATCGCCTGGCCGCCCGCGCCGCGCATGACGAGGCCGCGGTTGAGAACGGTGGCGTAGTCCCCGCTCTTGAGTCGGAAGCGGTACTCGCTGGAGAAGACCTCGCCGCTGTTGAGTGCTGCGACGAATTGCTCCCCCACGCGCCGGCGATCCTCCTCGTGGAGGTGCTCGGCCCACTCGGCCGGAGTGGTGCCCATCTCCTCCGCGGTTAAGCCGAGCACCCTCTCCAGATTGGGGTTCCAAAAAATGGTTTGCGCCGTGATGTCCCAATCGTAGGTGATCTCCTGAGTGGCCTGCAGCGCCAGTCGGTAGCGCTCCTCGCTGGCTCGCAGCGCCTGCTCGGCGCGCTTGCGGGCGATTGCCTGCGCCACCTGGCGGGAGACGTAGGTGAGGATCTCCTTCTCGTCTTCCCCGTAGCGCACCGTGCCGGAGTAGCTCTGCACCGCCAGCACACCGATCGTCTCCTCGTCCACCTTCAGGGGTACTCCGAGCCAGTCGATCGAGGCAGCACCAAGCGACTGGATCTCACCCTTGTCCTCGAGCTCCCGCAGCACCTCTGGCGTGGCGAGGAGCGGCTTGCCGGCTCGCAGTACGTAGCTGGTCATCCCACGTCCGGGCGGGAAGGGCGCCGGAGCGGCGTCGACCTCGTCGACGAAGTAGGGGAAGGTCAGGAGGTCGCGCGCGGGGTCATGGAGGGAGATGTAGAAGTTCTTCGCGTCCATCAATCGGCCGATGACGGTGTGGATCGAGCGGTACAGCTCATCCAGGTTCGCTGCCGCCTGGGTCGCCTCGGAGATCTCGTACAGGGCCGCTTGCAACTCGCGCAGGTGGTGAGCCTCGGTCACGTCGGCCAGGGTCACCACGAGGGCTGGGACTCCGTGAAGTGCGACCGCGCCCGAGGTCAGGTCCAGCCATCGGTGGGTGCCGCTCTTGGTCACGATCTTGATCTCGTACCTGCCGGGCAGGTCAGTCGCGCCGGTCACGCGCGCCCGAGCCCTGTCACGCACCAGGTCCCGAAAGTCAGGATGGATAGGCTCCCAGAACTTCATGCTCAGAAGCTCGCTGGAGCTGTATCCCGTGATTCTCTCCGCCGCCGGGTTGGCGTAGCTGTAGCGCTCCCCCTGCGCGATCAGAATGCCGACGGTGGTCGTTTCGGCCAGGGTCCGGAAAAGCAGCTCACTCTCCCGCAAAGCCTGCTCGGCGTTCCCGCGGTCCTCCTCGATTCCGAGGGCACGCGCGGCGGCGGTGAGGTTGCTGAGGTTCTCCTGCGTGTCGGCACCGATGGCAGTCGAAGCCTCCGCGGGGCTTTGCAGTCTCGACCCGGCGTTCTCGAGCGCAAGGCTCGCGTCGTCAGCGCAGCGCTTGGCGGGTCGGTCGGTGGGTCGCGGTTTTGGCATTGTCCTCGGCCTTCGCGATGGCAGGGCAAGATCCCAGCCGGTACGCTAGCACAAGGAGCCTTCGACGGCACCCTCGTTCTCGCGTGGTGATGTGCGATGTGTGTGCCAGGACCACCACATTTGACGGGTTTGGCGGCAGAATCCGGCGAGAGAGTCGTGACAGAGGTGCCCGGGCAGGCTTGGGCCGTTGATGACGGCGCGAGCTGCCCCGCGAGCTGCCGCTTCACGCGGGGCGCAGGGGGTGGGCGGCAAGTCTGGGCTGTCCGAGAGGTAGCCAGAGGGACTCGTCCACAGGGCTCTCGCGCGCGAGCAGTTGCCTACCGTCGAGCACGTCGAGGTCGAGCGTGCGCCGCCGGCCGGTCAGTGCACGCCGGTCACGACGTACAGCTTGTTGAGCCGGCGCGTGTAGGTGCCCACCACGGCGCGTCCGTCCGCCGAGATCACGGCCGCGGGGAAGGAGGCCTGGAGGCCCGCCAGGTCCGCCGAGGGGAGCTCGCTCGAGAGGTCGCGCCGGCCGGTGGCGAGGTCGACCCGGAAGATCTGCAGTGGCACAGAATGCCGCGTGAGGAAGAGCGCGCGGCCGTCGCTCGAGAAGCGCACCGCCTCATCGCCGGCCTTCGTTCCCGGGATCGCCCTCGGCGGGCCGCCGGCGAGCGGGAACAGCGACAGCCGCCCGTCGTGGTCGAGCATCGCGGTAACGTCTCCGGCGGGCGAGACCGGGATCCTGCGCCCGGCGCCGACCCCCTCGGGCGTGAAGGGATTCCACGAGCCGGTTGCCAGGTCGACGGTAAATCCACGCTTCCCGTGTCCGGGCTCGCTCGCCAGCACAACGAGACCTCGCCCGTCGGGGAGCCAGCTCACGGCCTCGACGTCGCGCGTGCCCACATCGATGGCGCGCGGCTGGCCGGCGCCGAGCGGGTAGAGCACGAGGCGGAGCTGCGGACCGTATACGAGAGCGACCGCCTGCGTCCCGTCGGGTGACAGCTCCCGAGGGGAGCCCTCGCCGAGCCGCACCGCCGGCGCGCCGTCGGTGGTGCGGACGAAGACCGTGTAGTTCTCACCGCAGCTATCGCCGGCGCACTCGAGCAGGATCAGGCGTCCGTCGGCCGACACGTCCACGGCGAACGAGTAGGACAGCCATGAGAGATCGCGCGGCGTCGCGTCACCTCCAAGCCGCGCCAGGACCTGAATCGAACGCGTCTGCGAGGCGACGAGCAGGCGGCCGTCCCGCGCCACGTCCTGGAGGAAGAGGCCGGTCGGCCCGGTGAGCAGTTGCCTGGTGTGTCCTTGCAGGTCCACCGCGTAGACGCTGTGCGGCGTGGCGCCGTCGTAGGCCGAGAAGATGACCTCGCGTCCGGAGGGCGCCCAGGCGAGGCCCTGGACGCCGCTCCACTCGCCGCCGAGCGTGCGCCGCGTGCCGGTCCGCAGATCGAGAACCGCGGCACTGCCGCGGTCGTCGCCGTCGACCGGGTGGTCGATGAAGGCGATCTGAGCGCCATCGGCTGAAAAGCGAGGGTGGCTGATCCAGCCTCCGGTCTCGTACAGCACCTTGCCCACCGGGTACTCGAGCCGTTTTCGACCCTCGGCCCAGCGCACCACCGCGAGCCCCGTGCCATCGGGCGACCAGTCGGCGGCGAGGACGTCGTTCGCAACCTGGCGGGGGGCGGCGCCGAGCATCGGCACACGGGCGAGCGTCCCGCGCCCCATCCACCCGCTCAGTTGGTAGCCGAGCGCAATGGCGAGCTCGCCGCTCGGCGAGACCGCGAGAAGATCGGCGTCCGGCAGGCCGAGCGCGGTCGTGTCCGGGCTGCCCGGTCTCGTCAAGAAAAGGCGAAACGGTTGGCCGTCCCAGGCGGCCCCGTAGACCATTGTCTGACCGTCCGGCGTGAAACGGGCCGCGTCGACGATTCCGCGCCCGAACGACACGGTCTGAAAGGACACCTTGGCCGGGGGCACCGCGACCGGCAACCGCATTCGGGTGCCGAGCCAGAACGTCGTCGCAGCGAGCGTGATAACGGCCGCGGCCGCCCCCGCGAGTTGGCGCCGGCGCGAGCGACGGGCCGGCTCGACTCTCGGCCTTGTGGCTGTCGAGGTCGACGGCTCGCTCAGGTTCGACAGGCCGAAGACCACGTCCCGCATCGACTGGAAGCGGTGCCCCGGGTCCTTCTCGAGGCAGTGCTGAACGATGCGGTCGACGGCCGGCGGGATGGTGCGCTCGGCGAGCGGCAAAGCGGGTGGCTCGTCGTGCAGGATCGAGGCCATCGTCTCGATTGCGCTCGGCCCGGGGAACGCCCGCCGTCCCGCGAGCATCTCGTAGAGGATGCAACCGAGCGCGAAGATGTCCGCGCGGTGATCGACCGGCTGGCCGCGCACCTGCTCGGGCGCCATGTAGCCGGCCGTGCCGACCACCATCCCGGGCGTGGTAACGCCCATTGCACCTGAGAGCGTCTTGCCAGTCGAGTCCGCGACGGGGAGCACCCTGGCGAGGCCGAAATCGAGGATCTTGACCTGGCCGTCGCGCGTGATGATGACGTTCTCGGGTTTGAGGTCGCGGTGGACTATGCCGCGCTCGTGCGCGGCCGCGACACCTTCGGCGATCTTCGTGACCCAAGCGATCGCCCGGGCTGTGCCGACCGCACCGCGCGCGAGCCGCTCGCGCAGCGTCTCGCCATCGAGCAGCTCCATGACCGCGAACGCAGTCGCGCTGATGCAGCCAAAGTCGTAGATGGCAAGGATATTGGGATGCGAAAGGGAGGCCACCGCCTTGGCCTCCCGCTCGAAACGCTCGAGCGCGACCTGGTCGTCCGCGAGGGCTGCCGGGAGGACCTTGAGTGCCACGTCGCGGTCGAGCTTGTGGTCGCGGGCGCGGTACACCTCACCCATGCCTCCCGCACCCAGAGAGGCAAGAATCTCGTAAGGCCCGAGCCGAGTTCCAGCGCCTTTCACCATCGCCGCACCCGCGACAACAGCCGCGGCGACGCTGTTGATTCCAGGACGAGAGATTCGCGTTTGCGTGTCGTGTATCACCACCTCGGTCCAACTGGCTCAGCCAACTGGATAGCTGACGCTCCCATCTTATTGCCGTTTGCCGCCGCCGGTTTGCCGTCTTGGGGCTTGACATTCTGCAAATTAGATCTATTCTCAAGACACAGAACGTCCCAAAGGGGGAAAAATGCGATTGAAGGTTCTCGTTGTGCTGTTGGCGTCCGTTCTTGCTGTCACGGCGCAGGCCGCCACTTTGCGCGTGGTCGGTGTCAAGACCTCCGACGCGGCCGCCTACGTCCAAGCGATCGGAAAGGGCTCAGCCCTGCTGAAGAGCAAGGGGAGCCCCGCCGTGGTCCGCGTCTGGCGAGCGCAGTATGCGGGAGACAAGGCGGGCTCGATCGTGGTCTCCGTCGAGTTTCCGGATCTCGCGGCCCTGGCAAAGTACAACGAGCTGATGGCGACCGACTCCGAGCTCAAGAGCTGGCTGCAGGGCCTCGACAAGCTCCGCACGGTCGAGTCCGACAGCATCTATCAGGAGCTGAAGCCGTAACGCACCGTGGCCGAGCGGCGGCGGGCGCCGCTCGGCCGACCCGGCTCCGCGCCTGCGGCCCTGCTCCACTCGTGGCCGGCGGCGGGCGCTGCGGCCCTGATCGCGAGCCTGATCGCCGCCGCCGAGCGGAGGTCGCCGGGCACCGGCCGGCGAGCGCTCCTCGCGCCGCGCACGACCGCGCCCCGCGCGTCAGCGAGGAGCGTGGCCGGTGGTCGCCGGGTCCGGCACGCCGTGGATGCCGCGGCGCCCGGCTACTTCTTGGTCTGGGTGCCGGCCATCACGGTCTGCCAGGCGCCGTCGGCGCCCTGCATCTCCCACTTGAAACTGTAGGAGGTCGGTGAGACCTCGTTGATGACGTAGCGGGACTTGACCATCTTGCCGCCCATCATCGACGAGTCGTTGTACACCCACTCGCCGCCCTTGACGATGCCGTGCGGCACGGTGGTCATCGCCATCGGGCCGTTGTCGACGCCGGCGTAGGTGTACACCTTCTCCTCGCTGCTGTAGCCCATGATGCCAAGCGACTTGGTCGGTCCCCAGGGGCCCATCCCGGTGGAGTTGCACACGACCGCGAAGCCGCCCTCGAACCAGGCGCAGGTGTCCTCGGTCGACATCTTGCCCGCGGGCATGAAGGGGTTCGCCTTGACCTCCCCCTCGCCGTGCCAGTTTCCGACGAAGTACCCGAGGCGCTTCTGCTCCGGGCTCGGCTTGGGCGGCCCCGCGGGAGCTTGCGCGGACGCGAGAGCAGGCGACACGCAGAGCAGGACGACGGCCAGGTGCTGGACCTTGATCATGACCCACCTCCAGATTGCGACGCAGTTTAGCATGGATCGCCGCGGCCGGCGGGGCGTGCGCAGCGCGCTAGAATCCCCGACCATGGACACCCCGCCCGAGGTTGTGAAGATCCCCGGCCTGCCCGACAACGCGTACCGACCGCTCACAGCCGGCGAGACGTACGAGCCAATCGTGCCGGCCACCGCTGCGCCGCCCGAGGTCAGCGGGCGCGCCATCGCCCTCGGCCTGTTCATGACGGTGGTTTTCTCCGCCGCGGCGGCGTACATCGCCCTCAAGCTCGGCCAGGGGGTGGAGACGGCGATTCCCATCGCCATACTCGCCGTGGGCATGTCGGCGCTGCTCGGCGCGGCCGGGAAACGCCCGTCCACGATCCTCGAGAACCTCCAGGTGGCGACGCTCGGCGCCACCGCCGGTATCGTCGTCGGCGGGTCGGTGTTCGTGATGCCGGCGATCTTCGTCCTCGGCCTCGAGGGCAAGTCCTCCTTCTCGCAGATCTTCCTGGTGCCGTTCCTCGGCGCGGTGCTCGGCGTGATGTTCCTGATCCCGTTCCGCCGCTACTTCGTCGCCGAGATGCATGGCAAGCTGCCGTTCCCCGAGGCCACGGCGACCACCGAGATCCTGGTCACCGGCGAGAAAGGCGGCTCGTCGGCCGGGGTGCTGCTCGGCTCGATGGGGCTGGGGTTCCTGCTCGACATCCTCGCGGTCGGCGTCGAGGCGTGGCGCGACACCTTCACCACCACGCTGGTGCCGGCCCTTGACATGCTGACCAACCGGCTCAAGGCGATCTTCACGCTGAACACCTCGGCGGCGGTGATGGGGCTCGGCTACATCATCGGCGTGCGCTACGCGGCAATCATCTGCGCCGGCTCGGCGCTGTCGTACTGGGTGATGGTCCCGCTCGTAGCCCGCATCGGCGCGCAGGTTCCGACCGGCCTGTTCCCCGGGCTGCCGCCGGTGGCCGGCCTCGCTGCCGAGGACGTGTTCTTCAACTACGTGCGGACGATCGGCATCGGCGGCATTTTCGCGGCCGGGCTGATCTCGATCCTGAAGATGTCGCCGGTGATCGTGCAGGCGCTGCGCACCGTGCTCGGCGAGCTGACCCGCCTGGGCAAGGGCGCCGCCGGGGCGGTGCTCCCGCGCACCGAGCGCGACATCCCGATGGGCACGGTGGCGATGATGACAGTGGGGCTCGCGATCGCCATCGGCCTCTACTTCCGCTTCGTCGTGCTGGTCGGCGTGCCGGGTGCGACCTCCAAGGCGCTCATCGCCCTCGCCCTCACGCTGCTGATCTCGTTCCTGTTCGCGGCGGTGTCCGCGTGGGCGGTGGCGATGATCTCGATCACGCCGGTTTCGGGGATGACGCTCACCACGCTGATCATCTCAGCGGTGGTGCTGGCGCGGCTGGGGATGAGCGGCGGGGAGGGAATGCTCGCGACGCTGCTGATCGGCGGGGTGGTGTGCACGGCGCTGTCGATGACCGGCTCGATGGTGACGCTGATGAAGATCGGCTACTGGGTCGGAGGCACGCCGCGAAGCATCCAGTGGTCGCTGATTGGCGGCGCGGCGCTCGCCTCGCTTACGGTGACCGCGGTGATGCTGCTGTTTGCGCAGACGCAAGGGTTCGTGGCCACGCCGGGCCACCCGAACCCCCTGCCCGCGCCGCAGGCCAACGCCATGGCGGCCGTGGCCCGCTCGATGATGGCCTCGTCCGAGGCGCCATGGTTCCTCTACGGGCTCGGCGCGGTGATCGCGGTGGTGGTCGAGATGGTCGGCGTCTCGGGGCTGGCGTTCGCGCTCGGCATGTACCTGCCGCTCGAGCTCAACTCGCCGCTGCTGGTGGGCGCGATCGTGGCGTGGTTCGTGACCCGCTCCGCGGGCGGCGACGTCGCCCTCGCCAAGGCGCGCGGCGACCGCGGTACGCTCGTGGCTTCAGGTTTGATCGCCGGCGGCGCTCTCGCCGGCGTCGCCAAGGGCGGGCTCGACGCCATCGCGGACCGCTTCGACACCAGCCTGCTGCCGCATCTCGGCAACACCGGCTGGGGCGGAAACTGGCTCGGCCTGGCGGTGTTCGTCCTCCTCGGAACGGGGGTCTTCCTCGACGCGCGCCGCGCCCGGCCGACGGCCTAGCGCCCCTGCGCGTCCCGGATGCCGGGGTCTCTCGCTATCCTTCAGCGGCGCGCCACGGCGCGAGGAGGGGCACGATGGCTGATACGGATGCGTGGATAGAAGGGCTGCCGGTGGCGATCACGGTGACCGACGCCGACGGGACGATCCTGGCGATGAATGCGCGCTCACGGGAGACGTTCGCCGCGGACGGCGGCGGGGCGCTCGTTGGCACGAGCCTGTTCGCCTGCCACCCGGAGCCGTCGCTGACGAAGATCCGCGAGCTCTACCGGCGGCGGGAGCCGAACCACTACACGATCCGCAAGCGGGGGCAGCGCAAGATCATCCATCAGATTCCGTGGGAGAAGGACGGCATCTTCGCGGGCTACGTCGAGATCTCGATCCCGATCCCCGACGAGATGCCCCACTTCGACCGCGACTGACCTGCCCGCGCCGCTGCGCTGCCCCCGCGAAGCTGGCGGCTTGACGATCGGGCCGACTCTCGCAAGGATGCGCGGGTACGACAGCACCACGGAGGTCCGCCATGCGTCGAAGCCGCGGCTCGCTCGTCCTCACCATCGTCCTCGTGCTCCTCGCCGCCGTCGCTGTCGCGCAGCCGGCGCTGCTGGACGCCGCCAGCGAGCAGCGCGTCGAGTCGCTGCTGCAACGGATGACGCTCGCCGAGAAGGCCGGACAGCTCTCGCAGTACCCCGACGGGACGCCCGACCTCGAGGGGATAGTGCGGCGCGGCGAGGTCGGCGCGGTGCTCAACGTCGTCGGCGCGGAGAAGGTCAATGCCCTGCAGCGCATCGCCGTGGACGAGGCCCGTCTGCACGTCCCGCTCCTGTTCGGCAGCGACGTCGTCCACGGCTTCCGCACGATCTTCCCCGTTCCATTGGCGAGCGCGGCGAGCTTCGACCTCGAGCTGATCGAGCGCGCCGAGAGGGTCGCCGCCCGCGAGGCGAGCGCCGCCGGCGTGAAGTGGACGTTCGCCCCGATGGTCGACATCGCGCGCGACCCGCGCTGGGGCCGCATCGTCGAGGGCGCCGGCGAGGACCCGTTCCTCAGCGCCGCGATCGCCGCGGCGCGGGTGCGCGGATTTCAGGGGCGCAACCTCGCCGACCCTGAGAGCGTGGTCGCCTGCGCCAAGCACTACGTCGCCTACGGCGCCGCGCAGGGCGGGCGCGACTATGACGCCGCCGACATCTCCGAGCAGACGCTGCGCGAGGTGTACCTGCCGCCGTTCGCGGCGGCAGTCAAGGCGGGCGCCGCCACGCTGATGGCGGCGTTCAACGACCTCGGTGGCGTGCCCGCCTCCGCCAACCGGCACACCCTCACCGAGATTCTGCGCGGCGAGTGGCGCTTCGCCGGGTTCGTGGTGAGCGACTGGGGCTCGATCCACGAGCTGGTCGCCCACGGAATCGCCGTCGACGACGCCGAGGCGGCGCGCGCCGCGATCACCGCCGGCGTCGACGTGGACATGGCGGCCGGCGCCTACGTCGCATCGCTTCCCCGCTTGGTGGAGTCCGGCGTC
>Ga0315273_10007307_pt1 | contig 13823 bp, 16 predicted proteins | sample YL17G02_0_MG_FD_205753 | JGI IMG/M metagenome (GOLD analysis project Ga0315273, IMG submission 205753) | Sediment microbial communities from Yellowstone Lake, YNP, Wyoming, USA - YL17G02_0 | ecosystem: Environmental > Aquatic > Freshwater > Lake > Sediment | place: USA: Wyoming | collected... | reverse complement strand
CGGTAGTAATCTCTGGCCAAAATTCTTGCAGTAAGTCTTTAGCTTTCTTTTGGAGGTCTATTGCCCCCATAGAACGAGCTAGAGCTTCGAAAAGGACGCCAGTAACAACCATCTTAACCCCCTTAGATTAAAATAAAAATAACATAGTAATAAAGGGGGGGGTTCCGCCCAGGTTTCAGAAGAAAGTAACAATCCCGGAGTGAGTTCAGGCGTGGCTGGAAAGCGTTCTTATGCTTTGGGACGAATCACTGGCTTCAGTGCGTGCTGGTTCTTCCGCAATCGCTCGCCGTGTCATTGCACATAAATCTTTTCGTAAGCGGCTTTTATTTGCTCAGAATTCAAATTAAAGTTGTCTAAACAATATGAAGCAAAGCCTTGTCCCTCGAAGGTTTCGACAATACTCGCCATCGATTCATCGTAATCGCCATCTGTTTGGAGGGGGACATACCACAAAATACCGTCAAGCATTTTAACACCAATTCCCCATCGTTCGAGCTTTGTCCATTTCATTTTTTAACCCAAAGTCGTATGCAAGAAAAACCGTGAGAACTCCAATCAAGAAAATCGCCAATTTAATAAACCTCAGACCAGGCGACTTTCCGAGGCTTTAAATAATTATCAATGTAATCTATAAACGTTTCCTCATTATAAAACCCAAATGGATACATCTCGGTAAGCTTATTGATCGTAATGGTTTCCCCTTCATAAGCCGTAAGACAGTCAATCAATAGAGTTACTATCTTTCCGGGGTTGGACGCCAAACTAATAGCCGCAATAGCCGCAGGTAGGGTAAACTCGATGGGGAGATCTAGAGCCACTATTCTCTTTTTCAGTATCTGCAAAAGAAAATTACTACCAAGTTCCGAAGTATCGAGATCTTTCTTAAGACTTTTTACGTCTTTATTTTTTTCAAGGAAAACCGCTGTTAAAAAAAGTTCTGCCAAACTCTTGTCCATACTTATAGTGTATTGCTGACTTTTTGCCCTTTCTAAAAAAGGGTTAAGCTCTTTTTCCATTCTGATTCCTCACAATCGCGGCATTTATAGTTATATGCCTAAAATCTTGCTCGGGTAGTTCATTTCGGGCTCCCGAGTAAAGGCATTCCGAAAACTCGTTTTTTCAGTACTCTACCTGGGGTTTGAGGTTAGGCCCTTCATGTAAAATGAAGTAGCATATTCTTTTCCAGCATACCAAGGGAGAATTTCTATGCAAATAGCCACCCGTGACCACATACCAAATCTCCTAAATGATTTAAATCTTAGAGGTTTTTGGTCTGAAATGGGCATTCAACAGGGTAAATTTTCCTTATTGGGCGTGGCATCACATCCAACAAAAAACTTAACGGATGCTCAGGGTGAACCGACAGATCGGCTGGCATTTCTATGTAGTGTTCTGCGACGGAAAAGAGTAGTTGAGAGTCACTTATCACAACAATGTTGGCAATACCCACCTACTGTGTGGGAGATTTTACTTTTCTCCCAGGAGAAAACTCTATCCCTGACGATTGCATCCCCTCTGTCTGGGATCAAATCAATATCTCTAAAACTCCAGCCTATATAGTATGCAAGCAAACTACGGCTAAGGTTCTCCCTTACCACAGAGGGGGTATCTCTAAATGTGGCTGTTAGTTTGTACAGGGGTATACTTACTGGGTCTATTGATGACACTTCGAAACCTGAGCCTCATTCTCAAAACAGGAATAAAATTCTACCGCACCCCGTATCAGGTCATGCACTTCTTCTAGCCCGTGCCTTGCAGCATCGCACTTGTCATGAAATTGTTCTTCCACATGTGAGGCAATCACCATCACATTGAACAGATGATGCGTTGCGTCTCTCAGGTGAGCCCGAGCCAACGTAAGCTGTGCTATAGCATTTTTTGCCACGCTAGGTGTCACTTCGAATTCACTCATCTCGCAGCCCTTTATGTTATGACGACGCATTTCCTCGTGCCTTACATCCCCGCCCTGAAGGGCAAGGCATTGCGGCTGAACAGGTAAGAAATATCACCGGGGGACCTTCACCAAGAAGAATGGATATCTTGAGACCTTGTTTCTGTAACTCGGATCGGCAACATGGTCCTTCTCGTTCTTCTTCTTCTTATTTTGCGAACTCGCGTTCACCTTTTTTACTTCGGACATAAGAAAATTAACCTCCCCAGATAAATTACAAAACCAAGGGGCAACCCCAATATCGCACCCATCAAAAACAAATTCACAAACGTAACCGAGCCGCCCTTAATCATGAGCCGCAAGAAAGTTAGCACCACCACCAAGCAAGCCGAAAACAAATAAACCAACCAAAAACTCATGGGTAAACGTCACCACTTAACCTGGCTATTTTGCGCCAGGCGTTTGGGTTCAAGCTCACCGATACGCCGGACCCTTCGAGACTTTGATCCGGTTTGGCCCTTTTACCTGAATCCAATTTGCCGACGTGGTATATTTTTGAATATTTAGCAGCCGACACGCGGTGCAACGCTGTTAGGAGTTTATGATTCCGCAGTTTGCTCAAATTAAATTCATCCCCCTTAGGGGTAGCCGAATCCGCAGAGGCAGTTGCCATGGTCCCAAGTTTTGGCAGCAAGGGCTTCAATCCGAAATGGAGGTTGGAAGGGAACTTTGATTTTTCAAACCAGCCGAAGTCTTGAGTCTCCCAGTCTAGCTTGGGTTCAAACTCTTCATCAACTTCAACCAAAAAGGTATCAAAGATGAACTCGCCGTCTTTGAATTGGTGAAGGTGTTTTATGGAGTATCTGTCATCTCGAAAACCAGCCTCTTCTCGCACTTCCCGCATCGCGGCCTGCTTGGGGGTTTCAGATTCATCGTCAATCTTGCCACCCCACACGCCCCAGGTATTGGGTTCGTTCACGTATTTGGAGCGGTGGGCCAGAAGATAGCGACCAGTGTCTTTGGCTCGGAAGATGACACCGGCACCACGGTTGCCCCAGTATTTGCCACTAGGATCGGTATAAAGGGAGTAGTCATCTGCAAGGACCCGATGCAAAGATTTGATCAATGTTTTCATGGAGTCCTCCCTAGATAACTCGATTTAGTCCAAGTCTTCCAAAGTAATTTTGGCTGCAAACGAGAAATCTGTTCCTGATTTTGATTCCTGGGTGTCAACGCAGGGCAACCAGTCGGGGTTGGCCTGCCCACTTTTAAACTGATCTCTTTGATACCTATATTCAGTGCAATAGTTAGCTGAGGTCGGAAGCGTTTCCGTGGGGAACACTACTTCATCGCCCAGGAGCTTCAACGTTTCAGTTTGATCTCCATCTGTAAATTTGTGCAAAACAGCCAGGTATAATGCATTTCCTGGGTTGTTTTGTGCTGCTTTTTTAAGTAGCAGAACTTGATTATCGTTAATAGCGCCTTGAACTGTTCCCCTGATTAATATGGATAGAACTAAAAGGTGAAGCTCAAATCCGTCTTCAGTTCCGCTAAATATTTGAGGAACAGCTCTCGCCGATTTACACCCCTCATCACAATCCATACCCAGATGTGCCGCTAGTTCGTAAAATGTTGCTCTTAGTGACGGATTTACGAAACATCTCGAAAACCTAGTGGCCTGGTCTTTGGCACCCTCTGGAGGGCATAGATACCAATCATTGTTTTTGAGATAGTTAATAGCTCGTTTGATGGCAGCTAAATCTTTGGTGGACCACCAATAAATAAAACGACCGGCAACCCCATCGCGACTATCTGTGGTTGGAGATCTATTAGGATTTCCGTCCTTGGCCCGCTGTTCACTTTCAGACCAGCATTGCTCGGGTTGAGGGTCACGGCTGTATCTTCCAGGTTCATCCGGATATTCGAATGCTTCAAGTTTCGCACCAGAATTAGGGCATGCTACAGCATAGAGTGACGTAAATAAAACCCCATCGCATTCACCGTGTACAAAACCTTTTTCATTAAATGAAGGTTTTGATAGCTCGCAGTATAGGTCCCATTTGGTTTTAATTGTTTGATCGGGTGTGGGATCTTTAACCGTGTTGTCTTTTTTAAAAGGATTATTGGCACAGCTTGCCATCAAGAGCAGACAGAAGGATAAGGATAACTTCATAATTTCACCCCTTTCCTAAAGTTAATCCTGAAAACTCTCGACCAGTACTAAAAAACCTGTAAAGTTCATGGAGGCAAAAAAATTTCATTAAATTTAAGGGCTAGGGGATTGTCCGTGGGATTTTTTAGAAGTTTGTTCCGCTTGTTTGGTAGTATTTTTGGATTAGCTAAAGACCCCACCGAGAAGGCTATTAGAGCGCCGTTCTGGAAAGCTAGAGAAGATCTTACTCAAGACTATACTGAAATGCGGGAAGCCGTATCGGATCTTATCAAGATTAAAAATGAGAAAGTCAAAAAGCTGAACAAATTATTGGAAACATTGGATTCCTTCAATACAAAAATGTTAGGTGCGGCCAATCGCTTCAAGGAAACCGGCGAGAAAGAACAAAACGAAAAAAGGATTACGGATCTCCAGGCTGACATTCAAACTCAGTCGAATCTGATAGAGAAATACAAGGCACAGTTAAATGATTTCCAACAACAGTTGAAGAATTTACAGCAGGAAGAATCCGAGACGGTTGCAGTTTGGTTAAATACGTGAAGTCATGGCATTCCTATAACTATGGATATTATGTTTTATATAGATTCTATAAGATTCTTGGAAAAAACGGCCTTTGTTTTGGTCGATTTGGCTGGTATAACCGTGCTTCTGAAAGCGGCGGACCTAATTACTGGGGTCCCGAAGGTCAGATCAAGTTGCACTCGGAATCTCTTAACGTGAAGACCTTTGAGTTTACTCCTTAAATACTTCTTTTAAATTTCTTTTCACACTTCAAAGGCACAACCTTTGGGGAGTTATCGCTTTGTTTTGACTGGGGGGTTCGGCAATGGAAGAAGAATTAGCATTACTTAAGATCAAGCGTGATATTTTGATGTATCTTGGAGATTTGGTTAAATCTAAAAGTTGGATAGTGAAGGCAATAACACAGTATCCTGGTATCTTATCCACCAAAGAGGATCTCTGGAATTGGACCTTTGAACAAATAGATTTAGGTAATCCGTTTTCAGAGGAGGACGACGAGGACGATGAATACGTCGATGATATTAGCGAGGAGGATGATGGTAAAGATGGTGAAGAAGAAGAAGATGTGGACGAGGAAAATACAAGCGAAGAAGCGGAAGGTGAGGATTTTTTAGCTTTTGGTACCTCGACCCTGGAAACCTTTCAACCACCGCCAAAGAGGCCCAGATCGAAAGCAAAAAAACCTAAATTTGAAAAAATCGTAGCACCGAAATCGATTCTTTGCGCGGATTGTTGCGGTCCTATTGATTTTGGGGAAGAGTGCTTTGAGGTCTTGCACCATACTACGCCAGCATATGCTTGTACCGAAGAGTGTGTAGAGAACATATTAGAACTTGGATAAGTAAATGATTTCAATACAAAAATTGAAAGAAATTCTTTTAGATTCGGATCGTTGTATAGATCCCCGAGAGTTTCACCAGATTGTAGATCAGACCTCTTTCAATGAACTTGTGTCCGCCATGCGGGCATTAATTCGATCCCATACAATGGTTTCGCAAGTTTTTCTTCGTATATGCAGCCATGAGCCTTTAAGTCCTGATAGTCTAAAATACCAAGAATGCAAAAACTGCGGAGCTAGGAGGGACTTGCAGTCTATGTCTTGGTCTGGCCCTGTTTGGGATTCCTGGAAATTTTAACCTGCTAGCCGTAAGTCCCCGTCCTTTAGGGTGGAGATCTGTTCATGACAGAGATATAAACGCATCTAGGAACCATCTCCGTCTCGGACATGAGTCGCTAAGGGCGGCGTAGCCGCCAAGGGACGCCTCTCCCTTTAGGGAGAGGAGGATGTCACTCTTCAAAATTGGTCTTATACCTTTCCTCGTCAATCATACCCACATTGACATAGTCAAACCCGTGCAGTGCGCAAACCTTTTGTGGTGGAAACCCACCTTTAGCAATGGACGTACACACTTGCCCAACAATCTCAGTAAACAGAGCCACCCTAGCTGCGGGGCTAATAACCTTGATCTGGCGGTTGTAAACACCAAGTTCACCTCGCAGGGTGAAAGCATGACCACGATTTTTCTTGTAGCCAGCCATGTGACCTAGTGCGTCATGCACAGCGCGGAAGAGGTGGTTTTCCTCAGGCGTCCATATGGGATGCTCACTAAAACCCGTGTATATTTTCAACACACCACTGCTATTAACGTCGTCACTCATCTGTTTAAACGATGTGTATGGGTCATTTTCAACGAAATCAAACGTGAATTGGCTTTGGAGCCTTTTGTACATAACCTTGATGTTAGCCGCTAGAGTCCTCCAAGACCCCGCATATTCTGCCTCAAAAGATGGTCTAGCCAGATAAGCATCGGCAACCCGCTTGGCGTATGCATCGTAGTTCTTAAGTGCCATTTTTGCCGTAGCGGCATCCTGGCTTTCAGCATCTGCAAGGACTTTGCGAAGGTCGTCTTTGAGGACATAGTTGCCAACAACTTTAACGCCGTGCTGTTTTAGCAGTTCAGTTAGTTGTTTCCTATCCATTACATTCCCCAAGGTTAAAGGTCTTCAACTTCAAAGATAATGGATTAGAGCACCACTGTTGATATCACTCAACTTGGGTGGTAAATAGTAAATATAAAGAGAACATACTTCGGGGTGATCTGTGGCAACCGTTTCCGCCTGCCTTATCTGCAAAAATGAAATTTCAAATATCGGCGACCTTTTAGTGTCAGATCTGCTGCCTGTCCTGGAAGAAGTCGTAGTGGTGGACACGGGGTCTACGGATGGTACTTTTGAACTCTTAAAATCCCTCGAACTTGAGTATCCAAATCTAAAGCTTTCAACTTTCGATTGGATTGATGATTTTGCTGCTGCTCGTAACTATTCTTTTAGTTTAGGAACTCAGGATTTTCTTTTCTTCATCGATGCTGACGACAGGGTAGATCCCGTAAAGCTTAAAGAGTTCAAAGATGGACCTCTCAATGATTCCCAAGTGGATTGTTGGTTTTTGGAATACATCTATTCTAGGTTTCCAGATGGAACTCCACAAAGCATCTTAGGTCGGGAGCGCTTTCTCCGAAAATCCTGTAATCCAACTTGGTATGGTGCCATTCACGAGTATGTCTCTACGGTGAGTATGCGGAGTAAAGAATACAGTGAATTGAAAATTATCCATCATAGGGATAAAGGGAAAGTTATAGAATCGGGAAGAAATCTCAGAATTTTAGAAAAGGAATATGTGACCCACCCGAACGACCCTAGGACTGTCTATTATTTCGGTAAAGAACTTTTCGACAGTGTAGATTCTCGGGGTATTGAGGTTCTGGAGAGGTATTTAACTCTTCCTTCTAGATATTGGGATGATGAAATCAATGCCCGGTCAAGATTAAGTAGACACTATCTTTCAGTGAAAAGGCATGGAGATGCCCTTAGGGTTTCTAACGAGATTTACCATCTTGACGGTACGAGAAATCGTGCGGAGTTTTATTGGATTTATGGTGCTGTTGAGATGGACCTTCAAAACTATGAGAGAGCTATCAAGTGGTTCGAGCTTTGTCTGGTTGAACCCCCTCCCTCTCCACGAGTTCTCAACCTAGAGTATTACACTTGGAATCCTTTGAAAGCTTTGGCTGACTGCCACATGAAGTTAAAGCAGTATGGGAAAGCGGGGGAATACGCAGATCGGGTCCTTGAAATTCTTCCAAGAGACCAGAGTATGAAGCTTTGGAGAGAATCCCTCCTGATAGACATTAAACCTAAGTTGGGACAATCTCTTGTTGTTTTGGAGCGTGGTTCTTCTTCCTTGCGGTTTGATTCGTACAAGGACGGGGAGGAGTACGACCTCTCGGGCGTATTGCCTTTTAAATCTAATTCCGTCGATGGTGTTGTCTCATCTACTTTCTCCGAAGAATTCCTAAGAGTTTTAAAACCTAAAGGATTTTATTGGCTTACTCAAACACCTAAACTTGCTTTGAATGCTCTACTCGATGAGATTGATAAGATTGTAAGTTTAGGTTTTCTTGGCAAGTCTTTCTATCGAGGTTACACGGTGTGGAATTTTGTCAAACCTTGTCCCGATAAATTGACTTTTTCTTTCCAGTCTTCGTTGTCTGAGGATTTCCCGCAGATCCGATATAGGATCAAAAATCTTAGGCTATCTGCAATAAAAGCTGGGTACCCTGTTTCGTCTATCGATAACGCTGATGTGTATGTGAGTACCCATCTTCCCGCTGGATACGGTCATCCAAGCTTGGTCAAGGTTCTTGAAATTTGTGAGAAGCTGGGTGGTTACGAAAGTTATGGGGTGGAATATGCTGATGTTATCAATTGCTCTTCACCGCTTCTTGCCGAACATTTGAAAAATCTATACCCTGGCAAAAAAGTGATTAACGTTGACGATCATTTCGAAATGGAAGCCCAAAACTGGCTTTGAGTGGGGTTTTTTGTGAGTAATTTTGTTGTCGGTTGGTTTGGGATGGGCGGTAACTCCTACCTTGCCGATATTTTTCGCCAGGATTTGATCCTTGAAGGAATTACCCTTAAAACTTGCCATGAACACCCTTTTGCCGATGTTCGGTACAGTGTAGAGAGTATCCACGCCTTTATAGATTCAGTTGATGTTATCATCCTTCCAAGCAGGTACAAAGTAGAACCGGCGAAAAGCGTCAACCGCCTAGCTTTGGCTTGGTCCAGGAAAAAACCATGCATCGTTGCACCTTTAGATTCCTATCTTAAGTATGCCACCCACATGGAAAACGCTATTGTTGCCAACGAGCAATCGGAGTGGATGGATGCAATAAGGCTTCTGCGGGATAATCCTGAGCTGCGGCAACGTCTCGGTTCAAATGGGCATAGAGTCGCAATGGCTTCCTTAGATCCCAGAAATATGGTTCACAAGTTTGTAGCCAAACTTAAAGAAGTGGAAGCCGTCAAGCCTTGGGAGTCTACCGATTTCCTTCAGATTATAATCCCACACTACCAAGAACGGACGGATTACTTGCAATGGGCTATTTCCTCATCCTTGCAAGCCGAAGGTCCTGAGAGGGAGGTTTTTGTAGTTTCGTCTTCTGCCAAGAACCCCCTGGAGAGTTTAGGGGGAACCTCTAAAGATTTGCGTATACATCATAATCCGACTCGCTTGAATTTCTCTCAGGCTATAAACTTTGGACTTAGAAATTCTCGCAAAGAGGCTACGCACTACCTATTGTTAAACGACGATACCGTGGTCGGAAACAAGGCTCTTACTGGTTTCTATTTAGAGCACTGCAAGAAGCCAAACGCTCTCATTAATCCCTATTCTAATTGCGACAAAGGCTGGTTGCATAACGATGAGATGGGAATAGATACGGAAAGCGGTGTTAAGGATTTGGTCCCCAATCTTTTTATTGAGGACTTTGGCGACTCCTATGAAACCCTTAGGATGTTTAATCCAGGGAATGCCCTTAAAGAGGAAACACTGTCGAGAGCGCCTTTTTGCGCTTTTTACGCCACTTTCATCCCGAAAAAAATTATAGATGTCGTAGGCTTATTAAGCTCTGAATACTCCAATGGCGGAGAAGACGCAGATTACTGCTACAGGGCTCACAGGCTTGGTTTTGAGACTTTGTGGACTAGAAAGTCTTTTGTATTCCATTTTGGAGGGAAAACGAGGAAGTTTTCCGAAACTCAAGATTTTGAATCACACCATGAAGAAGATCGAAAAAACAATACGATGCTCTACAGGAGATGGGGTAAGGGCAAAAGACGAGTTGGGATTTGGACAGGTCCTGCTTGGGAGAAGTGGGATTGCAATTCATATCTTGACAAGGGTATCGGTGGAAGCGAAACTTGTGCAGGGAGATTGGCACAGGTTGCCGCAGAACAAGGAAATTCTGTTTGTCTTTATGGTGATCCTGACATGGCAAAAATCCAAGCAGATGTAGAAGTGATCCCTTGGCAGGAATTCAAGCCGGAACAAGAATATTTTGACCTCTTCATTTCCTCTAGGAGCCTAGCCCCTATTAGTGACAGGTTAAGGGCTCGGAATATTCTGGTATGGGTTCACGACATTTGGCTCAGCCAAAACCCTACCATTTCCGAATATCACAAGAACCGTGTTACCAAGTTCATCTGCCTTTCACCGTGGCACAGACAGTTCTTTAATGAACATCACAAAATTCCAATAGATAAAATTGGCATCATCCCTAACGGGGTAAATATCGAGTTTTTCCCAAAATCTTGGGATGAAGCTGTTGCAAACAAAAACATGCATCGCCTGCATTACTCTTCAAGTCCTGACAGGGGTCTTGACAACATTCTTTACATGATGCCTTTCATAAAAGACAAAATACCCAACATCAGTCTTCACGTTTTTTATGGCTTTTTTAACTGGATAGAGGCCGCAAAGTCTCGCTCCAACCAAGAGGAGCTTCGTCAGATTGAGAACATGGGTAAGCAAATAGCTGCGTTGGGTGACAGCGTTGTATTTCACGGAAGGGTAAATCAACCCGATTTGGCTAAGGAGTGGCTTAAATCTGGAATTTGGTTTCAACCAACCTCATTTACGGAGACCTTTTGCATCACGGCCAAAGAAGCCCAACTTTCCGCAACTCCAATCGTGTGTTCCAATCTTGCTGCCTTGGAAACAACAGTTGGTGAATATGGCACCCGAGTGAAATGGCATCCTTACTCGAAAGAAGCTCGAATAGAATATATTGATCACATAATTCGGTTGTGTTCGGACAGAAACTTGTGGAATGCGGCATCGCGACAATCATTTAAAGGTGGCGAAGATCAACAAATAAGCTGGCCAAAACGCTGGCATGATTATTGGTCTAAATACTTTTGAAAAATGTTTTAAAAACCGAAACAGAAGTCAAAGAGTTACTAGCACTCTATAAGTTTGGCTGGGTAGACCCTTTGAACTATTCTGGAGCCCATGCTCCTTTGAATCTGATTTGTTTGGTCTGCAAAACTCCTAACACAATGACATTACACAACCTAACCCAGGACAAGAAGACATGTAGGTGGTGTAATCCAAAAAATGTACCCGACAAACTTTCTAAGCTCGGATTTGAAGTTTATGGATACACTTCATTGGGGGAGCAATTCACTATCTGGTGTCCTGTATGTAAGGAGACTTCACCTGTTAAGTGGGAAACACTTAGAAAATGTTTAAAATGCCCATCTTGTCGAAGATTATCTGCATCCGTAGAAAAGGCAGAAAAAGTAGAAAAGAGAAATTCGTTAAAGTCTGAGATTCAACAGAAGCAAATAGAAAAAAAGAAAAAATTCATGGAAAACAGGGGTTACTCACTTATAACCCCCGAGACAGCACTCTGCAAAAAGGGTCATAAATATGAAAGACCTTTTTCGGAGATACATTCATGTCCTTTTTGTCGAGATCTTCCGAGAAATGAAGCCTCTGTTGCCGCTGAAGTCGCAGGATTGGGTAGGACTTTGGTAGAATACTCTGGATCTACTCGGTCGCCCATAACAGTTAGTTGCAAAAACGGATCTAATTACTCTGCGATGCTTGGAGATTTGCGGAGACAAAAGGAATGCCCTTGCGAAAAATGCCAAGGTAAAGACATAGAGACTTTAAGGGCACAGGCCAAATCTCGCGGTTTTGAGATCTTAAGTGATCAATATTTTGGTTTCCACAACTATCATGAGTTTATATGCGGTGCTTGTAATACCTGTTTTCGATCATCCTATGATAATTTTTTCTCAAAAGGTTCTGGCTGCCCGTCTTGTGATTCAAGCAAAGAAGAGAAGGAAATATTGAACTTTCTTACGAGGAAAGGGGAGCAAGTTCTTTTGCACGTTAGAGACAAGATCGCACCGCAAGAACTGGATTTGTTGGTTCCTGATAAATCTCTAGCAGTAGAACATTGCGGATTATACTGGCACTCAGAGCGAAACAAAAAAGATAGATTCTACCACTTATTAAAACTGGCAGCCTGCAACGAAGTAGGAATTAGACTCCTTACCATCTTCAGCGACGAATGGCTGAATAGAAAAAATCAAATAATTAATTTTATGTCTAGTTTATTGGGACACAATAAAAAAATACATGCAAGAAATACTAAAGTGGTTGTTGGTATTAGTAATGAAGAAGCTAAATTATTTTTAGAAGAAAATCACATACAAGGTTCTTGCACTTTTACATATTCCGTTGGCTTATACTATGAAAACAATTTAGTTGGAATATGCACTGTAAGAAAACACCATCGACAGAATTCTAAAGATTGGGTGTTGAATAGATTGTGTTTCGCATCTGGGATTACGGTTGTTGGTGGCTCTTCTAAATTAGTTAAAAACATAGTTAAACAATTAAGCGACCCAACCTCTTTGATAACCTTTGCTGACCGAAGGTGGTCAGAAGGTGGCGTTTACTTGAAAGCTGGATTTTTTCAAGAAAAAGTCCTTCCACCGGACTATTCCTACTGTAAGCAGCGTTACAGAAAATCGAAGCAATCTTTAAGAAAAAAGGACACAGAGAAGACAAGCGGTCTTACGGAGAAAGTGCTTCGGACGCAGCAGGGGTGGTATCGGATTTGGGATTGCGGAAAAATTAGGTTCAGATACGCAGGCGGATAATTTCGTTTTTCAGTATAACTTATTAGGGGTTACAGTATGTTGGATATTAATTTGGAATACCCGAAAGATACTTTGGGATATCATTGGAGAATGAGTTCCGTGGTCTTTGGTGCGAAATCAGAACCAACACAATGGTTGGAAAGAAAAGCCGAGGAATCGCCAAAAGGGATGCACGAGCCCGTCGTTGCCTCCGAGCAGCAAATGGTGTGGCTTCTAACTAGCATGTTTTGGAAAAATCAAAATGTGAGCAACTTGAAGGCACAGTAACTAGAGTCCTATTGAGTGATTCACCCCTTATTTTGTAGATATCCATGTTAAGAGGTGAAGATTTTTAACTACGATAAGGACTACCCCAAAGCTGGGGCTAATGTCGAAGGGTTGAAAATAACTGGCAAGATACCCAATCTAGGTTCCATCCGTTCGACTTTTGAAAAATACACAATTCTTCTACGCAGCCGATGATTGGAAGCGATCGAAAGATTTAGCTAAAGAAATTGAAGCCAATGGGTGGATAGATCCCTTAATTGTAGCTGTGGAAAAAAATGAGCCTTATATTCTGGAAGGTGTCCACAGATTTGTAGCTCTACATTTGTTGGGTTTGAAATCTTTTCCAGCTTTGATTGTAGTGTCGGAGGAAGACACAGTTACTTCGAAACTTTCAAACGATCGAAATAATTCGGGAGTACCCATGTCGCATTTACTACAGGCCCTTCGTAAACTAGTAAGATCTTCGAAAGAAGAAGAGATCTCACGGAGTTTCAAAGGAAAAAACGCAAGGGATGTTCCTTTCGAAGAGTACGCAACCAAAAATTCTCCCTTTATGATTCTATCAAAAAAATTCTCCCAATATGACATAAACGAATACGTTTACAAAGCAATCAAGAATAAAGAATCGTATCAAGCCATGCAAAAAGAAATTTCCAAGGCTTGGAGATTTCATAGTAAACAGTCTTCTACATTACACCTGCTTCAGGCCGCAAGACTGGGAAACTTGTTAGGGATGCTTTATGCTTCCCACCCAGATGCCCCTTTGGAAATAATGGAAGACGCTTTGCGATGGGCTAAGTCATATAGAGTCGAAGCTGCCATCGGGGGAGACAAGATCCCAGGAGGACTGGGCGATGACGTTCCATACTCTGAAGTAGACCCCGAGGAACTGCGGATGGGGATAGAGGTGGAACGTGAACACACTGGCGACGATCTTGATCTGGCAAAAGA
>Ga0315273_10007306_pt1 | contig 13824 bp, 10 predicted proteins | sample YL17G02_0_MG_FD_205753 | JGI IMG/M metagenome (GOLD analysis project Ga0315273, IMG submission 205753) | Sediment microbial communities from Yellowstone Lake, YNP, Wyoming, USA - YL17G02_0 | ecosystem: Environmental > Aquatic > Freshwater > Lake > Sediment | place: USA: Wyoming | collected... | reverse complement strand
AACTTAGCGGCCCAAAGAAATTTTATTTAGACCGCGGCATTCACGGCAGCTCAGCGATTCCTGGATTGCTAGGCATCCACAACGACGTCTGGCGCCAAGGTCGCAGGTGGCTGGATCAATGGCTCGCCGGCATCGACACAGGCATTTTGAAGGAAGAGCCGGTGACCTTCCAGACCGCCACGGGTCCGGTGTACTTTCGTGACTTTCCGCCGCTTGGCGAAGCGCAGTTTCCCTTCCCCCTCCAACCTATCAACACACTCAGCACGAGCACTGATCCTGCTGCGCCGCCGCACCCGGTGATCAGCTTCCTAGCTGGGGTAGACTCCGGCGCCACTAGCGGCGTACCAATCCTTTCCGAGGTTGGCCGAGGGGTGTTTAATCTACCGACCCGCGCTTTGCTGAGTCATATCGACCGCCGTTTTGCTGCGGCCTACCAAACTACCAAGTTCGACCGCGATCTAAAGATGCGCGGAGCAACGCGCGTCCATGTACCCATCGAGCCGCATGACGGGCCATTCCAGATCGTCGCCTACCTCTACGAAGTCGACGATTGGGGTGTGGCGACGCTCATCACCTACGGCGTAGCCAGCCGACACACCAGCGCCTCGGAGGTCACCGAGATCGACCTTGAACTTGGCATTACCTCCTACGACCTCACTGCCGGCCATCACCTCGCCGTAGCCCTCGATACCATCGACCCTTTATACCAAGCGCCCGCAGTCTTTCCGTACACGCTAGCAGTTTCGCATTCCAGTAGCGCCAAGGTGACCTTAGATTTACCGCTGGTGATGTAGGCCTGACCTCAGCGGTAATGGCGACTAGAATTGATACCCTAATTTAAGGGCGACGATGCCGTAGATGCGCAGCGCCTCGATGTCATGAGAGACCACATGACTGAGTGCCGCATCATCGCGCGAGAAGTCCTTTTTTAGAACCTTGGCAGCCTGTAACCCGGCCACGGTCCAATCAATGAAGCAGCCATTTGCCCAAATCCAACTCATTGCCCCCGCTACGCCGCCAGTCAGACCGATGACATGGAAGGAGTTGGTCAACTTCTCTTGCTGATTAACGCTGGTGTCGTCACTACCGCGTGGCGCAATATGGCCACGCCAAGTCGCCAGGCCGATACTAGCCTCGACTGCCAGCAGCTCAAACTTAGAGACATAGTAACGCACCACGCCGCCCGCACCGCGCGAATGCATGGACATGTCATAGGACTGGCCTGCGACCTTGCTGCCATAAATGTTGAAACTGCCGCCACCAGCATATAGCCCGTAAAGCAGGTCCGAACGAACCATAGAACCAACTTCCAGGCTAGCACCCTGCCACGGCTTAACCCGGCCTATACCCAGCGATACCTCGGTGGTGCGCATGCCCCGGATCTCACGAGGTGGCACAGTAGCGACATCCGCGGCCAGGCGCTCGTTCGCAACTGAGCTTGGATCGGAGTCACCTCCCTCGTCTTCATCCTCGCCCAGGTCACCATGGTTGGCAGCATCAGGCACCGGGCTAAATGAGCCCATAGGCGACGCCGTGGCAATGGGTGTCTGCCCCATCACCATGGTGACGAGGCTGAAGATCCCCAATGATAGAAGGCTCACATCATGATGCATGGGCACAAGGGTATTAAAATTGAAGAATTAATTCAATGGCTGACATGGAATTAGCGGGCCCTAAGGACCCGTCCCAACCATTTCCTAACTCTATACGATTATTTTGCCCGGCTTAGCCAACAGCGCCACCAGCGCGCTGTAGGATTCCTTGTGCATCGTCTTCAGCAATTTATCGCGAATAAAAGCCAAAGCCTCGAAGTGGGTGCGACTAACCTGGTAGGGACGGTTCGTAGTCAATGCATCGAAGACGTCGGCGAAGGCGACAATTTTTACCTCATCGAGCAGCTCATGGTCGGTCAGATTGTGCGGGTAACCGCTCCCATCCAATCGCTCGTGATGGTGCAAGATGATCTGCCGCGGGACCACAGACAGCGCAGAGTCGGCAATCAGGGCATCGCCGTGGACCGGGTGCAGCTTCATCTCCTCCCATTCCTTCGGTGTAAATGCACCACGTTTATTCAAAACATCGAGATTTATTTTGCTTTTACCAACATCATGCAGCAATGATCCGGTCGCGATTTCGGTTAAATGCAGGCCGTCTTGTAACGACATTTGCATGCTTAAAGCCAGCGCGTACGCACAGACTCTGGCACTATGGTAGTAGGTGTAGTAATCATGATGCGCCAAATTGCCCAACGCCGAGATGCATGTCGGATCCTCGTTAACACAACTCACCATCGCTTTAGCAATATCGCGCACCTTGCTCATCACCGAGGGTGTTAACGGATGATTGTAGAGTATGCGCGTCAGCTCCGCCGCAGCATCTGACAAGTCGAGTAAACGCTTGGCCGGCGGCTGGGACTCATCGATCACGACTTTATGGTGCACCAACTGATAAGTTGCCGCTTTCTGTAGATCTGCTGTAAAGTGATAGAGGTTCATGTGACCGCCTGCCAACAATCGACCAAGCTCGTCCTTCAGCCAATGATAGGGTGCCGGCGCATAGAGACTCAGCTCGTCGCCGAGTTCAAGATAAAGATCGAAGTCTGTATCGCTGTTATCGATAATCTGGTCCACGGCGAAAGCCTGCATGGACGCTTTGCTAGGATGCAACTTTTGCGGATCTGTAGGCTGAATCACAGGTCGCATAACCTCGTACTGGGGTTACTCATTAGAGTAGCGGCAGCACTGACGTTTAGTCCAGTATTCCTGGCAGCCCCGGCGCTTGCCGCTGAATTCGGCATTGGCTACGGTGCCGTTGACCAAGGTGATGACCGCCTAGAGCCTGCGGCTAGCGTCCATGCGGGATTAGATAACTACGTCGTCAATCTCTACTACTATGGCCGCGAGTTCGGCCCAATACGCCAAGACACCTATCTCATCGGCGTAGCGCACATGTGGCCGATCTTCGGTGGCAGCGGACTAAGCGCTCACTTTGGCGTTTCCTTAATTGATGAACGTATCCGCATCAAATACATCGACAGCCTCTACACGGCAAACAACAATGCCGAAAACAACTTTAACGTCGGCATCAACTTTGGCGTTGCCTGGACCTTTCTGCCTAAAGGCATAGCTCCCCTGTGGGCGCAGGTCGCATGGGATTCGCATATCTACGCCGCCGGGCTTGAAGGCGGCATCCTCCTCTCGTCGGGGCGCAAGCAGGTCATCAGCCTGGCTGTGGGGGTGGAGTTTAAATGAAATGGTCTAGGGCAGAACTCTGCCGCATCAGCATCGCCCTATATATGCTATTTGCAGGCCTTTTTAGCCTAGCCTTACCCACGCCAAGCGCTTTCGCTGGAGCCTTGACCTTGCATGTGGGCCCACCTGGGATCGGCTCTGGCGGTGCCAACCCGCTGTCAATCCCGCCGGTTAATATCCTCGAGTACGAGGTTGAGTACATCACCAGCAATGACTTTGAGACATGCCTGTCGGTCTCTCCTGGGATCTTTTTCGGGAAGCGTACACGCATCCTAAAGGGGAGCACCTACGTCGGCTTAGGTGGCGGCATCGTGATCGACACCAACGGTGCCGGACCCGGCGTCTATTCGAGCATCGGCTACAACACCAGTGGCAGCTTCATTCAGTTCAACATGGAAGTTAAACAAGCGATCGGCATCGACAGCACTAGCCACAAATTGATCAGCCCCTATGCCTTACGCATCGGTGCCACATTCATACTCTAAGGAGTACGCTTATGCTCCACTCGCGCCGCTTCATCGCCTGCCTGATCACCGCGTCGCTCTATCCAATCTTGACGGGCTTTGTCTTGCTGCACAATACCCCAGCAACGCTGCCGGCCACTGCACAGAATCCAACAATAACTTTTGTTTGGGACGGCAAATTCCCGACCATTACCGATAAGGATAAGTTTAAAAGCGGCATCTACCAAACGCTCGATGACGCTGCCTTTATGCAAGAGTTGATTAAAGAATCGATGGCGATCTGGAACAATGTGCCCGGATCCTTCCTCCGCGTAGCCGTGCTTCAAGGTCGCGGAGTCATGGATGAGCTAGATAAACAACACAGCATCGTTATTGAGAAAAGCAACAACCTCACCACAGCAGCCTTTGCCTCGCCGCAAACCGACGCTAGCGATGCTTCCATCATCGCCGACTGCGACATCAACATCGCCGACACCAGCGTCGATGCGCTAGACCTGGCTTACACCCTGGCGCACGAGCTTGGGCACTGCCTTGGCCTCGGCCACGCCCACACCAACTACAACGCCATGATGGGCTACTCACGCTCGGTGCGCAACCTCACGCTCGGCAATGACGACAAGGCAGGCCTCATGTACCTTTACCCAGACCCAGCTGTCTGGGACGGCAAGCACCAAGAAATTGTCTGCAGCACCGTTGCTGGCCAAAGCAGCCGCGCACGATCTTTCAGCGATGCCTGGAGTTTGCTAGCGATCCTGCTGCTCCCGCTACTGCTTAGCCTAGCGCCCCGAGCAGCGCCGGCACCATCGCCGCGCCCACTCCCCAGTCGACGCCGCCACGCGCGCTAACTGTGGATGCAGCCCGACCTTGGCGGCCAGCCAATTAAGACCGCCAAGGTCGCGATAGTTCGCCAGGAGGAACGACCAAGCCGCCTCCCCCTCTAGTAAGGTCGCGCCATCAAGGACACGTAGGCGGTCGGCGGGCATGGTCTTGCTGGCGCTGGGTAGGCGGGCATCACCTTCGGCTGCGAGGTGAAAGTCTTGCCAGGATTCAAAACGCAGCCCGCCGTCCGCTCGCCGCCTAGCATGATCAGCCAACGATATGCAGAGCTTGCAGTCGGCGTCAAAAAGGACGATCGGCAGCATAGGTTGATGTTCTATAGGTTCTTTTTCACCAGGCATAGCTTCGGCGTTGGCTTCATGTTGTGGGTATGTTACGAAGGTCGCTGTCCTATTGTAGCTGATCAGGGCGGCGCGGAGAAATCAGCGTCAGTCATTTGTGACGTTCGCAGCAGGAGAAGATAGGCATGCCCGCGTGGTGAAATCGGTAGACACAAGGGACTTAAAAGGCCAATTTTTTTGGCAAATTTGAGTGCTTCAGGGGAAACCCCGGATGTAGAACGGCTTAACGTCGGAGAATCCTCAGTGCAACGGCGAAAACCGTTGGCGGTGGCAACCCCGAGCCAAGCCCAGAGGTCAAAGCTGGGAAGGTGTAGAGACTTGACAGGCCGGACCTAAAACTCTTCGAGTATATTTGAAGAAGCATGGTTAAGAGAAAGTCCAGACCACGAACGAAGGCCCGCAAGGGCGGTAGGCGGCGAAAGCCGAAGTGGTAAGAAAATCCCTCGTCCGCAAGGATGTGCCGGTTCAAGTCCGGCCGCGGGCACCACCATTCAGGAGCTATCCTAGGCTCCACCCCAAACCCCGCCGCAAAACCATGCGCGGGGTTTTTGGTGTATCGTCATATGGCGGAGATCCTAACTCCATGATCCAAATCGCCATCATGGCAGGGTGCGGAGCCTAAATTTCAATGAAACATATGCTAGCCAGAACACTACTTCTCGCCTGTTGGCCCGCTTTCCTTTCGGGCTGCGACAGCCTTTACTATCATCCGGATCAGGTCGACTACCTGCGACCAGATAAACTTAAACTCAGCTACCAAGAACATCACCTAAGCGAGGCAGGTGGTCCCATGCTCAACCTCTGGCATATCGCTCCCGCCGCGGGTAAAGACCGCCATGCGGTGATCGTTCAGTTCCATGGCAACGCCCAGAATATGAGCGCCCATTTCGTCTTCGTAGCATGGCTGGCCCATGCCGGTTATGACGTCGTCACCTTTGATTATCGTGGCTACGGCCTGTCCACCGGCGTACCCGAGCGTGCGGGCCTGCTGACGGATGGCCAGGCGGTGCTCGACTGGGTCACCAAGGCGCCCGGGCTCAAGGGCAAAGACATCATCGTCTTTGGCCAGAGCCTCGGCGGCGCCGTAGCGACGGTCGTCGTGGCCCAAGCTCCGCTTGGGCAAGTTAAGGTCCTAGCTGTGGAGTCCACCTTTGCTTCTTACCGCGGACTGGCCCGAACTAAGCTCGGAGACATTTGGTTAACGTGGCCGCTCCAGATCCCGCTGTCCTATCTGATAAGCGACCACTTCAACCCAGTGACCTACGCGCCGCGTTTGCAACTCCCCTTTTTATCGTTGCATGGAACGGCCGACCCGGTCATCCCGCTTGCCGAGGGTCAAAAGCTCTATGCTGCCGTGGGGTCCAAGAATAAGGAATTTTGGCCGCTGCCGGGAGCAGGGCACATCGCCGCTTTTGCCGCCGAAGATTCCCCATGGCACCGACCATTTATTGAGTTTATTTGCAAATATGCCGGGCGCTGCTGAGTATTGACCGGCACTAGGCACACTAGGCAGCATCTAAAACGTCGTTCAATGGCCTCAACGATGACAACCGCCACGACCTGGGCCACGGCCAGAACCGCCAATAAATCCGCCGAAACCGTTGTCGCCGTTGTTACCGCCTGAGCCGTTGTTGCCGCCCGGGCCATTGTTGCCGCCTGAATTGTTGCTACCATCCGAGCTGTTGTTACCACCCGAGTTGTTGTTACCGCCCGAGCTGTTGTCGCCGCCCGAGTTGTTGTCACCGCCCGAGCCAGCGTCATTCGCAGCGTTGCCGGCAGTGCTGTTATCAGCTCCGGTACCGCTGCTGTTATTCGTCGACAGAGAGTCGGCCTGCGTTGCATCGCTGCTGGTGGCTGCATCGCCGCTGGCTGTCAGGCCCTGAGCGGTGAAAGTGACACTAGCTTCGGTGAGCAACGCCTTAGTGGCGGTGATCGTGCCACGCACCGCCAATGTATAGGTAGTGCCATTGCTTAGGTTAGCGAACGTGTAGGAATCCCCACCGTTGCAAGCGCTGAAGCCGGAGTCTGTTCCCAGTTTGCATTCATAGGTCACAGCGCCGGCACTTATCGTCCCGCTGCTAATGCCAAAGTGAACGACCGTAGCGGTGGGGCTTTTTTGCAAAGCATCGGCGTCCAGGATTACCGTGGTCGGTGCCAGACTTACCGTCTTAGACGGCACGGGAGCCGCGGCGGTATTTACTGGTGTGGAGCTGCGCGCGGTGGGCTGAACCAGCGAGGGCGGCGGGGTCACGGGCTCAGGAGCGCGACTTTTCTTTCTCCCACAGGCTCCGACTACTCCAATACAGATTAGACCCAGCAAAAAACTACGTAAGCGAGCTACAGACAAAGACATGACGCCCTCCCAAACGAGACGCTTGTGATTTTAAACTTCGAGCGCACATCTATATTAAATATAAATAAAAGTCAACTATTTCTATAAAAACATTAAATATATCAATAAGTTTATGCAAGACGAACGCACGAGGAAAATAAGTTTAAAAATATTCAGCGCTTCCGCTCCTCAGCGCTTCTGCGGCCCTGATTAAAGAGTCTCCGCTAGCCTAAAATGTTCAGTGTTTTCAGCGTATAAGCGCGGAGGAGCGGAGGAGCTGAATTCTTTAATGCGTTTGCCATATAAATTTTTGAACGCCGATTCAAGTTAGGCATGACGCTTATGTCCTAAATCCATGTTGCATTCATCAACTATTGCGTTTATAGAATTAAAAACTAAGGAGTACCAAAATGACAACGCCCTTGACCATTCAGGCTCGCTGGCTTTTTGCCACCGTACTTACGACCCTAACATCTTGTTCAGTCAAGCCAGATGTACCACTCGCTAGCACTCAGAACCTCCTCAACACCTCCAGCATGCTATCGACAGGCCATTTAGGTAGCGGCCTCAGCCTGAGCAATGCTGTGGATTCAGCAGCAGGACGCAATCCATTTACCAGCGCGTATATGTTTGTTAACCCAGTTTATTCCGAGCGCGTACGGGCTTCGGCCAAGGCCACCGCTTTGTCGCAACTCCAAGTCGAAAATCTAGCCCAGACTAGTACGGCGCTTTGGCTGGATAGCATTGCCGCAGTCGCCAAGTTACAACCCTATCTCGACCTAGCCCGCGCATCTGCCAAACACCAAGACCGCAGCGTCAGTGTGACGCTGGTTGTCTATGACCTGCCTGAGCGCGACTGCAACGCCAATGCCTCCAATGGCGAGCTAACGCTGGACCAAGATGGGCTGAATAAATACAGAGGTTATATCGACCAGATTGCTTCAATTACCGCCAACTATCCTGACCTTCAGATCGCCGCCATCGTCGAACCCGACTCTCTGCCAAACATCGTCACAAACCTCGGCAATCCGAAATGTGCGAAGGCCAAGGTCGGCTACGAGGTCGGCATCGCCTACGCTATCGCTAAATTAGCAGCGAGCAACGTCGCTATCTATTTGGACAGCGCGCACGGTGGCTGGCTTGGATGGCCCGATAATCGGCAACGGATGGCACAGGAGGTACGCTCCGTGCTGGATGCCGCAGGTGGCGTCGACCTGATCCGTGGCTTCTCCATCAACGTCGCCAATTATAATCCGCTTAACGTTGATCTCAACCAAGTTGGCAGCTGGTATGACCGGTCAAACCCCGCCAAAGACGAACTTACCTTTGCACGCTTGATGGCCCAGGAATATGCCAACGTCGGTATTTCCCACCACGCCTTTGTCATCGACACCGGCCGCAGCGGTGTCGTCAATAGCCGCAAAGTCTGGGGCTATTGGTGCAATGTGCGCGGAGCAGGCATCGGCGAGCGTCCAAAAGCCGCACCTGCCGATGGCATTGATGCCTATTTATGGATTAAACCGCCGGGCGAGTCTGATGGCACCAGCGATCCTAAGTCCGCGCGCTACGACAGTTTCTGTGGCAACGAGGATGCGGCCGTCAATGCACCGGACGCCGGCGAATGGTTTGAAACCCAGTTCGCGGCACTGGTAAGTCGGGCTTCGCCAGGGCTTTAACCGACCTAGGGACCGTCGGCTATTTCGTATTCAGCATCATCGAGGCTCAATTGAAGATCCAAGCCTGGTTACGCCGTCTCGCCATCTATGACGGCCTCGCCGCCGCGGCATTGCTGCTAGTCCTCAATGCCACCCCTGCCCTAGGGGTTGACGAGCAGAGCCTGGCTAAGCGCTACTTAACAGAGTTAGTACCCTTCGTTCAGAAGGAGATTAAATCCACGTTCAGCGGCAAGGACGGCGTCCCGATCGCCTACCGCATGTTTCGCCATTCCGGTGCCAAAGGCGGCATCGTCTTGGTCCATGGCTACAATGAATCCACTCTAAAAAACGCCGAGCTGATCCATGACCTGATCGCGGCTGGTTACAACGTCTATTCTTTTGATCTAAGAGGAATGGGCGAGTCTGGCCGGATGCTCGCTAATCCACAGATCGGGCACGTCGCCTCATTTGATGATTATGCTGAGGATCTTAAGACTTTTGTTGGCACCATCGTCAAGCCGGTAGAGACTGGCGATCTGTTTTTAATCGGCCATTCAACCGGCGGCCTAGCCTCGGCGCTGCTCCTTGAACAACACGATCATTTGTTTAACGCTGTGGCCTGGTCGGCGCCGTTGTTCCGGGTGCAAAGCCGCGGAATTCCCTATTGGCTGGCCTTTAGTAGCATTTGGGCGGCGGTTAAATTAGGCTACGGCGAGCATTATGTCCTTTTTTTCGGCGATTATGATGCCAAGAATGACCACCCCGAAAAGAGCGACGTCACCCACAGCTTGGTCCGCGCCCAGAACGCCTCCTTGCTCTATAAGCAAATGCCGCAGCTGCGCATCGCCGGTACCAGCAACTCGTGGGTATACAACGCCGCTAACTTTGGCGATGCAGCGATCGCCGCTGCAGCTAAAGTACAGACGCCGATCCTGCTCATCCAAGCTGGTGCCGATGTCGTCGTGTCGAACGAGGCGCAGCAGGCCTTTTGTCAGAAGGCCCCGCATTGCCGCTTAATCATCGCCGCAGAAGCAAAACACGAGGTGCTCAACGAAGTGGATCCGATCCGCGACGCTGCGTTGAAGCAAATTCTCGACTTCTTCGCCAGCCACACTGCACCGCACTCTATGCCCTGATGCGCCTAGTAGCGCGTGTATCTACCTGTCTACTTTAGGCTTTTACACTTTACAGCCGGTGCTTCTGGACTAAAACCCAGGGCTGGCAACAGATTTTTTGGTCAGCGTCGAGGATATTGGTTGGTTTTAGTCATTTTATGACTAAAATAAGCCACCTTCGACGACTAACGCCGAGGCTCGAAAGCGCCGCTACTTGCCGTAGCTGTGCGGGAGATAAGCCCTGAGCTTTAGATCATTAAGTCATAAGATTAATCATTGGTGGGCGTTGCGCGCCAATGCGATGCCCTTCAGGCATAGCGATGAGCAACCCTTGCACATGGAGCTAGCCAGCGCCGAGCAGATGTGCCGGCAGGCCGGAGAACTGGCCTCAAGACATCGACTAGGGACAGCACACAAGCGCGACGATTTGCTGCCCAGACTCGCCGACAACGAGCGCATGTTGGTGGCGACCTATGACCAAATCAGCGCAGCCATCAACGCTAAAAAGCGCATCTCACCGGCAGCTGAATGGATCCTCGACAACTTTCACGTCACCCAAGAGCAGATCCGCCTCGCCAAACGGCACCTACCGCGGGGGTATAGCCAGGAACTACCCCACCTCAGCTCGACCGACGGTAGCGAAGGGCTGCCCCGCGTCTATGACATTGCTCTGAAGATGATCTCGCTCTGCGACGGCCGCATCGACAGCCACAGCATTACCAGCTTCGTCGCCGCCTACCAGGCAAAAGCTGCGCTCAACTTGGGTGAGCTGTGGGCGATCCCAATCATGCTGCGCCTCGCCCTCATCGAAAACCTGCGTCGGGTCGCGATCAAGGTAGCCGTCGGCCTCCAAGACCGCGCCATCGCTGAGCAGTGGGCACAACGCCTGCTGCTGGTTGCAGAACGAGACCCAAAGTCTATTTTTCTGGTTACCGCCGATATGGCCCGCTCTGAGCCGACGCTTTCGAACTCCTTCATCGCTGAATTCGTCCAACGGCTGCGCGGGCACCTGCCAGCGATGAATATTCCGCTGTCATGGACCGAGCAGCAGCTGCAGCACACTGGCCAGACCATCGAAGAGACGGTGCAGTACGAGAACAAGCAGCAAGCAGCCAACCAAGTGTCGGTTGGCGCCAGCTTCGGCAGCCTGCGCTTTCTAGCGGCGATCGATTGGCGGCTGTTTGTTGAGGACCTTAGCCTAGTCGAGCACCAGCTGCGGCTTGATCCCTGCAAGATCTACGGCCAGATGGATTTCCCTACTCGCGACCAGTACCGCCACAAGGTCGAGGCTCTGGCGAAAGACACTGGAGTCCAGGAGGAGGTCGTCGCTCAAAGGGCTATAGCGCTAGCAATGGCAGCAGACGCAGCAGTACGAGCGGCACCCAACCCAGGTGAGGCGCTGCGGCAACACTCACATGTCGGCTACTACTTGGTTGGAGCTGGCTGCGCTGAACTGCGACACCAGCTACCACCACCAAAGCTGCATCGGCGCTTACAGCGCATGAAGGTCTCCGTCCCCTGGCGCTTCACCATATACTGCATGGCCATTTTCCTCGGCACCGTAATGTTTACCGCCTATATGATGACGCACCTGGGCACGCCCACGGCACCGCTGGGGGTGGGCCTCGCTGCCGCCCTCTTAGGCTTAATCGCCATCAGCCAAAGTGTGCAGGCGCTGGTCAATTGGTTGGTCACAGTCCTGATCAAGCCTCGACTCCTACCTGAAATGGATTTCGTTGCAGGCATCCCAGCATCTGCGCGCACCTTAGTGGTCGTACCAAGCCTACTGATCACAGCCGATCACGTCGGATCCTTGGTCGGGGACCTCGAGGTGCGCTACCTGGCTAACCGCGACGCTCACCTGCATTTCGCACTGTTGACTGATTTCGTCGATGCCCCTGCGGCGGTCATGGAGACCGATGCCAATCTCCTCGCCCTGGCGGTGCAAGGCATCGAGGACTTGAACCGACGCTATCCTGGCGCAGACGGCGGCACTTTCTTGCTTCTTCATAGGGAACGCGTCTGGAATAGGCATGACCAGCGGTGGATGGGATACGAGCGCAAGCGCGGCAAAATAGAGGCCCTTGGCTATCTGCTACGCAGTCAAAACCGGCCGCACCACAGTCATGGCTTCACCACCATCATCGGTGATCAAAGCCGGCTAGGAACCATCAAATACGTCATAACCCTCGACACCGACAGCCACCTGCCGTTGGACGCTGCAAAACACTTAGTCGGAAAGATGGCCCATCCTCTTAACCATCCAGTGTTCGACGACAAGCTAGGCCGTATCAACTCCGGGTATGGCATGATGCAGCCGCGGATCGGTGAGGACATGGCCGGAGCGCACGGTTCTTGGTTTGTCCGCATCTACGGCAGTGACCCAGGACTAGACCCGTATAGCCGCGCCGTGTCAGATGTCTACCAGGACCTATTTAACGAAGGCTCCTTTGTCGGCAAGGGCATCTACGATGTCGACGCCTACATGCAAGTACTAGCGGGGCAGCTGCCTGAAAATACCGTGCTCAGCCACGACCTGCTCGAAGGCAGCTATATGCGCTGCGCCTTGGTCAGCGATGTAACCCTCTATGAACAAGAACCACACCACCATGGCGCCGCACTAAGGCGGCGACACCGCTGGATTCGCGGCGATTGGCAAATCTTGCCTTGGTTGGGCCCCTGGCTACCAGGTGGGCGCCGCAACCCTTTATCGGTGCTGTCTAGGTGGAAAATTTTTGACAATCTCCGGCGCTGCCTCGTGCCCTTAGCCACCCTTCTCCTGCTCATCGTTGGCTGGGTTGAGCTGCATGTAGCGGTCCCTATAACCGCCTTCGTTCTGGCGATCTTGATCGTACCCCAGATTCTCACGTTGCTCGCCACATCATTGCGACACCTCCCCGAGGTAGGCTACCTCGAACGCTTCAGCGACATCCTACAAGTGGCTCAGCGCCATTCGCTGCAAGCCTTTCTGCTGATTGTTTTTCTGCCCTATGATGCCTACGTCAACACGCACGCTCTGCTCACCGCCAGCTGGCGTATGGTGGTGACCAAGCGGGCCCTATTGGAATGGCAAGCGCAAACCGATCCGCGCTACAGTCGGGCAAGGTCGCTACGGGAATTTTACCAAACTGGAATGATCACGCTGGTGATCACGGTGACCACGGCGACTCTGGTCCTATGGGTAGGTCGTGAAAACTGGGTGATAGCGAGCCCTTTTCTCCTAGTTTGGGCACTATCGCCGGCCGTGGCTTGGTGGCTAAGCCGCCCGCTGCCTGCCGCCGCAGCGCCGCTGAACCCCACGCAGACACGGTTTCTTGAGGGTTTAAGCCGGAGGACCTGGCGCTTTTTTGAGACCTTCGTCGGCCCAGATGACCACTGGCTGCCGCCCGATAACTTCCAGGAATATCCCGTTGCCGTACTGGCAAGGCGCACCTCGCCAACCAACATCGGCCTAGCGCTGCTGAGCAATCTCGCCGCATACGACTTTGGCTACCTAACCGCAGCAGCCATGCTTAAACGCACCGAACAAACGTTTCGTACATTAGAAAAAATGCAGCGCTTTCGCGGTCATTTCTTCAATTGGTACGATACGCAAACCCTAGAGCCGCTGCTGCCACAATATGTGTCTACGGTCGACAGCGGCAACCTGGTAGGGTTCTTGCTGACATTAAAGGCGGGCTTACACGAGCTGAGTAAGCAAGCCGTAATTTCGGAGCGCCTGGCCGCGGGACTAAACGATACCTTGAGCGCCTTGTACGAAGCGCTAGAACAGGCATGCCGCCTGCGCCAGCAGCCATTGCCGGTCAGGCTTACAGCCGCTACTAGCTTG
>Ga0315273_10007305_pt1 | contig 13825 bp, 8 predicted proteins | sample YL17G02_0_MG_FD_205753 | JGI IMG/M metagenome (GOLD analysis project Ga0315273, IMG submission 205753) | Sediment microbial communities from Yellowstone Lake, YNP, Wyoming, USA - YL17G02_0 | ecosystem: Environmental > Aquatic > Freshwater > Lake > Sediment | place: USA: Wyoming | collected... | reverse complement strand
TCGGACAGGGAGTCGCACTGCAACCTCGAGGATGCAATCCTGACACACGAGGTCGTGTTCGCGGCTCAGGAGTGTTACCGCACCGGCTGCCCGGTCAAGCTCCCTTTGCTGGCCCCGTAGGTCCGGTCTGTTGAGGCCGTCTCAAAACTCCATGGAGCGGGCCTTCAGCCCTTGGTTCCTGTTACTGCATACTGACCTGGGGCTTTCGCCCCAGGCTGGTATAGAGACGCGCTTTCAGCGCTCAATATGCTGATTTGAATACGGTTTTGAGGGCCGAAGGCCCGCCCTATATCAGCCTGGGGCAACGCCCCAGGAATTGTGCCCGTAGACAAAAAAGGGCTGAAAGCCCGTACCATCGGCAGTCTTGAAACAGCCTCAACAGACCGGACCCCTTTACGGTGAAAGTGAGCGTTAGACAAGGCCTGACACAACACTCTCGAGGAAGGCCCGGGCCTTTTTGGCGTTCGCGAGAAGCTGCGGGAGATCGCCCGGGGCCAGGCACTCGATGATGAGCGGGCCGCCGGTAAACCCGCCTCGCTTGAGGTTCGCCATCACCTTCTGGAAGTTCACCATCCCCGTGCCTGGCGTCACCTCGACCTCTTTCGGCATGCGGAAGTCCTTCACGGACATGCCGACGATAAGGCCGTCCACCGTCGCGGAATCGTCCGCGGGATCGAGTTTCCCGTCTGAGTAATAGAAGATATTGCCGGGGTCATACCACAGCCTGAAGTTGCTGCGGCCGACGGATTCAATCAGCTTCCGGCATTGCGGTCCGGTCGCGTTGGTACCCCCATGGGGCTTGACGCTGATGCCAATTCCCTTCTCCGCTGCATATCCGCAGCATTCCGTGACCGCCTTGTAATAGGGCGCCTCCAGATTCGGCTCGCTGACTCCACCCATCATCAGGTTCTCGGCTCCCGCCGCCACGCAGTTGTCTATCAACCGCCGCAGGCCCTGGATACCCGCTTCGAGCGACTTTTCCACCGGGATACCGCCCCCGTAAAGCGACGGGACGGAAAGCTTGCGCTTCTTGCATTCCTCGCCGACTTTCCGCGCCTCCTCCAACGGGGTATCGACCGAGATCACAAGGTTCGTCGGCGACTTCGTGGTCATCAAGCCGGCATACTTGAATCCCGCTTCCGCGATCGCGTCGAGGGCTACGGGATATTCGTGCTGTGCCCACGGCCGCGTGTAGCAGCCGATGCGCCATGTTTTAGCAGGCCCGGGCAAGGCCGACGCCAGCTGTGGTGCGAATGCTCCAACGACAAGCGCCCGCCCCAGCATCTCGCGGCGCGACATTTCACCGTTTGTTTTCATCGATCCTGTTCTCCTGTCAAAGTGTTAGTCCGTCTATCCGTTTCGAATCTCACGTTTTTGGGTATCAAAGACCTGGCGGCGGCCTGTATCGAAGGCCCGGACAGCCATCAGGCACGCCACCGCGTGCTGGTAGCCGGCGTCAATCGATGCGTTCGGCGTCTTGCGCGAGCGAAGGCATTGCAGCCAGTCCAGGAAGTGCTCGGGGCGCTCCACAGGTTCCACGTCTTTTTTCAACTCCTTCGTGCCCTCTTTCGCCCCCTCGGTGTAGAAAACCGGCTTGTCCCAGTCCAGGAGGTCGAGCGCGCCCTGGTCGCCGAGGATCCTGAAAGTGCTGCCGCTGGCGTTGCCGAAATTGGAGGAATAGGTCGCCATGAATCCTTCGGGATAGATCCATGCGGCCTGTACGTGATCGGGACAGGTGAAGTTGTACTTATCCTTCCAGGTGTAGACACCTCCCAGGCACACCGCGCTGACCGGAAACGACGCCCCCGTGATGTAGTGGATGAGATCCAGGTAATGGCTGCCGAAGCCCGTGACCGGTCCGTCGGAAGTCTCGCGATAACCGTACCACCCGGAATAACGGACAGGATCGAAGGGTCGCGCGGGCAGGCCCATCAGGAATTCCTTCCAGTCTACGTCCTCCTTGCGGACTTCCTTGATGTACTGATACCAGTAGGGCGCATTCGAGTTGCGGCACTGCTCGATCCGGGCGATCTTTCCCAGGGCGCCCGACTGGACCAGGGCCCTCGCGCCTGTCATGCTGCTCATGCTGCGCAGCTGCGTGCCCACCTGGCAGACAACGTTGTTGGCCTTGACGGCGTCGCATGCGGCTTTGAGCGGCTTCATGGCCTTGCCGAGCGGTTTCTCGCAGTACACATCCTTTTTCGCCCTAGCGGCCGCCTCGAGGTGAGTCGTGTGCTGGTGATCGCACGACGCGATCATTACTGCGTCGACATCATCCAACGCCAGGAGGTCCTTGTAGGACACGAACTGGCGAGCGTTGCGACCATACCATTCTTTCGCCTTTGCGGCGGCTTTCTCGCGCTGAATCCGCCACGGGTCGCACACAGCCGTGATTTCAATGTTCTGCTCCCTGGCGTACCGGTTCACGCCGGGCATGTGGGCCTCCGAGCCGCGGTCGCCACATCCGATGATCCCTATCGATATCCGGTCGTTGGCGCCCTTGATGCGCGCATAGCTGGACGCGGCCATGGAAAGCGTTGTTGCACCGGCAGCGGCGGTTACAAGAAACTGGCGTCGCGTTGTTTCAGGCATGGCAATTCCCCCTCGGTAAATGGGCAATCATGTCAGGGCAACATCCTGGCAGCATAGACGCCGCGGCTGGCGGAGTCAAACCTGAAAGAGCTTGACGGCGTATAGTCAAAAACCTCAGCCGAGCCGCAAGTCCCTATATCCACGATATTTCGGTAAACGGCTCAATCGCTCTTTCCAGCGGTTGACAGGCCCCCACGAATCCCGGATTCTTCGACTTAACGCACGATATCCGGAGAAATATGAAGTCTGTTCTGCAACCTTGGCAATTGTTGCTCCTGATCCTCGCCGGCTGGATCAACCGGCACCAGCAAGAAGTCCTCGAGTACGTGCGGATCGAAAACCAGGTGCTGAAAGAAAAACTCGGTAAGAAACGCATCCTGTTTACCGATGACCAGCGGCGCCGCCTTGCCGTCAAAGGAAAAGTATTGGGTCGCAAGGCCCTGCAGGAGATCGCCACTATCGTGACACCCGACACCATCCTTCGTTGGCATCGCGAACTGGTGGCCCAGAAGTGGGATTACAGCGATCGCCGCCAAGAACTCGGGCGACCGGCACGGTTCGTTGCAGAAGCAGCACCCACTCGCCCTTTGTTGGCGGCGTGAAGCGGTGCGTAGCTTTATTCTCGACGCTACCGGCGATCGGGTTGTAGCGGCCGCGCATCGGATCGAACCAGCGCGCGGCCATTGAGTGGGCCGAGAACGCGGATAGGTCAATCTCGACGGCATCGTTGTCCGGGAGGTAGGCCACCGCCAAATCACCCTCGCCACTCTTCGCCAGCACCATGCGGCGGGTCACGCCGTCGGGCTGGTTGCGAATAAGGTCGTGCGCGGGCTCCAGTCGCCACCATTCGATGCCGGCTAGAAAATCATGTATGTACTGCATCTGAAAAGCGCTCTCCCATTGCAGCGCCTTCTTCCAGTAGTCGTATTTTTCCGGGTCGGTGACCCAGGAGAACACCCCGCCATTGCCGCCGGGTCGTTTGGGCTCCAACTCGCCGGCTCCATAGGTGTAGCCCATCGCGCCCGACAAGCAGCTTCGCCAGGCAAGCGAGCGTGCGTCCACCGCCTGCCAACCCTTCTCGCCTTGGCCGTCGTACATCGCCTCCAGGTTGATGATCGGCTTGTGCGGCTCGTGACGGTAAAGGTGCAAGTTCCACTCGATCGCATGGTGTGCACACCGCTCGCGGTCGCCGGCGTTGTGTCCGGTCTGCACGCCGACAAAATCCAGATATGGACGGTCGTAGTATCGGATGGAATACGTAGGCACGGGCTGCTCCGAGGGCGTGCCGGGATGTTGAGTTATCAGATGCACCGCCGTGGCCTCGCGCGCGGCGAGGCCCACCTCGTCACCCAACGGCTTGTACTCGTTGTCGAAACTCGGGGAGAAGATAACGAAATTGCCGAACAGCCGCGCAACAATGTTCCGTGCGAAACGGCAAGCATTCTTGGCTTCAGGGTGGCCGTTGACAGGCTCCATCAGCCCGACAACCAACACCACAAAACCCTCCTCGTTGGCGCGCTCAAGCTTGCGATCGAAGGAGCGCCAGTACTCCGGAATCCACCGTGAGCACGACTTGTCGGTGAACGGTCTCTCGCCGCGGCGGTCGGTCTTCCCCGCCAAGAACTCGGGTGCGGGCGCCACTTGAAGGACGGTGAAGTGCTTGGTTGCCCGGTCGGCGACGTAGACATCCCATTCCTCTTCACTCGCCTTTTGTGGCACGGCCCACGCAGTGTCACCGATCCACAGGAAGGGAGTATTATCAGCGTAGGCAAGATAGCGGTGGTTATCGCTCACCTTGAGAAAGCCGTGCCGATAGAGCAGATTGTCACCGGCATACGGCGAGACGTTCACCGTGCCACTCTGCTTATGCAGGCTCGTGTTGGCTGGATCGGAGCACTCGGTTTCCCACCGCCATGTGCCCGGCTCAGGGAATGCACACCGGATGAGGAAGGTGTCTCCACCATCCCAAAAACCGAAGGCGCAGAGCGTGCGTCCACCCGGTCCGGTGTAGGTCACTCGAAGAGTTACATCGGCGTAGGGGTTGTCATAACTGCGGGCACTGGTCAGGGCATGTTCCCACCGCTGCCAGGTATGCGGGTGCGAAGCCGCCGGCGGGAGATAGAGCACCGCATCGGGTGGTGAGGCAAGTGGCGTTTGGGCAGCGATTAGCACGGCAATTACTGTTGCGAAGCCGGCGATCATTCGAATGACGTTTTGCATGGGCTATTGTTCCTTCTGTGAAATGGTGCGAGTTACTCGGCCATCTTCGCACGCTGGAGCTACAGCACTGCGGCGCCGGGGAACGGCGCCTTGAATTTCTGATCGCCGCCTGCCGTTTGAATGTCCCCTGTTTTCTCGACCTTCGCGGTCTCGGGCCGGAACCACTCGAAACGATATTGTGCTGGTAATAAAACAAGCTGCAGTTTTCTCGCGTGCACCGGTACGGACGCTGCTTCTGATATGAGCAACAGGCGGGAGCTTGTCCACATCCTCCTACCCTCAAACGAAGCAATTGAGTTGGGATTGTAGTCTGTTTCAGTGGTTTGGAAAAAAGAAATTAAGAGAGAAGAGGAACAGATATAGACTATGGCATGTAAACAGCCTGGTGTGTGCGTAATATCACTCGTGTTGCCCAAGCGACGAGCTGATCTACATCCGTATTCTGTCATTGAAGGCAAGGAAAGCCATGGTATCCACGAGAACCACTTCAAGGCATATGCTGGTCTTTTTACTTGTCTGTTTCCTGATGCCGGCTCTTGGGGCTGCGCACAATCCGCTGCTACCGCGTCCGGAGCGCGTTAAGCATGGCGCTGGAAAGCTGCCATTGCAGGATATAGCGATCCGCTTCGCTATAAGTCCAAGTGCGGAAGACAGATTTGCCGCCGAGGAACTTGCTGCCGCCCTATCCGTCTTTGCCAAAGTCCCAATCGCGACCGGACAAGCCGAGCCGTCCGGCCCAGCCATCTTACTTAACCGTACTGGAGAGGGCGAGCCGGTTGCCCCGCCGGAGGAAAGACCGGGATCCGACTCTCGCGAATCGTATTCGCTGAAGGTCACACCCACAGGCGCGGAAATTCGTGGCCGTTCCTCAGCCGGCCTGTATTACGGTGTCCAGACTCTGCGGCAACTGGTAGAAGGCACTGGTGCCCACGCTTTCCTGCCGGAAGTAGAGATTCAGGACTGGCCATCTCTCGCCTACCGAGGCTTCATGATGGACCTGGCCCATGGGCCACTGCCGACTGAAGCCGAAATCAAGCGCCAGATCGACTTTCTGGCCCGGTGGAAGGGGAATCAGTACTACTTTTATTCGGAGACGAATATCGAGCTGCAGGGCTATCCGCTCGTGGGTTTTGGTGCGCGCTATCGGCAAGACGAGGTACGTCGGATCGTTGCCTACGGCCGACAGCGTCATGTAGACGTCGTTCCCTGCTTGGAGCTCTACGGACATCTCCATGACTTCTTTAAGATAGAGCGATACGCCAGGCTCGCGCCCATCCCTCACGGCAGCGAATTCGATCCACGCAACCCGGCTGTCCAGAAGATCCTGAGCGATTGGATCGACCAGCTGGCCAATTTGTTCCCGAGCCCATGGATGCACATCGGCTTCGACGAGCCTTGGGAAATCAACAAGACTGGAGAAGCACGCAACGTCGATCCCTTCCAGCTGTATCTTGACCAGCTTCTAAACGTTTCGGGCTTGGTAGCCCGCCACGGCAAACGCGTGATCTTCTGGACTGAGTTCGAGACGAGCGCCGATATCTTTGGCAAACACCCAGAAGCCGTCTCGAAGCTCCCCCCAGGCATCGTCCCGGTCCCCTGGGCATACGGCGCAGACGAAGACTTCCCGAGCTTCATCCTGCCCATCGCCAGCAAGGGAGTTCCGTTCATGGTCGCCCCGGGGGTCCCTTACTGGTACGACGTGTTTCCAAATTTTCCCCGCAGCTTCACCAATATTGACAGGTTCCTTGCCGAGGGCCGCAAGCGCGGGGGGGTGATCGGAGTCATCAATACCTGTTGGACCGATGACGGGCAGTCGATTTATCGGATGGCGTGGCCGGGAATAGCTTATGGGGCCATAGCTTCTTGGCAATCGAAACCTCCGGAACGGCCGTCGTTCTTCTCCGATTACGCCCGCCAGTTCTATTCGCCTGCCGTCGCGGCTGAGGTTGCGCCTGCACTGGAAGAGCTGGCACGCTCGCGTGATTTCGTCGAGGCTGCCGTGGGCGGACAGACGATGTACAGGTTCTGGGACGATCCGCTCGAACCCGACCGTCTCGAGCGATCCGAGGCGCACGCAGAAGACCTGCGCAACGCCAGGCTGCAAGCGGAGGACGCCCAGGAGCGGCTCCTGCGTGCGCTGGCCATCCAAAGCGATGCGTTCGCCGTTCCCGAACTTCTGCTGGGCGCGCGCCTGCTCGACTATTTGGGCATGAAGAACATCTATGCGAGTGAGATTGCGGGCTATTTCCGGAAGCTGGGACCGAACCCAACCGACACTCAAGCAGGTCTTTACTTGGATACCGAAACCTCCAGCCAGAACCACAGCCGGATCGCCGATCTTCTGGACGAGACCTCCGAGCTGCGCGAGGCTTATCGCAAGGCGTGGCTGGAAGAGTACCGTCCCTATCGCCTGGGGACGGTTCTGGGGCGGTGGGACGCCGAATTCGAATACTGGCGTCAGCTTCAGCTGCGCGTCAACAAGGCCGCGGACGAGTACTGGAAAAAGCTCCAGGAGCCTGGCTCCGACAAGGACAAAACCAAGGTGCCGACCCTCGAGTCTCTGCGCCCCCGAAATTGATCAGAAGTCTGCGGCAATCGGGGAAGAATCGAATTGGGAATTTTTCTGACATCGCAGCAGGGTACCGCATGGGCGTTCGTTTATAGTGGAGCTCGCAGGGATCTGCGAGTTTCCCCGCTTTACCCCCCGCAAGGAGGGAAGGGACCACATACAGAACAGCCACTGTTCAAAGCAGGCGGACACTCACACAAGCGATGTTATCGGAAGCCCTCGGGCCGCTGAGTTGGCTCCTGCCCCTGCGGGTAAGACAACGTCCCGTCGCTAAACCCTTGCGGATGTCTTCTTTAGCCACAGATGCGGTCTCGCTTACGGTAAACTCCCGCTAGTCCTCCTGACTGGCTACGGCAAGATGAAGTCACATGCTCTTCACCTCGCCTTCTGAGGTACATTGTCACCCCCCCTTTTGACGCTGCTCGTTACCGAACAGCGTTGCGAGTCAGGCTAAATGGGCGAACGGGACACCTCCCATTGCCGGGACATTCACCCAACCACTATTCAGCAGCTAGAAGCTGCACCGAAGAGCTCAAAGAATCTCAAAGAGATTCTGACACGGGCCGGACGCCAGCGCGGATTGCGGCTGGCGAAAAAAAGGGCCGCAGCCCGTAGTGGACTGCGGCCCCGTCTGACCAGTAAGGTTAATACAGCTTAGAAGCGGAGGCGCACCCGGAATTCAATCATGCGGGCGTTCGCCCTCTCGGCCGCGAAAAATCCATACGTGGATCCCACGACACCAGCGCCTGATGTGGAGATATCAGATTCCGGCGGCAGGAAGTTGGGGTGATTGAAGATGTTGCCGATAAGTGTCATGAAGTCGAACTTCACTCGTTCGGTGATCTGGAAATCCTTCGTGAACGTCATGTTGTGCGTCTGCATCCCTGGCCCTTCGAGGATATTGGCGCCGCTGTTGCCGAACCTGCCCGCGGGTGGATTCACGAAGCAGCTCGTGTCAAACCACAAACTGTCAACGCTGCGTTCACCTGCAGGTCGGTTGCCATTGCAGACCCGGTCGGGGTACCCGCCAAAAGAGTTTGTATTTGACGGATCAGCATCGGAGAAGGAAGGCGAGAAGTACTGACCCGTCATGAAATAAGCCACCCACGTGATGCTCCATCCACCGATGATCTTGTCCGCCACAGGGGAGACACCGCTGCCATATCGCTTTCCCTTCCCGAACGGCAACTGCCATATGCTGTTCACTACCACCCGGTGCTTGGCAAAGAAATCGCGGTTCCAGAATAGCTGGGCGTATGGATTCTGGGTGTTCAAAGTGTTATCCATCGCGTGAGCCCATGTCCAATGCGCATCGAACATCACCGATCCCACGCGCCGGTTGGCCTCGAAACTCAGGGAGTCGTAATTCTGGGAGCCGTTAGTGCGATACACACCGGTATCGACAAACTGAGTATACGGCCGCCGGTCATCGGTGAACGGGATCAGGCTCGGTTCCGGTAAGTTGGTCCCGATTCCGTAGTTCATGTTGCGGTTCCGGGAACCGATGTAAGAGAGCCGCAGCCCGATATCTCCGACTTGCCGTTCCATGCTGACATTGAACTGGTGGATCTGGCCGTTCTTGGTCTGCATCGGGTATGCAGTGACGCTCTGCGATGGAATTTCCGCTGTCACAAGGTCGGTGGGGAAAGGATTCGGCATCTGGAAGAACGGCACGCCATTGGTGATCGAGTTGGTATAGTTCTCAGCGATTTCGAAGGGTCCCCCGCCGTTCACGCGGGATAAGGAACCCATGAACTCGTTGAAGATCCCGTAACCGCCACGAATGACCGTCTTGTCATCCAGGCGGTAGGCGAAACCGATGCGTGGCACGAAGTTCCTCGGGTCCGGGTTCGGCACTACGTCACCGGCTACGACGTTGATGTTCGATGGATACAGGGGACTGATCTTGCTCATGGCATCTTGCGGCACGATCACGTTGCCCGTCGTGGGATCCCAATTCACCATCAGGCCGTCAGCATAAGTCGTCGAACTGAAACGGTCCCAGCGCAGCCCCAGGTCGAGGGTCAGCTTTTGCGTTACCTTGAAGGTGTCGGTGATGAACAAACCCAGCTCATTGGACGATTGGGTCCGAGGCACGAGGGGATTCAGGCGGGTGCTGGTATTGGGCAACCCCAGCAGAAAGTCCGCATATGCGTCCCCGGTGAACCTGCCGTTGAACGAGAAACTGCCGAAATTCGCATTGTCGACTATTTCAGTGTAGAAGCTGTACGTTCTGAGCTCTCCACCGATCTTTAGCACGTGTTTACCCTTGGCCCAGGTCACGGAGTCAGCCACATTATAATTATTGTTCGGTACGTCGTGCCCTCCCCCGCCAGTCGAAACCTCGCTGTAACCACTGATGTCGAATACCGGAGATCCGCCGGGCGAATTGATGCCTGCCTGGTTGACGCCCTGCAAACCTATTTGTTGCACCTGCTCCGCGCCGGGGATCGGCTGGTTTCCGTTCAGATTCATGCCGTAGTTTTCCGCATCATAGTTGCCTCCGAACGTGAAAGAATTGACCAGATTCGGCGAAAAAGCATGGGTGTCGGTGGCGACCCAGGAGTAGCTGTGCCGTGTTTTGGTGTTAACCGTCGCAGGGTAATTGCCCGCCAGGATGTACTTCGGGAAGTACATCTGTATCCTGCCATAGAGCGAGTTCTTCTCCGACACGCGATGGTCGACGCGAGCCGAAAAAACGTCCGCATAGTACTGGTCGCCCGGGTAGGGATGCGTCCAGGTGAAATTATCCACCGGAAGGTTCGGGTCGCCGCGGTTCGGAGCAGGAATCAACAGATCCTGAGTCGAATTGGTGACACTGCTGATCCTCGAATCCGGAATCTTGTTACCGGGGAACGGGAGGCCGGTCGTCGGATCGATGATGGTTCCGATGGCTGAGAAGTCCCCTCCCCGCATTGCGTTTGTAGGCACGTTATTGAGGTGAAAGGAGCGTGATGGAACACGCTCTGCGTTCCACATGGCGTAGAAGAAGGTCTTGTTCTTGATGATGGGGCCCGAGCCCGCAATGTTGAACGTGTGATAGAGCTCCTGTGTTTTCTGATCCTCAAAGAAGCCGCGCGCCGCGAACGCCGAGCTGCGGTAATAGTAGGAACCATCAAAATGATAGTCGTTTGTGCCGCTCTTGGTGATGGTGTCGAAGTAGCCTACCCGCGCGTAATCGGCGGTATTGTTCACCACGACCGCCTTGACTTCCGCGACCGACTCCATGTTGACGGTCTGGCTGTTCGTCGACTCCTCTTTCACGCCGTCCTGGCCCATGTGTACCTGGTTGCCGCCCTGCCCTGCGAATTTCGGCGCCCCCCAATCGCCCGGTTCCCTCTGCACGTCCGGCAAGACGGCCAAGACGGCCCACGTACCGGAGAAGGCGTTGCCGGGGGTCGGCAAAGTTGCATACTGTTCCGAGGCTTTGAAATCAGATGCGATTTTCCCCTCTTCCGTCTGGATTGCTCCGGCGGCCGTTTCCACCGTCACCTGGTTCGCCACCTCGCCTACCTCCAGCGTGACGTCGACGCGCCTCACCTCGTTGCTCTGGAGCATGACGCCATCCACGACAACCTTCTTGAAGCCGGCCAGGGTGCCCGTCACCTCGTAGGTGCCCGCCTTCAAAGCCGGCATTTCGTAATTTCCTTGGGCGTCCGTCGACACCGTCCGTACCATGACATTGGTTAAAACTTCGCGCGCGGTCACTGTAACCCCAGGCACGACGGCTCCGCTTGCGTCGGTCGCAGTTCCTCGAAGTGTTGAGAGTCCTCCTTGACCGAACGAGGAAACGCTGAAGATTAGTATTAGCAGCACCAGCCCGAGAATTACGATGCTCGCCTTTGTTACCGGTATACGCATAAAATCTCCTTCTCCCTCCGCTCACGATGCCTTCAGGGGTTTTTACAATATCACCACCTCACCCCAGTCAGTCAAGTCCTTTTGAGCTGATGGGCCTGTGTCACCTGAATTATGCACAAGACTGAGGACGCCGACAGGAAGTCCGGCGCTTCTCGATTTGCCCGCCCGATGTTGATTCGCTTCTGATTTAGAGCGCCGTAAACACCGCGTTTTGTTGTGGGTATAAGGCGCGCATAAAATTCTATGCACAGAATCTCGTTCCTGCGCGCTGCGTGTTTCGAGCAGCGATCCTCCGCTTCTCAGGGTTTCGGTTTGGGTATTTCACCACGCGATGGCTGGTCTTCGACCTTGGTCCGGTCTTCACCGGGCATTCGGTGCACCTCGTTTTCTCCGGTTGATGTCGCTGCCCCCCCTTTCTTGGTGTGGCCGATGCCCCAGCACGGTCCTCTATGCAAGAACCGCCTGGATCACCGGGGCGAAGCTGCGGCCGCGAGGCGCAATTGCCCGAAGGCGCGTCATCAACCGGTTGAATATTCCCTTCTCCTCGTAATGGTCTGCGTAACTCAAGCCCGTTCGACCGGCGTGGCGCCATATCTTGGCCGCCACGAACAGGAATCGCAGCCGAGCCGTCGCCAGCGTCGTGTGCCGCAGTGTTCGTGCGCATCGGTGTCCGTCGACGGCTTCCAGTCGGCCTGGTTCAGTTCTTCCAGCAGACGAGACGTCTTGCGTGCTACGAGGATGAACCGACATTTTGCCTTTTCGTAGGCCTCCACCGCCTCCCAGCAGTAGAAACCCGAATCCGCCCGGGCCAGAATCCGCTTCACCACCGACGGCAACGCCTTGACTGCCTCTCCGATGTGCCGCGCGATCTCCTTTCCCGAAGGACGGTCCCCGTTGCGCAGACCTCCCCACAGATACTCCCGGGTCTCGGCGATGAAGGTCAGCATCGGCTGGTAGCTCTTCTTCCCCTTGTTCTTCGGGTTGTAGCTCTTCCGCGCTCCCATCTGGTTCCCGTACAGCGTGTGCACCGTCGTGTCCGTGTCCAGTGTCGCCGTGTACAACTGCACGTTCGCTGCCGCCCACACCCGTTCGCGCATCTGACGCTGGATCGAGAGAATCTGCTGAACCACGTTCACGCTCAGCGAAGCCAGAAAGCGCCAAAAGGTCGATTGCGGCGGCAGTTGAGTCACCTTCAGTATCCCGGCGAGAATCGGATCCCGTGCGATGAAGCGCACATGGTACAGTCGCGAAAAATCCACGTATGCGCACAGGACCATCGCCAAGACAAACTGGTACACGCTCATGACCCGGGTGCGCCGCGCTACGGTCAGCGTCTCTTCCACGAGGGATCGGAAGCCGACCTTCTCGAGCATGGTCGCTACCGGCAGCAAGCCGCCATAGGGCGTCGAGTCTTTAGCCGAGAAGTCATAAGGCGTCGAAGCCTTGATTTCATTAGGGGCGGGCGAAGATTCGCGGGATGCTTGTTTGGAACGGGTTTCAGAGCTATGCTGCGTTCGGTTGGTAACCATTTGGGTGACATCCTTGGGGTTGGAAACGAACTTTGCCAAGCTCATTTCTACTTCATAACCACGGGGGTCCCCAAATGGTTCCTGCGCCAGTAGAGCCCTCAATGCTGATCAGCCACGCATAATTTAGGTAAGAGGAAACAAAACCTCGGCCGCTGTAGCGTGTGTCACCAAGCGAAATTGAAATGGATGACAACCCTGTTCGCCTTAGACGTGTTCTCGGTCTGTGGGACCTGATTTTCTACGGAATTGTCCTCATACAGCCGATTGCGCCAGTCGGTATATTCGGAGTGGCGGCCGGTATCTCGCGCGGGCATGTTTCGACCACTCTCGTGATCGCAATGTTCGCCATGATGCTGACCGCATACAGCTACGGGCAGATGTCGATTCTGTACCCGGCGGCGGGATCGGCGTACACATACGTGGGGCGGGGATTAAATCTGCACCTCGGGTTTCTGACCGGCTGGGCGATGATTCTCGACTATCTCATCATTCCGGTCATCAATGTGATTTACCTGGCTCTGACGATCCAGCGGCTGGCGCCTGAAGTGCCCTACGTCGTCTGGGTTGCGGTAACGGCCATCGTCCTTACTCTCCTGAATCTCCAGCGCGTGCGATTCACCGCACGCACCAATCAGGCGATGCTTGCCGTCATGAGCGTCGTTATCCTTGCATTTGTCGTGCTTGCGGTTCGCTACCTGTTCCGCGCCGCCGGGTGGACCGGCTTGTTCTCGGTCCAGCCGTTCTACGATCCGGCTACCTTCGACCTGGGAAATCTCGCGACGGCAACTTCACTTGCGGCACTCACATACATAGGCTTCGACGGGGTGACCACGCTTGCCGAAGAGGTGGAAAACCCGAAGCGAAACGTCCCACGGGCGACTGTTCTGGTCTGCCTGTTCACCGGGCTGCTCAGCACTCTCGAGATTTACCTCGCCCAGTGTGTCTGGCCCGACTACAGGACGTTTCCAAATCCCGAGACCGCCTTCCTCGACGTATGCGGCCGCATCGGCGGACCTTTGATGTTTCAGGCCATGGCGGCGATTCTCATCGTGGC
>Ga0315273_10007304_pt1 | contig 13828 bp, 17 predicted proteins | sample YL17G02_0_MG_FD_205753 | JGI IMG/M metagenome (GOLD analysis project Ga0315273, IMG submission 205753) | Sediment microbial communities from Yellowstone Lake, YNP, Wyoming, USA - YL17G02_0 | ecosystem: Environmental > Aquatic > Freshwater > Lake > Sediment | place: USA: Wyoming | collected... | reverse complement strand
GCCACCTCAGGGATGTTTCCCTCGTGCAGGCTGAGCACGATGTCTGCACGGGGAAGTGCCGCCCGGATAAGGGCAGGATCCTGCGTGTCTATTGCGAGCGGTCGGTCGATCCCATCGAGAAGGGAGAGGACCCGGGTCAGATCTGCCGGCGCCGCATCAAACCCGAATCCGAGATCCACGATGTCAGCACCGCATGAGAAGAAGTACTCCACCCGTTCGCGGATGGTTTCGTGCCGGTGTGCATCCATGATCTCCGCGAGCACCTTCATCCGGGATCCGCCCCCGATCTTCGTGCCCCGGATCATAAAATCGAACCCGGCAGATCGTTCCATTTCCCGGACGCGGGTCATCGCTTCGACTGCCTTTTTTGCTGTGAGGAATGCGTCGGCGGGAACAGTACGCGAGAGGGTCACTGTGCCAAGGAGCGGGAGGACGAGCGCAAGATCGGCCGCGTGCCGGGGTCCGCGGTACACGGGAACACCGGTTTCGCGCTCCACCTGTTCGAACGAAGCGGTGCACATGCCGGAGACGAGCGCGAGATCATACTTGCCCTGCATAAGGAGCGTGCGAAGGGTATACGGTGTGAGAAACGACGCGATAGCTCCTGTCACCACTACATCTGCATCAAAACCCACCGATGCGGCTCTCACCAAATTTTCGGTTGCGGCACCGGTCGGGAGGAGGATGCGCATAAGTTCCCTTAATACAGGGAGAGATAAAAACACTATGATCAGATGCTGACCTGCGATCTTCATGTGCACACCAGTTTCTCCAGGGATGGTGAGAGCAGCGTTGAAGAGATCCTGAAGCGTGCAGAGGAGGTCGGGCTCGATGCGATTGCCATCACCGACCACGACACGGTCGACGGTGCAAAAAGAGCGCTCGCGTGCACAAGCCGGGTCATCGTCATCCCGGGTATCGAGGTCTCGACAAAGCAGGGGCACCTCATCGTCTTAGGTGTTACAGATATAATCCCGGCCGGTCTGGATGTGAGCGCGACGGTTGAGATCGCCCGGCATCTCGGAGGGGTGTCCATCCTCCCGCACCCGTACCACCGCTGGCGTCATGGAGTGGCACTCAGGAGAAGAGCGGGGATGGGGATGGTCGATGCAGTTGAAGCGTTCAACAGCCGTTATATCGTTGGATCTGCAAACCGGAAGGCTGCAAAGATCGCACGGCGGCTGGGCAAGCCCTGTGTCGGTGGGAGCGATGCCCACAACGCTAAGTTCGTCGGCTTTGGAAGGACGCTGGTGGATGCAGAACCGAATGTTGCAGCCATCCTCCAGGCAATCCGTGACGGTAATGTAAAGTGCGGCGGGAAAAAGACCCCTCTGCGCACCTACACCCGGCAGTCGCTGCGTAACACATGGAGAAAGATCAAACGGATCACACGGCGTGTGCATCTTCGATGAGGCTGGCATTCCGGGTCTCCTATCTCGGAAGCCGGTTTTATGGCTCGCAGGTGCAGGAGGCACGCCGCACGGTGGAAGGCGAGTTCATCGCTGCCTGCGAGCGGCTCCGGCTCTTTTCCGATTGGCGGGCAGCCGGGTTCCTCTCTGCCGGAAGGACTGATCGCGGGGTGCATGCCCGCGGGCAGGTCATTGCGTTTTCGACAGAGTTCCCTGACCGCGCGATAAAAGCGCTCAACATCCAGCTCCCGCCCGATCTCTGGTGTACCGGGTATTCAGAAGTGGCGCCGGTTTTTCATCCCCGGTACGATGCCCGTTCACGCACGTACCGCTACTATTTTCCCGGTATGACTGACCGCGCTAAGATGGAGTGCGCCGCACAACACTTTATCGGTAACCACAATTTCACGAACTTTGCCCGTGTCGGGGATAAAAATCCGTGGAGGAACGTCCTTTTTGTCCGGGTGGGTGAAGATGACGGTTTTTCCTATCTCGAAGTGAAAGCAGAAAGTTTTCTCTGGCACCAGGTGCGGTGCATGGCAGCCGCCATACAGCAGGTGGGTTCAGGGGAACAGGACGAGAACTGGATCGCGGAGCTCCTCGAACAGGAGACCAAAAGACCGATCCAGCCGGCACCAGCGGAAGGGCTTGTGCTCTGGGACACCGACTGCGGGATTGCGTGGACGCCGATGCTGGTCGACGATCGCAGCAGCACGTATCTCGTGCAACTCCGCGGGCATTATGCCTTAATGGAACGGATATGCCGGGTACTTGATGAAAAAGACCGGAAATAACACCCGGAATAAACGAGATAGTGAAGGGTGCCGGTTCAGAACGTCCGTGCGCACCCGCTCTCAACCGCTGCTTCCCTTACAGCTGCTGCGACGGCCTTTACCACATCCCGGTTGAGCACTCGCGGGAGGATCCGGTCTCTTCTCGGTCGTTTGACATAGTTTGCAAGCGCGTGGGCGGCAGCGACCTTCATCTCGTCGGAGATCCGGGTGGCGCAGACATCGAGCGCCCCGCGGAAGATGCCGGGGAATGCGAGTGCATAGTTGATCTGGTTCGGGTACTCGCTCCGCCCCGTTCCGACGACTGCGGCACCAGCGAGTAGTGCATCGGCGGGATAAATCTCGGGCAGGGGATACGCCATCGCAAAGATGACGGGATCGGTGTTCATCGACCGGACCATGCCCTGCGTGATAATCCCCGGCACCGATACACCGATGCAGACATCCGCTCCCTCCATCGCATCTGCAAGTGTCCCCGATCTCCTGCGCTTGTTTGTCCCTTCCCCGATGATGAACTTGTATTTGTTCGCATACAGCCCCTCGCGGTCCCGGTGGATGATCCCTTTTGTATCGCAGACGATAATGTCATTCACGCTGCTGCACAGGTCCGGGTCATAGCCGATGCACTTGAGGATCCGGGTGATGGCAAATCCCGCTGCCCCCGCGCCGCAGATGACGATGTTTAAATCCTCAAACTGTTTTTTCGTCACCTTGCAGGCATTTAAAAGCGCGGCAAGCACCACGACTGCGGTGCCGTGCTGGTCGTCATGCATGACCGGTATCCCGATCCCCTGCAACGCCTCCTCGAGCTCGAAACACTTGGGTGCCGCAATGTCCTCGAGCGCGATCCCGCCGAAGACCGGGGCGATGTTTTTCACCTCGTCGACAAACTCCGTATGATAGTTCTCAAAACAGATCGGAAACGCGTCGATGTCGGCGAGTTTTTTGAAGAGCAGCGCTTTCCCCTCCATCACGGGGATCGCCGCGTAACCCCCGATGTTACCGAGGGAGAGCACCCGCGAACCGTCCGTCACGATTGCGATCGTGTTTGCCTTGAGCGTGTACTTGTAGGCGAGGTTCTTGTCACGGGCGATCTCCTTGCAGACCGCTCCCACGCCCGGCGTATAGGCAAGGGAGAGGTCCCGCCGGTTTGAGAGCGGGACTTTTGAGTGCACCTCGATCTTCCCGCGGTACTTCTCGTGGAACGCGAGTGAGTCCTTGTAAATGTCTATCTTCTTTTTCTTTTTCTCGCGTGCGGTAATGGCCCACCACCCGTCTTTATTCAATGAAGGCAACGATGCCACATGAATCTTTGTGCGGGAACTCAGTGCACACCAAATTCCTGCGCAGCCTCCCGTCTTTTTGGATCTAAAGGATGAAATTCTCTGATTGTTTCGTCAGGATTTATCGGTCCAGAACCGGGAACCGGGCCCGAACATGGTATCGATCCACGCGGCGATTTCGTCTCTTGCCCCCCGGTACCCCTCAAGTATTTCCTCATCGGTGCCGGGTGTCAGGTGCGGCTCGGCGAAACCATGATGGATGGTTTTTTTTGCAGACGGCACAATCGGGCAGATCCGGTGGGCGTTATCGCAGAGCGTGACCGCAAGATCCAATGGTACGTCGCGGAACTCATCAAGGGTCTTTGACCGGTGAGTTGAGATATCGATCCCAATCTCCTGCATGACCTGAATTGCCCGCACGCTCACGCGGGACTGCCTTGTACCGGCAGAGAACACTTCGTACTCATCCCCGTATTTTGCACGCAGGTAACCCTCCGCCATCTGGGAGCGGGCGGCATTCGCCGTGCAGATGAAAAGTACTTTCTGTTTCATTGATCTCTCACCCCTCATTTGGAGTACAAATCCCCGTATCTCTTCCAGCGTACCAGCGCTTGTTCAGGTAGAGCGCCACATTGACAAGACTGATGAGTACCGGCACCTCTATAAGGGGGCCGATGACAGTAGCGAATGCTTCCAGGGAACCTATCCCGAAGACTGCAACAGCAACCGCGATCGCCAGCTCGAAGTTGTTGGATGCAGCGGTGAACGAGAGGGTGGCCGACCGCGAATAGTCTACCTTGAGCTTCCAGCATAACCAGAAGCTGACAAAGAACATGATCAGGAAGTAGAAGACCAGCGGTATCGCTACCCGCACCACATCGAGCGGGAGAGCAATGATGTACTCCCCCTTGAGCGAGAACATTACGATGATGGTGAAGAGCAGTGCGATGAGGGTAATCGGAGAGATCATTGGGATAAATGTCTGTTCATACCATTGCTTTGATTTTATCCGGATGAGGGTGAATCTGGTGATCATTCCGGCAAGGAAGGGTATCCCGAGGTAGATGAAGACGGTCACTGCGATATCAGCGATAGTGACCGGGACTGCGGCGCCACCTGCAATACCCAGAAACACGGGCAAAAAGGTGATGAAGAACCAAGCATAGATTGCATAAAAAAGTACCTGAAATATTGAATTAAGCCCCACGATAGCCGCACAATATTCGCACTGGCCACCGGCAAGTTCATTCCAGATGATGACCATCGCGATGCAGGGGGCTATCCCGACAAGAATCAGACCGTACATAAAGTGGGGCTGGTCGCGGAGGAAGAATACTGCAAGGGCAAACATGACAAATGGTGCGATAACCCAGTTCAGGACAAACGCGAGCCCGAGTACCTTCTTATCCCGGAACACGTTGCCGAGCTCCTCATAACGTACTTTTGCCAGCGGCGGGTACATCATCAGGATCAGCCCGATTGCGATCGGAATGGAGGTTGTCCCAACAGAGAGACCGGTGATTATCTGCGGTACTGCGGGTGAGAGGTACCCTATCGCAATACCTGCTGCCATGGCAAGGAAGATCCACAGGGTGAGGTAGCGGTCGATCCGGGAAAGTTGTTTTTTGTTTTCCATGCTGTTCACCTGCCGGAAGTTTCAGAGTATTTTTTCAAGGATTATAGCGGCATCACGGACCAGTTCCGGGCACTTTGTGACGAACAGTTTGCTCTCACGGGCCCTTTCATATTCTTCCGGATCGCTCAGGTTATACCCGAGCAGGTCCGTGCAGTTGACCGAACCGTGCCGTGCGGTAAATTGCTTCATGAATTCCCGGACCAGTGCCCGCGTCTTCTCGGTTGCTGCATCATCACCATGTTTTATCTTGCCGTATTTCAGGCCGATCACCATGATTGCCCCGGACACTGCCCCGCAGATATTGCCGGTCTTTGAGATCCCTGCACCAAACCCGCAGGCGATCTTTTTCGCGGTATCCTGGTCGAGCCCCATCTCAATGGAAAATGCCGAGAACACCGCGGCTGAGCAGGTGAACCCGTTCCGGTAAGCGGCCACGGCCTCATCAGATTTTGTCATGACACGTCTCCCGTTATCATCATGTTACCCCAATATTGCATTAAACAAGTATCCCGTGAGCGTGAAGGATACGAACAGGATGCCTGCAAAGACCGCGAGGAGTTTGATCTTGATCACTTTCCTGAGGATAATCATCTCAGGGAGCGAGAGCCCGATCACTGCCATCATGAACGCGAGGGCAGTCCCCATCGCCATCCCCTTTGAGGTAAGCACTTCCATGATGGGGATCATACCTGCAGCATTCGAGTAGAGCGGGATACCGATCAGCACAGCAATCGGGACGGCGAGCGGGTTGTCCGGGCCTGCAATGTTCGCGAGGAAATCTGCCGGGGCATATCCATGAATGACCGCACCGATGGCAATACCGATGAGGATATAAGGCAGCACTTTTGCCGTGATATCCCGTGATTCATTCTTCGCAAACGTGAGCCGGTCTTTCCACGTCATCACCTTTTCCTCCCCGTCGTACATCCTGCACTTCCAGACAAATTCCTCGACCTCGCCTTCAAGATGGAGACGCCCGATGATAATACCTGCGATGATCGCAATGATGAGCCCGGATACAATGTAGATAAGTGCGATCTGCCAGCCGAACGTCGCAAGCAGCATGGCGGCTGCGACCTCGTTGATGAGCGGGGATGCGATGAGGAAAGAAAACGTGATGCCAAGCGGCACTCCGGATTCCACGAAACCGATAAAGAGTGGCACCGCAGAGCAGGAACAGAACGGTGTGGGGATGCCGAGGACGGCGGCGACCACGTTGCCCACTCCTTCAGTACGTCCCCCTACCCATTTCTTCACCTTCTGCGGGGTGATGTACGTCCGTACTATGGCGACGCCGAACACGATCACCGCGAGCATCAGCGTGACCTTGATTGAATCGTAAATAAAGAAGTTCACTGATGAAGCGAGGGGGGTGCCCTGCACGAGTCCGAGAATCGAGTACGTAAGCCAGTCGGCGAATAATTGTAAATAATCCTGCAATTTGTTATCCTCCGGTTATTTTCTGATCAATTGCGGCAAACACCTTTTCAACGTCGAACCATTTTACTTCTGCCAACCCATCCTTTTCTACGCCCAGGTCGGTCGCTACAATATGGAGATCCGCTGTGATTCCCATTATATGGAGTTTTTTTAAAGCACAATGATCGGAACAACCGTCGATCACGATTATCTGGTCTGCGTCATCCACTGCATTCGCGATGGCATGCACCCCTTTGTGTGCCTGTGCCCATGCGATGGTACTCGCGCGGCGGGACATGAGGGTCATCGCAACTTGTGTCGTCAGTCTCCCGGTGTTTGAGAGACCGGAGCAGGTGACGAGCGCTTTCATCGATTCACTTCACACAAATACCGGCCCATGTTATCATGGCGATGCGTCTTTAACTGCGGTGATTACCGTCTGCACATCGCTCTGGCTGAACGCAGGCCCGGGAGTCTTGGTGATGCCGAGGTCTGTGATCATGACGTACCGGTCGATGGCAAGTCCCTTGTCGTCCATAATCTTCTTTGCACAGGCAACAGGACAACCGTCGATGACAATCCGCTCATCTGCGGCTATACCCATCATAACAAGTTTCTCAATACTGCCGCCGACCCCGGCAAGGCATGATCCGCCTCCATATCCTTCACGGGCCAACTGGCAGGCTGCTGCGTTTGCAAGCTGTCCGACATTAGATCCGATACCGGAACAGGCATAGATGATCCGGGTTTTTCCTTGGGCCCCGCAACTGCAGGATGATTTTTGCGCTTCCATGATCTTCACGCCATTTCAAATTTTATTGAATTAATGTGAATAAGGCAAGATTATATATCTTTTCATTTCAGATTAATTTGAAATGACGCGTGCTGCTGGAGGCAAATCGAAGAAAAAAACCGAAGAAACTGATCTGGAAATCCCTGATCAGATCCAAAAGGAACTCGATGAGATCGGAGGGTTCGATGCTCTTACTGCCCGAATTCCAGAACCTGCCGAGCTTGAGGGGAAGAGTAAAGTCTATAACGCCCTGTCAGATCCGTTGCGACTAACCATCCTTTACCTTTTAAAAGATCAACCGCTTTGTGTCTGTGTCATCAACCGGTTCATGCGCCTTGCCGGTTCGAAACTTTCCTATCATCTCACGATTCTCAAAGAGAGTGAACTCATCGAAGGCGAGTATGACGGGAACTGGATCATCTACACCCTCACAGAACGCGGGCGCAAGGCGCTGAAGTGCACGAAACGCATGGGGAGATAAAGGCACAGCATGTGGCGAAGTTGAACCTGGTGCATTGTCTCCTCAACGGAGTTTCGTCGTTGTCATCTATTTTATCGCAGGTTGTACCGGTTCGTCGCCGTATCCCGGTGCAGTATCATCCGCACCGATTTCCCTGATCAGTTCCCATAGCACTGTTGCGCGGAGTGGGATATTCACACTCTAACGGGAATTTCCCAAATGATAAACGGAATTCTCCCCCCTCATACGAAATGCACCGCCCGTTAAAGACCTCTTATTTCGCACGATAAAATCCGCAGGGCACCTCACATCTCCTATGAATGGTGATGGCTGCATAAGGAGTGGGATGCCGTCGCAGGTTTGAAAGCACTCTGTCAGCAACGAGTTGCACACCACCGGTTGTCGTACCCATGTTTATCCCTCATAACACCCAAGTGCGAGTACGAGCATGGCGAAGTTTGAGTGCGATCATTGCGGGAAATGCTGCAAGAGTTTCGGGGCGTTCATCACAATCGAGAGAAAAATTTCAGACAGGGATTATTACTGCCGCTACGGGATCACAAATGAACTTATTCCTGTCCATGTCTCCGCCGAATATGAGGATGTCTTCTCGATTCCTCTGCCAACTGGTGAAAACTCGAAGGCCTGCCCGTTCCTGAGAAAAGACCTTGATGGTGCGGGATATGCCTGCACTATTTATCCCACACGCCCCCGTGTATGCAGGGATTTTCGCTGCTACCATATGATCATCCACAACCCGGAAGGCGAGGTGTGCGGCAGGGTGTCGGGGCGTTTTGATCTTAAAACCACAGATGAGAACCTGATAAAACTCTGGAAAGAGAACGTGGAGTCTATTCCCCGCCAGGATTTCACCGCATGGATGCGGGCAGTCATCACGGTTCTTTCGGCACACGGGTATCGTGGAGACACTGTGGAATAAAAAGAGATGATCCGGGATATTTTGCCGTTCTCTATGGCAGATCAGGCAGGAACCGTCATGTCCGGCTGCCTGCCGCCTTCATCCGGGATACATATTTTTTGATCTCGCGCTCCATTACATCGGGATTACGCAGGTTTCTCTCAACAATTGAGACAATCGCGCTTCCGACGATCACCCCGTCAGCCCCTGCCGCAGCGCAGGTCTTCACATGCTCCGGTGTCGAGATGCCAAAGCCGAACGCGAGGGGGAGTTTCGTGTGCTTCCTGACCCGGGCGAGGAGTGCGAGAGCTTCATCTGAAACACGCTCCCGTGCACCGGTAACCCCGAGAACAGAGACAAGGTAGAGGTACCCGCGTGCCCGCCGGACAATTTTTTCCATCCGCTTATCGGATGTAGTCTGGGTGACAAGAACTATCGGGTCGATGCCGTACCGTGCAGCAACATCCACTACCTCATCGGATTCCTCGACCGGCATGTCGGCGATGAGGATGCCGTCCACACCCGCTTCATGCGCTTCGCGGTAGAACCGCTCGACACCGCGCCGGTATACCATGTTGTAGTAGACGAGGAACACGATCGGCACATCGGAATATGAACGAAGTTCCCTCACGATTGCAAAGATGGTGTCCGGTGTGGTACCAGCGGCTATCGCCCGCTCATCCGCTTTCTGGATGGTCGGCCCGTCTGCCATCGGATCAGAGAACGGCACTCCGAGTTCGAGGATATCTGTGCCCGCGTCAATGAGGGCTTTTGCGATGCGGACCGATGTATCCTTGTCCGGGTCACCGGCGACTGTAAAACCGATAAATGCGGCAGCACCTTTTTTTGTGAAGACCCGGTCGATGCGTGTCATCATGTCTCCCTCCGTAGTGCTGCAATCTCACTTACGTCCTTGTCGCCCCGGCCGGAGAGGTTGATCACGACAATGTCATTTTTGTCGAACCGGTCCGCGTGCTTCTGTACGTACGCGACTGCGTGTGCGGATTCGAGTGCCGGGATGATCCCCTCTGTCCGGGAGAGGAACATAAACGCATCCAGTACTTCCTTGTCGTTTACTGCGGTATACATCACCCGGCGCTCGTCCTTTAACATCGAATGTTCCGGGCCAACACCCGGGTAATCGAGACCAGCAGCGACGCTGTGGGTGGGGAGCACCTGCCCATCTGTGTCCTGTAAGAGATACGAGAGCGTGCCGTGGAGCACGCCCGGTTCACCAGCGCAGAGCGTCGCGCTGTGCATCCCTGTTTCTATCCCCTTCCCCGCTGCTTCGACCCCGACCAGTTCCACATCGTCATGAAGGAACGGATGGAAAATGCCAATTGCGTTCGAACCTCCCCCCACGCAGGCAACGATCGTGTCCGGTGTCCTGCCCTCCCTGTGCATGATCTGCTCCCGTGCCTCCCGCCCGATGACGGACTGGAAGTCGCGAACCATTGTCGGGTACGGGTGCGGGCCGACCACCGAGCCGATCAGGTAATAGGTATCCTGCACGTTCGTCACCCAGTCGCGGAGCGCCTCGTTGATCGCGTCCTTGAGCGTGCGGGTGCCGGACTTCACGGGAATCACTTTTGCACCCATCAGCTCCATGCGAAAGACGTTCAAGGCCTGCCTCTGCGTGTCGATCTCGCCCATGTAGACTTCTACGGGAAGCCCGAGTGCCGCCCCCGCAATCGCGGTTGCAACCCCGTGCTGCCCGGCACCGGTCTCGGCGATCAGCCGCTTTTTGCCCATGCGTTGTGCGACGAGCGCCTGCCCGAGCGTGTTGTTCAGCTTATGCGACCCGCCGTGCACGAGGTCCTCGCGTTTCAGGTAAATCCGGCACCCGAGTTCCCGGGACATATTCTTACAGAACGTGAGCGGTGTGGGGCGCCCGGCAAAGTCTGCCTGGTACGCGTCAAGTGCCTGTACAAAGTGCGGATCGATCTTTATCGCATCGTACCCGTTCTCCAGTTCGATAAGTGCGCTCATCAGCGTCTCTGATACGTACTGCCCGCCGTATTTCCCGAATCTTCCTTTTCTCTCCATCTCATTCACTCCTGCACGCGGCGATGAATGCACGTATCTTTTCTGTATCCTTTATCCCCGGAGCCCGTTCGATGCCGGATGCGACATCGACTGCGTACGGGTGTACCTGCCGGATAGCCTCACCTACGTTCTCCGGATTAAGTCCTCCGGCAAGGATCACCGGCACCTTCGATTGCAGCACTGCGTTGCGGGCAAACGAAGAATCAAAGGGTCTCCCGCTGCCATGACTGTCGTCCACAACAATCGCGTCGCAGTCTTCCGGCAGCCGGGCGCCTCTCTTTATCGCCCGGATCACCTTTACACCCGGATCCCCAGCAAAAACAAACGGGTGAGAGATCTGGATGGCTGTCGGTCGGAGCGCGAGGATCTGTGCAAGGTCTTCCTCAGATGTGGTGTGGGTTACCGCAACGGTGGCAGTGAATGGCCCGACCGCGTCAAAGATCTCCCGTGCCCGCTCAACCGTGACAGAACGGGGTGACGAACTGCTGAAGAGGACAACACCGATCGCATCTGCCCCCGCCTGCTCTGCGAACTGTGCATCATGAACCCGGGTGATCCCGCAGCACTTTATGCGCATACGAACTCCTCCAGTTTTTTTCTGGGCTCTGTATCAGCCATTATCGACGAACCGATTAAAAATGCGTCGCAGTAAGATTTCATCTCCCGCACGTCATCTGCTGACCGCATCCCGCTCTCAGACACAATTGTTCTCCCTCCCAGCCGTACCTGTTCCGAAAGGAGGCGTGTTGTCGACCTGTCGATGGCAAATGTCGATAAATTCCTGTTGTTGATCCCGATCAGGTTCGCCCGCGTCGCAAGAGCATTGTTGACCTCCTGTGGGTTGTGGACTTCGACCAGTGGTTCAAGTCCGGCTTCGATTGAGGCATCGACAAATGCCGGCAGGCGCTCCCCCAGCACTGCGGCAATGAGCAGCACCGCATCCGCACCGAGCGCCCGTGTCTCACAAATCTGGCGTTCATCGATGATGAAATCTTTTCGTAAGACCGGCACATGGACTGCGTCCTTCACCCGCGCCACATCGTTCAGGCTGCCGCCGAAGAAGTACGGTTCGGTGAGTACGGACAGCCCGACGCACCCGCCATCCACGAGCACACCTGCCATCATCGCCATATCCACATTTCGCCGGATGACGCCCCGCGACGGCGAAGCACACTTGATCTCGGCGATCACCGCGTTTTTTCCCCGGGCTCCATGGATTGCATCGATAAGACTGGCATGCGTGTTGATTTCAGGATCCGGGAATGTCTCCGGTAATTTTGCCACCCGCTTTTCTGTGCGCCGGATGATCTCGTCAAGGATCATGCAGCACCCCGCGTTGCCCGGATAAGCGCATCCAGCCTGGCGAGCGCCGCTCCAGAATCGATTGAATGAGCGGCGAGCGTGCACCCCTCCTGCATGGTACGTGCCCTCCCCCCGACGTAGACTGCTGCCCCCGCGTTCATGAGGACAATATCCCGTGCCGCCCCTTTCTCGCCCTGCAGTACTTCGCGGAGAATGCGGGCGTTCTCCAATGGCTCACCCCCACGGAGATCAGATTGTGAGGCACGGGCAAAGCCACATGCTTCGGGAGTCAGCGTATAGCTTTTCAGGGAGCCGCCATCCAGTTCGGTGACCTGCGTCTCACCGGTGGTCGTGATTTCATCGAGCCCGCACCCGTGGACGACCATCGCGCGGGAAAGCCCGAGGAGCCTCAGTACCTCTGCCACCGTACTGGTGAGCGCCGGATCGTAAACACCCAGCACCTGTGCCTGTGCACCGGCAGGGTTTGCGAGCGGACCGAGCAGGTTAAAAACCGTCCGGCACCCGAGCTCCTGCCGGGCTGCCATCACGTGCCGCACCGCCGGGTGATGGTTCGGAGCGAAGAGAAAAGAGATCCCGACATCCTCCACAATCTTCGCCTGAGATGCGGGATCGAGTGCAAGGTTCACACCAAGCGCACCGAGAACATCCGCAGACCCGCACCGGCTGCTCACTCCCCGGTTGCCGTGTTTTACGACCGGGATCCCGGCACCGGCGGCAACAAATGCGGCGGCAGTGCTGATATTGAATGTATTGGCACCGTCGCCTCCAGTACCACAGGTGTCCACGAGTGTTCCCTGCACACGGGGTCTTATTGTGATCGCGTGCTCCCGCATCACGCGGGCGAATGCTGCAATCTCGTTCGGTGTCTCCCCCTTCATGCGCAGTGCGACAAGAAAGCCGCCAATCTGCGCCGGTGTCGCCCTGCCGTCCATGATGGTGTCCATCACTGCACGGGCTTCCCCGGGTGCCAGATCCTGTTTTTCCACCAGTCTCCCGATCGCGTCATTCATCAGCATGCGTGCACCCCCTTTCCGGAAAGGAAGTTTGCAATGATGCGATCCCCCTCGTGCGAAAGGATGCTCTCCGGGTGGAACTGCACTCCCTCGATGGGGTAGCAGGTATGCCGCACTCCCATCACGCAACGGTCATCAAGGCTCTCTGCAGTGACGAGCAGATCTGACGGGAGCGAGTCGCGTTCTGCCACGAGCGAATGATACCGTGTCGCGGTGAATGGAGTAGGGACACCGGTATAGATGCCTTTGCCATCATGCCGGATCTCTGATGTCTTCCCGTGCATCGTGTGCGCTGCACGCACGACGTTGCCTCCGAACACCGTACAGATCGCCTGGTGCCCGAGACAGACTCCCAGGGTCGGGATCGTCCGGCTCATCGTGTCGAGCACGTCGAGGCAGACCCCTGCGTCTGCCGGTGTGCCGGGTCCGGGGGACAGGATGATCCGGTCACAGCCGGTCTTTTCGAGCCGTGCAAGCGGTGTGTCGCAGGTAAATACGACCGGTTCTGCACCCAGCCTGCCCACCTGCTGGTACAGGTTGAAGGTGAAACTGTCAAAGCAGTCCACAATCAGGACTTTCACTGGGCCACCCCCGCCCGCTCGATCGCCCGCATCATCGCCGCTGCCTTGCTCTCGGTCTCATTCCATTCGTTCTCCGGGACTGAATCCGCGACGATACCGGCACCTACCTGTACATGTGCCCGGTGATCCCTGACGATCACGGTACGGATCGCGAT
>Ga0315273_10007302_pt1 | contig 13832 bp, 1 predicted proteins | sample YL17G02_0_MG_FD_205753 | JGI IMG/M metagenome (GOLD analysis project Ga0315273, IMG submission 205753) | Sediment microbial communities from Yellowstone Lake, YNP, Wyoming, USA - YL17G02_0 | ecosystem: Environmental > Aquatic > Freshwater > Lake > Sediment | place: USA: Wyoming | collected... | reverse complement strand
AAAATTCCACTTGGTGCGATATTAACATCTATTCTAATATTAAAGTCGGCAGTTCTCCTTGGTAATCCGAAATTTGCATCTCTTAATATTACTGGACCATTTAAATCTGATAATGCATAAACAAGTATATTTGTATCATGATTATTCCCGTCTTGTAACCAGATATAAACAGCGTGATTTGCATCTTGATTAATTACAACAAAGTAATTGTTATCAACATTACTCATATTTGACCAAGGGCCTGTATTTGAATCAATTTGGTATCTAGCAGCCTTGAATCCTGAAACACTAAAATTAACATCTACAACAGTAATATTGAAAACATAGTTCTTCCAAGGCAATCCATTTCCATCAACATATAAATATCTTGGACTATTCTTATTGAGTAATGCGTATACTTGTATGTTTGTATCATTTCCCGCATTATCTCTTAACCAGAATCTTATAGAATTATTTCCATCTAATGTAACAAGAGCATTTTCTGTTGCTCCTGCAGTTACTGTATCAACAAAAGGCTGACTATTAAGACTATACTTAGAAAATTTCTTTCCAGAATATGCATAATTTACATCATTTACAACAATATTAAAGTCGGCAATTTTTACAGAATTATTATTATCTATAGTTGTATATTTTGGTCCATTTTGATCAAGTGCGCCGTATGTGTGGATATTTGTATCGTTTCCAGCATTATCTCTTATCCATACATTAATATCGTGATTTCCATCACTATTAATTAAAACATTAATATTTGTATCTAATCTAATACTAATATCATCGAAATATCCGAATACATTTCTATCTGGAGCCCCGCCATTTGTTGAAGCATAAACAAACAATCTATTAAAGTCATTGAAATTACTTAAATTTAATTTAGTTCCGAATAAATCAATGTTGTTTGCTGAGTAAACAACCGCGCTTGTTGAATTATTTAAAATAGTTAAATTTCCAACCCCGTAATATTTCTTTACCACCAATGTTACATTATATATTGTATTTCTTGGTAAAAGCACACTAGCAATATTTGTAACTTGACTACTTCCATTATTATTTAAAATAGTATAGAAAGAACAATTTGTATCTGCCGCAACACAATTTATTGTTAAGAAAATTGCATTTCCATCGAAGTAATTTGTATTACTATATTGTCCTAACGCTAAAGCAATTGCTTTTGTATCTACATTGCCATCTAATTTAACCTTATAATTTACAGTATAATAATTTGAATCAAAGTGAGGAACGGCTCTGCTTATCCATCCATTTAAAGTTCCAAGATATTCTCTTGATTCTATTGATAATGAATATTGACCATCAATTAAATATCCTGAATTTATTGTTCCAAAGTTATTTGGATTATTAGTCCAACTTATTAGATTTCCACTTTCGAAATTTTCATCAAATATTAATGGAGTCATAGTTGCGGGTACATATGCGCCATTATCTACTGAAACGAAAATAGCAAACAATCCAGAAACTCCTGCTTGTATTTGACTAAATATTACATAAAATGGGGCTACAAACCATTCAAGTGCATTAAATATTGGGCCAACTGTTGGAGCAGTTTTATCTACTGCTGCGTATGATCTATATATTCCACTTGTATTATTAGCATAATCGCGCGCATTAAAATCAATTGTGTGATTACCATCTGTTGAAATTGTAACTGGAACTGTGAATGTCGTCCACACTCCGCCGTCTATACTATATTGTTTCTGTGCGATTCCACTTATTAAATCTATTCCATTTAAATCAAATATTTGATCAACATTTGTCCAGTTTAATGAATTTCCAGAAATTGTTATTGTTGGTGCTGTTACATCATATGCGTGATATGCTGTTTGTATTGCTTCTGTATTATTTACAAAGTCTGTAGATTTAAATCTAATTTGGTTGTTTCCTTCGGGAACAGTTATAGATGTTGTATAAATATTGGAATATGTTTTAAACCATAAATCTGTTCCTGCGGAAGAATCGCTCCAACTACTTCCATTATTTGAACTAAACTTTAAATTTCCATTTGTATAAGAAGTGGGCCCACCAAATCCTACACGATAATCAAAACTTCCACCAGCCTGTTTTAAAACAATCCAATATGTTACTCCTGGAGTTAATAAAGTAGAACAATTAAATAACATTTCTGTTCCTGTTAAAGCAATCCAATTTGAAGGAGAAATTGTATAATGACATAAAACTGTTGTACTAGGAGAACCAGCATTATTTGTTACTATATTTAAATTTATATCATTTACTGGTGTACCATCAGGAGCTCCAAAATTCCAAATTCCAACCTGTGTTAAAATACTGTTTGATGGTTTAAATGATTGGGCCCACAAATAATTTAAACCTCCAAAATCTCCAACAAATAAAGTTCCCCCAGGAACAAGTGTTTGATTTTGATCAACATTACTATAATTTAAATCAACCCAAGAAGCATTATTCAATGAATAATTCAAATCTCTACATCCTATTCCATTTCCATCAGTACATGTAAAAGTAACAGTATTTCGGTAATTCCATAATGCATTAGCATCTGAAACAGTAACTGGCGCAGTCTTATCTAATAATGCATATCTTATAACATTTGTATCGCTTCCAGCATTATCTCTAAACCAATAATTTAACTTGTGGTTTCCATCTGTTGTTATTGAAACATAGAAATTTGTATCATTAAATGCAAAATTGAAATCGGTGTATGCTGATCCATCTATTGAGTATTTAGCTAATCTCATTCCAGATATTGCGAAATTAACATCTGTAGATGCATTGAAATCACTTGTCATCCATACATTATAATTATAATCATTTAATATTATTGGCGGAACTGTATCAATAGCAACATAATTGGTTTTTGTTGGTTCTACATTGCCTGCAAGATCTGTTGAATTATAATCAATTTGATGATTTCCATCTGTATTCAAAGTAAATGTAACATAATCATCGTCATCATATGGGGGCGCTTCATTTACATCATTATAATCTGTTGTTATCCAAGGGCCTAAATCTATACGATAAGATGTGGCTTTACATAGTCCAAATGTTGTATCAGTACAAGCTAAATTAACATCTACTGGAATAAAATTAACCCACCCAAATAAAGATCCGTTTGTAGTTATATTTGTGATTGGTACATTTTTATCCATTAAAGCATAAACTAAAATATTTCTATCGTTTCCAGAATTATCTCTTAACCAAAATCTAACCGCTTGATTTCCATCGTTAGTGATAAATGCTTTTTCTTTTGTACCATCAGTTAAAGTGTCAGTAAATGCACCACCATTAATATTATATTTAGCAAATAATTTACCAGATGGCATATAATTTACATCATTTACAATGATATTAAAGTCAGTACCAAACCATACATTATTATTATCAATACTTGAATATGTTGGTGCATTCATATCAAGTCCAGCATTTGTGTGTATATTTGTATCATTACCAGCATTATCTCTTATCCATAAATTAATATCGTGGTTTCCATCGGTATTTATTAAAACATATACGTTTGTATCTGAAGATCCTGTTCCTGGGAATGGATATGATATTCCAGTTCCATTATTCCATAGTGCATTAATATCTGATGTACTTAAAGCTCTTGTCCAAAATCCTGTTTCATCATACCATGTTGGGTAACTACCTTTTGCAAATCCACCTGAAAATCTTCTATTTGCAATTGCCGGATAATTTGTAGTATTAAACGTTGCCATAGAAACAATATTTTGATCTTCTAAATTATTATCAACATAAAGTTTTAAAGTTGTTCCATCATATGTTGCAGTTATCATGTGCCATACATTATCAGTTATAGTTGTAGAACTACATAATGCTGTAATAAAATTTGGTGTTCCATTTGCAAAGAAAATTGATGCTTTATTAATTGATGGAGAAGCATGGCAATTTTCTGTTTGTAATATCCAACCCCAATGATTTCCAGCATTTGCTAATTCTCCATTTGCAAAAATTCCACCACTATCAGCAGAACTATTTGATTTAAACCAAACATTTACTGTAAATGTACCACTTCTAAATACAGTTTGATCTGGAATAAGGGCTCCACTTGTTATATCGCTCGGAGTTGTAAATGCGTTTCCTATCTTTCCAGCAACATAATTATATGATCCAAATGCGCTTCCATTTAAATCTTGATTTACATCGTTTTTTACACTAGCACCCGAGGATTGGTCCATACTCCAATAGGATACTAATCCTGATGTTAAAGAAGAAATACTTATTAAATTTGTAAATGCAATTGAATTATATGAATTAGATGCCCCTCCAACAGAAGATCCCTGATTTCCTAATGCCATCTTCCAAATTGATGTATTTGAAAATTCTGGTATTGTTGTAGAATATATATTTGTCCATGTTATTCCATCTGTTGTTCTCCAGAAACTCCAATTTGATCCTGATTTAGATGCTCTATAAGTATATCCTGCTAATGCTGGTGTTCCTCCAGAAGAATACATCGTTGTTTCTACTGAATTTACACGTTTCTTAATAGTTAATGTTCCATCTTCGTGTCTTGCTAAAAGAACAGTATTATTATCACCATTATTACCATCTTTTGTTAAAATTAAAAATGAAAATTGTGAAAACATTGGTTGTGAGTTTGCTGCAATATTTACATCTGCATTAAAATCGCTAAGAGAAGCCGCATTCCATATATATCCAACAGAACTATTTACTGGAGCCGAAAAGTCTAATGTTCCTACATTCCATGTTGCTATTCCTGGAGGAACACCATTTAAGTTATTAGCTGGCCACTGTGGATAATTAAACTGTGTATAATTTGTGGCGCTATTAACATCAAATGTATCCGTTACTGATGCATATGTAGTATGAGTAACTATATTTGCATCAACATATGCTCCATTGTCTATTGAAACCCATATATTAAATAATCCAGAAATTCCTGCTTGTATCTGTGTAAATATTACATAAAATGGAGCGGCAAACCACTGAAGAACATTAAAGATTGGTCCAACTGTTGGTGGAGTTTTATCAATTGCTGCAAAAGATCTCTGGATTCCACTAGTAGTTCCAGCACCATTTCTTGCATTAAAATCAATTGTGTGATTTAAATCTGTTGAGATTACAAATGGTGCCACATATGTAGTCCATGTTCCGCCATCTATACTATATTGTTTCTGAACGATACCACTTATTGTATCAATTCCATTTAAATCAATTATTTGATCAACGTTTGTCCAATTTAAAGAATTTCCAGAAATAGTAATTGTTGGTGCGCTTTTATCAAGAGCAAAATAACTTCTTTGTATTGCGTTTGTATTTCCAGCATTATCACTAGAATTATAGTCAATTGAATGGTTTCCATCTGTTGTTATTAATAAATATGGAGTATAAGTAGTCCATGCTCCGCCATCAAGACTATATTGTGTTTGAGCACATCCACTTCCATTCAAATCCGTACAAGATAATGAAAGATTTCCATCCGATGTATTCCATGTTATAAATGAACCCGAATTTGCGGTAATTGTTGTTGCTGGTGCATTTGTATCTGTTAAATAAATTACAACTGTCTTATTCATATCTACAATAATTGTCTGTGTGTTTCTATCATATCCTTGTTGTACTAAAAATCCACATGAATACACATAATTTTGATTCATATCTCTACTAAATGGACTTTGTTGATTATTCATATCATAAATATTACTATTACAGTCCATATCAACGTGGTTTAAGAATGTTGATGTTCCCGTACGATAAACATTAAAATCAATCTTAAAGATTGGTACTGGAGATAAATTTAAATATATATTATATGTTACATTTGAATCAACTGCAATTAAAACATTTGCATTTGTATCGTATCCAGGAGCCGAGAAAGTTACTAAATAAGTTCCATGATTAACATCTTGAGTGAATGGAGAATTCTGTCCAGAAACATCATATGCATTAACATTCCAATCAGCTGTTATATTTGATAAATTATAACTAGTTCCTCTTTCGAATACATTAAAGGTTACTCTATTTTGAGTAGGTGTTAAGTACATTGTTAATGTTTTATTAGTATCATAAACGAAACTTTGAATATTATTATCGTATCCAGATTTAGAGAATGTGCAAATTGCGGCGGTGTTTGTGGTTGTTGTAGAAGTAAATGGACTATTTTGATTAGTTAAATTTAATGAATTAATATCACAAGTCATGTCAACATTTGTTAAATGCGTTGCATTTCCATTATTATATTCTTGTAAAATTGCGCTTTGTGATAATGCCGTTGTATATATTCTTGCATCATCAACTGTACCATTTGTACCAGCTCCTGAAAAGTTACAGCCGCTATCCATATATCCATTTCCAAGCATTGCACATGATGAAGCACCACATCCCGCTCCAGTATCAGCGGCTTGCCCTTTATATACTCCATCTATATATAAATTTAAAAATCCTCCTGTCCAAACTGCAGCATATAAGTGCCAATCAGAATCGGTTGTATCTGGAAGAAGAAGTTCGTTAGACCCATCACACTGTTTCATTACTACAGCGCCGTTTCTATGTAATGCCCATGTTCTACCATTAGATTGCATTGACATTATACGAGCATTATTATCTAAATTCTTTGCCCATAACATCATTGTTTTATCGTTGGTAGTTGCATCGGGATTAGTAAATGTTTTATATCCTGTGCCATTTAAATTAAAAGCATATAAATTTTTACCAGTTTGTTGATTTAGTGGTGTAGAGAAATTTAAACTTCCGCAAATATTATTACTATCAACTGCAGTATTATTAGTATCATCAAATTTCCATCTACATGTTAAATTTGGCGCTAGAACCATTTGAGAATCTGTTAATGTTCCTGATCCACCACCAGCTAAAAGCACATTAAATGTAATTGTTGTATTTGTATCTTGAGAACCAAATAATACGAAATTTAAATCATTTTCAGAATTATATAATAATACTGCTTCATTTGTACTTATATTGTAATCAAACCATTTTAATTCAGAAAGGCGCGCATTGAGATTTTTATTAGATCCGCCTTGTGCTCTTGCACCAATCCATGTAACTGTTGGTGTATCAGAACCTGTGTCTGATGTTCCTCCACCATTTGAAACACCATTTAAGTACATAAATACTTTATCGTCTGAAGCAACACCTAAAGCTAATTGTTGCCAAGTTCCAGTTGATAATGATCTTGAAGATGCAACACTTCCACCAGATGGACGATAATTATCATATAATAAATTTCCATCTGTTTGTGATATCATGATTGTTGGTTTTTCATATTGCCCTGTACCATCTTCTTGATTAATTATATCTTGTCCTTGTGCATCTGTTCCTGTTTTAGTATTTAAATAAATCCATCCAAAGAAACTCATTACTTTATTAGATGAAACTAATCCGGTTTGCTGTAAATTACTGCTTGATCCATTAAAATTTAAAGAATTTAATATTGGCCCCGTATTAAGATCTACATTGTTTCTTGTTGTAAAGTTTTTAGCGTTTTTAGTCGAATCATAAACCGGAGTACCAGTTATTTCGTTCATGTGCCAATCAGCTAAATAACTAGATGGATATGTTGCTATTTCATTTTGATCCGATATTGCAGAACTATTACCATAATACATATACATATTTAAATCTGCTCCACTTGTGAATGTGTCCGTTACTCCAACCCATGCTAATAATCTTTGAGAAATTAAATTAATATCCATTGAGTGCCACTTGTATGCTACTGTATTATTAGCATTAACAAATCTAACATCTCCTAAAATGTTTTGTTGATATGTAACATTATCAAATCCAGCTGTGTTATCATTTGTTGCTAATAATACATATCTTATTGGCAATCCTGAATTGAATGATGTTACTGAGCTTCCTAAATTTACATCATTATAACTATAAAATGTAATCATTACTTTTCCTGTTGTGTAATTAAATTTAGCATTGAATTTATACCAATTACCATCTGTAATTCCACTAGCAACTACAACATTTCCAGAACTTACACCATTATTATATACGAAATATCCAAGATTATGACTACTTCTTTGATAATACATTTCAATTTCATTTGTTGATCCAAAAGATGCTTTTGGATTTTCTTGTGAAACAATATAATATGAGGTATTTGTTCCAGCTGTAGCAATTACCCAAGCATTAAAATCATAAATTCCAGCTGGTTGTGTATAAGGAATTGTTGCATAGGCCGTTTGAGAAGATGCGCCCCCTATTCCATAATTTCCAAATCTAGCATAAGTTCCACTAACAGTCATTCCACCACTTACAACCCACGGCGGCGTTGCTGATGTTCCTGTTTCAAATGTATCTACTTTAGTATATGATACCGGATTTTTAATTACATTATTCCAAAAATTTGTATTTGATGAATTAATATCTACTAAAATTACATGGTCGTTTGTAACATTACCACTCATTCCTATTCTTGATGTTGCTAAAGTTAATTTTTGTCTATATGTCCAACCATCCCACCAATTTGAACTTTCTTCTGTTCCAAGAGTTCCACTTGTTTCATCAGCATTGTAATCATGATTAACTGCTCTATTTGAATAGTTATTTGTGACAAGATAATCAATACCCATCGTTCCATTAGAATAATACATATTAAATCTTGTTGCTGGTGTACCTAGTGGTATAGCAACAGCATATGTTGTTAAAACATCATCCTGATACCTTAATAATGTTGTTCCTGCCGCATCCCAAATATAAATCTTTACAAATCCAGTTGCTTTATTATATCTAACATTCATTATATAATTAGTATTAATACTTGGTGTTCCAGATCCACCAGTTAATGTTTGATCATTACATTGAAAAGCACTTAATCTTGTTCCACATTCAAACATTCTATTAAAATTATTATCCATTAAACCTACAACATTTGTTCCTGTTATAGTTGTAGAACGATACATTACATTAAAGTCAACCAAATCTTCTTCTGGAAACTTTTTATTCATATTAGCAAAAGCGGTATTAAACGTTACATAATAGCTTCCCTGCATAGTTGCAGCATTAACTAATGTTCCATAAGTGGCTCCATTATTCCAATCAGCCAAAGTATTATCTTCCCAATCTTCTAAAATCTTAGGCGCAGCGAAAACAGTGCCAGCAAACATGGTTAAAACGAGCAAAAGCGCAAGAAATAGCCCAATGTATTTCATTGTAATAAGTCACCTGAACAAAACATGAATATCAACTAATATATATAGTGTTTCGTGGTTTATAAATGTTTTTATTTACTTTATTTTTAAAAAACTACGAGAAAAAACATAAATTAAGTTGCCTCGTGTACGAAGATTTAGCTGTTTCATAGTTATATTAGAATCATGTAGGCCCAATCTTCCACCTGGGCTTATAATAAGTTTTCCTGTGCCAAGATCAATTGTTTTAAAATAACAGTCAATTTGTGTGCTAATATTCCAATCAGTATTTATTGGCCGCGCACAATTATCATTTGTATCTTGTTGTCCATAATAAACGAAGTTTCCATCGCTTTCTGAATTATATAATAATATTACTTCACTTTGATCTAGCGCTATATTAAACACTTTTACTTCATCTAATATTCCATTAAATCCATCATTAACAAAACTTCCTCCTCTAGAATCTGCACCCATTAATAAAGATGCAGCCACACTTGTATAATTCGTAGTAATATTTGATCCAACTAAATTTTTATCAAAATATATGTTTTTTCCTGATGCTCCTAATGTAAATACAAATTGTGAAAATGTACTTGTGCTTACTGAAGCAGATAAAGGAGCAGTTAAATTATCATCGGTTGCCCAACTTCTAAACCATAAATTATATACTCCACCATTATTTTGATAATTCGTCAACCACCCATCCGTTTGAGCCGATGTAACTGTTCCACCAAAATTATATGTATCTCCACTTGCTGGAGCTGCTGCGGGTTTTCCCCAAAAATAATAAGTCAATGATGTTGGATTATTATCGGCATTAGAAACATTAGTTATTTTATTTGCGGCCCCATCAAAGCTAATTGCTTTGTATACTTTTCCAGTAGAACCAACCGTTGCTCCAGTAATTGTACCAACATTTGCAGCATATGTTGAATCATTTATTGGTGATCCAGGATCGCTTGAATGATATACATGTGCATATGTTGTTGGATATGTCCCTGGGATATTTTGATCAGATCGCGCATTTGGATCTCCATAATAAAGGAATATATTTAAATCTTTTGTATATTGGAATGTGTTAGGAATTCCTACCCAGGCCAATAATCTATTTGTATCCAAATTAATATCTTCAGAATGCCAAACATAATTTACATTACTATCAGCATTAATAAATCGTACATCACCTAAAATATTTTGTTGATATGTTACATCATCAAATCCTGCAGTGTTATCGGAAGCTAATAATTTAACTCCTTTTATTGGTAAAATTGAATTAAAATTCGCGGTTGCACTTCCTAAATTATTTCCAGAAAATCCATAAAATGTAATCTTTACTTGTCCAGTAGTATAATTAAATCTTGCATTAAATTTATACCAATTACCATCTGTAATTCCAGTAACAACATTTACAGTACCCGAACTAACACCTTTATTATAAATAATGTATCCTAACCTATGCTGTGTTCTTAAATAAAATAATTGAATTTCGTTTGTAGTACCTAAAGATCCAGACGGTACTTCTTGTGTAATAACATAATATGATGCACCTGTTCCGGCCGTTGCATTAACCCATGCATTAAAATCATAAATTCCACTTGGTTGAGAAAATGGAATTACATTATATGCATATTGTGTTGTTGTCCCACCAATTCCATATCCGCCATTTCTAGCATAAGTTGAGCTAACAAGCATACCGCTTACTACCCATGGTGGTACTGCGGCCGTTCCTGTTTCAAATGTATCTATTTTAGTATAATTATTTGGAGTTCTAATTACATTTGACCAAAATCCATTATTTGTTGAATTAATATCAATTAATATTACATGATCGTTTGTTACATCTGCAAGCAATCCAATTTTGCTTGTGTTTAAAGTTAATTTTTGTCTATATCTCCATCCATTATCCCACCAAGCACGAGCCGGATTTTGTTCTGCGCCAAGCGCTGTTGTTGAATTGTGTTCATAATTTGCCTGTATTTTCCCCCACTGTTCTGCAACACAATCTACATCACCAAAAGCAACATGTTTTATTCCTCGGATAGTTGTATCTGCAGCTGTATTTGGATTTCCAGATCCACCAGTCCAATCTGCGGTAATTGTTGTTGCATTAACTTTTAAAATAATGTTTGTCCATGTACTACTTTCTAATGCAACAAGAGCAGATGGTGTTCCTACAAGAGTTCTATATATTCCACCAGCTTCATCTGTAGATTGAGCATATCTATGCCAATATGCATTGCTCCAATCTCCACCACAAACTGGATTCATTGTATCTCCAACAAAAAGAGCTTTTCCATTACCATTTCCAAATGTTCCTTTATCCGATAAAGTTGTAGTAAATGTAACAGAATCTGTTGGTAATTCATATGTTCTATAATTATAAATCATTGTGCTCGCATTTGTCGCACCAACGGCCTGCCCGCCAGTAATATTCCATTCTCCAATATAATTCCAATCGGTGCCTAATGTATTTGTATCAAATGAATCATACATTGTATTCCAATTTTTATCTGCGTTTGGATATTTTGACGCAACTGAATTACCATAATATAAATAAAATTGGGTATTAGTAGAACTAGGGCCTAGTCTATATGGGAATGAAAAATAAATATTTGTATCGGCTGTATTACATCCATTAATATTAATATCCATTACAGTTAAATTATTTATATCAACTACACGAAAATCATTACAGTCTTGTTGTACTTTTTGGTTTAAATTAAGATAATTAGAATTTAAATTTACTGTTAACATACTCCATTGATATAAATTTTGATCTGCTGGAGAAGTTACTGTTATTGGTTTTCTATATCCCCAGGCCGTATTCCACCACATTGGCTGTAAATAAACAACTGCTGAATTGTTACTAGTAATAGTAAATGTAATTGTATTTCTATCATAACTATTATTTCCATTATTAACTAAAAAATCACAAGTATATGTTCCAAGATTCATATCAATACTAAAGGGGCTTGTATTATTATTAAAATCATATAATGTTCCAGGACAATCTACATCTACTTTACTTAAATTTATATTTGTCCCAACTCTATATGCAGTAATCGTAATAGAACTAACTGCATGATATACTGTTTGAATACCTTCAACTATGTTATTAAAATCAGTTGATTTAAAATCAATTTTATTATTTCCATCTGGAACACCAACTCTGATTGTAGGAATACTTGAAGGAATAATTATTATATTTGGCGTATCTAATAATGTCGGATAATTTAAACCAGACCAAAACCAATTACCATCCCAAATAGGGGGTGTTGTGTAAATACTAGAACTTTGATTAAAAAGTAAAGTATAATTAGAATCAACTACTATAGTACAATTAGCATCGCCGGTATTATAACATTGAGTAGCATTGTCAAGAATATTAGAATCATACCACCATACATTTAATATTTGCCCACCACCTGAAAAGGGCCCAACATCACCATAAAATGTAGTTGCAACACCTGAACGTCTTATTATAGAACCAGTTGAAAAAGAATTTTTAACACTACTACTAGCATTATTACTAAGACCTTTTATACCAGCAACATTACCAGTCCCTAGAACATTTCCTGTATTATAAGAATTAATTACACTTCCATTGGCTCCATTTATTCCACCAACGTGAAGATTTCCACAAACAGTTCCTGTATTATAAGAATTAGAAACTGTTCCATTGAGTCCATTTATTCCACCAGAATACTGAGTAGCAAATGTACATGCATTTATATATCCCGTATTATAAGAATTAGTTATAATTCCATTGGTTCCATTTATTCCACCTATTGAAGAAGAAGAACCAAAAATTACTCCTCTATTATAAGATTTGTTTATTCTTGTTCCATCTCCACTAATTCCACCAACAGAACCCAGCCCACGAACATTACTATCATTAACAGAATCGTATACTATTCCATTTAATCCAATTATTCCACCAACCGCTGTCTGACCAGTTACTTTTCCACTAACAGAAGAATTTCTAATAGTACCATAACCACCAGAAATACCACCAACATCATTATTACCAGTAATATTAACATCTACTAAATTTATTGAATTTATGTCTGGATTTGTTGCATTTACAAATCCAAATAATCCAACGTAACTTGTGCCTGGAAGGTTAATATACAGATTTTTTATAGTAAATCCATTACCATCAAAGGTTCCAGTGAATCTTTTAGCACTAGTTCCTATAGGCCGCCAACCAAGACCAGTGGTATAAGAAGTATCACAACGACCAAAATCAATATTATTATTCAAATCATAGTTCCAACCAAGAGTAGTAGTATTGGTATCTATTCTATTCAAATCATTACAACTACAAATAGGATGTGGATTAATTGAAGCACTCCAACAATCGGCAATTATCGGATAATTAACATCAATCCAACTACCACTATTCAACGAATAATTTAAATCTTTACATCCATAAATAGTTGTATCGGTGCACGAAAAAGTAACAATGTTTCTATCATTCCAGTTTCCATTAGCATCAGAAGTAGTAACTGGAGTTTCCGCAAATGTAACTCCTAAAATAAACAGCATTATCAAAAATACTGTTAAAAATTTATATGCTCCGCGCATATTAATCAACTCCGGCCTATTATTAATGCAGTACCATCATCATACATATATACATTAGTCCCTAATGTAATGTTTGTATCGGCGTGTAAATTCTTTGCATTCATGTCAATT
>Ga0315273_10007301_pt1 | contig 13832 bp, 18 predicted proteins | sample YL17G02_0_MG_FD_205753 | JGI IMG/M metagenome (GOLD analysis project Ga0315273, IMG submission 205753) | Sediment microbial communities from Yellowstone Lake, YNP, Wyoming, USA - YL17G02_0 | ecosystem: Environmental > Aquatic > Freshwater > Lake > Sediment | place: USA: Wyoming | collected... | reverse complement strand
ATTCCCGAGCTGGAAAAAGAGGGAATCCGGCTCGTTTTTGCCTCGGAGGTTGTGGGATGAAGAGAAGTTTTCTCGCCCTGACGGTTTTTTGGGCTATTTTTCTCGCCAGGTGTTTTACGGCAACGGATGCCCCGGCGGCCACACGGTGCCTGGACATCCGGCAGTGGTCGGCTCCCGACCATAGCCGGGTGGTCATCGACCTGGACGGGCCTCCTACGTATAATATCTCTGGACCCGCCGAAGCATTGGTTTTAACGGTGAGCCTGCAGAAGATTATCCTTCCGTGGCAAGTGCGGGAAATCCCGGTCGACGATCGGGTGATTCGCAACTTGCGGATGACCCGGGTCGGCGCAGACGGAGCGGAGCTGACGATTTTCCTGGTCAAGCCGGCGCGCTGGGCCGCTATTGTCCTGAAACCCTTTGGGGACAAGACCGACCGGCTGGTCATCGATATCTCCCGGCCCGACCTCGAAGAAAAGGAGAAAGCGGAGCGGCAGGTCAGCCAAAAGCTGAAAACGAAAAAAACAAGGATCGTGGTCATCGACCCGGGCCACGGTGGTGAGGACCCCGGAGCCATCGGCCCCGGAAGAACCCGGGAGAAAGATGTGGTCCTGGCGCTGGCCAGGAAATTACAGAAGGCCTTGGACGAGAGCGGCGAAGTCCGAGCTTTCTTGACCCGTCGCGATGATTACTATATTTCCTTAGAGGACCGGATCAAGCTTGCCCAGGAATATGGAGCCGACCTGTTCATCAGCCTCCACGTTAACGGGAACAAAAAGCGTTCGGTCCGGGGAACTTCCATCTACTGCCTGTCGCTCAAGGGAGCCAGCGATAAAGCCGCCGAATTGCTGGCCCAAAAGGAGAATACCTCGGATATGGTGGGGGGTATCTCTTCGGCTCCAGCCCGCAAGGACCTCGATTCGATCCTGTTGGACCTGGAGCAGACCCATACGATCAATGAAAGTCTGCATCTGGGCGGAATGGCGCTGAAGGAACTCGGCCGCATTAACCGCATCCAATTCACCCAGCCGCGGCAGGCGAATTTTGTAGTTCTCAAAGCTCCGTCCATCCCGTCCATCTTAGTGGAAGCGGCTTACATCACCAACCCTGCCGAGGAGAACGTCCTGCGCCAAGAACGATTCCAGTTGGCCTTAACCCGGGCGATCCTTGCCGCCGTGAAAAAGTTTATGCCCCTGCTCGCCGTGAAGGAGGAGGGGGCCAGCGATGAACTTCCGAAAACTAAAGAGCGAGGGACGAAAGGATAAAAGGGGACCATGATAGAAGAAGCATTGCGCCCGGAGTGCGCCCTGTGTAACGCCGAGAAAAAAATTTGCCACTCTCAGCAAGGGGGAATGAAGCGATTCACCGCAGAGATCGCAGAGAACGCCGAGGTAAGATAGAAATTCTAAATTCAAAACCCGAATCCCGCGAGATGGGGGATTCGTTATTCGGATTTGGAATCTAATTTAAAGTTCAAATTTTCTCTGCGTTCTCAGCGCGCTCTGCGGTGAGAAATTTATCATTTTGCAAGGGAGGATTGTGGAAGATCTGACTTTTGAGCGGGCGATGGTTATTTTTGCCCATCCAGACGATGCCGAAGTGCAATGTGCCGGAACGATCGCGCTCTGGGCGGCGGACGATAGGAAAGTAACCTATGTGGTCATGACCAAAGGAGACAAAGGCACCCAGGACCCCTCGACGGCCGCAGAGGATCTGATCAGACTACGCCAGGAGGAACAGCTGCAAGCCGCCCACGAGCTGGGGGTGCAAAAGGTTTTATTCCTGGAGAATGGAGATGGTGAATTAGAAGTAACCATGGAACGGCGCAGGGCCTTGACGCGGATCATTCGGGGATATCAGCCGGAAGTCGTGATAACCCACGACCCCTGGATGCGCTACCAGTTGCACCCCGACCACCGGGCTTCCGGGACTCTGGCTTTGGACGCCGTGATCTCGGCCCGTGATCGTCTCTACTTTCCCGAACAGATCGAACAGGGGTTGAAGCCGTGCCGGGTACGCCGGGTTTTGCTTTTCGCCTCCGATCAGCCGGATTATTGGGTGGACATCGAGAAGACATTCGCCCAGAAGATTAAAGCTCTGGGCCGGCACAAGAGCCAGGTGAGCCAATGGCCCAATTGGGAAGAAAGGTTTCGGAAGCGAGCGGAAGATGCCGGCGCCCCCCGGGGGCTGAAGCTCGCCGAGCCGTTTAAGCGGCTAGTGTTAAGCTGAAACGTAATATAGACCTGAGCATTGCATAGATATTTCGTGGGGCGCAGACTTGTCATTCCCGCGGAAGCGGAATCCCGGTAAGGGCGGTTCGCGAACCGCCCCTACATCCTGCTTTCATCCCTTCAGGACCTCCCGCAGGAAGGATGAGGCTTGGGCATGGATTCCCGGGGCTTCTCCCTCTCGCGGGCCGGCCACGTTGAGGACACGGACCCGTTGGGACTGCCCCCACTTCTGAACGCTCGCCGCGTCTCCCCCGCGAACCAGGTCCACCACGAAATAGGGTTTGTGAAGCCGCCTGGCCAATTTCAGGGTGAGCAGCGTTCCGCCTGCGAGCCGGCCCCAGGTAAGGAGGAGCGTTCCGTCAGAGTCCTGAACGTTTAACTCTGTACGGATGCGGTAATCCGGGGAAGAGGCTTCCTCCAGAGGGTAGGAATCGGGGATTACCCCGTCCTCTGCCCTGCGTCCCTTCGGACACCACCCGCCGCAGGGCAGCCCCAGTTCCAGAGCCACATCCAGGGCCGCGCGATCCACTCCCGTCTGTCCCCCGGAAACTATTTTTTCAAACATAAAATTATTATGCCACAGAGCGCACAGAGGTCACAGAGCTATAAGACCACGTTACGGAAAAGAATTTAACCCTGCATCCTCAAAACAGATTGTTCAGGCATTAGCCTTTTCTTTTAGCTTTTTGAAATTAAATCCCTCTGTGTCCTCGGTGATCTCTGTGGCAAAAAAATCATTTGAAGACCAGTGGCACTCCGAGCAGAGACCACCAGGGCAGAGCAATATAGAGAATGACCAGGGCGGTGAGAACGAAAAGGCGTTTGCTGCTGCCCCGGGCCCCGCGCAGGAAGATCTTCGCCGCTCGTTGGGCTAGCCCACTTTTCACAATCGCCCCGCCCATGGCCATGACACCGACCAGGAAATAAAGGATCGGGGATAAGAAACCATGGAAAAGGTCGCTGATCGAAGGGACGCTCTTCGTAACCCCCAGGAGAATAAGGATCAGGATGGAGGTGACACCTACATGCAGCGCCTCCGTGGCCCAGAGGATGATGGCCAAAAGCACGACGGCAATGACCCTCTGCCCTTGGGAGGACAAGCCCGCAAATGGTGGGAGAACAATAAAAAGAAAGAAAAGGAGAAAAGCCGCCGCGATCTTGAAAATCTGGTTCACCGCTTTACTCGCCTAAACATCGCATAAATAAACGGATCAAGCCGATTCGTCATTCCCACGGACCCGGGAATCCAGTACAGGCGGTTCGCGAACCGTCCCGACACCCTGCCTGCACGGGCTGATGACATTACCATCATTCGATTTCAATCTACCATCCATCCTTTAGCCCGTCAACATAGCGCCGCCTGATGTGCTTCAATTCCCTTGACACACAATTCCCTTTTTTGTATATTCAAGCTTGTATATTCAAGGTAGCCCAAAGCGAGTTTTTATCAATCATCTGCCACAAATCGTTGGGCATAGGAGACTCAAAACGCTGCCAATCCTGCCGTCCCCCTGGATATTCCGGAGGAATCAATCCCCGACGATGAAGAACCTGGGTGATCGTGGTGCAGGCCGGGATCTGCTCCAACCCAGCCCCCCGCAGCCTCTTGCGGATATCCACGATCTTCTGCTCGATCAAAGGGGGAACCTGAAAAACGATCCGATGAGGCCTGCGAGACTGATCCGCCAACCCGGGCGGGCCTTGGCTTTCATATCGTCCGATCCATTTATAGCCTGTTTTTCGGCTAATCTGAAACCTTCGGCACAATTCACTGAAGCTTACGGTCATTTGCTTCGCCAAGTTAACGAATTCTTCCCGCAACGACATCACACTAACCGCTTGCCTTGGCATATTCCCCTCCTCCTTCGTCGGAGAGGATTATGCCATGAAGTTGAATCACCTGTTACCTATGTCTCCGGTCCGTTTGTTACCCATCTCTCCATTCTATACAAAGGGGGGTGGGGGCGGATTTTTTCATGGCATCCCGAGGCCAATCCCCCTATATCCCCCTTTTTCAAAGGGGGATTTAAAAGGAACAGCTTATTTAAGGATAAGCTCTAAATCAATTCCGAGGAGGAAAATTCATGAACCCTGTGCTGTTTTTTCTGGTATTCATCCTGGCGATCAGTTTTTCCCCGGCCCAGGCCCAGTGGCAATCTCTCGGGGGAATCGGCAAAGATGTGGCCGTGCAGGGCAACACGGCCTGGACCATCGGGTCGGATAACGGCATCTGGCACCATTCCGGCGGAGGCTGGCAACAGTACCCCGGAGGCGGACGCGGATACACCATCGATGTGGCTCCGAACGGAACCCCCTTCGTGATTGGAATGGATAACGGCATCTACCGGGGCACCGGATCCGGCTGGGTCCAGCTTCCCGGGGGAGGCCGGGGCAAGGACATCGCCGTGGATAATGCCGGACGGCCCTGGGTTATCGGCATGTACGATGGGATTCATTCCTTCGACGGGAACAGCTGGCACGAGTACCCGGGCGGGGGGCGAGGGTTGGCCATATCAGTCGGCCCCGGCGGAGTTCCCTTCGTGATTGGAATGGATAACGGCATCTACCGGGGCACCGGATCCGGCTGGGTCCAGCTCCCGGGTGGAGGCCGGGGCAAGGACATCGCGGTGGACGGAAGGGGTCGGCCCTGGGTCATCGGCATGGATAACCGGATCTACTACCACGACGGTAACAGCTGGATCCAGCTTCCGGGCGGAGGGTTGGGAAAACGCATCGCCGTGACGGACTCGGGTGTCCCCCTGGTGATCGGGATGGACGACGCCATCTGGCGGTATGGAAGCGCACCGGGACCTCAACCGGCGCAGACCTTCTCCGGTGACCTCAGCGGACGGTGGAACGGCAACGACGGCGGCCGTTATTTTATGCGCCAGGTGGGAAGCGACCTGTGGTGGTACGGGATGAGCGGAGACGGCGGAGCCAGCTGGACCAATGTCTTTCAGGGCCGCGTGGAGGGAAGCCAGGTCCGGGGCCGCTGGGCCGATGTTCCCCAGGGTCGCACGATGAATCAAGGGGAGCTGAACCTGCAGATCGTAAGCCCCAATCAACTCCGCGCGACCCAGCGCACCGGCGGCTTCGGCGGCAGCGAGTGGACCCGGTAAATTTTTCTCTCACCGAGACCGCGGAGAAATAGAATTCAAAATCAGAATTACGGAATGAATCAAAATGCGCATAGCGCCTGGAGCATAGTCATAAAGACGAAAGGTGGGAGGAAAAGGTATTTTTTCACCCGCTGTGCGCGGTTCAGGTTTCGTGCTTCGAATTTCGGGTTTTCCTAAATCTTCTCTGCGTCCTCTGCTTGCTCTGTTAGAGATTCCTGTTTATGATGACCCTGACACCATCAGACACGTCAGAATATCTCCGATTCTCTGTTACACCTACAAGTCAAGGGTCTTCGGTTTGGGATTGAATCGCGGATTACCATTCGAAATGTAGCATTGCACCATTCAAGTGTTCCGTTTTATTATGAAAGGCAAAATGAATTTTCCCGCTATTTCTCCGCCAGCACATTGCTGACAGCGTTAATCCTGTCCTTAAGTAAAATGGAATGTACCCGCCTTTCCATCACGTAGCCGCTGAATCTGCCTGTCGGTCTGATCAAAACGACTTGTGGCCATACAGCCAATGCCGCCCTGAGATATCTTTCCAACCGATTAACGGGGAAACCCACTCTTATGCCAAGCCGCGGCCTGGACGCCCCCGCCCTTAAATGAAAAAAGTCCCTCGCAAACTTCCCAAGACGGCCGTAAAACTCGAAATATCTGCCTACCCGAAAGAAGATGATACTCTTGAAATATCGGCAACAAAACCACCGATACTGGCCGGTGAGATTGTGAAAGCGGGGCGGCTGATCCAGCCGTCGCAAGACCTTGCCATTCATGGCAAAATGTCTGCTCAACGCCCAATATCGTTGAAAGAGGAAACAGACAAGCCGATGAGTTGCGGCGTGATTGAATTGACCTAAATAAGAGGCCATCACTGAATGGAGCTTGCCCATCTGTTTCTCTTCATGTTTGAAAACGACAGTATCGTTCCATCGGCAGGCAAGTCTCGATTGATACTGGATGATCTTGCTCTTGAGGTTATTGACCACCCGGTTGCGAACAGCAAGATGCGTGGGACGGACGATATAGCCCAGGAAATTGCAGCCATTGTAAATCGATGCCAGCCTGCGGGCATTCATGTTCAGCTCCAACCGCAGGCGCGCGGCAAGAAATTCCCCGATTCTGAGTTCCCAATCCCGCAGTTCCCCGACATCATTGCCCAGCCCAACTTCCGCACTCTGGTGATCGAAATGCCCTATTCATGCGGGTTTCGTTTTTTTTCAGTCACTATGTTCCATCTCGTGCCAAGTCTTGATTGGCTTCATGACCTGGGATGGAATTTTTAGGGTCTCGTAGATTTTTCTCTGGTCAGGCTCCGGGGCGCCTCCTTTTCGTATTCTCAAAACCATCCCGTTTGAGGTCGGTAGAACAATCGTTGCGACTTGATGCGTACTCAACTGTTGGCGGATGCTCCACCATGAAGTATGAATTCCCTGGTCCAGGAATCTTTTCTCGATGGCGGCGAGCAGGTGATAAGCAAGGATACACAGAAAGATGTGCGTCTGGGTACGACGCTTCAGGTGATGGAAAATCGGACGCTCCATGAGGGGACTTTTCATGGAGCGGAATGCTGCCTCGACGCGTGTTAGAAGCATGTAGGTGCGCCAAATCTCATCAGCCGTTAGGTCCTGCCGGTCCGTTCTTAGGACGTAGCTGCCGTCCAGCTTCTCGGCAATCGCTTTCTTCTCCAGGTCTTCTTGCCAGGAAAGACTCCGGAGTTGCGCCTGGTATTGGATCCCGTAATAGCGCGCAACACGCGGATAGCGCTCCTGGAGTCGACCCATCGCCTGATAAATCTTTTCGGCCTTCTTGAGATGCCCCGTCTCGATACGTCTCTTCAAACGCTCCAGATCCTTGATCAAACGCTCCTCCTGTCTCCCCCGAATGGCTCGATCCTTCTCCTCCCGTCCCTCACTCAGACAAAGAATGTAAACCTCGCTCCCTTTCTGCCGACGCTTGATCTCTACCCGCGATTTGTTCTGCAACGGATTACGCGGAGACGGCATCCGAATCACTTCTTCCCAATCGGCCTCCTCCTCAAAATCATCCAACCACTCGTTTCTTTCCGACTGCCGCCCCGCCACGAGGTAATGCAGACCATGTGCCCGAATCTGCTCCAAGTTCTCTTCATATGCCATGCCCCGGTCCACCACGACCGTCGCCCCGGGGCGCTTGCCCGTCCGTTTCTCCAAAATCTGGAGCATCTCGTCAACCGTAGTGCGGTCCTGCCGGTTGCCCTCGAAGATTTCATGTGCTTTCGGAAATCCGTCTCGATCCAGCACCAGCCCTACCAGCACTTGTTTGCAATCAGGACGCTGGTCACGGGAATAGCCCCGTTTGGCCTGCGGGTTTGCCTCGGCCTGGCCCTCGAAGTAGGTGGACGTCAGGTCGTAGAGGTAAACCATATCATCCAAGTTGAACAGCGTCTTCTCTCGTTCCGACAACTCTCTCTCAATCTGCTCTCGCTTCGGATACAGCTTGTCCAAATTGCGGTAAAGCGCATCCTCGTTGAGTTCCGAAAAAGCTGTCCCCAGAATATCTCCCATGGCTGTCCGGCGAATCCAATCCGGCATGGAAAGTTCGGAAAGCGGGAAAACAAGTCGGTTCAATGTCATCACTTTGCTCAGCACACAAGCACGCTCCGACAGCCCCGCACGACCTAAAATCTCCTCCAAACCCAACTGTCGCCATAGCTGATGCCCCACGTGTACTGGCCCGGCCTCACGGTGTTGCTCGGTTTCGACCCGCTCTGTATCAATGGCAATGATCTCACCCTGCCCGCAAATCCCTTCGGATCTCTGCGGCCTCTTCCGACCTTTGTGTCCCCTCTGGAGCAGGGTTTCTGCTTCTGCCCCTTGGCCTTGCAGTGAGAGCTGTCCTTGCAAGGCCGCCTCCATCTTACGAGCCAGAGCAAGCCATTGTTCACGGGGAGCAGGCTCCAGCCTTCCCAAAGAACACAGCATCCGCTGACGCGGTCCTTTGGGGGTCAATACCGACTCGACCAGAAGGTGGTTCGTGTAGACTTTGCCTTTGTAAACCCTCTTGGTTTCTCTGATATACATTTGCCACTATCATAATCATATAACTACCATATTGTCAATATAAAAATTACATATATTAGTCACTATTTTGCCCGTTAAGAACCACTATCGTTGAAAACAAAGGGCTTTTCGAAACGAGAAGTCAAAAAATAGCTAAAATCGATTAGCCCAGTGCGGAAGTTAGGCCAGCAGCACCAGATCATCGACATAACGCAGGTAATATCGGCATTTCAATGTATGCTTCACAAACTGGTCAAGCTCGTTCAGATAGACATTGGCGAAAAACTGGCTGGTATAGTTGCCGATGGGCAGACCGGTGCGCCCTCCCGTGTGGAAAAGGGACTTGTGGAGAGGTATCTGCTCAAACAGCGCCCGTCTCCCTTTTTTTACCGGGTCTTCGGCAGGGTTGTTAAAGATGACGACGCCCATGAGCCAGATGATCTCCGGTTTTTCTTCCCGGCGGCAGACGATGTCGTATAGTATCTGCTTGTCGATGGACACGAAAAAAGACCTGACGTCCAGATGCAGAAAAAAGGCGGGGCGGGAACGGTTGTTGCTCACCTTACGCATAAATTCCTGGAGTCTTTTCACCGCCGCGTGGTTTCCCTTGTCTTTGCGGCAGGCATAGCTGTCGTGGATGAAGCGCCGTTCCCATCCTGGTTCCAGGTAGCTAACGAGGAGGTGATGGACGATGCGGTCGCGGAAATGGGCGGCGAAGATCTCCCGGAGTTTCGGGCTCTCCGTGACAAAGCAGGTAGAAGGAAGGGGGCTGTAGGTGCGGGTCTTCAGTTCCTCTTGCAGTCTGATGAGGTTTTCCTCGGCTTGGAGCTCAAACTGCAGGGCGCAGCGGCTGCCGCGTTTGCTCTGTCGGCAGTTCAGGTACGCCCGATAAAGGTTTCTCAGTGAAAAAATGTCAGCGTCGTCCATTTGCCGGAACGCACCGGGAGTGCCCGGTTGTTGTTGTCGTTCGACTGGTGATTCCAGTTCCGGTTGCCATTGTTGAAATTGAAGTTGGCGGCGTCGGAACCGCTTTGTCTCCTCACTTCCTCGGAATCGCTTCCGCCACCGGGTGTCCATCCCTGCCGGGTAGGACGTCCTGTATCAATATGCCTCATGGGCGAAGGAGACCCAAATGGACTACCTTGGCTCGCTCCGTTTGCCTGGGCCTGCGCCCTCGGCGCACGGATTCTGTCCCAAACGCTTTTTCCTCGCACCTTTCAGCCACCCTTCCGCCTGCCTGCTTATGTCCTCTACATGATTAATGGCTGTTTCAAATGAATTGAAACTGTTGAATGCCTTGACCTCCTTGCAGATGCGGATGATCACTTTGAGTTCCTCGATCGTCACCCGCAGTTCTTCGAGGACTTGTTCTTTATCGCTCAGGTTATTCGCCCGGATGATCAGCTTGATCACGGTACGCGCCGTGTCGCGCAGATCAGAGCCGTGGGTATATTTGTGATACCGGGAAAAGTGCTGAACGATGGTTTCGCAATAGATCAGGAATTTGAATGCCTCCCGGTAGATGGGAAGATGTCCGTATTGGGCCATAACGCATGCTCAGCAAAAAACCGGGGCGCCAATTTTGTAGCGAACAGGGCTCCGCCCTGTACCCGATAAAAGAAAATAATCAAAGAACCAAGTGACCAAATAATCTATTTGCCGGAACGCACCGGGAGTGCCCGGAAGAGCCAGTTGTAGTCGAGCGACTGGCGAAGCCAGTACCGGGTGCCATCGAGGAAAAGGAAGCCGGCGGCGTCGGAACCGCGTGTTTCTGAAGCCCATGCCCAAGTACACGAAAGACGAATCAATTCAGTTAAATGGACAACATAGCCACAGTCAGACTTATAAGTTTTACCTGCATCATACAGCCCCGCCAGTTCATCCTGCGTCGGCACCCGCCAGTCCGAATAACCGCCACCACGATAATTCTCGCAATAGCTCTTGGCGTTCGCCCAGCGTATATCACTACCATTGTCCTTCGCCGCCCACATCAGGTTCGTCCGAGTGTCCGAGACTGTCCCGTTATTATAGGCAATAAAACGACCGTCCCTGCCGATCTCACTGCCTGTGGAAGGAGAAGGGCGCTGCTCAATTTTGGATGGCACGACTTCCTCTCCCAGTAATTTCCTTACGGCCACCTGCACTAAGTCGATCAGCTCATTCTCCGACCGGCAGAATTCTGAAATCATATTTTCAGATCTGGCATTCTGGGTATCAAAGAGATTTAATGATACGGAATACCGATCGCCAATCTTCCCCACACTCCCTGAAATCAACTTTGCAATGTCCATCTGACCCAGAGCAGTAAGGCATTGAGTGCTTGTACAGCCCAGTTTCATTCTTTCTTCGGTCCAACCCGCTAATGTCCGGACATTCTCCAGGGTATAAACTTCATATTTTTTTAACTTGACGATCTCGCTTGCCAGGATGGAGGTTAATTCCTGGGCATAAGTCGGCTTTACTTCTCTGGAAACAAGATCCCATACCGCAATCTTGGGAAGTTCTTTAGCAAAGGAGACAGAAGTAAAAACAAAAATTGATATAAAAAGAGCTAGCAACGATGATTTTTTCATATTTCCTCCTCACGGATTCAAGAGAAGACCCATCAACTGGTTTTCAAATCTCTTCTTGACATCTTCCCCATATCCAAAATATTTAGCGCTCAGAATCCCATCCTTATCAACCACAAAATTGCATGGGAGAGCAGTCACCGCATAACGTTTACCGATTATCCCGTATTCATCCATTAAAACAGAAAATGTCACACCCAATTCTCCCATAAAATTCTTCACCCGATCCTCCTTGGATGTATCCTGGGTAAGTACAGCAATCACCTGGAGTCCTTTATCTCCATGTTGATCCTGAACCTTCTGAAGATATTTCAGGTCTTCTTTACAGGGTTGACACCACGTGGCGAAAAAGGACAGGACCAAGACTTTTCTTCCTTGTTGCTTCCAGTAATCCTTCAGGGCAATTCGCTTACCTTCTAAAGTGGAAGTGATGAATCCTGGAGCTTTCTCTCCTATTTGGGGTTGAGCGTGTACGGAAGATAAAAGGGTAAGACCGACGAGCAGAAAAATCAGGATCGGAATCGCTCTGTATTTCATTTTTCCTGGTCCATCCTAAAGAGTGCCAGTTTTTCTGGATCAGTCGATTCCAACCAAATCCAGGGACAGGAGCTCTAGCGTGATATTTTATGAGAAATATTTCACAATTTCCTCTCTTTGTCAAATTAAAACTCAGAAACTCCGAAATTATTCCTCCCCCGATTGCCTCCTTTTCTAGGAAAAATTAAATGATTTCGATTTGAAGTATTGTAATCAGAAGGAAAATGCCAAAAACAACATTTCAGGAAGGAGTCGTTATTAAGAAAGAAGTTGTTACAAAAAACCCCATTCCTCTTCCTTCAAGAAATGGGGTTTCATTTTCTCCGGGCCATACGCCAACCCTCTGGGTTAATGGATATTAGGGCGGGTAGGGTTTCTGATGGGATGATACCAAAATGGAGAGAATTGTCAAGAGGTTAAGATGGGATTTAAGATGGTGTTTAAGATGGAAGATTTAACCCAAAGCCGACCTGACATTCCCCCTACCCCCTGAAGCAAAAATTAAAAAGCCAGGGTGATGAGCCCTGGCTTTTTTCAAACAATAAGCAACCGATGGTTTACTTGCCTATTGAGACGGGATAGTTCACGTTCTCTTTTTTCCGCGCTTTCTTCAGAACCGGGCACTCATCGCAATAAGCAGCAACAGCAATCCAGTTTTTATCCCCAATTACCTCTGCTGGGTGTTCTACATCTGGAGGGATGATGAAGGCTGACCCTTCCTCGAGAAGGTGGTCCTTCCCATCTATCCGTAGGATACATTTCCCCTGAAGGGTGTACACCGCTTCTTCTCCCAGGTGGACATGGGCAGCGCCTTTCGACCCCGGAGGGAGATTGACGTAGGCCATTTTCAAGAAATTGTTGCCGGTCTCTGTGGGAGAAAATAGCACCATGCGGAACATCCCACCGAATTGTTCTTTTTTAAGACCTTCCATCTTTCGGTTTAAGATTACCTTCTTGATTTTCACTTCTTCAACCTCTTGGGCGAGAGAAGATTGGCTTCCGATCAATCCTGCGGCCACAACGCCGGCGGTACAGCATTTGTAGGGAGAAGGGGACGTTCATGCAGAACGTGCGTAGAGAAATCCAACCCCTGTTTTGAGAAAAGCCATTTCGGAATGAACGTCCCCTCTCTCCACGTCCCCTCGGGCCTCCATAGCATGATTAAATGACCCCAAATCCTTGAGGTTAATAAAGCTAGTAAACATCGTCCCCCATTCCTCCAGTGTTCTCCACTCGATCTCCCCTCATATTACCACCAGCCAGGTAACCTGTCACGCGGGGGAGGACGGTTCTCTTTCGTCTTCGTCGAACGGGCGGCATGAGGATGTGCCGCGCCTTAGCGGCAATAGCCTCCATGCCGTTGTTGTGCCGTCCTATCTTTTGAAGAGATCAGAGTGCGTGCCCATCCGCTCGAAGATGATGCGTGATTCCTCAATCTTGTAGATGAGCAGCCAGTCTGACTCGATATGACATTCTCGTCTTCCGACGTAATTGCCGATGAGCCGATGGTCTCGATGGATTGCATCGAGAGGGTGTCCGGCAATCAGAGACCGTGCGATGATCTTGAACTTCTCAAGATTCTTTCCGCGGCGCTGCAACCGATTGACATCCTTCTCGAACTGTCTGGTGTAGACTGGGGTAAACATCAGATGCCCAGTTTCTCGAACATGTCGTCTGCGTCCTCACAGACGACCAGATCGCGCCCTCCGTCGGTTGCCTCAAAGGTCCGTTTGGTTATGGTGGATGGAATCGCCACATCAAAAGGGAGACCGTCACGTAACTCCACTTGTTTGTAGAACAGCGTGATGGCTTGGCTTGCATTCATGCCGAGCCGGTGAAAAATTGTTTCAGCATGCTCTTTCAGCCTAGGCTGAATCCGCGCCCTTACGGTTGCTGTCTTGCCCATTCGATCACCTCCATTATCTGAATTCATTGTAGCACAAATGGGGTACAGCTCGCAATACCTGTTATGTCTAGCATAAAAACCGCTGCTCTTCAGCCGCAGTTTTTATCAGGCGGCTGCAAGAGCCTGGTTATATGGCTGGCTACATATCTGATAATCCGGAGTGGAGCAAAGCGGCATTCCGGATACCAATGATTAGATGGATCCGCATAATATGCGGAAAATCGGTTTTCCCTCCGCTCGTGCTATTTAGCCAGAGTTAAAAGCGGCTTCGTCTGCGCTTCCAGCTCATCCCAGAAGAGGGCGGCCTGCTTCTCATCCATGTAGCGCACCGTCAAGGCCATTTCGGTCATTCTCTTCCTCACGTCGGCATCGTCCGTGGCGGCCTTGACGGCGGCGCCAAGGACACCCAGCACCTCCTTCGGTGT
>Ga0315273_10007300_pt1 | contig 13834 bp, 13 predicted proteins | sample YL17G02_0_MG_FD_205753 | JGI IMG/M metagenome (GOLD analysis project Ga0315273, IMG submission 205753) | Sediment microbial communities from Yellowstone Lake, YNP, Wyoming, USA - YL17G02_0 | ecosystem: Environmental > Aquatic > Freshwater > Lake > Sediment | place: USA: Wyoming | collected... | reverse complement strand
GTAAGGTCATGCTCGTGACAGGCTCGATCATCCCGGTGGTGCCCTTTGCCTGGTATTTCACCGCTGCAGTCTGGCATGCCATCCCCATCAACATCGTGGCTGGTTTCCTGTGGGCTGGTTATAACCTGGCTTCCTTTAACTTACTGCTTGCCATCGCCCCCGAAGAGCAGCGGGCGCGTTATTCGGCCATGTTCCAGATCGCAGTCACGGTTTCCAGCGCCCTGGGCGCCTCGGCCGGCGGCCTGATCTCTAACCGTTGGGGCATCCCGCTGGTCTTTGTCTGCTCCGCCATTGGCCGCGCCGTGGGTGCTGTGGTCTTTGCCCGCTTTGTCAAGCCGCACGAGGCTCATCAGGAGCTGGAACAATAGTAAAAAAATCGTAGTAACGACTTCAGTCGTTATCCCATCTCTTCCCAAAATCACCGGGTGGATGAGCCTCCCATTGTTCCCTCAGCCAATCACGGCCCTTCTCATCCAGGTAGATTGCTAAGCTTGACCAAAACCAATCGTAAGGGCTCTTCACATACCCATGCTTAACGGGATTGATATGGATGTAATTAAGAGCCTGGTAGTAGTGTGCTTCGTTTCTGATCATCCGATCCGCGAACCTGTACCAGACGCGCCTTTTTCCAGTCAAGTTATCAGCCAGGTTCCATTCTCTAGATGTGGCACCATGTAATTGCTTCAGGATAATGGATACAATATCCAGTGTTTCAACGCCAACTAAAACGTGATAGTGATTAGACAAAACGACCCAGCCAACAATCCCCGCCTGGGAATCCTGTAATGCTGCTAATAAACGCGTTTCAAAGTCTGTTTTGCGCTGAGGTAATTCCATGATGTGCTTATGCTCAAAATTCGAAGCAGTTACCAGATAGTAACCTGCCATTCGAAAAGGATGCGGCGGTGCGTGCAACGGATACCCCTGCTCTAAACGCTGGCGAATAACTTCAGCTCTTTCCTCAGGAGTCAACGAACGATAAATGTAAGCCATGAGTTTGTTCGCAAGATCGGAGATAGTTTGGATGGAATATCGTAGGTTCGATTTCAACCGTTAGCAGTATACAAGCGAAGCGCCAAACGACTAAAGTCGTTACTACACTAGCTTTCACCGAACGCGTTTAAACCGGTGGGGGAAGTCTCCCCCCACACCCCCCTCCAGGGGATTCAGAGCCCCAGAGCGCCAGAGACATCAGAGACCAGCGGCATATGGGGAGACGACCACCCGGAAACCGATAAAGTCGTTCCAGTGGTCCGGGTTGGGCCTGTAGCGGCAGGCGCAGCGATACGTATACCTCGCGCAGTCGCGGCCGGTCCAGGCCCGCCTTGCGAAAGCCGATCAGCTTCAACCACTGGTGTTCGCCGTCCAGGTGGCGGAAATAGCGCTTGGGGTAACCCAGGCCCAACGCCTCCAGGGAGCGGGGCTTGCAAGTGCAGCTCGGAGAGAAATTTCCAGACGGGCATAATAATTATCCCCCAGGGACCTTAGGATAAGTATAACTCTATTACCGCATCCGTTCAATCCGTTCTAAAAATCCGTTGACAGCTTCTTTAACCGCCGCTCTCCACTGCCTTTTTTTGCCGGTCCACATTGCCCTGCACCAGGGTTGTCATTTCCCTCTGGAGCAGCTCTGCGTTCTGCAGCAGCTCCCAGGCCGGCGCCTGGTCTTCCCAGCGGTTCTCGATGGAAACGCTGCGGACTTTTTCCACCAGCTCCACCCGCTCGCGCAGGCTGGGGTGGCTGTCATAGGTACCGGTGGGCTGGTTCAAGGCCTTATTGATCTGGGTCTCGATTTGTGCCTGCGCCTCGGAGTTTTGCAGCCCAGCCAGGTTGTACAAATTCTGCAAGGGTACATTCTGCTGAAGAGCTCCCTGGACTTCGTTGGTGACCTGGAAGTTGAACAGCACCGTCTGGCGGATCACGTGTTTCAGCCCTTCGATAAAGTTATGTGCCCCATAAGTTAGCGCCGCATAGCGGTCAGCCAGGATCTCTTGCAGGCGTGAGGCCCCCAGCGTGATGCGCAGAAAGATGCGGTGGAAGCCATTGACAAACCACCAGGCCGGGTTGTACCAGCTCGCCAGCCCATGCACCGCCAGGCCAAATCCCATCAAGCGCACAGATACGAGCACCTGCCGGGCAAAGTTGCCTCCGGCCGTATCCCGGTTCGAGAAATGCCCGTACTCGTGGGCCAGGATGGCTCTCAACTGCCCCTGCGACATGCCGTTGAGGCTGCCCAGCCCCAGGATCAGGCAGCGCTGCCCCTGCCCACGCAGCTTTTTTACAAGGCCGCCGCGTTCGGTGACGGCAATTTCTGGACCTGGGGTGATATAGATGGCATCCACAGGGCGGGTTCCTACCCGGCCCGCTACTTCCTCTACCAGCTTCCACAACCCAAGTGCCTCATTCCGCGCCAACAGCCGGCCTGGTTCATCCTCCTTGATGCGGATGAACAGGCTGCGGATAACGATATACAGGGTGTACAGCGCCGTGATGCCAACGATCGCCACCAGCTTGACCGGGACCTGCCCAATGGCAAAGAACAGGTAGATAATCCCTCCCGCCAGGCCGGCGATCAACAGCAGCAGCATCGGGATGGAAAGATAAAAATATGCCGAAGTCCCCAGGATTACCAGGTGGTAGATCGAGCGCACAAGCTTCTCCAGTGGCCCAATTCTCATCTCGGAAGCCTGCTTGGACTGCCGGACGGCGCGCAGGGTCATCCCGCTCAGCAGGCCGCCCAGTGCGAATAAGCCCCCAAACCCCGCCAGCCAGCCTGCCAGTGTGTAGCCTGCCCAGCGCAGGATGCGGAAAAGCCGCGCCTGGCTGTGGATGCCGCTGTCCAGCGCCTCTTGAACGACCTCAAACGGCATGCCCAACTGCTGCGCTAAGAGCAGCTCTTTTTCGGCTTTCTCCCACTTTTTGTCTTGAGCGGCATGAATGCCGGCAAAATAATGTGCGATAGGATTTTCGGGAGCCAAAGCCAGGGCTTTCGCATTGGCCTGGCGTTCCAGCGCTGCATCGTTATTTGCGCCGGCTGCCATGACAAGCACCAGTTGCGTTTCGACGTCCTCAGGCAGGGCCTGTGCGGCTGCTTTGGCGTGTTCCAAGGCCAACTGGTTGCTGGTAGGGTTGTTCATGTTGAGCAAGGCCCTGGCCAGCCCCTCGTGGTTGAAAGGGGAAGGGTCCGCCTCAAAAGCATTCTGTGCGTGCGTCAGGGCCGACTCATAGTTGCCGAGATAAGTCTCTACGTAACTCAGCCGCCTTTCGGCGTCCGGAAAGCCCGGCGCCAGGCGCAGCACTGCCTCATAACCTTCCTTGGCATTCGCTTCATCTCCGGCATCCATGGCTTGCGTGGCTTGCTGGAAAAGCGGAACCGCTTCTGGGTTGATGGCGTTCAGCCGGTCCAGAATCTCTTGCTCTACCTGCGGGTCGCGTCCGGTCTGGCTCACAACAGGCTGCACCCTGCCGAGTAAGAAGAATAAACTGCACAGGAGCATGAGGAAAAAGAATTTCTGGCGCATATTACCCTTCCTATCTGTCACTCGAAAAATCGTTATCTTAGTATACCGCCTTTGCCTTTCCTTGTGCCTGGTATCTGAAACCACCCCTGTCATGCCGAACGAAGTTAGGCATCCCTGTAACCTTCCAACCCGCGTAGATCGAGGTGTTGGTAGGGGTATAATAACTCGACGATTCCCTTTCCCCCAGCTTCTCGATAGGGGTCGAATACTTGACGAGGTGTTTTCATGCACGGTGGTGGTTGGTTCAGTTACTTGAGTTCTACGGGAGAAAAGCCTAAGGTTACCTGGAGCTTGCTCAAGCGTGTCCTGGGGTATTCTGCTCCTTACCGTTGGATGATCGCCGGGATGTTGCTGATGATCCTGGCATCTTCTGGTCTGGCGTTGGTTACGCCGCTCATCATGCGCGACCTGATCGATGTTACGATCCCCTCCGGGGATTTAAACAGGCTGGCCTTGCTAAGCGGGGCGCTGTTACTCGTGCCTGCCCTGAATGGCGGCATTAACGTAATCCAAAGGCGCTTGAACGCCCGCGTCGGTGAGGGGGTGATCTACGATCTGCGCCGGGTCTTGTTCGCCCACCTGCAGCGTATGTCGCTGCGCTTCTTCACCAATACCAAGGTGGGCGAGCTGATGAGCCGCCTGAACAACGATGTCGTCGGCGCCCAGAACGCCATCAGCAACACGCTGGTGGGCATCCTGACCAATATCGTCCAGGCCGCTGTGATCCTGGCAGTCATGCTGACCCTGGAATGGCGCTTGTCCCTGATCAGCGTGGTCATCATGCCGCTCTTTATCCTGTCTGCCCGCCGCCTGGGTGGTCGCCTGCGCGAGATTGCCCGCCAGCAGATGGATGCCAACGCTCAGATGAATGCCTTGATGAATGAGACCCTCAATATCGGTGGTGCTCTGCTGGTCAAGCTGTTTGGCCGCGCCCCTGTGGAGGTAAACCGCTTCCAGCAGCGCGCTTCGGTTGTGCGCGACCTGGGCATCCACCGGGCGGTGGTGGGAACATCCTTTTTCGTGATCATCGGCCTGATCAGTGCGGTCGGCTCAGCCCTGGTGTATGGTATGGGCGGTTTTCTGGTCATCCGCGGCGCGTTCACCATCGGCACCATCGTGGCTTTTGGCGCTTACCTGGCCAGCCTGTATGGTGCTCTGCAAGGCCTGGCCAATGCCCCGGTCGAGTTTGCCACTTCGATCGTCAGCTTTGAGCGCGTCTTTGAGGTCATCGACCTGCCGCTCGACATTGTTGAGCAGCCCGGTGCGATCACTCTGAAGGAGATCACCGGCGAGCTTGTTTTTGAAAACGTAACCTTCCAGTATGATTCGGGTGAGAAAAACCTGCTCAGCCAGGTGCACCGCTTCGGCCAGATGCACGAGGTCACCGCCTCCCTTTCCGGAGGAAAGACACCTTCTGGAAAGGATCACCCGGGTGAAAAGCCTCCGGCTGCCGAGAGAGGCCTCCACGCTGGAGAAGGGGCCGCTGAAGAGGAAGGCTCCGCCCACAGCCAGGCGCGTTTGCACGCCCTGCAGGACCTCTCCTTTCGGGTTACTCCGGGACAGCTCGTCGCTCTGGTCGGACCGAGTGGGGCCGGCAAGACTACCCTGACTTACCTGATCCCTCGTTTATATGATCCAACGCAGGGGCGCATCCTGGTCGATGGTATTGACCTGCGCCAGGTGACGCTTGAATCCTTGAGCGCCCAGATCGGCATGGTCACTCAGGAGACGCACCTCTTCCACGATACCATCCGCACCAACTTGTTGTATGCCAGGTTGGATGCCACGCAGGACGAGCTGGAAGCTGCTGCCCGCGCAGCCAACATCCATGACTTTATTGTCGAGCTGCCCAATGGGTACGACACAGTGGTCGGCGAACGCGGCTACCGTTTGAGCGGCGGGGAGAAACAGCGCATTGCCCTGGCGCGCGTCATCCTGAAGGACCCGCGCATCCTGGTGTTGGATGAAGCCACCAGCTCCCTGGACAGCGAGTCGGAGGCTCTCATCCAGGAAGCTCTCAAGCGGGTGATGGCCGGCCGCACCAGCCTCGTCATCGCCCACCGTTTGTCCACCATCCTGGCTGCCGACCAGATCCTGGTCTTCGACCGCGGTCGGATCGTGGAACAGGGCACGCACCGCGAGCTGCTGGCGCAGGAAGGGTTGTATGCCCACCTGTACCAGACCCAGTTTGCTCGCGAGACGGAGATGGTTTAAAGTTTTATAGGGAACACCGAATCTGGATTGAGAAGATTAGAACCGGCAGGAGCTGCCAGCTCACTGTTCCACACGCCTCCAAAGATCCTCTATCATGTTCGCCCATTCTTTGCAGGGAATGTCAATCGCGGACAGTGCGATGGTCCCGTCCTCATTGCTGACGATTTTGTACTTGGCGGAATAGCCTTCGCATTTTTCAGAGCCAGCACTTGCCTGGAACGTGATCTCTCCTCCTTCCAAGGCATAGCTACCCTTTTGTAATGGCCTTGTGTCGAAGATGCCCTTGCTTGCGGTGAGGGCGAAAGTGCTGTCGTCAGTGAGCCTAAGCCAATAGAAGGGCATTTTCGGGGAACTCTTCCAGAAAAGTTCCCAGTCGCCGACTAAATCGGATGCAGCGATCGGCGCGGATGCCGCTGGGGTGGGGCTTGGATTTGAGCAGCCAGCAAGTATTGCAGCAATCAGAAAGGTGGCAACGAACCATCGATGGATAAATTGGCGATTCATCCTATTTCCTCCGATTAACGTATGTCGAAAAATTCAGGATATTCGATTTATACACGAAACAACCATCTGCCGAGTAAGCTTTAGTAAAACCGATAGATTGTTTGAGATGGGGGAAATACTCGGCGACAACCAGTTTCGTCTGATGAAAGCACCCAGGACAGTCAGTTAACCTCCTGGGTGCTTGTTATTTTGGAACTCTGCTCAGAAACCGCTTACTCCCAGCTTGGTTGGACTCCCGTCGAAGCCAGCCGCCCCTTCTCTGGGTCAAAACGGAACAGCCGCTCCAGCACGAACCGCCCGTTCTCCACGCCGCGCAGCTCGACGACTTCCAACATCTTGCGGCTGCCATCGGGCATGTGGCGCTGGAAGGTGATCAACTGGATTGCCGCGGCGATCAGTACCCGGATTTCATCCAGTCCCAATCCCAGGTTAGCCATCAGGCACATTGCTTCCAGGCGGGCCAGCGCATCCTCCGGGCTGTTGGCGTGCAGGGTGGTCAGGCCGGTGTGACCGCGGCTCATCACTTCCATGGCAGTCATGGCCTCTGCGCCGATCAGCTCGCCGATGATCAGCCAGTCAGGGCGCATAATGGATCCGGTCCGGATCAGGTCACTGACGGAAATATCGGGGGCCGTCACTGCTTCCAGGTAGACTGCCCTGGGGTGCCGGATTTGCAATTCGTGGAAGTTCTCTACGATGACCAATCGATTCTCGGGGGGGATAAGCTCGGCGATCCGGTTGGCGAGGGTGGTTTTACCACTGCCAATCCCGCCAACCACCAAAACATTGACTTGGGCTTGCATGGTTTTTTGCAGGAATTCATAAGCCTCCTGAGAGATGGAATTCCATTCCAGCAGGTTTTCCCAGTTAATCCAGCCTGTATTCATCAGCTTGCGGATCACCAGGTGGGGTCCCTGGATGGCTGTGGGTGGGAAGATAGCTACCGCCCGCCCCTGGCTTTCTGGGAATGGGATATGAACAATCGTTTCCTCGGGTTTGAGCTGCTTGCCGGTCAGTGCCAGCAGCGCCTCCACCACCTCCTTGATCGCCTCGGGTGAGCTAAACTTCACCCCGGCATCGAACAGCCGGCCTTCTTTTTCGAAGAGCGTGCGGTCGCAATTATCCACCATGATCTCGAGCACATCTGGATCGTTGTATAGCGGGGCCAGCGGGCCTAAAGCAGTCTGTAAATTTTTCGCATCCATTTTGAATCTCCTTTCGTCTATGAACGTCTGATTTGTACTCAGTGTACCGGAAACACTGCCGACCCGCCTCGGCTAAATCCACAGGTGAGCACCTGTCAATTACAACAGGTATATTCACCGTTCTTTAGCCTCGATCCACCCATTCTGCAGCGCCAGCGCCACCGCCTCGGTGCGTGACCCTGTCCCGCTCTTGTTGAAGATCGAGTTCATGTGGAATTGGATCGTCCTCTCGCTGATCCCCAGGCGGTAGGCGATCTCTTTGTTCGTCATCCCCCGTGCAGCCAGCCCGAGCACCTGGTGCTCGCGAGGAGAGAAGGGATGCGGTCCAGGGGGTATGGGCTTGAGTGTCTCAGCCAGGTCGCGCCCCTCGTTGAGCGCCTGGCGGGCCAGCTCGCCCAATGCCGACACTGCCGCCCGGGCGGTCGGGTCGCTGCGCGGCAGGATCTTCTCGTAGGCGCGCGCCTGGGCGACCAGCAGCTCGAGCGCCTCCAGCAGACTGGTCAGGAGAGGGGGTGACTCAGGCATACTTTTCAACCTCGGCAGTAATTTCTTGAATGATCTCCTCCAGCCTGGAAAGCATCGCCGACAATCTTGAACACATGCCCGCCGTGGGCCGCGATAGCTTCTTGTAAGATATCAAAGTGACGCCTCACCGCAGCCTTCATCGCTCCGGGCATGCGCTCCCATAGAGGGGTGCTGCCCTGGATGTCTGTAAATAAGTAGGTGACCGTCCCAGCGGGTAAGTTTGTCATCTCTAAAGGGAAAGGGGTGGGGAAAAGGGAAAAATCGAAATTAATAACCTCTGTTAGAATTATAGATCAAGGTTGAACAATTGCAACTGAAAACCGGAGATAAGTTGCAAACTTTCCCACCTCTGAGTACAATCAGGGGGCAGGTTTCCTGTGACCTTGCATCTTCCGAGCGTTTCATCGTACAAATCTGTGTTTATCCGTGAGCTTAACCAGGAGAAGAAATGGAACCTAAATCTGGCGCCCAGATCAGCACCCGAGCCTTTCTCCAATCGGTGATCATCTTATTCGTGCTCATGATGTTCGCCGGTCTCATGACCCGTCTACTGCCTGCCGGCAGTTATACCAGGATCACCATCGCTGACCGGCAGGTCATTGACCCGCAATCCTTCCAGCCTGTCGAAAAGCCCGCCTATCCAGCCTGGCGCTGGTTTACTGCGCCTGTCGAAGTGCTCTGGGGGCCAGACGCCGTTATCATCATCACCATCATCGTGTTCTTGCTCATGGTGGGCGTCTCATTTGCCGTGCTGGATAAGACCGGCATCCTGGCTGCCGCGGTGCAGCGCCTGGTGCAGGCATTTGGCGGGCGCAAATACCTTCTCCTTCTGGTAATCTCGTTCTTCTTCATGTTGCTGGGGGCTTTCTTTGGCATTTTTGAAGAGGTGGTGCCCCTGGTGCCGGTGATGGTGGCGCTCTCCTATTCGCTGGGTTGGGATGCGCTGGTGGGGTTGGGCATGAGCATCCTGGCGACCAACATGGGTTTCTCGGCTGCCATGACCAATCCCTTCACCATCGGTGTGGCGCAAAGGCTGGCTGGTCTGCCGCTCTTTTCTGGGGCGTGGTTCCGGTTGCCCATCTTTGCGATGATGTATATCCTCCTGGCGATATTCCTGGTGCGCTACGCTCGTAAGATCGAGAGAAACCCCGAGGCATCCCTGGTTTACAAAGAGGACCGGCAGGGTCGGGCCCGCCATGAAGCTTCGCTGCCAGATGCTTTGTTGGGCGGTCAGGCCATCCCCCGGCGCGCCATCATCTGGCTGTTTGCCTGCCTGGGATTGATCCTGACAGTGCTGGTGGTGGTTCCGTTCCTGCCGGCGCTTTCTGACTTCTCCCTTCCATTAGTAGGGCTTTTATTCTTCATCGGCGGTTTCGGCGCCGGTTTGCTGTCTGGCAAACCCGTAGGGGTAACCTTCAAGGCTCTGGGTGAAGGTGCATCGGGGATTGCCCCGGCCATCCCCCTCATCTTGATGGCCTCCAGCGTCAAGTACATCGTTGCCGAGGGCAGGATCATGGATACCATCTTGCACAGCGCCTCCGGCCTGTTTACCAGCGCCAGCCCTTTTGTGGCGGTCCTGGGGATTTTCTTCCTGACCCTGGTCATCGAATTTTTCATAGGCTCGGGCTCTGCCAAGGCTTTCTTGCTCATGCCGATTGTCCTCCCTTTGGCCGACCTGGTAGGCGTGACCCGCCAGGTAACCGTGACGGCTTACTGCTTCGGAGATGGCTTCACCAACCTGGCCTATCCCACCAACCCGGTGCTGCTGATCTGCCTGGGCCTGACCATTGTCAGCTATCCAAAATGGATGAAGTGGACGCTGCCTCTGTGGATTGGGGTGCTGCTGGTGGCCTTGTTCTTTATGGGCTTGGGTGTCGCCATCCGCCTGGGGCCGTTCTAAGGATTATGAAAGAAAACCTGCCTCAGGTCAAAGCATATCTTGTCCCTGCCGGGGAGGTGCGCCACGAGATGATTGTGGTCAACTCGCGTTTCGTTGCCACCCTGGGGCCGGTCTTTACGGTTGAGGAAGCCAAAGCCTTTGTTGCGGGCATCCGGTCAGAGTTTCCCGATGCCTCGCACCATGTCCCGGCTTACCTGGTGGGGTACGGCCGCTCGGTCCTCGCCCACTGCAGCGACGCCGGCGAGCCATCTGGCACTGCGGGGAGGCCGGCCCTGGCTGTGCTGCAGGGCAGCGGCTTAGGCGATGTGGCGGTGGTGGTGACGCGCTACTTCGGAGGTACCAAGTTGGGCACCGGGGGCCTCGTCCATGCTTATGGCGACGCCGTCAAAGAGGTTGTGGCGAGGGTGCCGCGGGCCCAAAAAATGCTCACCCATACTGTGATGCTGGGTTTTCACTACCGGCTTTTGGAGCAGATTCGCCTGCTCGTGAGCGCCCGGCATGGGCAGGTTCTGGATGAGGACTTTGCTGCAGAAATTACGCTGACGGCGCGCTTCCCGGTGGAATATTTCCAGGATTTTCAGGCCGCTTTGTTGGAGCTTTCTAGCGGCACACTGCAAGCCGAGATCATCGAGACAGGGTTGATCCTGGTCCCGTTATAGCCAGCTACCTCCACAACATCCAGGTCAGTTGGGCGACCGCCAGGCCCAATAAAAGACCTCCCAGGGCTTCCAGAGGTGTGTGTCCCAGCACCTCCCGCAGGAGCTCCTGCTTTAGGGGATGCCCGGATGCCAGATCATCGATCATGGCGTTGATCAATGTGGCATGTTTCCCGGCCTGGCGGCGGATTCCGGTGGCGTCATAGATAACAACGATGGCTAGAGTCGCTGCAATTGCAAAAGCTATGCTGTCAAACCCTTCCCGCAGTCCGATGCCGTGAGCCACACCGGTGACCAGGGCTGAGTGCGAGCTGGGCATCCCGCCTGTCCGAAAGAGCAGCACCCAGTTCCATCGTTTTGTGCGCAAATATTCGAGGGGAACCTTGACCGCCTGCGCAATCGTCCAGCCGATCAAAGCACCCACCAGTGCCTGGTTGTTAAAGAGTTCCTTGAAGAACATATCCTTATGCCTGGGGTGTAAAGTCGGCCAGTTCATCTCCTGAAAGCAGGCGCACCTTGAGTTCCGCTTTGTCTAAGAGATCCAAGCACCGGCGCAAAAGAGTTTGCCCGCGCTCAAACAGCAGCATGGCTTCATCGAGGGATAGTTTTTCTGTTTCGAGCGCAGTCACTGCCGCTTCTAACGCGCTAAACACTTGCTCATAGGTCATTTTTTCGATTGGGGTGTTGAGATCACCGCTCGTTTGAGAGGATTCAGTCATTCCTTACTCCCTTAGTTCAATTTGCTTCAGCAGAAAAGTCACCGTCGCTGACCCGGATTGTTAAAAAATCCCCTGGTTTCACCTGGCTGGTGCTGTATACCCTTTGACCGTCTTCCCGCGCGACGATGGCAAAGCCGCGCTGCAGTACCGCCATTGGATTGAGGGATTCCAGGTACTGGCTGAGGCTGTTCAGGCGTGTATGTTCCATTTCCATGCAGTGCGCCAGGGCTGTCTCGCTGCGGTGGATGAATTCATCCAGCCGCTGCCGGTCAGAGCGCAGCCGGGATTGAGGCGAGATCAGGCTCAAGCGGTTCTTGAGGCTGTTCAGTACCCACCGTTGAGCATCCAGCGTCGTGCCGGCTGCTCGCACCAGGCGCAGGATTTGTTCGGTCAGATCGGCGCGCAGGTCAGCCTGGTTAGGCGTTGCCAGCTCAGCCGCCGCGGTGGGTGTGGGTGCGCGCAGGTCTGCCGCAAAATCTGACAGGGTAAAATCGGTTTCGTGCCCGATCCCGGTAATCACCGGAGCCAGCGAGGCAGCAATAGCGCGCACAACCCCCTCATCATTGAAAGCCCAAAGATCTTCCAGTGAGCCGCCTCCGCGTGCCACCAGGATCACATCCGGCTTAACCCTCCGGTTTAGCTCCTGAAGCGCTGAGATGATTCCCGGCGGTGCTTCAACTCCCTGCACCGGCGTGGGCGCCAGGATGACTTCCGCCAGGGGATATCGCCTCCCCAGTGTGTTCAAGATGTCTCGAATCGCTGCCCCGCTTGGTGAGGTGACGACCCCGATGCGCTCCGGCCAGCGCGGCAGGGGTCGTTTACGCTCTGGGTCGAACAACCCCTCTGCCTCCAGCCGGGCTTTAAGGCGCAGGAACTCCTGGAAAAGCAGCCCTTCACCCACCGGCCGGATCACATCTGCGTACAATTGGTACTGGCCGCTTACCTCATAGATGCTGATAAATCCGTGCACCTCAACGGCCTCACCCTCCGCCGGCATACGCGCCTGCCGCATGGCTGCATTCCGCCACATCACGCAGCGCAAGGAGGCGCTGCTGTCTTTGAGTGTAAAATACACATGACCCGAAGATGGGCGGGAAAAATTGGAGATCTCCCCCTGCACCCACAGGTCTCTCAGCGTATAATCACTTTCCAGCAGTTCGCGCAAGTAGCGTGTCAGCTCTGCAACCGTCATGGCAGCGGGCGGGAAGAGAGGCAGTTGGCTCATAGACAAAAAGGATACTCCCGATGGGGCAGGCTGTCAACAATGTGATCATAAGCACCAATTCTCGCAAGAACCTGCTATTCCAGAATGTCACTTTTTTTGCTACAATACTTGAAGGATGCTATCTCATCTTTGGTCTCCCTGGCGCATGCAATACATCCAAACCCCTAGAAGCAATGAGGGTTGCATTTTCTGTCAAGCCCTGGCCGAGGCGGATGATCTAACCAGCCTGGTTGTCGTACGCGGGCAGCGTGCTTTTGTGATTTTAAACCGCTATCCCTATACCAGTGGGCATGTTATGGTCGTGCCTGTTGACCACCAGCCCTCCCTTGAAAAATTAGATCCCCCCTCACGCGCCGAGATCATGGAGTTGGCGGCGCGTTTCATCCAGGTGCTTGAAGAGGTTTATCACCCTCAGGGAATCAATGTGGGGATTAATATGGGCGAGGCGGCTGGAGCAGGGATTACGGATCACGTTCACATGCACATCGTGCCGCGCTGGTTGGGTGATACAAACTTTATGTCGACCTTGGGGATGACACGCGTTCTTCCTGAAATCCTTGAAGATACCTACCAACGTCTCAAAAAAGGTTGGGAAGATCTGGAGGCGGCCTCGTTCCGTTAGAATGGAAAATCCGGGTGATATTTCCGCCAAAGCATCTATTGGGCTGGTCAAGCGCATTCCGGGGGGTGATGTGCACATGGGCAGCCGCTTTCACCTCCGTGAAGAGCGCCGGACTGCGCGCCTGGCGGAGTTTGAGATCGCCCACGCGCCTGTGACGGTCAACCAGTATTCTGCATTCCTGGAGAGCCGCGCGGTAGATCAAGAGCGCTGGTGGAGCCAGGAAGGCTGGGCCTGGTTGATGGGCGGTTTGGATGGTTGGGGCCGGGAGAACCGGCGGCTTCCAGAGGCGTGGGAAATACAGGTGAAGCGTCCTTACCGCCCTGTGGTAGGTGTCACCTGGTATGAAGCCGAAGCTTACTGTAATTGGATGGCCTACCAAAAGAAGCGCCCGGTTCGCTTGCCCTCAGAAGAAGAATGGGAATACGCGGCGCGCGGCGACGATGGGCGTCCTTTCCCTTGGGGTGAGTTATTCGATTCTAGCCTGGCCAACACGTTGGAGTCCGGTCGTCTGGATACGGTGGATGCAGGCAGTACACCCGGCGATATCAGCCCGTTTGGGGTTCTCGATATGGCAGGCAATGTTCAAGAGTGGACCACCAGCCGTTATACGCCTCTACCCGGCGAAGTGGTTCCTGCGCAGGTTTTGATTGTAGCCCGCGGGGGTTCCTTTAATGACAGCATCTTCGGTTCACGCACATCCTATCGCAGGGCGTATCCTCCCGGGTATTTCTATCCATTTTTGG
>Ga0315273_10007298_pt1 | contig 13836 bp, 9 predicted proteins | sample YL17G02_0_MG_FD_205753 | JGI IMG/M metagenome (GOLD analysis project Ga0315273, IMG submission 205753) | Sediment microbial communities from Yellowstone Lake, YNP, Wyoming, USA - YL17G02_0 | ecosystem: Environmental > Aquatic > Freshwater > Lake > Sediment | place: USA: Wyoming | collected... | reverse complement strand
AGTCCCCGTTTGCCCAGAGACCCCGCATGTAGTTGTAGGACTGGATACTGCTGTTCGGATCCGTCCCGTTCACGTACTTGTTAAACGAGGTCATCGGGAGATTGCGGTACCCGTGGATGTGCTGCCCATCGCGATACGCCGAGTCGCCTGGGGACGGAACGACCGGTCCTTGAAGGAAATCATAGCCCACCGCAGGAGGGGCATCGCCATACATGTTATCCGGTCCGTCATTGTAGGCGTAGCCAAGCGACATGAGTGTATCACAGCCGACCAGATCGTCACCGGCATTTCCCACGTCGGGATCGGACCACAGCGACAGGTAGGTATCCTGAAGCGTGTCTGTCCCCTTGTTGATTATTTTGAACTTCATGTAGATCGTATTCCCGAGTGCACCGCCCCGTCCGAACGCGAAAGTGTACTGCTGGACTTCCAGTCCCAAAGGAGGGGTGGACCCGGCGCCATTTGTGTGGCGGCCGGGATTCGCGTCGTTGTAGACCGCAAAGAGAGCCTGATCGCCCAGAACGAGCGGAATGCGCCGGCCCTGGTCGTCCAACGAATCTGCGCCTGCCGCATTCTTCAGCGCGGGAGCGCCATCGGCAAACGGCCAGTTCGCATAGTCGGGGTTGCTGTTCTCGTCATCGCCACGGTTGACCTTGTAGACATGAAAGCGTCCTTCGTCCGGGATGAATGTGCCATTGGCCATCCCGCCGGGACTGTATTCCGTCGAGTACTCGGCGACCGTGATTCTGGGGGATCCGTTGATCTTCGCGCCAATCCAGAGTCCGCTGGCATAGACTACGCTCGTGTTGGTGCCGCGGGGGAAGTAGAGGCCGTCGATTTTGCCGAAGTGCTTGGTGGGATCATAGCCGAACGAGCCGACATTGCTGACCACCATCTGGAGGTTGTTGACACCGATGAACGATGTGTTGTCGATGGCAGCGGGCTGGACCATTCCTGAGCCAATCCGATGCGCGGTCCCAGCCCATGCGGGAACACTGCTGACGGCGATTGCCAACACCAAGGCGACGATTCTACCCGAAGCGCTCATTTGTTTCTTCCTCCCGGCGGCGCAACATCACTCAGAACGAGATTTTGATTCCCGCACGTATCTGCCGCGGCACCCCGTAGTTGGCCGGGTCATTCTCGCGCAGCGTGTATTTCTGCTCCCCCGTCAGGTTGGAGGAGTCGTGTGGTGTGTCGAAATTCTCAAGAAAGCGCCCGCCTTCCTCCGTCTCCGCCCATCCTGTCGAGTTGGGGAGTCCGGAGGTTTGATAGACGCGGATTACATTCTTGCGATCCAGAACGTTGAGGATCCACAGTTGGAACTCGATGCGTGAGGGACCCCAGGCGATTGTCTTGGTGGCCTTCATGTCGATCTGCATCGTCCAGGGACTATAGCGTGAGTTGATGGGGCCGGCGTTATCCGCACGCGTGCTTGTGATTGTGACAGCATTGTACATTTTCTTGGGTGTGTATGGGAATCCACTACCGGCAACCCAAGTCAGATTGAGCCCGCTGTTTTCGAGGAAATGCCGCCCGCCCAGAGTGGGCCCCTCCCGGTCGTTTGCCCGCAGGTCGAGAATCGCCGTCAGCTTGTGGCGCTGATCGTAATCGAGCGCGCTGGCGGTCTTCGGAGCCTCGCCGCCCAGCCAAACGAGGTCGCTCTGGGAATTGGGCGAGGAGCCGGTCCCCGTGCTGTGCGACAGCGAGTAGCTGGCCTCGAGCCCGATGTTGCGCGTGCGGCGCAGGTCGAATGTCGCTTCAACCCCCTTGATGGTGCCGAAGTCGGCATTGCGGTAGGTAGCGAAACTATTCGGCTGCGCCGGCTGATTGACCACTTCGGTCAGGTCGGCCACGCCTTTGTAGTAGGCGGTCACGTTGAACGATGAATTCAGGCCCAGCTGGCGGGTCCACCCCAGCTCATACGCTGTTGTCCGCTCCGGACGGAGATTCGGGTTGCCGAAGGGGAAGAAGTATCCCCCATTCTTGATCTTGTACTCGAGGTAATCGTATGACACGTACAAGTTCTGCAGGTCGGGCCGCTGCATGAACCGTCCATAGGAAATGTGGAAGACGGACTTGTCGGTCACCGGAAAGGCGATCCCCAGGCGGGGCGACAACTCGACTTCAGCGCGGCTGTCCACCAGATCCTCGGGATCAAGCTGGCTGGCCTTCTGCCGTTGTTCATCGGTGGGATTCGGAAGTGACGAGTAATGGTCCGGGTCCAGGGGATTTGATTCATCGCGCAGGCGTTTGGTGTTGACATTCAGATAATCGAGCCGGAGACCGGCATTGACCACCAAGCCGCTGAGTTCGAATTTGTCCTGCAGAAATGCCGCAAATGTCACCGGGTGCTTTGCGCCCTGGAGTCCGCCGTTTTCGAGATTCTCCCCGGTGATACTGTATCCATAACGGTCGACGTCCTGGAAGCCATTTTGTCCGGGCCCGTATCCCTGGTAGACATTGGCCGGAAGCAGGTGCTGGTACCGCCGCAGGGTGTGGCGTTGGAATTCAAGTCCTGCGCGCAATTCGTGGTTCCGGCTGACCTGGCTGACGACGTCGAAATCCAGCCCTGTATACGAGGATTGACGGTGAAGGTAGTTGTTCCAGATGGCGGATTCGTCGCCACGGAGGACGTAGCGCCGGCCATCGATGAGTGTGTCCTCTTCCTTCGTGGGACCGTTGATATCGTCCCAGGAGTTCAACAACCCCTCTTGATCGAAATTGTAGTTGCCACCCGGGCGCCCATAGGCCCAGATGTTGTCAAAATGGACGCCGTCGCCCCGCGTGCGCTCCGTCATGAAGTAACCGCCGGACAGCGTAAAGAAGGTCGTGGGATTGACGATGTGCTGGAGGGTCGCGTTGAACGACTGATTGTTGTCGACGATGCGCGGCGCATGTTCCAGATCGAATTGGTAGGCACTCCTCCACAGCTTCCACTGATCCGTTGAGGTGAGGGCACCAAGCTTAAGTTCCGTGGCATTGGTCAGCTTCCAGTTGACCTTCCCGCGCCACGTCCATCCGCCCGAGCTATTGTGAGGCAGCGGCCCTCCGGCGGTAGCAGCGGGTGTCCGGTCTCCCTGCCAGCGACGTTCGCCGGAGACAATGAACTTCACCCGATCGGTCAATGGACTGAGCGGACCGGAGAGACTGAGATCGTAGAGATTGTAGTCATAACTGGCCGAATGGAAGTTATCCGTGACAGTCTCGACCGTTCCGGCCAGACGGTCCCCGCCTCCCTTGGTTGTAACATTGATCGCACCCGACGCCACCCAGCCGTACTCAGCGTTAAAGCCGCCGGTCGTGATCGAGACCTCTTCGAGATCGTTATTGTTGATCTGTGTGGTTGAGACGCCGGTCAGCGGATCCTGCTGGGAGAACCCATCGACATAATATGCCACCTCCGAGGTGCGTCCGCCGCGGACGTTCAACTGGTCGCCGGTGCGCATGACAACACCCGGCTGAAGCGCGAGCAGGTCACGGTACCCGCGTGTCGGAAGGGCGCCAATTCTGTCTGATTCGATGACGCGGAGAGACGCCGTGCGGTCCTTGATGATCAAGGGCCGCTCTGCCACCACCACGATTGTTCCCATCTCAATGGGCTTGGAGAACATGGTTAGATTCTGCTGGGTGTTCAGATCGACCGAGACCTTGAGGTCGCGGACTTCGATCTGCTGGAACAGGAGCATTTCGTTTGATCCCGCGCCGAAATCCTCTCCTGGCGGTGAGACTTGCAGGGTGTATCTCCCGACCGGGACATTGAGGATGACGTACACGCCGCTGGCGTCGGTATGAGTCTGCAGGTCGGTCCCCGTCACGGTGACCAGAGCACCGGCGATCGGCTCTCCGGTCTGCCGGTCGGTCACAACCCCCGAGATCTTGCCGGTCGTGCCGGCGATGGCGGCAACCATCAGTCCCGCCGCGAGGAAAACAGAGGCGGTGAGGACGACTGTCCAACGGGTGTGTGAAGAAAGCAGCATGACTTCTTCTCCTTGCTTGCCACACGCCAGCCGGCCGGGATCAAACTCACCAGAGAAAGTCGGTGAGCAACCCGATCCTGGCTCCGCGTCAACCGGCCGCGAGATTCTCAACATTTGGGTGACTGATACGCGTTTCCCCGATAATTCCGTTTACTTGCCCTCAGACACCCCGCCATAGGCGAGGCAACCTCTACTGCGAAGATTATCGGCAGACTGGGACAATTCAGAAGTTTGAGCACCGACTTTTAACCGGATTCTTTCACGCCGGCACGTCCAGATAGATGCAAAATGTTGCACACCGAGAGACCATGACCTCCGGGCGTGTTGAAAAAGTGCCCGGACAGGAGTGTCCGGGCCACCGACAATGAGGAAAGTCGTTCTCTATCAGTGGCGCGGACACTCCCGTCCGCGCTTCATTGTCCCCCACGGCGGCTTTTTCAACACTCCCCTCCGATCACGAGACGATCAGATGCCCGCGTCCACCTCGCAAAATCGTCTCACCGACGATCACGCGGCCGGCGGCGGGGCAGGAGCAAGTCTGGAAGTGTCAGGCCGGAATCACTGGTTCGAGAGATCTTCCCAACGAACGATATGCCATAGTCCGTTGAATGAGGATTGACCGAGCCAGAACATCGCATCGCCCGATGCCTCGAAAGATTCGAAGCCGAAGTCACCATCGAGATCACGGAGCGTCAACTGGAAAGCCACCCTCCGCTTCTGCAGGACGCGCGGTCCGGACGAATCAACTGACGCGTCCGTCGAGTCAAACACGGGGATGCGAATCTCATCGAAGACACGAAAGAGCCGCCGGGTTCTCTCCAAGTCGCCGGACGGGCCATCGCGGGGAACAACAACCGTCTCGATTCCCTCAACGCGCTCAGGGTCGAAGTATACGAACACGAAATCGGGATCCAGCAACGTCTCATAGACGTCGAAATCGCGCTGTTCGTACGCGTAGACCAGATTGTCGAGAACGTTTTCCGGAGAAGTGAGGGGTTTGATCGGGGCGCCCCCGCGCGGACCGATATTCGGGGGCGAAAAGGGATTACTGCATCCGCTCGCGAGGAAAAGCGCGACCAGCCCTGCGATCCAATGGATGGGCAGAGTCGTGATGCGGGTCCGCCGAACTTCCATTTTCATTGCTCCCGGCCCGTCAGCGGAAACGTGATTTCAAATCGGCCCATGACGGAGCGCCGTCTCCCTTGTGCAAGTCCTCCCAGCGGACGATCCACCAGAGGTCCTGCGGATTGCGCGCCAGTTGGACAACCATCTCCCCTTTGAAGTCATACGACTTTGTTCCTTCCTGTTCCAGAATCGATGCGGTGATTTCGTACGTGCGATAGAGAGTGGTGAGAGTGTCCTCGTAACGATCGCTCCGTCCTGGCGTGGGCCACCATGCGACAGAGATCGCTGTCGTCCCGGCAAAGAGGTTGCGGGCAATCCGATCTTCCTCGAGTTTGCCCCAAGTCAGTGCAGAATCTGGCGGCCCGGTGAGCAGGTAATCGAAGACATAAACCAGCGAGTCGGCCAAAGTCAGCGGATAGTGGCTGGCATTGCGTTCGACCATCGCGTAATAGAGGTTCGTGTCCAGAGCGATCTGTGGATCCACGGGCGTTCGGTACGTCCCCTGCTCGCCGGTTGGCCGGCTCGGAGGGCGGGTTGAGAATGGATCCTTGGCGCAGCCGAGGCAGGTCAGGCTGAGCAGAACCAGAAAACCGATCGAACGCTGGAAGTGCGTCGTCATAGGTCCTTTGACATTCCCAATTCCCAGCGGTTGTCGAGATCGCGTACGCCCAGCCCCGAATCTTGCACGCGGCGTGCGACCGACAGGCGAATGTTGTACCCAAACCGGGACTGCCACTGGGCATTCAAGAGAACTTGGCGCCGCCAGAAGGGTTTGTCGGCGATTCGTCGTACGCCCGTCCCTTCACGACGATGGTTGTAGGAATGTTTGTACTCAAGTCCCATTCCCGGTTCGATGGATACGGTTTTCCACGGCCGCCAGATCAGGCGGCAATCCAGCAGGTGCGAACGCCGATCCCAGTCGACCGCCTGGACCCAGCCACCTCTGTCGTACAGCCCTCCGAAGTCCTCGTAACGATAAACGTAGCGAATGGTCCACGCGGTCCGGCGTGTTTGTGTGAGACGTGTGTCAGTTGCAGACTCCGCGCGCCGGTACAAGGTTCCATGCCCCTGGTCTGTGGCCGGCTTGAAATCGAGATATCGATAGTGCGCACGGATGGAGAAGGTCTGCAGCAGCGTAATCGCCCGGGACGGCCGCCACTCCACCCGAGGCTCAAGAACGTAGACATCATTCGTATTGTTGTTCGCTGACTCCTCCGCGGACAGGATCACCTGATGCTGTCTTTGAAAGGAGAACTCCGGGCGGAAAACCAGCCCCGGCGCAAACTGGCGGCGCCAGAAAAGCTCCACGACCCTTTCCGCCTGATCGCGGTCATCAAAGAAGGCCCCAGAGACGGGGATCGTGTACGAAGTCACCCTGAAAATCGCGTGGACGCCGAGTGAATCGGCGGGTGTGAGCCGGTGTGTCAGCCCCGCGTCCAATTCCCCGGTCTCTGCGGTCTGGTCACGCCGGACTTCGCGGAACCGATCCTCTACCCAGCGGTAACGGTAGTCAATGACGAAACCAAACGGCCCGAGCGAAGAGGTCGCTCCCAAGCTGTACGAGCGGCGCGCCGTGCGCACATCACCGGGCACGACCCCAAGCCCGCCGACCGATTGTGAGACATGGTAGATATTCTGATCGAGCGAGATCAAAGCATCCGCACGCCACGTGACGGCCCGCACAATACGCATCAGAGCTTTTCCGCTGTCACCCGAAGACGCGTGGGACCAGCGTCCGTGCGCGAGGCGGTAGAGTTTCTCCTGCCGGCCAATTTGATCAAAGCGATCCCGCGATGGGTAGAATCTTGAGTCGCCTCTTTGTTCCTCCCATTCCAGGAACACAGAATCCGAGGGCTGTGCCCAATCGGTCTGCCAGGACCATTTCGTCTCATTGGACGGCAAGTGTGTGCGGTTGTCCCCCTCGTGGAGCAGTTGAATGCTGGTTTTCAGGCGGGCCGATGGCCCGCCGCGGCGGATCGCGCCCCACTTCGCACCCAGCCGGCGGGCAAACCCACCGTCATCTGCCCTGTTGTCTCCGGCTCGATGCCGGGAGGCGGTCCAGCCCAACTGGGCTTCGAGGGTAGTCTGGCCTGGGGCGCGCCAAAGCCCTCCCGCCAGGAATCGGGACCAGAGAGTTTGACGGTTGAGCGTCTCCACAAATGACCTCTGTTCACCCTCCAGATCGATCTTCAATCTGCACGGGTGGGTTTCCGGGGAACGCGCCGTCAGCAGGGCGTGATGGCCCTTCTGGCGCAGGTCAGTGCCTCCAGAGAGTTCTTTCCGCAGAAGATCCAGCCGCTGCGCGAAATCCCAGGACAATCTTGCCGGATCACCAAGGTGGACCCGCAACGAGTCGGACCAAGTGAGGGTGTGAGAAGCAGAGGAGAACGCTGAGAGCCCCGTGACTGAGGGATCAGCGGCGGATTCCGCTGCCGGGAGGAAGAGGACGATCACGGTCAGGAAGAACGCGATCTGATGCCAGCGTCTTGGCAAGGCGGACAAAGTCGGCTGCCTCCAACTCCTCGGCGCGCTTGCGCAGGAGATCGCCGCACTGATCCTGCAATCGTTCCCAGTCATCGGCGGTCAGATGCCCCATGGCGCGCAGGTTGTTGGCAAGGACCTTTCGCTTCTGGGCGAATGCGCGCTCAATAATATAGTTGATCCCAGGGACCGACTCAATGCCCGGAGTCGCGGGCACGAATTCGATCCGCATCACGGTGGAGGTGACACGGGGCGGGGGAACGAACGCCCGGGGAGGAATGTCGAAGAGCCGGACACCGCTCGCCCGTGCCTGGAACCAGAGCGAAACAGCGGAACGCTCGCTGTCGCCAGGCGGCGCCAGCAGACGATGAACGACCTCCCGTTGCAGCGTGACAACCGCACCACGGAAGCACTCCCTGCGGGCAAAAACCCATTCGAGGATCGCATGGCCGATCCCGAAGGGTAGATTGCCGAGCAACCAGCAACCGTGTGGAGGCTGAGCATCATCCGGAAGATCCAGAACATCGGCGTGGAAGACATGCACCCCCGTCCCTTTGGGGAACTTCTTGCGCAACATGCCATACAACCGGCGATCTTTCTCGATCGCCCAGACGCCTACCCCGGCAGACACCAGGCGTTCAGTCAGAAAGCCTTTGCCCGCCCCGATCTCGTAGACAACATCTCCGCGGGCCAGCGGCAGTGCGCCCACGATGCGATCACCGATCGTGCCGTCTACAAGGAAGTTCTGCGACAACAACCGCCGACCACGCAGTTTGGACTTCGCAGGATTCTTCTGTTTGCCCGAGTTCCTCATCGTTGGTCAAGATGCTACCCTATTGACATTTGCACAAGCAAAGCCCGCGTGTCGGAGCCTGAAATGCGAACCGCCGATCGACTCGCACGGTTGTCAGTGATCTCCTGCAGGGAGACGAAATAGGCGCGCGGCGTTAGCGTCCGTCACTGCCGATATCTCGGCGACCGGACAGCAGCGCAATTCGGCCATTTTCTCAGCGACAATCGCGATGTACGCCGGCTCGTTGCGACGGCCGCGATGAGGATGCGGGGCAAGAAAGGGACAGTCGGTCTCCAGAAGCATGCGGTCCAGACGGACTGCTTGAGCGACCGACGCCATACGGCTGTTCTTGAATGTGATGATCCCATTCACTGACAGATGGAATCCCAGATCGATCGTTTTCTGGGCCGCTTCCACTCCCTCGGAGAAACAGTGCATCACACCACCAACCTCAAAGGCGCGGTTCGCCAGCAATATCGCGAAGATGTCGTCGAAGGCGTCTCGATTGTGGATGACGATGGGCAAACCGAGGTCTCTGGCAACGCCAATCTGATCGACGAATGCCGCCTTCTGACGGTCCCTTGGCGAATGATCGCGGTAGTAGTCGAGCCCGATTTCACCAATCCCGACGACTTTCGGATGCGATGCGAGCTTCTTCAGGCGGTCCGTTGAGCGCTCGCCCTCCCAAGTCTTCGCATCATGAGGATGGACTCCGATCACCGCGTACATGCGAGAGTTCTTCTCGGCCAAGGCAATGACGCGCTGGCAGGATTCGAAGTCGGTGGCGATGTTGATGATGGTTTGCACACCGGCTGCGTGCGCGCGATCGATCACCTCTTCCCGGTCTTGGTCGAAGTTCGGGAAATCGAGGTGTGCGTGCGAATCAGTCATCGGACTGAAGGAATTCTGAAAAAGAGCCGGACCCGCCGCGGCGAGTGTCCGGCACTACCAGATCCCAGCTCATCGGCAGGGCGTGCACTCTTGTCCGTCCAGAATGGGTCGAGGATGAGGTATCAACTACTGCCGCGGCCATGGGTTCATCCCACTTTGGCACCCGAATCGATCGGACCATCGGGCGTAACGAGACGCAATGTCTTCCCGAGAGAGGCGGCCAGGAGCATGCCGTTGGACGTCACACCGCGAATCGTCGCTGGCTGGAGATTGGCGACCACCACAATCGACTTACCGACCAAATCCTCGGGGCGGTAGTGCTCGGCAATCCCCGCCACTATCTGGCGGGGCTCACCGCCGATTTCGATCTGGAGCTTCAGCAGACGATTAGCACCCGGCACGGCTTCGGCGGCAAGCACCCGAGCGACTCGCAACTGCGACTGAAAGAACTGATCGATGGTGACCACGTTTTCGGCCGGTCCCTGAGTCGGCTGTGTCTCGGTGCTCTGTGTTGCAATCGGTTTGTCCATGCGCGGGAAGACTCCTTGCGCCAAGTGGAAGGGACCGGGACATCGTCCCCAGCCCTGCAGCCCGGCAGCGGTCAGTTCCTCGTCCGGATTTGTGAACCCCAGCGAACGGAGAATCTCGCGGGACTTCTGCGGAATATCCGCGGAGAGAATGATGGCTGCGACACGGATTGCCTCGACGGTTGTCCCGAGAACAGTGCCAAGCCGCTCGATCTGGCCGGATTTGGCCAGCACCCATGGGGCTGTACGCTCCATATACCGGTTGGCCGCGCGGGCCAAATCAAGCCCGGCGGTAATGGCATCATTCGGCGAGAATCGTTCTATTGCCGCCTCAAATCGTTTCACCTTCTCGGCGGCATCGCGCCGCAGTTCTTCGTCGATCGGTTCAAGCGGTCCGACCGGAGGTTTTTGGCCTTCAAAATGCCGCTCGATCAGAGTCACAGCACGGGAAACGAGGTTGCCCATGTCATTGGCCAAGTCGGCGTTATACTGGCGGATGAACTCCTCCGCCTTGACATCGCCATCCTGGCCAAACTGGAACTGGGTCAAGAGCAAGTGACGGGTGCCGTCGGGCCCGAACTGATCGACCATGCTGTTGGGGTCAAGCACGTTGCGCAACGACTTGCTCATCTTCTGGCCGTTGACCGTGAAGTAGCCGTGGATGTAGATCACATCGGGGACGGATTCGCCAAGCGCAAGGAGCATCGCCGGCCAGTAGACCGCATGGAATTTCAGAATGTCCTTGGCCATCAAGTGGACGACTTCGCCCTGCGTCCACCAATTTGCAAATCGGGATGGATCGTCCGCATATCCGATGGCGGTGATGTAGTTCGGCAGCGCATCAACCCAGACATAGGCGTTCTGGCTCGGGTCGAACGGAAGAGGAATGCCCCAATCCACTTTCTCGCGTGAAATCGAGAAATCCTCCAGCCCCTGCTTGAACAGACCCATAACCTCACGGCGGCGTTCGTCGGGCAGAATTCTGATCTGCCCCCCGGAAATCATGCGCTCGACCTGCGGCAGAAACGCAGAGAGACGGAAGAAGTAATTACGTTCTGTGATGCGGCGCGGCGGGTCCGGATGCTGCGGGCAGCGTCCATCGACCAGTTCTTTCTCGGTGATGAACTTCTCGCACCCGAGACAGTACCAGCCGGTGTATTCGCCTTCGTAGATGACAGGCTTGCCATCGGGGCCAGCGGCATGATGCAGCCGCTCGAGCATCTGGGTCACACCCCGGACGTGACGGTCATCCGTGGTGCGGATGAAATCATCGCAGGCAATGTCGAGCCGCTTCCACGTCTCGCGGAAGTACCCGCTGTGCTGATCACACCAGGCCTGCGGTGTCACGCCGTGCGCGGCAGCCACTTCGGCAATGCGGGCGCCGTGTTCATCGGTACCGGTCAGAAAGAACGCCGGACGACCCAGCACGCGATTGGCGCGCGCCAGAAAGTCCGCGGAGATGGTCGTGTAGGCGTGACCGATATGCGGACGGTCGTTCACATAGTAGATCGGCGTGGTAATGTAGATGGGGCGCATGGCGTCAGTCATCATGTGAGCGTGGAACTGTAACGGCGCGGCTTGTCGAAGATCCCGGCTCTTGCGGGGCCGTGCCATTTGGATGGTCTCGCATGTCTCGGGCGGGCACGGCAAGCCGTGCCCCTGCAGTTCCATAGGAGAGGTCAGTCGAACCAGGACTTCTTCTTCTCCCTGGCCCGTTTGATGTCGGCCAGAGGGATCTTCTGCTCCTGCCCGTCGGGGGTGCGGACAATGATCCGCTCGTGGAGAATCTGAATCCGGTCGACACTCGCCGTGCCCGCCTCGGTCGCCCATTCGCTGCCGACACGTGGGTACTGGCGAGTCGCCTCCTGGTAGAAGCCGCTCTCGTAACGAAGACAGCACAGAAGGCGGCCACAGTTGCCGGAGATCTTGGCTGGATTCAGCGACAGGTTCTGATCACGCGCCAGTTGCGTCGTAACCGGCTCAAACTCCTTGAGGAACATCGTACAGCACTGCTCGTAACCGCAGATACCCAGCCCCCCCACGCGGCGTGCTTCATCGCGGGCGCCAATCTGGCGCAGCTCGATTCGCGTGCGGTAGTTGGCCGCCAGGTCTTTCACCAACTGGCGGAAGTCGACGCGTTTCTCGGCGGTGAAGTAGAAAGTCACCTTGTTGCCGTCGAACTGCCACTCGGCATCCACAACCTTCATCTTCAGGTTGCGCTCGTCGACCATCTGACGGCAGTCGCGGCGGGCCTCATGTTCTTTCTGCCGGTTGGAAGCTGCTTGCTCCAGTTCCGTCTTGCCTGCAATCCGCAGGATCGGCAGCGGCTTGATCTTGGCCCTGGCTGCGTCCGCCGGCTTGGGGCGCAGGACGACACGTCCGAGGTCCTCGCCGCGCTCCACCTGAACGATTACGTGATCCCCGATCCTGACCGGAAGGTGATAAGGATCACGGTAGTGATCCTTGCGGGAGCCTTTGAATTCAACCAGGTAAATCGCGACAACTCCGGCCTTCTCCAGTGGTCGGGTTGCCGTCGAAACGCTCTCATCCCTCGATATATGTTCAGGTACAGGCTGTTCAGTCAATTCAGACACTCGATCTTCTCGTCTGGAGGGGTCCGGTCGTTCTCCACTGTTCCTCTATCGCTTGCGGCAATGTTTTGGTCCGGTTTCTGCAAGTCAAGCGTTACTTTGGACTTGCGGCGTGAAGCGCATCAGCGCCGTCGCGTTCAAGACACTTGAGGCGCCCACGCAGAGTCAGGAAAGTGCCCGCCACGGCGCTTCGGGGAAGCACGTTTACCCAGAGGATCGAGCGGCCGTTGCGGAGGATACGCCAGCAGGCCCAACCGGTCTCCAGATCACGAATTGGTGCGCCGTCTTCGGATGGAGCGCGCCTTGATGATAGGTCTCCCACCCTTGCACAATCGCCTCGGAGGCAATACGCCCAGACGTCAAAAGCCTCTAAGACCTGATCGAGACTCCGTTTCCGAAAAGCCTTTTCGATCTCCTCCAGCAAGGCACTGGTCTGTATTTGAAACGCCTTCTGCCAGAAGGTGACGGCGAACTGCCGCCAGGCCTCCGCCTCCTCTGTCGCCAGGCGTAAAGCGTTACCCCATCCCCCGCCGCAAAGATTGGCGATCAGATCGGCCTGCGCCGGATCGATGTTTCGTTCAGACTGGAGCCGGGCCGAAATCGCATCCGGCGCCACTGGGGCGAAGCGAATAAGCTGGCAGCGTGAGCGGATCGTCGGGTAGATGCGTCCCGAATCCGCAGCGGTCAGAACGAAATGGGCTCCGGGTGGAGGTTCCTCGATAGTTTTCAGGAGGACAGTCTGGGAATCTTTGTCCATCTGGTCCGCGCCGGCAATGATGGCAACCTTGGACCCTCCCTCGACAGAAGTCTTGTTCAACTCGGAGATCAACTCGCGGACGCGTTCGATCGCGAGATTGGCGCGTTTGGCGAAACGGACGACCGCAAACGGTTCGGTGCGTTTGGCATTCAGGAATGCATCAGTGTCCTCTTCCGCGTCGCTCTTACGGACGGGAAAGAGCATATGGCAGTCAGGGTGTGTGCAGGCCTCGACCCGTCGGCACGCATCACAGGTACCGCAAGGACGGCTGCCGGACGCTGTCTCGTAGCACAAGACACATTTGGCCACCCACATCGCCGCCGCCCACTTGCCGACACCATCCGGCCCGACAAAGAGGTAGCTCCGGGACAGTCGGGCGCTGTCCCGAGCCCCGGTCAGGGCACGCTCAGCGGCGGGCTGGGACCAGAAGGGGGGGCTTGATGATGTCGGTGTCTGCGTCATGAATCACGGCAACGTTCAAACCACGGTCTTGCACCCATGATGCGAAACAGGACCGTGTGGGTCAAGCGGCGCTTCGAAATGTAGCGCAGGCGCCCCGCCTGCGGGCGGTATCCCATTCTTAGTTGAAAGTTGAACGGCTCCAACCCCTGTGGTTTCTTGAGCTTGTTGAGATCAGGAGCCACGGGAAGGAGGAGCCATTCATGAGAAAGATGGGATTATCGGTCGGTTG
>Ga0315273_10007297_pt1 | contig 13837 bp, 13 predicted proteins | sample YL17G02_0_MG_FD_205753 | JGI IMG/M metagenome (GOLD analysis project Ga0315273, IMG submission 205753) | Sediment microbial communities from Yellowstone Lake, YNP, Wyoming, USA - YL17G02_0 | ecosystem: Environmental > Aquatic > Freshwater > Lake > Sediment | place: USA: Wyoming | collected... | reverse complement strand
GGCCGAGAGAATCCTCGCGGCCTCGTTACGCAGGTCGATGAGCCGGTGAGCGGTGAGGTCGCCGACGGCGTGAGTGTAGGATTCCTGGACCATCCTGTCCACCTCGTCGCGCATCAGACCGTGCGCCGGGGTTATCTGGACGGAGGCCTCCCGCCCGCTGCGCAACTCGCGTGCCGAGACATTCAATATGCCGTTGGCGTCGATCAGGAACGTCACGTGAATCCTCGGGGCGCCAGCGGGCATGGGCGGAATGCCGCGAAGCTGGAACCTCCCCAGGCTGCGGCAGTCCCGCGCCAGCTCGCGCTCACCCTGGAGCACGTGAATGTCCACGGAGGTCTGGCCGTCGGCGTAGGTGGTGAAGGCCTCGGAGGCCTGGCACGGCACGGTGCTGTTCCGCATAATCAGCTTTCCCATCGCCCCGCCGAGGGTCTCGATGCCCAGCGAAAGCGGGATGACATCCAGCAGCAGCGTGTCTTGCTGTACGCCCGCCAGGATGCCCGCCTGGACGGCCGCCCCCATCGCCACCACCTCGTCGGGGTTGATGGCCGTGTAGGGCACGCGGCCGAAAAACTCCTGCACACACCGGCGGACCAGCGGAATCCTCGTGCACCCGCCCACCATGACCACTTGGTCGATCCCGTCGGGCTTCAGCCCCGCCCCCGCCAGCGCCGAGCGGCAATGCGAGAGGGTGTGATCGACCCACTTGGCGGCGGCGGCCTCGAACTCAGCGCGAGTGACGGTCCGCTCCAGCCGCCGACCGTCGCCCAGGTCCACCTCGATTCGGGCCTCCTGTCGATCGGACAGGCGAATCTTGGTCGCCTCGGCGAAGTTCCGTAGCGCCTGGCGGGTGGAGGGAGGGAAGGAGACGTCCTGCCCGAAGCGGCAGCGGATTTCAGAGGAGACCAGATCGATAAGCTCCATGTCCAGATCGTCGCCGCCCAGGTGGGTGTCGCCATCGGTGGCCAGAACCTGAAAGACCCCGCCGGAGACGCGCAGGATGGACACGTCAAACGTCCCGCCACCAAAATCGTAGACGGCGATGGTCGCGTCGCCCTTGCGCCCCAGCCCGTAGGCCAGCGCCGCAGCGGTCGGCTCATTGACGATGCGCCGGACCACCAGCCCGGCGATTCGACCGGCGTCACGGGTGGCCTGTCGCTGCGAGTCATCGAAGTACGCAGGAACCGTGATGACGGCCTCGGTGATTTCCTCCCCCAAGACCGCCTGGGCCCGCGCCTTGACCTCGCGCAGGATCATCGCCGAGAGTTCCTGCGGCGTCATCTCCCCGCCGGCGACGCGGACGCACGCCATACCGCCCCTGCCGGCGACGACAGGATAGGCCAGGTACCTCAGGTCGCCCTGCACGTCGGTGAGGCCCTTGCCCATAAGGCGCTTGACGGAGTAGATGGTGTTCAGCGGGTTTTCCACCGCGTGCGCCCTGGCCTGGGCGCCCACCGTTACCCGTCCGTCGTGAAACGCAACCACGCTGGGCACAAGGGCCTCCCCGGCGGCGTCGCGGACGACCACGGGGCCTTCTGGGGTCATGTACGCCCCTAACGAGTACGTCGTGCCCAGGTCTATTCCAAGGATGGTGGACATGCCTCCGACGCCCTATTCGTTTGTTCGTTGAACGTTCGTCTGCGACAGCAGTTTCCTGACGTACGACACGGCATTGAGGTGCTTTCGCATCGATTGGAGCGTGTCGGTCCCGATAGCCTGGCAGGCCACTGCATCCTGGTATTCGCCAAACAAGCCCGCAACGCGCCGCATCAGCCCGTCGTGCTGCATCTGGAGGACTGCTCGCAGGCGGTCCAGTTCCGCAGCGTTTCCGGCGGACCTGGCGTCGGCGATCTCCTCCTGCATCATCATCATGGTGGCCAGGAAGCCCTCCGGGACCGACTTGTCTTCCTCCACACTCTTGCCCCCCAGCAGTTCCAGCAGGTATGCCGCGCGGGCGGCAGGGTCCTTCAGGGTGCGGTAGGCGTCGTTGACCGCCGCTGAAACCCGCAGGGCCAACTGCTGCGAGTCGGGGTTTTCCCTGGAGTGAAAGTCCGGGTGGGTATGCCGGCTGACGGCCAGGAACTTGGCGGTGATCTGTTCTGCGCTTAGGTCGAATTGCCGTGGCAAGCCCAGCAGGGAAAAATAATCCACCCCCGTCGCCGCCGGATTCAGCCAGTGGCAGTAGTCGCATACGGGCACTTCGGCCATAAGCCTGTCGCATCGGCTGCACTTGGTCGGAACGGCCGGTTTGCCAATGTCGTTCATGGACTCCTCCGCCTCGGCGGCGCCGCGATCGCCGCCGGTTAGGCGCCCCTGGCCTCTAGGCCGAGAAACTCGCCCCACAGGAGCATTTGTCCTTGGCGTTGGGGTTGTTGAACACGAAGCCTTTGCCCATCAGTTCGTCCTGGAAGTCGACCTCGGTTCCGTTGAGGTACAGGTAGCTCTTGGGGTCGCAGACGACCCGCACGCCTTGGGAGTCGAAGACCTCGTCATCCCGAGCCGGGGCCTCCGCGAAGTTCAGGACGTAGCTGAACCCCGAACACCCGCCGCCCTTGATACCCACCCGCAGACAGGCGGTGGCGGGGGCCTGCTGTTCCTCGAAGAGCTTCTTGACCTGTGCGGCCGCCTTTTCCGTCAGTTGAATGCCCATCTTGCCGCTCCTTGACGCCGGGGGGGTCTGGCCCGCCGCCGGCGACCATCACGCGCCCTTGGTTGCTTCCGCCTGCCCGGCCACGACGCCCGCCCTGCCGTTCTTGCGTTTCCAGTCCTCGATGGCCGCCCGAACGGCGTCCTCGGCGAGGACGGAACAGTGTATCTTGACCGGCGGCAGGGAAAGCTCGTTGGCGATATCGGTGTTCCGCAGCTCGGTGGCCTCTTGGACGGTGCGGCCCTTGAGCCACTCGGTTGCCAGCGAGCTGGCGGCAATGGCCGATCCGCAGCCGAAGGTCTTGAACTTCGCGTCCACGATCCGGCCTTCCGAATCCACCTGTATCTGAAGTTTCATCACGTCCCCACACTCCGGCGCGCCGACAATCCCCGTACCGACGTCGGCGGAGTTCTTGTCCAGCGAACCGACGTTCCGCGGGTTGCTGAAGTGGTCCATGACCTTATCGCTGTACGGCATTGTTACCTCGTTTCCATTCCCGGGGCGCCTCAGGCGCCTGCCTGCGACCGGGCGGCCTCGCGGGCCTGTTCGTAGAGCGGGCTAAGCTCCCGCAGTTCCCGAACGCCACGGATGACCTGGCCGACGGCGTAGTCGACTTCGTCGGCGGTGGTGAACCGTCCCACCCCGAAACGGATGGAACTGTGAGCCAGCTCGTCGCTGACCCCGATGGCACGCAGCACAAAGCTCGGTTCCAGCGACGCGCTGGTGCAGGCCGAGCCGCTGGATACCGCGACATCCTTCATCTTCATCATCAGCGCCTCGCCCTCGACGTAAGCGAAGGAGAGGTTCACCGTGTTGGGCAGCCGCTCGGTGGGATGCCCGTTGAGGTAGACATAGTCCAGCGCGGAGGCGATGCCCCGGTGCAACCGGTCGCGCAGGGCCGTCAACCGCGAGGCTTCCTGCGCCATCTCGGCCTGACAGATCTCGGCGGCAGCGCCAAGTCCGACAATCCCTGGGACGTTCAGCGTGCCGCTTCGCATCCCACGCTCGTGTCCCCCGCCGTCCATCTGACAGACCAGCCGCACACGCGGACCTTTCCGGCGGACGTAGAGGCAACCGATGCCCTTGGGACCGTATATCTTGTGAGCCGAGAGGCTCAACAGGTCGATCCCCATCGCCTCCACGTCGATGGGCACTCTTCCCACCGCCTGCGTGGCGTCGCAATGGAACAGAACCCCCCGCTGCTTGGCGGCGGCGCCGATCTCGGAGATGGGGTTGAGCGTCCCGATCTCATTGTTGGCGGCCATGATCGAAATCAGGATCGTCTTGTCGGTGATCGCCTCGGCCACCTGGCTGGCCGAGACGCGCCCGAACCGGTCGGGCTTCAGCCAGGTGACCTGGAAGCCCGCCTGCTCCAACCGCTTGCAGGGGTCGATCACGGCCTTGTGCTCGATGAGGTCGGTGATGATATGGTTGCCGTTTTCGCGGTACATCTCGGCGGCGCCCTTGACGGCCAGGTTGTTGCTCTCGGTGGCGCCGGAGGTGAAGACGATGTCCTTGGCCATAGCGCCGATCAGCTTGGCTGTCTGCTCGCGTGCGTTCTCAACGGCCGCCTCGGCCTTCCAGCCGAAGACGTGGTTGCGGCTGGCGGCGTTGCCGAAGTCCGTCGTCAGGTAAGGCATCATCGCCTCCAGAACCCGCGCATCCAGCGGGGTGGTGGCGTTGTGATCCAGGTATATGGGCAGTTTCACCGCCATGTTCGTTCCCTTGTTCTATCCTTCCGACCCGCTGCCCGAACCGACGACCTCTGACAACGTCACCTTTTTCAGGAAATCCCGCAGCTTTCTTTGCACCCGGTGCACGGGGTCGGAAATCGGACAGCGGGCCATCTCCTGGAGGCTGCATTCACCATCCTGGGCCTTGTGAGTGACGCACTCCACTGAACGAAGCGGGCCTTCGATGGCCGTCACCAGGTCCGCCAGGTTGATCTGCTCCGGCAGGCGAGCCAGGCGGTACCCGCCGTGAGCGCCCCGCAGCGACTCCACATACCCGGCGGATGCAAGTTCTTTCATGACATTCATTAACAGCGCTCTTGGCGCCCCTGAAACCCGGGCGATCTGACGCGCGCTGGCCACCTGGCCCGGCGGAAGCTCCGCCAAGTGCGTCATGGCCGTCAGGGCGTATCCGGTTTTTCTCGTTAGCGCCAGCATCTCCGGGCTACTCATCCAATCGTCTACTTCTATATAGCACCATAATAGTACGATTTCAACCTGAAACCGTTCTTCCCCTGCCAAGAGCTTGGTGGCGCCCCCGGCTGGTTCATCTTGCCGGTCTGCCGATGGCCGGCGGGGACAGCGTGGCAGGCTTGGGTATCCGCGCGGCATGTTCGGTATGAACTGGACCAGCAGAACGAGCAGGGGCTGTGCCAATGGTTGCGGAAAGAGGGCGTTCCTCGGTTTGCCTGCCGCCACCCGCTCTTGCCAACTCGTTGGACCGGCGCCGAATGACGTTCCTAAATTGTTTCCACGAATGTGGCGATGGTCTTTCTATAGTATAGAGGCGGGGGTTACCCTGGCAGGTTCCGCCCGCCAGGGCAGCGCCGCCCCGATTGCCGGGATACGTATGTGCCACGGAGCGCCATGATGGTGGATACGGGTTCAGACCAGTCCGACAACGTCGGTCTGCCGAAGCAAGCTCAGAATGGGGGCGTGGGTAACACTGGCAGGTCCCACCCGCCAGGGCAGTGCCATCCAGATTGCGGGGGAAACGGGCAGCCTGTTGGGGTAGACAACGCGACTTCTTGCCCGCCGACTCCGTTGGCCCCCCGAATTCGGGCGGCCCCGCTGGATGAGAACGATTTTCTTCTGATCCGACAGGCCGTCGCCCGCCGCAAAACGATCCGAAATGCCGCCCGCACCGCCCTTGGCTCCTCCGTAACAATGCTGCTCATCGGCGTCTCGGCCTTGCCGCTGGTCTTCCTCTGGCCGAGCTGGGCGGGGGTATTGGTTACCGTCGGGTTGTGCATCATCTCCGTAGTGGAGTACCGTGGCTACCAGCGGATGCGCAAAGGGGACCCATCCGCCGCCAGGTTCCTCGGTAGAAACCAATTGGCCCTCCTGGGGCTGATCGTCGTCTACTGCGTGATCCAGATGGCCACGTTCTCCACCGAACAGATCAAGGACTCCGCGCTCTCGCCGGAGGTGCGATCTCAGATGGCTTCGCTGCCCAGCATGGACAAGGCCATCAATGGGACAATCGACCGGCTGGCGCCCCTGGTGACGTACGGGTTCTATGGCCTGGTCATCGTGCTGGGCGGCATGTTCCAGGGCGGGCTGGCGGCCTACTACTTCACTCGCAGACGGCGACTGGAAGCCTTCCGAAGCCAGACGCCACAGTGGATCCAAAGGCTGTTCATCGAGACTGGCGCCTAAGATTCCCTGTCAGGATAACCGCCGGACCGTTCGGATAGCGACTACTACGGGAAGCGAGGCGAGAATGGTGAAGCTGACCTGGTTCAACCACGCCAGTTTTCGTCTCGCCGCCCCGGGGGTGGTGGTGTATATCGACCCGTGGAAACTGCCACCAGCCGCAGGCGACGGGGACATCGTGATCATCTCTCATATCCACCACGATCACTTCGACCCCGCCGCAGCCGCAGCGCGGGCAAAACAGGACGCGAGCTTCTTTGGACCGGCGGATGTGATCGCCAAACTGGGCCGCGGAACCGTGATACTTCCCGGCCAGCGCATCCAGGAAAAGGGCGTCGGCATCGAGGCGGTGGCGGCCTACAACCTCACTAAGAGTTTCCACCCCAAGGCCAACAACTGGATCGGCGTGGTCCTGAGCATCGAGGGCCATAGGGTCTACTACGCCGGCGACACGGACCAGACCCCGGAGATGAATGCGCTCAAGGACATCGACCTGGCACTGCTGCCGGTGGGCGGAACCTACACCCTCAATGCAGCCGAGGCGGCCCGGGCCTGCAAGGCCATCGGACCCAAGGCGGCGATTCCCTACCACTGGGGCGACCTGGTGGGAAGCGCCGCCGACGCCGCGGAATTCGTCGCCGCCCTGGAAGGTTGTACGGCACACTTGCTGAAACCGGGGCAAAGCATTACCCTATGATGCGACGGGTGCCCGGGGAGTGGCCAGGGTTGGATCGGGCGGACGGGGAGCTTGATCTTTTGTCCCGGAGATTCCCCCCAGACGGTATAATGTCGCCAAACAGTCTCGCGAGGAGTTGGTGGACGCCTTCACTCTCAACAAGGTCGACTTCGACGCGGTTCGTCGCATTCTGACTCGGTTTTGCAGGTCTTCTCTCGGCAAGGCGATGGCCTCCCGGATCACCCCGTCGCGGAATCCCGACATCGTCAGGCGATGGCTGACGGAAGTGCGTCAGATGAGCAAGGCGATTCGGGACGTCTCGCTGCCTCCGATGGGAGGCGTGACGGACATCACGCACTCGCTGGAGCGGGCCAAGCCTGGCGGTGGGTCCGGCGGAGAGGACTTCGCCGCCATCGCCGCCTTTCTGGAAGGCGCCGCCAACGTACGGGCCTACCTCGACAGCCTGGAAGAGGACCTCGACGCCGTGCGGGCGTTGGCCGGGGGTATTGCGGACTTCTCCGGCGAGCTGGACGCCATCCGTTCCATCATCGGACCCGACGGTTCCGTCCTGGACGAGGCCTCTCACCGCCTGGCGTCGCTCCGCAAAGAGATCGCCGCCACTGCCCAGCACATTCATGACGTAATCTACGGTTACCTCCGCCAGCCGGAGGTGGCCAAACTGCTCCAGAACGTCACCGTGACGCTGCACGGGGACCGCTACGTCCTGCCGGTGAAGGTCGAGAACCGCGGCCGCCTGGCGGGCGTTGTGCATCGGGCTTCCAACTCCGGAGCCACGGTGTTTGTCGAGCCTAACGCCTCCGTGGAACTGAACAACCGCCTGGCCGACCTGTACGGCGACGAGCGGGCGGAGATCGTCCGGTTGTTGAACCAGTTGGCCGTGCGGATCGGCCCGCGAGCAGCGGAGATCGCCACCGCCATGCGGACCGTAGCGCAGGTGGATCTCCTGGCGGCCAAGGCCCAATACGCCTACCAGTTCGAGATGACCGAACCGGAAATCAGCGAGCGCGGTTCGCTGCTGTTGGTGCAGGCCCGCCACCCGCTGCTGATCGAGCAGGCCCACCGCCAGGAGCAGGCCGGCCTGCCCCCCCAGTCGCGGCACGCCGTCGTGCCCATCGACGTCCGGCTGGGCAGCGACTTCGATTTGCTGGTGGTCACCGGGTCCAACACCGGCGGAAAGACCGTGGCTCTCAAGACCGTGGCGCTGCTGGCGCTGATGGCGCAGTCGGGCATGTTCATCCCGGTTTCCCGCGGTTCGGCCCTGCCGGTCTTCCACGACGTGTTCATCGACGTGGGCGACGAGCAGTCGCTCCAGCAGTCCCTCAGCACCTTCGGCGCCCACATCAAGCGCATCCACTACATCCTCCGCAAGGCCACCAAGGGCTGCCTGGTGCTGCTGGACGAACTGGGCGCGGGGACCGACCCCGACGAGGGCGGCGCAATCGGCCAGGCCATCCTGGACGAGCTGCAACGGATCGGATGCCTGGGAATGATGACGACCCACCTCAGCGTCCTGAAGGCCTACGCCTTTAACCACCCCCGTGTGGACAACGCCTCGGTGGAGTTCGACACGGCCACCCTGTCGCCGACCTATCACCTGCGGATCGGCACTCCCGGCGAGAGCCATGCCATCACCGTCGCGCAGCACCTGGGCCTGGGCCACCGCGTCATCGCCTCGGCACGGGGGCACCTCAGCGAGCAGGGAAAGCAGTTCCATCGGGCCATCCGCGCCACCGGGGTGGCGCGTCAGTCGGCCGAGGCCGCCCGCGCGCAGGCCCACGCTGCCGAACAGGCCGCCAAGGAGCGCCAGGAAGCCTTCGAGGCCAAGCTGGCCGATCTCCATCGCCTCCAGGAGGAGTTCGAGACCTGGCTGGCGACCCTGCCGGAACTCAAGAGCGGCGACGAGGTTTTCGTGCCCTCCCTGGGCAAGGCCGGGCGCCTACTCCGGCTGGAATTGCACCGCCAGATCGCCGTCGTGGACTCCGGAAACATGCAGTTCGAAGTGCCGATACGCGAGCTGATGCCCGACCTGGGCCAGTCCGGCGTGCGGGAGCAGATCGCGGCCCTGCGAAAGCAGATCCTTCAACAGGCCGCCCTCGGCGAAGACGCCCGCCGCGAGGCCGAGCGCCTTCGCCAGGAATATCACCACAGTCTTCAGCAGCAGAAGGAACGCGCTCGGCAGTTCGACACCTGGCTGGGCGCGGTAGCCCGGCTGAAGGTCGGCGACGAGGTTCCCATCGCCGCCAACCCCGGCAAGGGGAAGGTGCTGGCCGTGGACCTGCCCGGCCTGCGGGCTACCGTGGAGACGGAAAAGGGCCAGCAGGTACTTTCGCTTCAGGAGCTGTTTCCACAGACCGGTCCCTTCTCCCCGCCGCCGCCCCGTCCCGTTACCTCGGACAAGCACCGCCCACCGCAGCGACCGGTCGCCAAGCCCGCCCCCGACCGCCCCATGCGGCGCGTCAGCCCTCAGGGGCGCGACGGCAAGGACAACCGCGAGGCACTCCTGGCCACCCAGCCGGGACAGAAGGTCTTCGTCGTGCCCTTCAGCAAACCCGCCACTCTCATCCGCATCAAGCCTGACAAGGACCATGCCGTCGTCCAGTCCGGCGCCTTCGAGATGGAATTGCCCCTGTCCGACTTGGCGCCGATCAGCAACGAGGCGAAAGTCCCGGAGCAGTAGGGCCGGCAATCCCGGCGAAGCGGTCTTCCGGCCGTGAACAACACGAACTGCGCGAACATAAGGGAAATAGGCCCAAAGAGCCTGACAGGACCTTCTTGCGTTCGCGGACGTTCGCGCGGTTGGCGGCAAGGAAAGAATCCGACGCCAGGACCACCATTGGGGCTAGGAGCAAGCGGGGGCAAGCGGCATAGTCGCCCAGCCCGCCCGGTCGCCCTGGTAGTGTCCTAATTTGATAAAGTTCTTAGATCGCCAAGTCCGATACGGCTCTAATGGCGGTCGAACTCTTTACGGAACCCTTTTTGTCTGCCGTGCAGTCGCTCGTTACGCGGCATCATTCAATCTATCCGTGCCTACCACCGCAAGGCATTTTCCTTGAGGCTCTGGTCGAACAAGGGTTTCTCTTGGCCGGATGGGCTAGGGACCAGGTAGTACCGACAACTCCGAATAGCCCCTGGCATGACCTACTGGTCGGCGGCATCAAATTGTCGATCAAGAGCGAGACTGGCAGGGCCACGAAGGCGGGGGCGATCAGCATCACAAAACTATGCACCACGGAAACGGGCGACTGGAACGCCGATAGCTTGGTTTCTCACGCAACTGCTCATCTCGGGCGCTATGATCGGATGCTGATGCTCAGGGCAATCTGGGGCCATCCCGCTTTCGTCTACCAGCTTCTTGAGATTCCTCTGGACCTCTTGAGGCGAATGCAGGCAGCCCCGTTTGCCACGGTAGGAAAACGCTCAGGACGGCGCAGCTTAGCAGCGGACATAATGGATGGAGAAAACAGGCTTTACCGCGTCCATTTCGACGGGGCGGATGGCAAGTGCCAAATTCACCACCTTCTCGTTGACCGCTGTCGTATGTTACGCGGCTGGAGAGAACCATCTGAGTGACATGGGGTTCATTCGCACTTTCCCGATTTGCGAAAGACCAGCCAAAAGCAGTGTTGCCGCCGCGCGTGATGCGCGGTCTTCCATCGCGGGTCAATGATCGGTCCACGCCTGACCTTCACGATGCAATCGCAGGCAGTGAACCCCACTTTATGTGCTGCTTGGATGAGGTCGATATGCGCCCAGTGGTAACGATGCCCATGCACATAATCCGCGATCTTGCACAGGAGAATCCCCTCGACACGCAGCACGCGATAGGCTTCCGCGACGAAGGGCGGGTACAAAAAGCCAAGGTCGTATCCTTGTTCCTTGGTGGATTTCAGAACTAAGCCAAATCGAGTGTTAAAATCCTTAGAACGGTCCTTGCCCTGGTTGGGGATGTGGGGCGGGTCGTAGACCACCACGTCGAAGCTGGAGTCCTCAAAGGGCATGTCCCGGTTGTCGCCAACCACGGTCGGGTTATGGGCGGGGTCAATGTCCATTCCGATGATCTTCCACTCCAGCCCCCTCCAAAACCGTCCGCCATTTACGGTTGCATCTAGGATGTCTTGCGGCCTTTTGCGCGGGTAGAAGCGAAGCATTCTGTCGATTAACTCGGAATCTTCGCCGAACCACACGGACGGCAGCGGGTCGTAAGTAACGGTCTTGGCCTGTGTGTCAGTGCCGGAGCACAAAAGCGGCAAGGTGGGATGCTTCCGAGGCGCAGACTTTGAGTGTGAACCGTCCGTCATTGCTGGCCTCCCGCGTTTGCTGTTTTCTTGCGCTGGCTAACGATATACGCTTGTACCGCCCTACGGGGAGAGTCCACGGGCGGGACTTGGAGGACCGCGACATACTGCCACTTCTCGGCATCGTCCTTGAATCCCCAGGCGTAGCACTGGCTGGCCGTTGGATGACCGATCAGGTCAAAGACTTCTACATCGCCCGCCCATGCTGTCTTTCCTTCAAAGGATTCTTTCAGAGGGACGGTTTCGGCGTAGGCAGACTCACATCCGTGCATGTGCAGGATGGCGTCTTGTAAAGCTTCGATATAACCCTTGCTCATGCACACTCCACCAGATCGGCGACGGTCCAGAAGTCTTTCGCCACACCGGCGACCATTGCCGGCGTCATGCGAAGCGAGGAATGACGCAAGACGAAGTTATAATACGCGAAGTTCAAGGCCACAGCAGCCTTGAAATTGTCCAGCTTTTTGGAAAAGGCATTCGTCAAACGAGTGAGACGGCGGCAGTGCATCCGCAAGGTAAGATTCTGGCGCTCAACGTAGGACGTAGACACCTTATCCCAATCGGGCTTGCCAAAGACTGCTATCTTGCTCACTTCCACGACCTCGCCGGGGGTACTCGTGCTTACTTGGGAGGTGGGATGAGTCGCCGGCGGGCTATTCTTCACCGACTTCCAGCACGGCCAGGAAGGCCTTCTGCGGGATTTCGACGTTGCCCACCATTTTCATCCGCTTCTTTCCGGCCTTCTGCTTTTCCAGCAATTTGCGTTTCCGCGTGATGTCGCCGCCGTAGCACTTGGCGGTTACGTTCTTCCCGACGGCCTTGATCGTCTCGCGGGCGATGACGCGCGACCCGATGGCTGCCTGGAGCGGAATCTCGAAGAGGTGGCGGGCAATCTCCTTGCGGAGTCGCTGGATGAGCCGGCGGCCCCGCGATTCAGCCTTGGAGCGGTAAACGATGATCGACAGGGCGTCCACCAGTTGATTGTTCACCAGGATGTCCAGCTTGACCAGGTCGTCGGCGCGGAAACCGGTGACCTCGTAGTCCATCGTCCCATAGCCGCGCGTGGCGCTCTTGAGCTTGTCGTAGAAATCGTAAATGATCTCGGCCAGGGGGAACTCGTAGGTCAGGATCACGCGATCGGCGGAGAGGTAATCGGTCTTCTGGTACAGTCCCCTGCGCTCCTCGGCCAGCTTCATCACCGCCCCGATGCCCTCGGTGGGGATGATGAGGTCCACCCGCACGATCGGCTCGCGGATTTCCTCGATGTAGTTGGGCGGCGGAAGCTCCCCGGCCGAGTCCACCTCGATGACCCCGCCGTCAGTCTTAAGCACCTGGTAGGGAACCGTCGGGGCGGTCTGGACGACCTCCACGCGGTGCTCCCGCTCCAGGCGCTCCTGCACGATCTCCATGTGCAACATGCCCAGGAAACCGCAACGGAAACCGAAGCCCATCGCCTCGGAGTTGATCGGCTGAAAGGTCAGCGACGCATCGTTGAGCTGGAGCTTCTCCAGGGCGTCGCGGAGCTGCGGGAACTGGGTCGTGGGACCGGGATAGAAGTCGCAGAAAACCATCTGCTGCGGGGGGCGGTAGCCCACCAGCGCGGCCTCGGCGGGGCGGGCGGCCTGGGTGATCGTGTCGCCCACGTGCACCCCCGAGACGGTGCGGATGTTGGCCACCACGTAGCCCACCTCCCCGGCTGAGAGGCTCTCGACCGCAGCGGCGTGCGGGCGGAACTTGCCCAGCTCCGTTACCTGGTAGACCCCCCCGGCGCCCATCATACGGACCTTGTCCCCGACGCGCAGACAGCCGTCAAAGACCCGCACGTAGACGATCACGCCCCGGTAGTCGTCATAGGCGCTGTCGAAGATCAGCGCTGTTGTCGGCGACTCCGGGTCGCCGGCGGGAGCAGGCAGACGTTCCACCACCGCGCCCATCATCTCCTCCACGCCCTGGCCGGTCTTGGCGGAAACGAAGATGCAATCCTCGGCGGCAGTACCCAGGAGCCGCTCGATCTCCATCGCCACATCCTCGGGCCTGGCGGACGGCAGGTCGATCTTGTTGACCACCGGGACAATCGCGAGTTTGTTGCGCGTCGCCAGGTGCGCATTGGCGACGGTCTGAGCCTCCACGCCCTGGGAGGCATCCACCACCAAGATCGCCCCGTCGCAGGCCGTCAGGGCGCGGCTAACTTCGTAGTGGAAGTCCACGTGCCCAGGCGTGTCGATGAGGTTGAACATGTAACTTCGCCCCTGGTACTCGTAGTCGATGGTCACCGCGGAGGCCTTGATGGTAATGCCCCGTTCGCGTTCCAGGTCCATGTCGTCGAGTATCTGGTCGCGGAATTCCCGCTGCGTGATGGCCCCAGAGCGCAGCAGCATCCGGTCGGCCAGGGAACTTTTCCCGTGGTCGATGTGGGCGATGATGCTGAAGTTACGGATATACTGCCTGTCCATCCCGGTGCATTGTAATGCCCCCCCTGGCGGGAACAAGGGCCGCCTGGTTTAGAGTCCCTATCAGGATGCCGCGTGAGCCGCGTTGTGACCAGAATGGGTTGAATGCAAGGAAGGGCGACGAAGCCGTTCGGCTGAGGCTCACGGTCGAAGCCGCACCAGAACGGAGGTGCGGCGAGGAGCCATGACGCAGCAGACGCCCATTGTGGTCGCAACCCGAAGGGACGCCGCGTCCTGCGTCGCATGCCGGCATTGCTCGGGCTCGACGGCCCGTCTCTTGGGCCGTCGTCGCCCTCGCGCCTTGGCCTGCGCCGCAATCCGCGGCGTCGCGGCCACGGGTCAACCGGGTAGGGACTCTTAGTGTG
>Ga0315273_10007296_pt1 | contig 13839 bp, 7 predicted proteins | sample YL17G02_0_MG_FD_205753 | JGI IMG/M metagenome (GOLD analysis project Ga0315273, IMG submission 205753) | Sediment microbial communities from Yellowstone Lake, YNP, Wyoming, USA - YL17G02_0 | ecosystem: Environmental > Aquatic > Freshwater > Lake > Sediment | place: USA: Wyoming | collected... | reverse complement strand
GGGCCGGGGGGTGGTGCGGTTTGGCCCCCCACGCGGCCCCCCCCGGCCCCCGCTACCGCACTCCAAAGGAGCGCCGCCCAGCCGTTCTCGCGGGCGATCCGGCTCACGTAGAGCTGCAGTTCGCGGACCGGCACCGGGATCTGCGAAAAGACGTTCTCCACACAGTGCCCCTCGCACTGGACCTCCGAGGGGCAGACGCACGCACAGGTCTCGGGGAGCGCATTCCGTTCCCTCAGGATTTCGTATGACCGCCTGATGTCACCATCAGCCAGCGCGCGGACGAAGCCGGGGATATCGACTGAGGCCGGGCAGCCGTCCTTGCACTGAGGGTCGAAGCAATCGCGGCACCGGGACGCCTGCGCGAGGATGTAGTCGAGGCTGTTATGCCTTCCCTCGCGGTAGATCGGGCCGTAGACCTCCCGGTCGAAGGGCACGCATCCGGCGGTCCCGCCGTCGCGCATGATCTGCGTGCACGACGAGCACGTGATGCAGGTGTGCCGGATGTCGAGCTTGCCGGTCTCGATGATCTCCTTCGCGAAGCCGGGGAAAGCGAACGCCTGCCTCCCGAGTCCGACCATCTGCACGCTCCCGCGCCTGATCTCCGCCGCCGCGACATACGGCCAGAGGTTTCTCAGCCAACTGTACCCGCTGCCGATGACGACCATGTCCGGGAGTCCCTCGCGGACCTGGCGCGTGAGCTTGATCAGCCGCTCCTCGCCCGCGAGTGGGTTCTCCTCCGGGCGGTCGGCGCCGATGACCGGCGTGTCGTACGGGCGGTTGACGTGCGGGTTGAAGTACGGGTTGCCCATCGTGATATCGATCAGCCGGACGCCCATGTCCCAGAGCTCGCGGACGAGGCGCTTCGGCTCATCGGGGTCCATGCCCCAGCCGTAGGGATGGGGATGTGCATCGTGGATTCCGAGGCGGGTTGTGACGATCTTGTCGCGCCCGAGTTCGTCGAAGATGCGGGCGATGACGGCCTTGAGGAAGCGCGTCCGGTTCTCATAGCTCCCTCCGTATCGGCCCTCTCTCGTGTGCGAGGCCAGAAGCTCGTTGATCAGATACCGGTGGCACGCCTTGACGTCAACCGCATCGAATCCCGCTTCGAACGCGAGCCGAGCCGTTTCGACGTACCGATCCTGCAGGGCATCGAGGTAGTCATCGGCAACGACCGGCTGATCGGGTGGGATGCCTCTGGTCGGATCGAGGAGCGGATCGTGCTGGGCGATAATCGGTACCTTGCCGTATCTGCCGGAGTGAGTGAGCTGGAGAACCGCGAAAGGACGATGGTCCGCTCCCATCGACTCGGCGGCCGCCTTTCGAGAGTCATCGAGCATGCGGGCGAAGGCGTCCTTCGTCTCCGGGCGGATCCAAAGCTGCCGGGGATTCGCTCGGCCCTCAGGGACGACCGCCGTCGCCTCGAACCAGAGCAGTCCCGCTCCGCCCGCGCCAAACCGCCTGTATCGGCGCAGGGTCAACTCATCCGGCGCGCCGTCGGGCTTGCCGTCACAGCCCTCCATTGGCTGGATCGCCATCGAATTGGGGACGGTCCGTCCCGCGACCTGGAGGGGCCGCGCCAGGACCGACGTATCTTCATCGGCCGACAAGTCCAGCCCGAGCTGTTCGATCGCCGCCCGGAGTTCGTCCAGGTCCCGGTATTGGAAGGGCGCGTGTTTGGCACGATCGGTCATCCAGGGAATCCTCCATGCCGAGTTTATCACATTCCGATGCCGATTGTCTTGCAGTGAGGCTGTCATTCTGAGCGGAGCGAAGAATCTGGCTCTTCGGACACAGATTCTTCGCTCCGCTCAGAATGACAGCCCGGGTTGCAGGGGAAGAAGGCGCGGTGATCGAACAGGTTCACTGTACGAGGACCCATCGGGAGGTTTGAGATGAAGCGTTCACGAGTCATTTGGGTGATCATCGCATGTGTCGTCGTGGCAGCGGGTGTGATCCTCTTCGTGAACGGTCCACAGATCATGGTGGGGCGGTCTCGTCAGCGGCTCATGAGCGGCATGCATGTCGGCATGACTCGCTCCGAGGTCATTGCGGTAAAGGGTCAGCCGGATCATGTGGCGCGTTCCCTCAAGGATATGTGGACTGTCAACTACTACCCAGCGCCATCGAGGCCTGTGGAGAAGGAAGTCCTGCAGTACCGTGACTTCGTCTGGCGGCTGTACGTCTACATAGGCCGCGATGACCGGGTCACCTACCTCCATCTGGCTCGCACATAGAGGAGAACCGCCGTGCTGACCGCAGCCTTGATCTGCAGTGCACTACTTATCGCGACAGGAGGGAATCCTATGCGCAGCAGCGATGCCTACGTCAAACAGGAGGGCATGACGTGGACCTTCGGAACTGCATCCGCCGAGCGGACCGTCGCCCTGGAGGACGGCCGATTCCTCCTCAAGAGCTTCAAGGTCAAACCCTCCGGGCGTGAGATCGCCGCCGTCGATGAGTTGCTGGCAGGGCGCTGGGAGCTTGTCGGATCGGATACCCGGAAGCTGAAGCACGGCGAGATCGAGCTCGATATCACTCTTCGGCAGGGATCCCTCACGGCCACTAAGACCTACGTTATCCATCCGAAGTCCAGCGTCATCCGGGAATGGGCCACGTTCGCGAATACCGGCGATGCGCCGCTTCAAGTCGCCGAGCCTGAGTTCCTCAACGTTGGAGTGCGGTTCGGCGGCGTGCCCGACTTCCACTGGATGACCGGCGGCGAGAACCAGCCCGGCTGCTGGACGCTCAAGACCGAGTCGCTGATCCCCGGCAAGACGCGCAAGTTCGATTCCTACGATCCATTCCCCGTGGAGCACGCTCAGTTCCCTGGAGACGGCGTGGATGCGAAGATCATGCTCAACGACCGGCAGGCATGGCCTGAGGAGGGTTGGCAATACTCCCCGAACGCCACCGTCACCATCCCGTTCGATCTCGGCCTCGACGTCAGGGCGGGCGACCGGCTCGTCTTCCAGGTCAACATGCACGGGAACATCGGCTTTGACACCACCGCCTTCGACCCCATTATCGCTTATGACGACGGAGAGACCCATCATGCCTCCGTGGAGTTCAGCGGCGAGCAGGGGAAGAACGGCTGGCGGTATCAGTACGTCGAGGACGGCAGGTTCGTCGACCTGGTCTACTACCCCGAGCGCAACCAGTGGCGCAAGGAGAAGGACAATGCGACCGGCACGCCGTTCGTCGGAGCGGGGAACCAGCACCCCGATGTCGGCCAGGATGCCGTCCGCGTCTGGACCGCCCCGAAGTCAGGCCGCGTGCGGGTGACCGGTTCAGTCTGCAACACCGGGAATTCGTCCGGCGGGAGCCCGAACTATGGCTTCCGGCCCGGCACGTCGAGCTATGCGCCGTGGTATGCGCTGCTCGATCGAGATACAGGCGACGGCATCTTCATTGGCTGGGACTATTTCGGCCACTGGGCGTCGTCCTTCGATCTCAGCGATGGCACGATCAAGGCGCGGCTCAAGGTCGCGGGCCACAAGCAGACTCTCGCGCCCGGGGAGTCGGTCACGACCCCGAAGGCGTTCGTCGGCGTCTTCCAGGGCGACCTCGACAACTCCGGCAACGAACTCCTCGACTGGCAGTACCGCTACCTCTGGGACTATGCCCGCGAGGGATGGTTCCCGGCCGTCCGTGCGCTCGGCTACTGGTACAAGGGTACGGCTTGGGGTCAAGTCGGCTGGACCGGTGGCAAGCCGGATATGGAGAGCGCCATCCGCAAGGTCTTCCGCCTCGCCGACTTCATGCGGTATACCGGCACGGACGTCTATCACCGCGACTGGGGCTGGTGGGATCGAGCGGGCGACTGGAACGGCCCCGATTTCCGCACGACCGGCGAGTATCTGCGAAAGTCGGACATGGGCCAGCTCATCTACGCCTTCCTCTACACGGTCGATCCCGAGTCGAAGGTCGCCAGGGAGCATCCGGACTGGGTGCTCGGCAACACGCTCGATATGTCCCGCCCCGAGATCGTGGAGTTCATCGAAGGGCAGCTCGATGAGTTCGTTCGGCGCTGGGGCGACTTCGAATGGCGGAACGACAGCTTCTTCACGAGTCCCAAGGACGGCGATGACACGCCTATGCTCGGCCAGGATCAGGGATTCCGCGAGATCCTCAGGAGCTTCCTCGACAAGCATCCGAAGTGCGCGTTCCAGGCGGTGAACGGCGGCGGAAACTACTCCAGCTATGAGTATGTCGGCTACTGTTCGACGATCCAGTACACCGACGGCTCGGCGGGGATGCTGGCGAACTATTACACGTCGCTGCTCTTCCCGCCGGACAAGACGAACCACATGCCCGACATCTGGGATCCCGCCAACTTCGACAAGGCGACGTGGAACACGCTCCTCTGCTCGAACTTCGATACGACCGGCGACACCTGGGACCCCGAGAAGCTGGAGGGACTGCGCAAGCTCACGGAGACATACCACTATCTGCTTAGGAACGGCGTCGTCGGCCGATGGGTCCACGTCTTCCGCCCCACTATCACCGGCGATGACCCGACGATGTACCTCGAGCGGCTCAGCGGCGACGGGCTGCGCGGCGTGATCATCATCAAGCGCCCGGCATCCGGGCCGGTGACGATCAAGCCGAGGGGCCTCCTGCCGAAGGAGGTGTACTCGGTGTCGCTCGGTGAATCGAAACATACCGAGAAGCGGTCAGGCGCGGACCTGATGGCGGCGGGCATCTCGATCGAGAAGACGCTGCCCGGCGAGTTGATCTACCTCAACCTGCCGATGCATCCCGGGAGCGGTCTCGATACCGTGCCGCCGACCCCGCCCGGCAGCGTCACCAAGCGCGCGGCGGAGAACATGGGCTATCCCGGTGTCGAATTGGTCTGGAAGCCGGGCTCGGACAACAACTGGGTCTCGTACTATGAGGTGTTCAGGAACGGCAAGCCGTTGGATAGGGTCGCCAAGGGGACGTACTATTTCGATCACTCGGCGGGCGCGGATCCGGCGGCGAGATACGAGGTCTGCACCGTGGACGGAGACGGCAACGCATCCGTCCACGTTCCGGCGAAGGGTCCGTCGGGCAAACCGGCCCTGATCGTGGATGACATGTCGGGCGAGTTGAAGTACACTCAGGAGTGGGAGCGTGAGTCGGGCCTCCAGCCCTCACACGACGGCACGATCTCGCGCTCGAATCAGAAGGGCGCGTCGGTCGAGTTTGCCTTCGAGGGGCGCAAGGTGCTCTGGTTCTCGAAACTCGGCGCGGACTGCGGAGAGGCGTCGGTCAGGATCGACGGCGGCCCGGCGGAGATCGCCGATACCTACTCGGCGGACGACATCTGGGGCGTCTGCGTCTACCGCAGGGAGTTCCCGACCGCCGGCCCGCACACGATCCGCATCGAGGTCCTCGGCGATAAGGTGATCCACATAGACGGGTTCAGGATCGAACAGTAAGGAGATAGATCGTGGCATTTGAACAGAACGACCGAAGGATCCTCCGCGAGCTGGCAAAGCAGGTCGCGGAGATCGGCGATCATCCACGCCAGGCCGAGCGCCGCGAGATGTGGAAGCTCCACAACAGCCTGCGGAAGACGAAGCCGATGGTGCTCGTGTCACCCGAGGGCTCATGGGGCGAGATCCTCCCGCACAGCGTCCTGCAGTGCACCGATCCCCTCGCGCGCGGATACGAGTATCACTTTCGCAGTCTCATCTACCGCTGGGAGCATCTCCGCGACGACTATGTCATCCTGCCGCACCTGAAGGTCGGACTCGCCTGGTCGCACACCGGCTGGGGACTCTCGCCGGGATACTTCCGAAGCGACATGGAGCGCGGCGCATGGCACATCGACCCGCCGATGAAGGACCTCGACGATATCCGCAAGCTCAAGCGCCCGGACATCGTGATCGACGAGGAGGCGACCCAGCGGAACTTCGAGGCTATCAGCGAGGCGGTCGGCGACATCCTGGAGGTCAAGATATACCACCGCATGTTCATCTGGGGGTTCACCGGCCTGGCGAACGTCTATATGTATCTCCGCGGCCTCGATCAGATGATGTACGACATGATCGAAAGGCCGGAATGGGTCCACCAGGTGATGAAGTTCCTGGCGGATGGGAACATGCACATGCTCGATCAGGTCGACGCGTACCCGAAGCTCGATCTCGACAACGACGACGAGTACATCGCCTCGGGAGGGATGGGATTCACCGACGAACTGCCCGGCCCTGACTTCGATGGGCGTGTGCGGCTGAGGAACCTGTGGGGATTCGGTGAGGCTCAGGAACTCGTCGGGGTCTCGGGCGCGATGCACGAGGAGTTTGTCTTCCAGTATCAACGCCCGCTGATGGATCGCTTTGGCCTGAACTGCTATGGGTGCTGCGAGCCGGTGACCGACCGCCTGGACTACGTGCTGAAGATCCCGCGCCTGCGGAGGATATCGATCAGCCCGTGGGCCGATAAACGCATCGCCGCCGAGGGCCTGCAGAACAAGTATATCTTCTCCTGGAAGCCGAATCCGGCGCAGATGTGCGGCCAGTTCAGCGAGGATCGAATCAGGCAGGACATCCGCGAGACGCTCGACATCGCGAAGGGCTGCGTCGTCGAGATGGTCCTCAAGGATACGCACACCTGCGACAACGATCCCGCGCGCCTCTCGGCCTGGGTCCGCATCGCCGAGGAGGAGACCGGCGGATTGGATTGACCGCCAAGACGCCAGGGGACGCCAAGGGAATCGAGAGGACTAATGAACCGACGACAATTCCTGAGTACCAGCGCATCGTTTGCTGCGGTATCCGCCCTCGGCGCATCGGATGCCGACGGCGCGGACTCGGGAGGTAGCCCCATGCCCTCACTACCACGGACCGGCGAACCGTATCAGCTGGCAGGGAAACGGCTCGTCTTCACCAATTGGTTCTTCATCAGGCCCGGATCGTTCGGCTGGTATGATAAGAATGGCGCCAACATAAGTGTCGGTGGCTCGGCGGCACTCGGAGAGGCTGAGATGCGCCGGTCGAACGTTCCGACCGGGATTCGCCTCGTCGCACAGAAGGCCAAGCGCCGGGGCCCGGTCTTCACCTCCGAGAAGCCATGGGAGAACCCCAAGGGGATCATGCTCTCGACTGTGATCCATGACGGCGGCAGATATCGTGCCTGGGCGGCCGACTGCTGCTATGAGTCGAGTGACGGTATGGACTGGTTGCGTCCCGACATCGGAATCGTCGAGAAGGACGGCAGCCGTGCGAACAACCTCATCGATCTGAACACGACCGGCGGCACGGTCTTCCGTGACCCCTCCGCGCCCGACTCGGAGCGATACAAATGGGTCGGCCTGAACTCGGTCAGCCGCGAGGAGTACGATGCCTTCCGGAAACGCCGCCCGGACGCCTGGGAACCCCGCGCCGACCGCACCGACGTCGGCCAAGTCTTCGCCCTCCGAGGCGCGGTCAGCCCCGACGGTTTCCACTGGACGATGCCCCCCGATCCGCTCGCGGTCGAGCACAGCGATACCCACGTCACCGCCTACTATGACGAGCACCTCAGGAAGTATGTCATCTATACCCGCAACTACATGATCGGCCCGACCGCAGGGAGCTTCCACGACGAACGGTTCCGCGTCTGGTGGGACCAGGGGCGGCGGTCGATCGGCCGCACCGAGTCCGCCAACTTCCGGGAGTTCCCGCTGTCTGAGGTCATACTCGCACCGACGCCGGATATGGAGCCGTCGGACCTGCTCTACACCAACTGCCGGACGACCATCCCGGGCGCTACTGACCTCCATCTGATGTTCCCGGCGATCTGGCATGCGGCGGTCGATGACACGACCAGCATTGCCCTCGCATCGAGTCATGACGGCAGGGTGTGGCAGTGGGTACCGGGCCCGAGAGTGCTCAAGACGGGCACCCTCGGCGAGTGGGACGGTGGATGCGTCTTCACCGCGCCGAACCTGATCGAGCTTCCGAACGGCGATTTCGCGCTCCCATACACGGGCTACCTATTCCCGCACAAGTATCCGCGCGGCCAGTTGAAGTACGCCGGGGGATATGCCATCTGGCCGAAGGGTCGGCTGATCGCACTCGAGGCGCAGGATAGGGGCGAGTTTGCCACCGCCATCCTGATGCCTCCAGGTAACCGGATGACGATCAACGCGGTTGCGCACGGAAGCATTCGGATCGAGGTCGCGGACTATGACGGCAATGCCTCTACTGGCCGGTCATTTGACGACTCCATCCCGATCGGAGGGGATGCGTTCCGCACGACGGTCGCCTGGAAGTCGGGCAACGACCTCGGTCACGGAGGCAAGCCCTTCATGCTCAAGTTCAGGATGGAAAAGGCCTCGATCTTCGGCATCGACTTCCATTGAGGAGACACCACATGCACAGCACGCACCTCACAATAGCACTGAGCCTGCTCATCGTCGGGTCGGCATACGCCGTGTACTCGCCGCCGGGGTTCGCGCTCGACATGTGGTTCATCAAGGAGAAGGGCGTCTGGCATCAGTTCGAGCTGAACGGCCCGCATCCCAGCGACTTCGATAAGCAGTGGCCGCCGCTCAATCAGCCGGACCGCCCGCCTTTGGCATGGTTCGAGCAGGGAGTCTTCCACTCGACCTCAAGGGACCTAATCACGTGGAAGGACGAGGGCGTCGCGATCACCATCGGGAAGCCCGGCGAGTGGGACGACGGCAAGATCGCGAGCGGCAGCATCGTCAAACATGAGGGCACGTTCTACCTCTTCTATCCGGGCATCCGCGAGCACGTGAGGTCTGGGGAGTGCTTCACCCCGATCGGCGTGGCGACCTCGAAGGACATGGTCCACTGGACGAAGCACCCCGACAACCCGGTGATGGTCCCGGACGGCAAGTACTACGACCCCACAGGCAACTGGCGCGACTGCAGCTTCCTGTGGGATGCGGCATCGAAGCGTTGGTACACGGTCGTGTGCGCGACGGCGATGGGAGAAGGCCCGATCGAGAGCCGCGCCTGCATCGCCCTGTTGAAGTCGAAAGACCTGATCCACTGGGAGGCGCTTCCGCCGCTGACGGTATCGGATCGGTACACTTTGGGCATGGAGCTTCCATTCCTCTTCAAGCACGGCAGCAGATGGTATCTCGGCCACTCGATGTACAGCGGCTACTTCTCGAAGGAATGGCTCGCGAAGCACCGGCAGCTTGAGGCGAAGGGCGGCGTCCACTACATGATCGGCGACAGCATGTTCGGGCCGTTCGCGATCCCCGAGGACGACTGCCTCGGATGCCAGCCCGATCCGCCGCCGTATGCCGTGCAGCTCATTGACGAGGGCGGCGAGAAGCTCTTCATGCACTGGGGGCCGGTCCGGTATGCGACCGCCCTGCCGAAGAAGGTCGAGTTCCTTCCGAATGGTCTGATGCGCCTCGTCTACTGGAAGGGCACCGAGAAGGCCCGCAAGGAGTCGCTGCTCGGAGATGGACCGCGCAAGTTCGAGTTGGATGGCACGTCGGCCACCGATGTCGGAACGCCGGTGACCGACTGCTTCTTCGAGGGCACGGTCTCCGGCGGCACAGTCGGATTCGCACTCGGGAATGCGCTCCTGATCTCGGTGGATGCATCCACCGGCATCGTGAAGTCACTCAATCCTTCGGATCGAAGTCCGCGCGCCGGGCGGGAAGGGAAGTCGCCCTCCACCGGCCCGATCCGCCTTAAGCTGGTCGTCGACGGATCGGTCACCGATGTCTACGCGAACGACGTCTGGCTCTTCGCCGAGCACTGCGGCCGGCCGAACCCCGATCAGGCGCGCCTCATCGCCCTGAGCGGCAAGTCCACCGTGGACAAGGTCCGCCTCGACCGGCTGGCTACGGGCAACCCGATCCATCATTACGGCTTCAACTACTAGGCGACCTGCACATGGCCGTCTGCGCGGTCTGCAGACTGAGGAAGACTCCCATGACTGGAGAAGAGCGGTTCAAGGAGCCGAGGATATTCGACATGCCCTCGTACACGATGGCGGTCGTCGAGAGCAGGCTCGATCCCAGCACGGTCAGCGAGGACGTGCTCGGGGCACTCTACGGCGCAGTCTATGGCCTGAAGTTCCGGCTTCGAAAAGAAGGCGGAGAGGACTTCAACGTCCATTCCCTCCGTGCTCGGTGGAAGGACGACGAACGGCCGACGACCGTGTTCTGGGCGCTCCCGATCCCCGACGGCACGACCGATCTCCCGGCGACGGTCCCATCCCCTAAGGTGAAGATCGAGGTCTGGGAGTACGGAGCAGTCGCCCAGATCCTGCATGTGGGCTCATTCGATGAGGAGGGACCGACCGTCGAGTACCTGCAGGGGTTCATCGAGTCGAGCGGCTTCGAGATCGCCGGGATGCGCGAGGAGGAGTACGTCACCCGCCCGAATGCGCCCGAGCGGAAGGTGTACATCCGGTATCAGGTCCGGCGGCGGAGATAGATCCCTCCTGGTCATGGAACCGCTGTTCCCTGTCACTGTTCCCCGATCTCCAGCTTCAGCACATACTCCTCGTGCTCGGGCGAGAAGGGCAGAGAAACTACGATGCGGCCCTCGCCCGCCGTCGCCGAGCCGTCCTTGCGGTACGGATTGTGGGGGATCGCCGGCCAGATCACCTTCGAGCCCTCGGGCAAGGAGAGCTTCCATCCCCCGTGCGCGATCCATCCGCCCGCGTCCTCGCTCGTCATCGTGAATGCGTCCTCCCCCAGTGTCCGCTCAGGCGACTTCCCGGTCCGGAGCGCCTGACCGAGGTGCGGGATGAGGGTGATGTGTCCCTCGACCGGCATCCCGGAGCGCAGGGTCGAGCGCAGATGGATGAGCACGGTGTCGTCATCGATCGGCTCGACGAAGATGTGGCAGCGCTCCTCTCCATAGGTCAGGTTCAGGCCGACCGGATCGTCCTGCTTGATCGATCCCTCCGACGGCACGTGGAAGAGCGGTCCGGTCGGCAGGAAGCTCGGCTTCTCGTCGCCCGGCTTGTGCTTGAGGAGCGAGGTGTCGCCGACCGTGAAGTTGCTCCACAGTGGTTGAAGCTTGGTGTTTCCGCCGCCGACGATCAGCCCGCACTTGTCGTGGAAGACGCTCACCAGATTCTGGCGGTCCTCGAGGAACCTGCTGGTCGGGATCGGGCAGCAGTAGGCGGAGAGGCACACGAACCAGGGGCCTTTCCGGCGGATCAGAGCCTTCTTGCCGTCCAACATGAGAGTGCGGTCGGCCTGCTGAGCGGCGGTCAGCGCGATCGGGCCTTCCTGACCGTACATGATGAAGTTCGCCATGTTGTCCGCGCCGATCTTGTGGCCTTCCAGCGCCAGGAGGTCCATCTGCTGCTTCAGGAAGCCTCGGCCCTCGGGCGTGAGGGTGAACCCCACATTCGGGAAACGCACGCCGACATGATACGGGTTGCGCTCGTCAACGGTCTCGACCGCCGAGCCGTCGGGGTAGATGAAGGTCGAGTAGAAGCGCACGGCGCGCTCGATCGTGGGAAGCACCGCATCATCGTGGGAGACGGCATAGTACACGCCGAGCGCATCAGTGTAGACCGTGCCGTACTGGACCACCGGCCCGCAGTTCTCCGACCAGAATCCCGCGGGATCCTGCTCAGCCCCGACCCTCGCCATGAACGCCTTCGACTGCTCGCACCACTCCGGGCGATCGAACACCTGCCCGGCGATATAGAGGCCCATCGCATGGTTCGTCGGGATGTTGTGGACGCGCTTCAACTGGGTCTCAGCGATATGGGTGTAGCCCCGGATCAACGCTTCGTCCCACCGCTTTCGCTGCTCGGGAGTCATTGCGTCTCGGACGAGAGCGTAGGACTTGATCCAGGCGGAGTAGGCCCAGGGCATGTACGTCTGGCCCCAGGTCGAGCCGTCCTTCTTGCGAAACTCCCACTGGCCGTTCTCGTCCGCATCCTCGATGAGCGCATCACCGGCGGCGACGATGGCGTCGAGCACCTTCTGATCGTGGTGGTAGGGATTGTCGGGCGACTCCGTGGCCCACGCGGTCGCCAGGGTGAACATCACGTTTTGGTCGTTCACGATCCAGATCCCGGTCCCGAATCGTCCGGTCTTCGGGTCCTGACCTCTCATGACGTCGGGCACGGCGGCGGCCAGCCCGCGGATGAAGTCTTCCTTGAACTTGAGTTCTGGCGAGCCGAGCGTCCGACCGGTGAGCAGTAGCGCGACGATAAGCGAGATCAGCGTAAGTCTAGTCACAAGAACCTTCCTGGGATGTGGATACTGCACAGTTAGGTGAGCGCCCGCCGATCTCCTGCCCCAAGAGAATGCAGACCGCAAACCCCCTCGGCCCAGAGGCCGGTCCCCCTTCGTAAGGGGGACATCCTGGGCGCGGAGGTGTCTGCGGCCTGAAACTTCCGGGAATATATGGACGTAAGCCATTTCGGGAGGCGACGACCATGCGTATCTCGCGCAAAGTGCTGTGGCTCATACCGGTCTTCGCACTGGGGCTCGCGATCGTCCTGTGGATCGAGCGCCCTCGGCCTGCTCCGCCGATTCCATCGCGGTCAGTCAAGCTCCCGGTTCGCGAGCCGCAGACCAAGAGACTGCCGTCTGCGCCGGAGGAGGTTCTTCGCGATCACCTCGGAATCTTCGACGTGACTCCCGACTACACCGACCGCGCCAGTGAGATGAAAGCCCTGGAAGAGCGGTTCAGGCGCAGTCTGATATCGCCCGATCTGATCACCGCTGACTATGACGTTCCGACAAGAGACTATGTGCCGCAGGGAACGCACGCCTGGCTTCAGCCGCTCGGCGTCTCCAAGGTCACCGAGTCCGAGGATGAGGTCCGCTGGTTCGAGTGGCTCGACGACGACACGCTGGTCTACTTGACGCTGAAGGGCATCTACCGCAAGGACCTCCATGGCCCGCCGGGACTCCTCGCGCGCGCTCCGATGGCTCGGGCGAGCGTTCCGTGCCTCTCACCGGATCGAAGGTCCGTCGCGGCGGTCGTTTGGGGCGGCGTCATGGTCGTGGGGACCGGGACCGGCGAGCAGACGCTCCACGAGTTCGACAAGGCGATCTCGGACATCACCTGGTCGCCGGACAGCCGGCTCATCGGCTTCGCGACTCGGTCCGCTCTCCGGACTCTCGATCCGGATACCGGCAAGATGCGGCGGCTCTACAATGCCGAACGCATCAAGAACGAGGACTGGCCGGAGAAGGGGCCGATGCTCGTGGAGTCCACCGGCGATGTGCAATGGTCACCCGATGGACGCTACGTCTCGGTGCGACAGAACGTCAATGGCGACCCGCAGAATATGTTGACCGTCCTCGCCGGCGCGGGCGGAGGCGTCGTCCGCAGGATCGATTGCTGGAACGATTCTTTCCTCTCGTGGTCGCCCGACGGCGTGACCGTTGCCTACGGGGATAGTGGTGGAGACCCCGATGGCATGGTGCTCGCCGTCGATGTCCGGACCCGCAAGGACCGGTTGTACTACTGCGGTGGGACGGATACCGTACATGGACGGAGCGCCTGGTCATATGATGGACGGTATGTGGCGCTGGAGTATCTGGGCAGAGGCTACGACGATGTCATCGCGACATACCGCACTCTCAGCGTGTTCGAGCCGACAAGCGCGACTGCACGGCCGCATCCCGTGGCATCGCGCGCGCTGCCATTCGCATGGCACCCCTCAAGACAGGTGATCGCGAGTGTGGGGGAGATGAAGCCGGCCGTGCGGGACTATCGCAGGCCGATGGAGGACATCCCAAGCTTCGGGTGGACAATCCGGCTGACCTCACTCTCCGGGAAGCGGAATGCCATGAAGCCCTACACCGGCTATATCCCGGAGATCGCCGGGACCGTGCCGATGCCTCCGATCGCGGGCCGGAAGCAGACGCCGAGGTGGTCGCCCGACGGCACGAAGCTCGCG
>Ga0315273_10007295_pt1 | contig 13840 bp, 18 predicted proteins | sample YL17G02_0_MG_FD_205753 | JGI IMG/M metagenome (GOLD analysis project Ga0315273, IMG submission 205753) | Sediment microbial communities from Yellowstone Lake, YNP, Wyoming, USA - YL17G02_0 | ecosystem: Environmental > Aquatic > Freshwater > Lake > Sediment | place: USA: Wyoming | collected... | reverse complement strand
GCGCAAGGAGGAGCCGGCGCCGGCAAGCCCCTGGCCTGCAGCCACCGGTCCCCACGCGGACGGAACTGGGATGGGCATGCCGGAGTTCTACCGTCGAACTCCCAAGACATAACAACTAGCGCCCCTGGCGAATAGGCCGCCAAAATGCGAGGAGGTAGGAAACGAATGGCGCCCCAAGATCTAGAGAAGCACCCGAGTGAAGCCCCGCCACACGAAGGCGGCAAGTTCACTGAGATGTCCAGCCTCGGCTTCGTGACCCGGCGCAGGCGCTCTCACGGCAGCCTTGCCTGGCGCGAGACCGTCACGCAACACGCGCCCGAGCCATGGCCCGCGGCACGACTTGCCTTGCAAGCACGGATCGCCGCGCTCGATTGAGGCCGTCTGCTTCAAGCCCGCGCGCCGGCGAGCAGCCAATAGACGAACCCGCCGGCAAAGCCGGCGGCGGCGAAGATTGCCATGTAGTGGCTCGCTACGATCATGGGCAGGTCCGCCGTCTCAGGTGCGGCGAGAATAGGAACGGCGGCGAGCGACGCCCCTCCCGCCAGCACGTAATACATCCACGACCTGATGCGCAGCACTTCGCCCGCCACCACGGCGATCACCGTCGGCAGCACATTGAGCGCGGGCGTCACGGTCCCGGCGAACAGCACCATGCCGAAGATTGGAGCTCCATCACGCAGGAGAGGGTGGTTTGGCGCCGCGGCGCGGAGTTCGTCTCCCGTCCACATGGCGCCGAGCGCGAACAGCACGGCGAGCGCCACGGCAACGGCGATGCAAAAGGCCACCGCCACCCAGACCATGCGGAAGATCGTGCGCAGGATCACGCAGGTCGCCTAGGCCGGCGTCGGAAGCCGCGCGCTAGCGCGCTGCTTTACGCTGGCGCTCTTCAGCTGCCCGCAGGCGGCCATGATGTCGCGGCCGCGGGGGCTACGGACTGGGCTTGCATAGCCTGCGCGGTTCACCACCTCCGCGAATTTCTCGATCTGCTCCCAGTCGGAACACTCGAACGGCGCACCGGGCCAAGGATTGAACGGGATGAGATTGATCTTGGCGGGGATCTTGGCGAGGAGCCGCACCAGCGCCTTGGCGTCGGCAATGGAATCGTTCACGCCCTTCAGCATCACATATTCGAAAGTGATGCGCTTGGCGTTGGAGAGGCCGGGATAGGCGCGGCAGGCCGCGAGCAGATCCTTGATCGGCCATTTCCTGTTGATGGGCACGAGCTGATCGCGCAAGCCGTCGCGCACGGCATGCAGCGAGATGGCGAGCATGGTGCCCGCCTCCTCCCCCCAGCGCGGAATCTCCGGCACCACGCCAGAGGTCGAGAGCGTGATGCGGCGCTTCCCGATGGCAAGCCCCTCACCGTCGGCGGCGACCAGACAAGCGTCGCGCACATTGTCGAAATTGTACAGCGGCTCGCCCATGCCCATGAGCACGACATTAGTGATCTTGCGCATCCGTTCGGGGAGCCCGCGCGGGTCTTCCGCCGAAGCGCCCGGCCAGTCGCCGATCCGGTCGCGGGCGAGCACGATCTGGCCCACGATCTCGCCGGGCGTAAGATTGCGCACGAGGGGTTGTGTGCCAGTATGGCAGAAGGAGCAGGTCAGCGTGCAGCCGACCTGGCTCGAAATGCACAGCGTGCCGCGATCCTCCTCGGGAATGTAGACGGTCTCCACCTCCTTGCCGTCGTCGAGGCGGAGCAGCCATTTGCGCGTGCCGTCCACCGAGACCTGCTCGGTAACGATCTCGGGGCGCTCGAGCGTGAAGGCTTGCGCCAACTCTCCCCGGAAGTCCTTGGCGATGTCGGTCATGGCGGCGAAGTCGGTGGCGCCGCGCACATAGAGCCAGCTCCAGAGCTGGCTCACCCGCATGCGCGTCTGCCGCTCGGGCACGCCGAGGTCGCGCAAGCGCGCGGCAAGCGCGACGCGGCTAAGCCCGATCAGCAGCCGCTGGTTTCGGATCGCCGTGACGCGCGCGCCGGAAAGGGAAGTCATGGTCATGACACGAGGGCTGGCCGGCACGATCCGGCCCTGCCGTCATATCATGCGGGAAGCTTGGAATGGCAAGGATCTAGGGCCGGCGGGATGCAGCGGCTAGCCGCTGCATTCCTTGGCGGCGCGATCGAGCGCATCGGACAGGCCGTTGAGCGAGTAGACGTCGCTTGTGGCCGTGCCGCGGGCCGACTTCCCTTCGATTTTCATCGTGGTGCCGGTCTTCATCGCCTCGAGGAGCTTGGTCTCCATGTCCGGTTTCTCGACAAACGCCCCTTCATCCTTGGAGAAAAGCTCGAACTTCGCGGTACCCACCGTCACCGTGGTTTTCGCCCCCTCGGCGAAGGGATAGCCCATCTTCACGCTGATTTCGTTCACCACATTGTCGCCAGGCCAGCGCGAAATATAGAAATAGACGGGGCCGCGCTTGATTTTCTTGGGGTTCGCGTCGGTCGGTTTGGCGACAGTGAAGCAGACCTTGGGACTGCCGGTCGCGGCATAAGCGGTCCAGTCCTTGAACTTCTCCAAGAGCGTGACCTCTTGCGCCAATGCGGGCGTGACGCTGAACGCTCCGACAATGCAAGCGGCTCGAACGGCTCGGCGCATTCCCCGTCCCCGATTCGTGAGCAGACCTAAAGCATTAAGCCTCGATTTTCCTTTGACTACAAGGGTTGGTCAACCCTGCCTGCGGCGCTTTTTGGGCGCGCCCTGCACGTGAGGCGCAAGCTGCGGTGCCTCTGCGCGCTCGGCCACCGGGCGTGAGCTGAAGCGCCCGAGCGAACGCAGGCGATCATACATGACGATGGCGCCGGCTGTGGCGAGATTGAGCGAAAAAGCGGCCGGAATCCGCACGAGATGCTGGCAGCGCTTGGCCAGCTCAGGCGTGAGTGCGCCGCGTTCCGGGCCGAGCACATAAGCCGCCCGCAAGGGATGGGGAAAGCTCGGAAGATCGTGGGCCTCCTCGAGGATCTCGACTCCGACCAGGCTGCAGCCCTTGGGCAGCTTGAGTTCGGCAAGGCTTCGCCAGTGGTAAAGCGGCAGATGGGCCCAGGCCTTGGAGGTGTCCGCCTGGGTCTGGAGCGCCCTCTCATCGGCGCCGATGGTAAAGACGAAGCTCGCCCCTAAGGCGTGGGCCGAGCGCAACAGGTTGCCGAGATTGACGGCCTTGGAGATGCCCTCGACGCCGATGGCAAAATAGCCGCGGGCAGTTGGCAGTAGGGTTTTCACAATTCTTGTCTGCCACAAGCTTGGCATAAGCAGAAGGGTGACCGGGCCGGTAGCGTAGGATCTATATCCTTGTTTTTCCGGTTGTAGGCCCCACCTCACGCATTGGAAAGTTGCGCGTACTCATGAAAAACGCTTGGAGATGCCGCGCACTGCGGCTTTTGGCGGCTGGGCACCGCGAAGATCTGCCCGGGCAACTCCACAGGGAGCAAGGTTGATGCGCGTCGCGCAATTCAGCGAATTTGGCGGGCCTCAGGCGCTCCGCCTCGAGGAGGTGGCTGAGCCGCGCCCGGGGCCGGGCGACATCCTCATCAGGGTGACGGCGGTCGGCCTCAACTTCTTCGACACGCTCCTGCTCCGCAACCAGTACCAGGTGTCTCCGCCGCTCCCCTTCTCGCCGGGAGCGGAGGTCGCCGGCACCATCGAGGGGCTCGGTCCAAACGTCATAGACTTCAAGCTCGACCAAAGGGTCGTGGCCTATGTCGGCGGTAATGGCTGCCGGGAATTGGTGGTCACCAAGGCGAAAAACGCCGTGCCCCTTCCGGACGGGGTGAGCGACGAGGTGGCGGCGGGAATCACCATCACCTACGGCACCGCGCTGCATGGCTTGAAGGACCGTGCCGACCTAAAGGCGGGCGAGACCGTGGCGGTCCTTGGCGCTGCCGGAGGGGCAGGCCTCGCCGCCGTCGAGATCGCCAAGCTCATGGGCGCGCGCGTCATCGCCGTAGCCTCCTCGGGGGACAAGCTTGCCTTTGCCCGCCAGCATGGCGCCGATGAAGGCGTGAACTACGAGACCGAAAACCTCAAGACGCGGCTCAAGCAGCTCACGACGCCAACGGGCGTCAACGTGTTGTACGATCCGGTCGGCGGCGCCTATGCCGAGTCGAGCTTGAGGGCGATGGCTTGGGAGGGACGTTATCTCGTGCTCGGCTTCGCCTCGGGCACCATCCCGCGCATTCCGCTCAATCTCGTCATGCTCAAGGGCTGCGCCATCATCGGCGTGTTCTGGACTGCTTTCGTCGAACGCTATCCAGAGAAGCACCGCGCCAACATGATCCAGCTGCTCGACTGGTGCCAGAAAGGGCTGATCTCTCCCCACATCCATGCGAGCTTCGCCCTGGTCGAGACCGCCACCGCCCTGTCGCTGATCGAGGGCCGCAAGGTCACCGGCAAGGTGATCGTCAACCCGCAGCGTTAGCTTCTGGCTGGGAGCTCCTTGTCGAGCGCCCGCGCCGCCGCCGCCCGGTGGGTCGGCGTGATATGCGAGGCGACCAAGCCAACCACCGCCGTGAGCAGGGCCGCGTCGTCGGCGAAGCCGAGGCCTGCGATCATGTCGGGGATGATGTCGATCGGCAGGATGAAATAGGCGAGCGCCGCAAGCAGCATCCCGCGCACGCGCATCGGCGTCGCGGGATCGAGCGCGCAGTAATAGGCGGCGACCAGGTCCTCTACGAAGGGCACCTTCCCGGCAAAGCGTTTGAGCTTGGCGAAGAAGTCGCGGCGTACGCTGCGCTCCCGCTCGGCAAGAGTGACGAGCGAAATCTGCCTGCCAAGGGCCGCATTCTTGAGCGCGCTTGCATCGTTCCAGGCAATCATGGTCCTCACCTCGCGGGGATCTAACCCCAGGATCCCAGGACCAAAAATAGGGTAGCCAAGGGGGTCCTGCAAGAGCGCGGAGGCGCCCTACGAGGCTCGGCGCCGTTTCTTCCTGTTCCGCAACCGCTCATAGGCCGCCTGCCGCTCGCCCCCCGCCTTGCATGGGCCCCAGCCGCATGCCATTTCAGCCTTCATGGCTAAGCACCGCCTCCTCTTCGTTTGTCTCGGCAATATCTGCCGCTCGCCCATGGCCGAAGGCGCCTTCCGCCGCGTCGCCGAGGACGAGGGCGTGCTCCATCTCTTCGAGATCGACTCGGCCGGTCTCGGCGATTGGCATGTCGGCCAGGCGCCCGACAGGCGCGCGCAAGCGGCGGCGCGAAATCGCGGCATCGACATCTCAGGCCAAAGCGCGCGGCAGGTCACGCACGCGGACTACGCCCGCTTCGATCTTCTCCTTGCCATGGACAGCTCGAACTACGAGGAGCTCACCCAGCTCGCGCCTAACTCCGCGCGCCACAAGGTCCGCCGCTTCCTCGATTTCGCCCCGCAGGCGGAGACGACGGACGTGCCCGATCCATTCTATGGCGGGAGCGAAGGCTTCGATCATGCGCTCGATCTGATCGAGGACGCCGCCCGGGGCCTCCTCGCCGACCGGCTCGGCACCGAGGCAAGGCGCGCGAAGAAGGGCGCCTAATCCTCAAGATCGTAGGCCGCCTCGACCACATAGGGTCCGCCGCCGACGGAATTGCGCGAGGAGTAGAGCACGAAGCGGCTGACGCTGAAGGGCTCGGCCCCAACGCCGCCTTGGCGCTCGAGATAAGCCGCAACGGCGTCGGCCCGCGCGCCGCGGAGCCGTGCAAGCGTCACATGCGGCTTGTAGTTGCGGCCCTCCGGCGGCAGACCCGCTTCGCGCGCCGCACGTTCGTTGGCGCGCCGCAAAGCCCCCAGTCCCTCCGACGGCGCGATCCCGGCAAAGATCGCGCGCGGCTTGCCGCCGAAGCTGCCAAGGCCGTTCAGCCTGAGCTCGAACGGCGCCGCCGCGATCTCGCTTAGCGCCAGCGTGATGTCCCGCGCCGTGGCCCCGTCCACGTCGCCGATGAAGCGCAGCGTCAGATGATAATTCTCCGGATCGATCCAGCGCGCACCGGAGAGGCCTGAGCGAAGCAGCGTGAGGCGCTCGGCAACGCTGCTCGGAATTTCGATGGCGGAAAAGAGCCTTGGCATCGGCGTGGGGAACTCATGCGTGCGGAATAAGAGTCAGGGGCACGGGTTCGGATAGTCAAGGTGGATCTGCTCGATGTCCTCGAGCACGGCTTGGGAGAGCTTGAGGTCGGCTGCCGCGATGTCGTTCCTGAGCTGGTCCATGGTGGTGGCGCCGATGATCGTGCTCGTCACGAAAGGCCGTGAGACCGCAAACGCGATCGCCATCTGCGCCGGGTCGAGCCCATGCCTTCTTGCCAGAGCAACATAGGTCGAGATCGCGCGTGGACCGTTCCCCTTCTCATAGCGGCCGAGCCGTTCGAACAGCGTCTTGCGCGAACCGGGTGGCAGCGCGCCCCCTTCATATTTGCCACTGAGATAGCCCTGGCCAAGCGGCGAATAGGCGAGAAGGCTCATCTGCTCGCGGAAGAAAATCTCCGAAAGGCCTGTCTCGAAGGAGCGGTTGACGAGGTTGTAGGCGTTCTGGATCGAGGCCGGACGGGGGAGGCCATGCTGCTCGGAGGCCTTAAGAAAACTCATCACCCCCCAGGGCGACTCGTTCGAGAGGCCGACGAACCTCACCTTGCCGCCGGCCACAAGCCTCCCCAGCGCCCCCAGAATTTCGTGGATGGGATGGGCGTCGCCCTCCAGATGCAGATAGTCGAGGCCCTCGAAGACGCGCATCGGCCGGTCGGGCCAGTGGAGCTGGTAAAGGTCGATGTAATCCGTCTTGAGGCGCTTAAGGCTCGCCTCGACCGCCTCCATGATCTGGGCCGGGCTCTGCCGCGGCGGCGATCGATCCTTGCGAACCCAAGTCATCTTGCTGCGGCCGGCGATTTTGGTGGCGATCATCACCTTGTTGCGCTTCTTGCGCGAGGCGAGCCAGGTGCCGATGATGGCCTCGGTGCGCCCTTGCGTCTCAGGCTTGGGCGGCACGGGATAGATCTCGGCGGCGTCGAAGATATTGATGCCGCGGTCGAACGCGTAGTCCATCTGCGCGTGGCCTTCGGCCTCGGTGTTCTGCTCGCCGAAGGTCATCGTGCCGAGACAAAGCCTAGAAAGCTTCACGCCAGTGCGGCCAAGCTCGCGATAGTCCATGCGCTCCAATTCCTCCGACCCGCGCGCCTAAGCGGGCTCAGGACCGGCGCGCTCTATGTCATTGGAAAGCTCGGCTCGTCCCGCCCGGCGCCGGCTTAACTCGCGCCACCGCCGCCAAGCTCGAGCGCCCCGGTCTCAAGCGGCCGCTCGGCCTCTTCCGTCGCGAAGAAGGTGCTGGCCAGCAGCCACAACACAAAAGCGGCGACGGTCAGAAGCGCGATGGCCGCGCCAATTTTGCCGAAATGTAGAGGCATGAGGCGAAGGTCCTTGGCCAGAAGCGAGGGACAGTAGCCTCATCGCCGGCTCCGATCAATCCAGGCTCGGCCGGCTCGCGCTACATTTAGCGCATAGGCGGCAGAGGGCCCACCGAGTTGGCGCCGATGAGCTGAGAGGGCCAATTGAGCGATGATCAGAAGGCCTGGAGCGAGTCGTTCCTCACTCTGCGCAACGGCTCCCAGTAACACGTCGAAACCGTCGAAAAAAATGCATTCCAGGGTCCGCCGTTCCAATCCGCGCCATTGCGCCGCCGTCACATGAGCTATATATCGCAGGCTTAGGAGGCGCGGGCCGTTTTGGCCCGCGTTCGCACATTCAGGCCCCCATGAATCTTCGCAATATCGCCATCATCGCCCATGTCGACCATGGGAAGACGACCCTGGTCGATCGGCTCTTGCAGCAATCCGGCTCCTTCCGCGACAACCAGCGGGTGGCGGAGCGCGCGATGGACTCGAACGATCTCGAGCGCGAGCGCGGCATCACCATCCTCGCCAAGGTCACCTCGATCCTGTGGGAAGGCACGCGCATCAATATCGTCGACACGCCTGGCCATGCCGATTTCGGCGGGGAGGTCGAGCGCATCTTGAACATGGTCGACGGCGCTCTGGTGCTGGTCGATGCCGCCGAGGGCCCCTTGCCGCAGACCAAGTTCGTGGTGTCTAAGGCGCTGAAGATGGGCCTGAAGCCCATCGTCGTCATCAACAAGATCGATCGCGCCGACGCCAGGCCGCAAGAGGTGGTGAACGAGGTGTTCGACCTGTTCGCCGCGCTCGACGCGAGCGACGAGCAGCTAGACTTCCCGATCCTTTACGGCTCCGCCAAGGAGGGCTGGATGGCGGCGAGCCCCGAGGGGCCGAAAAATCTCGGCATGCAGCTCCTGTTCAACTTGGTGCTGACCCACGTCGCTCCACCCAAGGTCGAGGAGGGGCCGTTCCGCCTGCTCGGCACGATTTTGGAGGCAAATCCCTATCTCGGCCGCATCGTCACCGGCCGCATTACCTCCGGCTCCATCGCCCCGAACCAGCCGGTCAAGGTGCTCGACCATACCGGCAGGCTGGTCGAGCAGGGCCGGGTGTCGAAAGTGCTCGCTTTCCGCGGGCTCGAGCGCGTCGCCCTCGACGAGGCGAGCGCGGGAGACATCGTCTCCATCGCCGGTCTCCCCGACACCACCGTCGCCCATACCATTTGCGCCCTCGAGGTCAGCGTGCCGCTACGCGCCCAGCCGATCGATCCGCCCACTTTGTCGATGACCTTCCGCGTCAACGATTCGCCGCTTGCCGGCACCGAAGGCAGCAAGGTGACGAGCCGCATGATCCGCGACCGCCTGCTACGCGAGGCCGAGGGCAATGTGGCGCTCAGGGTCACCGAATCGGATGAGCGCGACTCCATGGAGGTAGCCGGCCGCGGCGAGTTGCAGCTTGGGATCCTTATCGAGACCATGCGCCGCGAGGGCTTCGAGCTCAGCGTGTCGCGCCCCAAGGTCCTCTTCAAGCGCGGGCCCGACGGCATGCTCATGGAGCCGATCGAGGAGGTGGTGATCGACCTCGACGAGGAGCATTCCGGAATCGTCGTGCAGAAGCTTTCCGAGCGCAAGGCCGAGCTGGTCGAGATGAGACCCTCCGGCGGCGGCCGGCAGCGTGTCGTCTTCTACGCGCCGACGCGCGGGCTGATCGGCTATCAGGGTGAGCTCCTCACCGATACGCGCGGCACCGGCATCATGAACCGCCTGTTCCATGACTACGCGCCGCATAAGGGTCCGATCCAGGGACGGCGCACCGGCGTGCTCATCTCCACCGACGCGGGCGAGGCGGTGGCGTATGCGCTGTGGAACCTCGAGGACCGTGGGCCGATGATGATCGAGCCCGGCTGGAAGGTCTATCGCGGCATGCTCGTCGGCGAGCACACGCGCGACAATGATCTCGAGGTCAACGTGCTCAAGGGCAAGAAGCTCACCAATATCCGCACCACCTCCAAGGACGAGGCGGTGCGGCTCACCCCGCCTTTGCGCATGACGCTGGAACGCGCGTTGGCTTATATCGGCGACGACGAGCTGGTCGAGGTCACGCCGAAATCGATCCGCTTGCGCAAGCGCCATCTCGATCCGAACGAGCGCAAAAGGGCGGAGCGCCAGCGCCTTGCCGAAGATGTTGCCTAATCCTCCAGACATATTTGCTAATCGGCCGATCGCGCGCGCCGCACGGCGCAGCGGGATAATGGCGAGGACCCCTTTGCCCAGCGCCTCCATCCTGCGCTAGGCTGGCGTGATGCCCGTCGACGTCGCTCATATCAGGCCAGCACGCTTGAAAGATGCCGTGGCGCTCGCCGCCGCCTACGAGGAAGCCTGGCGGAGCGCTTATCAGGGCATCATCCCGCATCTTTCGCTCCAACGCATGCTCGCGCGGCGCGGACTTCGCTGGTGGGAGAACGCGCTCAGAAAGCGAACGCCGCTTCTCGTCCTCGACTTTGGCGGCGAGCCCGCGGGTTATGCGACCTATGGCCGCTGCCGTCTCGGCCGCGCGCCGTTTCAGGGCGAGATCTTCGAGCTCTATCTCCACCCGACTTATCAGGGCCTGGGTCTCGGAGAGAAGCTGTTCGATGGCGCCCGAGCGCGCCTCGCCGAGCTGCGGCTGAAGGGCCTGCTCATCTGGGCGCTTGCCGACAACGACGCCGCTTGCGCCTTCTATCTACGCCTGGGCGGCAAGCCGGTCGCGGAAGGCGCCGAGAGCTTCGGCGACGTCTCGTTGCGCAAGGTGGGGTTCGCCTGGCCGTGACCAGTTAACTCCCTCGTCGCTTAAGCGACGTCAGTTGCCGGCGTCGCCATAGTGCGTGGCCTTGTCCTTCTTGCATTGGAAGCGGCGCGCGTCCCTATCGGCGATCGCGCGCGCCTCTTCATTCGCCGTCGGATTGCCGGATGCCTTCACATAGGCGACGTGACAGGAATCGTCCTTGCCCAGCTTGGTGACCACGAGGGTGGAGCCAGTCTTGCCGTCGACGGTCCAGTTGAAGCGGAGGATGGTGGCGAACGGCTTCAACCGTCCGCCGTCTTTGGCGAGCCGCCATTCGAGCGTCTCGCCGATCGAGTTGAACTGCGGAATCGTCTCGTAGGCGGCGGTTTGCGTTTCAGCCTTGGGCCCATAGGAGACGAAGATGCGCAGATCACCCTCGGCCACGCGCACGTCGATGCCGTCAAGGCCGGGGCAGATTGAGACCGAGCCGTACTCCTTGATCTCCTCGGGCGTCGCGTCCTTGCATTGCGCGAGGTCGAGCGGTGTATAGAGGCTCGAAATCGCCTCGCCGCGCGCCGACAAGGGCATGAGCGCCGCGGCCAGGAGGCCGAGCAGCAAAAAGCTCAGCCAGCGCGGGTGGGGACTTGTGAACGAGGCATCTTGCGTCATAGAAGATCGTCACGGGGTTTCGCGGGAGTTTCTACCATGCCCGCGCGTCCGTGGCTGTATGGTCATTGACAATGAGTGACATGAAGATCGCCGTGCTGGGAGCGGCCGGGCGCATGGGTCAGGCGCTGACGGCAGCGCTCGCCGCCACCCCGGGATGCACAATTGCCGGCGGCATCGAGGCCAAGGGCTCGCCTGATATCGGCCGAGACCTGGGCGAGGTAGCAGGCTTGGGGCCCCTCGGGGTCGCCATCACCGACGACCCCCTCCCCGTCTTCGCCCATGTCGACGGTGTGCTCGACTTCACCACGCCCGCCTCGACCACGGCCTTTGCCGCGCTTTCGGCGCAGGCCCGCATCGTCCATGTCATCGGCACGACCGGTCTCTCCCCGGCCGACGAAGCCAAGATCGAGGCCGCCGCCCATCATGCCACCATCGTCAAGGCCGGCAATATGAGTCAGGGGGTCAACCTGCTCGCCGCGCTCACCGCGCGCGTCGCCGCGGCGCTCGGCCCCGAGTTCGACATCGAGATCCTGGAAATGCACCACCGGCACAAGCGCGACGCGCCGTCAGGCACCTCGCTGATGCTCGGCCGGGCCGCCGCGGCAGCGCGCGAGGTCTCGCTCGAGGAGCGGAGCGTGCGGACGCGCGACGGCAACACCGGGCCGCGGCGCGAGGGGGATATCGGCTTTGCCGCGCTTCGCGGCGGCGATGTGGTGGGTGAGCATCGGGTGATCTTCGCCGGGCCGGGCGAGCGGATCGAGCTTGCCCATATCGCTACCGACCGGAGCATTTTCGCGCGCGGCGCGGTCAAGGCGGCGCTGTGGGCGCGCAACAGGGGCCCAGGCATATTCTCGATGAAGGATGTGCTTGGCTTGTGAGCCTGCTTGTCGGCGCAATGCTTCAATCTGGCAAAATGATGCGTACTCGCCTAAAAGGCGGGATCCCGGCGCCCGAAACGGAGGTCATGGTGAGACCGAACTTAACGTTCTCTCGGTATCCTGCCATGCGAGATGAGCGGCTTCGGGTTGAGCACCGGGACAGGCAATGACGAAAGGTCCTGACAGCGTAGAGTCCCCCGTCGGGGAGAACGTGCTCGTTCTCGTCCGCCACGGCGAGAGCGAGTGGAACCGGGCCAACCGCTTCACGGGCTGGAAGGACGTCGGCCTCACCGAGGAGGGCATGGCCGAAGCGCATCGCGCCGGCGCCATGCTCAAGGAGACGGGCCAGCACTTCGACTGCGCCTTCACTTCAACGCTCAAGCGCGCGCATAACACCTTGGACATCATCCTCGAGGAGCTCGGCCAGGGCAAACTTCCCACGGTCAAGGCCGCTGCCTTGAACGAGCGCGACTACGGCGAGCTGGTCGGCATCGACAAGGACGAGGCGCGCAAGCGCTGGGGCGCGGAGCAGGTCCATATCTGGCAGCGCTCCTACGACATCGCGCCGCCCGGCGGCGAGTCGCTGAGGGACACCGCCTTGCGCGTCCTCCCATTTTACGAGAAGTGGATCGTGCCCGAGCTGCAAAAGGGCAAGAGCGTGATCGTGGTCGCCCACGGCAATTCGCTGCGCTCGCTGATCATGGAGCTCGACCGCCTGGCGCCCGACGAGGTGATGCAGGTCGAGCTTGGGACCGGCATGCCGCTAGTCTACCGGCTCAATGCCGACGGCACCGTCGCCGAGAAGCGCGACCTCGCCGCTTAAGCCGCGCTGGGGCTTCTCGCCGAGGAGAGCGCCGCTGACAGCGCCGAGGCAAAGTCCTCGCGCTCCGGGTCCGTGAGGAAGCTCGCAATGATAAGCCGCTTGCCGTGCGAAGCGATCGACAGCTCGCTCGAGCGGCCGAGCCGCGGCTCCAAGCTCAGCCTGACCCAATAGGGATTGAAGCTCCACGATTGCGACTTCCCCGAAGGGGCGACGCGGGTGACCGTCAGCGCATCTTGGGTCAGATCGACCGTCTCGTAGAGACGGAGCGCGCGGAAATTGAGCTTGAAGGCCACATAGATGAGGGCCACGTCGAGCCCCATGAAACCGATCACCGGCCACGCGCCGAGGATGTAGAAGAACAGCCCGGTGCCGAAGCTGACGAGGCCCACCGCTGCTATCAGCACCATGAACCCTTGGGGACCTAGCGACCTGTGCGGCGTGAGCACGGCGCTGAAGCGCGATGGGTGTTGTGGAGCGGCGCTAGCCTCTGTCATAGCAAGATAAAGAGCTAATCCCCAGACGAGCGATAGGCAAGGCCGTGGTGCGACCGAAAAGCGGAAGAGTTGCGCGGGCGCGGGGGAAAAGGGCCCCCGGATCGCTGCTGACGCAAAGCGACGTCGACGAGATCTTCCGCCGTTTTCAAGAGATCCATCCGCATCCCAAGACGGAGCTTCATTACCAGGATCCCTTCACGCTGCTGGTGGCCGTGGTGCTGTCGGCGCAGGCGACCGACGCCTCCGTCAATCGCGCTACGCCCGAGCTGTTCCGCCTCGCCGCTACGCCTGAGAAGCTCGCCGCGCTTGGCGAAGCGGGGCTCGAGGAGAAGATCAAGACCATCGGTATCTACCGCAACAAGGCCAAGAACCTGATCGCGCTCGCGAAGAAGCTCATCGAGGAGCATGGCGGCAAGGTGCCGAGCACGCGCGAGGGCCTGGAGACGCTGCCGGGCGTCGGGCGCAAGACCGCCAATGTCGTGCTCAACGTCGCCTTCGGCCAGTCGACCATCGGCATCGACACCCATGCCTTCAGGGTGGCGAACCGCACCGGACTGGCACCCGGCAAGACGCCGTTACACGTCGAGGAAACGCTGAACCGCATCGTGCCCGAGCGCTACAAGCACAACGCCCACCATTGGTTGATCCTGCATGGGCGCTATGTGTGCAAAGCGCGGAAGCCAGAATGCTGGCGCTGCATCATCGCCGATATCTGCCGCTTCAAGCCCAAGGCGCCCGCGCCGACTTAGGCGCACTCTGCCAGCGCGCCTAAACCGTGCCTATTCCGGCCGGAACCAAGGGAGCGCTGGCGCGTTGTCATATCAGTGGGATTTGGCGCGGTCTTTCCAGAGCCCCCGTCTTGGGC
>Ga0315273_10007294_pt1 | contig 13840 bp, 11 predicted proteins | sample YL17G02_0_MG_FD_205753 | JGI IMG/M metagenome (GOLD analysis project Ga0315273, IMG submission 205753) | Sediment microbial communities from Yellowstone Lake, YNP, Wyoming, USA - YL17G02_0 | ecosystem: Environmental > Aquatic > Freshwater > Lake > Sediment | place: USA: Wyoming | collected... | reverse complement strand
TCATACCCAATATCCTGCGCGATTTTCATTGCTAAGTAATTTTTTATTTTTAAACTCCTGAAAAGAGATTGCCCTTTTTTAATCGTAATATTCTGGGATGAATGTTGTACAAAAGTTTGTCTTGGTACATCGAGGAGGAAATTAATTTGTTCAATTACGACATTTTGGGGCATCTTATCAATGGAAAAACCGCTTAAATTTATTATTTTTTTGGGTTCATTCACGCATTTATAAAAGGAAAGGGGAATTAAGCCCCGGTCAAAAAGAGCAACGAAGCGGCCGATATCCCCGGCAACCGCAACGCTGAAATCTTTCTTGAAAAGCTTTTTTTGGGGATGTTTGTGTAGAAATTCCAGGAGATGCCGGTTGATGAGGTGAATAGTGCCGGACGTGTCTTTAGCGTAAAAAACCAGACTGTCGCGGTACTGGAACAGGGGATGGAGGCGGTATTTTTTAATAATGTTCCGGATGTCATCATCGACATCTGCCGTGGTAAGGTCAAGAACGTTCGGATCATTGACCATATAGGAAAGCGTTTGGGGGTTAAAAATCCTGTAGCCGATTTGCTTTGTTATGTTTTTTATAAGATGAACCGAGACGGTATCATTCTTTTGGCATGTCAGAGTAATTTGGCGGTTTCGCTGGCCGGTGGTGGCAAGGGTCGCGGTCAGGAGGGTATCACTGTAGGAAATGGTCGCGTGTCCGTCGTTTTCTTTTTTGATACCAACGTCCCCGACAAACGTCAGAAGGTAGTCAATGATTTTCTGCAGGTCTTTTTTGGCATCTGCGCCGGGCTGGTCGCTCGTCAGGTGATAAGAGATCATGTGAAGGTTACCCCTTTTCTATTTTCTCTATGTCTTTAATATCCTTTTTCAGAGAGCGTATCATTCCCTGGACCCGGTTCATCTCTGTTTTTTCCTTTTCTATTGCTTCCTCAAAAACTCTGATATTTTTTTTGAGTTTTTCTTTATACCGCTCAAGGTCTTTGACACCATACGCGCGGATTATTTTGGTGCTTTTTAGCATGGCGCGGGTAGGGGAAATATGAGACATAGTTACCTGTTGGCATCAATAATTGCGATTATTTGAAAAAGCCGCTGAATTGCCGCTTCCTCTTTGGCTATTTCGCCTTGAAAAAGCTGTATGTTTTTTCGTCTTCGGGCAATATCCGCCTCAAGAGCGGGTTTATCGTATCGTAAGGCTTCTTCCTTGGTTACGGGGAGTGAGGGATCCATGAGGGTATGGTAACACAAAGTGAATAAATTTTCATAACTTACGCAGTCTGTCATCGCGAGGACTCCGACGTACGTCGGAGGACGTGGCGATCTTTATTATAGAGATTGCTTCGTCGTTATACTCCTCGCAATGACAATCTTTATGATTATATATTGCGTAGGTCAATGAGAAATCAGGAATTTTAAAATTCTATTTCAGCTTATCCCAAAAGCTCTTCTTTTTGGGTTCCTCTTTCTGAAGTGCGCTTCTCCCTATAAACTTGCCGTCAGAACCTCTGGTAACTCTTGTTTGGGGAGGGACAACAGCGCCTTCCTCTTCCTGCTCTTCGGAAGCTTCCTCCGTTTCACCATCCTCCTCCTCTTCTGTCGGTTTTGGGGGAGTCTTTTTCTTTTTCCGCTTTTCTTTTTCGGCTCTTTTTTGGGCCTCAATTTCTGCCAGCCTTACTATTTCTGCTTCGCTTTCGTCAATTGCCTTTTTAAGCTCTTTTTCCGAAGGTTTCCTGAAAACAACCATGCCTGCCGCATTTCTGGCGATATGGACAATGACATCCCCGTTTAAGGATTGCGATAATTCGTATCTTTTGTAAATCATAAGTCGGTTAAGCGACAAATATTGTATCCGAAGTTCTTACTACAGAGACGTTTGTCGGATTTACTCCCACAACACTTGTATCCTGCTCAAATGGTAAAATTTGGCCTGCCTGCCTTGCGCGGACCCTGATGAAAATATCTGGGTCGGTTGTGGCGTGGGTAATGGTTATCGATTCCGAACCCGGCACAAGGAGAGTTCCTGTTGTTTCGTACACATCGATAAATGGAACATACCAATAATCCGCCGGGCCGGGTGTTGCATCAACTGTCGCAACAGGCAGACAATTGAATTTAATATTGTCGGTTGGTATTTGTCCGGTAATTGCGGGGCTGATGGTTACATGGTTGGGGTCGGTTATAGCGGTTACATATGATACTGCGAAGCTTCGATCAGCATTCATTACCAGATCACCTACTAGACTTGCAGTACCTATCCCTGTTGCGTGGACAATGGTGGTTGTCGTGTCCCCTTCGGCTACAACAGCGGTATAGGCAAGGGTAAAAGTGGATCCGGTCCAACTTGCGAATCGTATGCGGTATTCTTTGGTGGCGCTTGTGTCCACCAGTCTTAACACTCCTCCGGCTGACTTTCCCGGGGAGTCGGTGGTGATTGTTGACCCCATTATTGCAGAAGTTGCTGCTTGGGCCTGGTCAGTAGCTGTGTACTCGGTTTTGTTGATGTCACCACCGGAAGCGGTAAGCCTGAACACGGCAATTTTATCTGCCTCTCTGGTGTTGCTCACCGTAATGGTTGCTTTGGTCGGAGCGACACGGACGGTGCCGTTATCATCAACCAGCTGAAAGTTATTAGAGTCTGCTGTGAGATAATCAGTCAGAACCACTCCCGGAGCGCAGAAGAATTTGCCTCCTGCGAAGGTTCCGAAAGGTGCCGAAGCGATAGGGGTAATTGCCGAGGCTTCCACATCCGGGGTAAAAGTTCCGTTGTTGGTGGTTTCTGTTACCACATAGCTTGTTGAGAATGTTCCTCTTGCGTTTCTAAGAATTATTATCTTTTCGGTTGTATTTTTTTCAACTATGGTGCCTTTAGCTCCGGAAGTTGCCTGGGTTACGGGTTCGCCCTCGGTTACCGTTCCTGAGATTGCTGTAGTATATCGTAAGCGGTAATCCGATCCGATATAGAATTGCCCTTGCAGTCCATCTGTTGGAGTTGTCCCCGTTTCGCCGCGTCTGGTGACATATTTACACCATCCATAGACATTTGCAAGGGCATTTTGATTACAATCGATCACAATAGAATAGTTTTCAGGAGTTCCGTTTTCATCAATATCATAGCTTCCTCCGTCCAGCATTCCTCCATGGACAATGGTCGGCGGAATTGCCAAAACAGAGGGTCCGAAAGCTGTTGGTCCTGTGGCAATAGTAACTGTAGCCGTTCCGTTTGTAACCGTAGTGTCTGCGTTTTCAAAATTGGTGATAGGATCGCCAATTGAATAGTAGGTAATGGTGGGTGTTGTACCTGGGGAGCCGGAAACTGCAGTTACAACTCCTTTCTTATCAGTTGTGGCCTTGTAAATAACATCTCCGACTGCAAACGTTCCGGTTCCTGAAGAACCTATAAACTGCCAATATCCAGTTTGGTTGTCCAAATCGTTTCCTGTCTGAAGCGGGATAGGGTTACGGCCTCCGTTGATCAAATCCACAATGTAGTAGGAATACGTTTTTGAATACTGCCGGGCCAAAACGGTAATGTAGCCTTCATCACTTTCTACATTAAGCTCTTTTACGTTGATGAGGATGTCAATATGTCCGTCACCCCACCAGTCGGTCGTGCTCACCGAGGGTTTGTAATGGACCAGATTTGCCCCATTTTGACTTATAAAAAGGTGGGTATTGGCTTCAATAGTACCAAGAGTGTAAATGTTGGACCAAAGAGATTCGCCTGCGGAAGCTGCCGCGGCAGATTGAGTAGCAGTGTGTCCGCTGGAAGTTACAGTAATAGTTCCCGAAGTGGAATTCCAGTCGTCGGCAAGAGCACTGGTATCTGGCCTAATCCATAAAATACTACCGGCTCCGGTCCCTTTAACATCAAGGAGGGTGCCGTCGTCACCAGCCGCACATGTAATATCCAGACCGATATCGGTCGTGTCGATAGTGGCGTTGTCACAAGTAACTTTTACAATACCGATATTTCCGGTACCGTCACCCGGTAAGTCTCTTTTCCATGAGGCAGTTTTTAAAGCACCGCCGGTAAGGTACTGAACAGACTGCCTATCGATAAACCAGGGATCACTGTCCCCCGGATCAATTATTCCGATGGTATACTCCGTAGGGGTCTGGGCAGACATCGGAACGCCGTCGTCCATTTGGGTAAGTTCATCAAAAAGGTCCTGTAAAGCGGAGTAGAGAACATTGACGGTGTCGGTAACCGTCGGGGTTACGGAAGTATCACGTTCAATTTTTTTTAGGCGGTTTTCGGCACTATAGTAAACTTTCCACCTGCTGCTGAGAATAGTATCAGCCATAAATTCGTAAATTCACTACCAAAAAAAAAGGGGCAGTGAAGTCTAAAACCAGTATAAATATTTACCAAAGACGGTGTCAATAGGGATTAGTCACTTGCGCCGAAATTGATATATTTACGTCGGAATTGATATGGTTAGTCGAGCAAATCTATTTGCCTTTGGATTAATCCTTTTAGTTCTTCAATCAATTTCGTTTTGGCCCAGACTTTTTGAGACGGGGATAATAACTCTCCCAATCCTGCCAAGACGCTATCCGCTTTTATTCTGTTGACGAAACCCAGTAATTGTAGGTAAAACTCTTTGGCTTCTTTTCCGGTTTGACGCTTAACAATATCGTAATTAATTTCACTGGCATAGTGCGAGCTTAAAAAATAATGGATATCGAACAAATCCCGGTTCGCCAAATTTTTTCGGTCCATAACAGCGACCAGTTTGTGCGCAATCATGTCCCGAGGATCCATTACTTTGACGGTAACGCCGTAAAGGGGGGTGGAATTGTAGCGGTTACGGGAAACGTCCCGAGTGGATATCTCAATTTTTATTTTTGCCAACCCCAATCCATAACTGACCAACCAAAATAGGGTATGGTATTTGTGGCTTTGATCTTTTATCTCATACTTGGCAGACAGCAGTTTGGTCACCTTTTCTATGACTAGCGTTAGCTCCGGAGAGCCGGCTTCATAATGCACAATCAAATCAAAATCCAGATCAATCGAGAATCGGGGGAGCTTGTAAAAAAGCATGGCAGCGGTTCCGCCCTTACATCCCAAATCTTTAGCAAGAGTACTATCTTTATAGATATCTATTAATATATTGGTTAGATTGGTTTTATGTTTGATGATATCAAGGGCTTTCATGGTGTATTTTTGATCAAAAAATCTGAGATGACGGAATTATTATTATAAACATTCATACTTATTTGGCGCATCAGTTCCCAATGTATACTCCTTAGGTTGTCGAAGTATTCCGGCCCGTCTAAATACAGCTTGTCGCAAACGGCCCTTTCGGGGGTTGCCTTATAAACGTTGCCGAATTTATTAATTCCAACCGGATTTAACAATATTTCATCTTTGATTTTACGGTAAATATATCTCTCTTTGTCAATTTCAATTTCTTGGGACCTGTTTGCGATTACATAAATCGAAGAGTAGGGTTGAAACACAATTCCAAATTCCGCAAGTATGGTATAGAGACTAATGTAGGAAGGGGATCTGTATTTATTGGCAAATTCCTCTCTTGAATAGTCTTTTGATAGCGAGTAGATGCCCCTTGATATCCTAATGATGTCGTTTTTTTTAACGGCATATTTTAGGGCCGATTTTAGTTTTGCGCCTGAATAGCTCGGGATGAGACTACTTAAATCAGAAAAAGTAAAAATTGTCTGATCCGGACTTTTTGTTTTTAGCAGCTCTTTAATAAAACTCATGGTAACACAGTAGTGTAAATTAATTACACTTCCGTGTCAAGCCCCGGTTTTCGAAATTGATATATTTACGTCGGAATTGATATAGTTTTTCTTTGCTCATTGTTCTCTGTAGTTTGTGTCTACTTGCCAGATTGCGGTCACTGTCAGGTCGCTTGATGAAATGACAGCACTTGTTTCAAAAGGTACATACCCTCTGTATCTTGCTCGTACTAAAACCGGCTGGTCATTTGTATATGTAAAGACTTCAGTTGCTTTATAATATCCCTCTGATCCGTATGAGGTTTCGGCTTGCTCGTTCATAATTTGGGTCCCGATTGGTAAATCTCCGCCGGCTTTGGCTTCGATCCTGCATCTGACATATTTGGTTGTTTTGGCAGAAACAGTAGCCGAGTCGCCTGTATCATCACCTGCAAGACCCGTTGTTGTCTCATTTACAACTTCGTCGTCGTCAAATGTTCCTGTAATTTCTCCGATTACGGTATGGGTTCCGTCAACTGCCTGCCTGATTGTTCCGACAGCACTGCTTGTAACCCCTCTTAAATAATTTCCGGCCGAAAAAGCATTGTCTCCACCTGTTATTGCTCCATGGGTAAGTTGCTCTTCTGCACTTTTGACACCGTTAACCGTTAAAACAACAACTAAAGGAGGGGATTGAGGGGTTCCATTTGAATCAATAAGCTCGAAATTATTTGAATCAGCAAGGTCATAATTAGTAATCCACACCCCTCTGGCGCCAAAGAAAGTGCCTCCGGCAAAAGTACCAAAGGGTGCAGTTTTGTAGGCGGTGATGGTACCCACTGGGTCGGCACCAGCGTCGGTATCGACCAAGGCAGTGTTGCCCGATGTACTACCAGTGAGGGTGGTATCATTGATGGGGGTCGTACCGCGAGTATTGCGGACGATAATAAAGCCTTCATTTGTGCCGCGATCGTGTTTGGACGTTAGCGTGGACGTAAAACTACCGGTGGCAGTGATCGGTTCACCACCCACCTCGGAGAAGGGGTTGTCGATGGAGCCGGTGTCATATGGTAAATACAGATCGCCGATCGCACTATATTGTTGACCGATGATAGATTGGTTACTACCGGTATCGATGTCGGTAATTTGGCCATTGCGGGTGAGATATTTGAGTCTTTCGTACATTTGTAAAACGGTCGCTCCCGCGCAGTCAATCGTGACACTATATGGCCGACTGCCATTATTGTTGCCTAAATCCTGTAAAGTGCTGCCAAAAACAATAGTAATGGAAGAGGAGGGTGTAGTGAGGGGTCCGGTATTAGTAGGATCAGAGGCAGTACAAGAAGCGTCTCCGTTAGCCCCCGTATTCGGGTCATATTCCACAATCGCGTTACCGTCGGTAAAATCCGAATAATCGCCAACAAGGTAGTAAGTCAGGATGGGGGTGGAATTTGTTCCACTCGTTCCTCCTACAGCCGTTAAAACGCCCTTTTTTGTCGCTGCCGCCCATGATGCGCCCACATAGATATAATTGCCGGCATTAAAAGTGCCGTTGCCGGTAGCCGTTTGGGCAGTAAAAGTGCGATAGCCGGTCGTGTTGTTGATGTCGTCGCTGGTGGAGAGAGGGATAGGATTGCGTCCTCCGGCAGAAACGCCGGCTGTGTAGTGGTCATATAACTTAGTATATTGTCGCGCGTAGACAGTGAGATAACCATAATCAATCAGCCCACTTGCAAATCCATCATTGACTAAGAAAAGTCGGTCAATGTGCCCAGCGCTCCAAAAAGAGGTTATTTGAGAAAAATTTTGGTACACAATTAAATTCGTATTCTCTTCTAGAGTACCAATTGAGTAGATATTGGCCCAAAGACGTTCACCGTTGGTGCTTGCTCCTGTCTGATCGTCGGTGGTATGGCCATTGCAGGATAAATCGGTAGTGCCTCCTGAGTCCCAGTCATTAGCTGCCAGGTTATCAGTCGGCCTGATCCAGAGGTAACTTGTTTCAACGTAGAGAAGTGTACCAGTATCTCCGCTCGTTGTGTTGGTAATAGTTGCACCAACGTCATCTGACACAATACTTGACCCGGAACGTGGAATTCTCACTATCCCTCTTGATCCGGTTCTGGCCGTGAGATCACGGCTCCAGTTAACCGACTGCAAAGATCCGCCAGTTAGATGCTGAACACTAATCGGGTCTATAAACCATGGTTCCAAATCCCCGGCGTCAAAAGCGCCGATAGTGTACACCGTTGGCGTCACGGCGAGCATAGGAATGGTGGCGTTAGCGACATTTTGCGTCGAGATAGAAAAGAGGTCTGAAAGAGCAGAATAGAGTTCATTGACCGTATTGGTTGCCGCTTGCGGTGTCCCTGCTCCCGTCCAGCGAATCTGTTTGTACCCGTTTCCTGCTGTGGCATCCGTACTATAATATACGGTCCAGTTGGTTAAAATGATGCTAGCCATACCATTAAATTAAAAAGTTAAAAATTAAAAGTCAAAAATTCAAGTAAAAAGTTAAAAGTTTTTGTTTTTTAATTTTATAACTCCTGCTGCAATCATATTGGCAATTTCTATTACTTCCGCCAATAGTTTATTTGTTATTTCTTTATCTGCCTTACCAGAATCTTTTAATAATCCCAGCCAATATTTAGTTTCATTAGCACTTTTTAGGGCAATTTCATGGAATTTTTTGAATTCTAATCTTGAACTTGATGCGCTTGCCTCAACCAGATTTGCACCGACACTCATTCCGCTTCTTAATAATTGATCGGCAATTATCCAAACACTTCTTTGATGAGGAAGACTATCTAAAAAAGCAATAAGATCAAGACTAAACTTGTAACATCTGGTTTTCAAGTCACTTTTGAATTTTGAATTGTAATTTTGCATTTTAATTTTTGATTTTTGAATTGAGTTATCCTGTGGCGGTATTGTCCGTAATCATAGTAATTTGAGCGCTAAATGCAGTTGCGCCAATTGTGCCGGTGGCGCTGCCTGCGACATACCGAATGGGATCCAAAACGTGGGTTTCGGTGCCATTGGTCGTGAGATCTTTGAGGCCGGTACCTCCTCCTGCGATGGCGTGAGCGGCGGTATCATAGAGATAGAGAGAGTTGTCAGCATTATAGCGCGTGTAATACGTGGTGCCCGCATCTAAACCAATGACCGCAGTCCCACCATTTTTGCTATAGACGACAGCGTCTCCGTTTTTGAAGTTGTGTGCCGATTCAACGGTGGTCACTAATTCAGATGTGAAGGCTTGAGACGTCAAAAAGGTTGCCTTATTGGTACTTTGTCTGGCGCGGATGATAATAGCACCGAGATTTTGCGCAGCAGTGGTTGCGACTTGACCGTTTCCGTCTGTTGCGGTGGATTGTAAAACTACGGTTCTGGCGGCGTTATCCTGAAAAATAGCTACTTCGACTCCCGGAATAGCTGTGCCGGCTGAATTAAGTATGGTAACGGTCACGTTGACATTGTTGTTGACTACGGTACTTGCATTGACGCCATTTCTGACTGTCGGGGTATTGCCATCGCCGGACACATTGATTACAATTGCCCCGCTGGAATCGTTGAAAATGGCAGCACCAAGACTATTGATGTAGTGAGTTTCAGCACCGGTCGAGGTGAGATCTATTCTGTTGGTGTTCGCTATTGCATTGGCTGCAGTAGTGTAAAAAGCAATGGTGGAGGAAGTGACGGCACGGACGTAGTACGTGGTGTCGTCAGTGAGACCAATATTTACTGAGCCGCCTTGTTGTTTCATATATCTAATGGGATCGCCGGTGGTGTAGCCGTGGTCGGCTTTGGTGACCCAGTCACTTGTGTCCCCTGTGACGTCATTGGTGGTATGAAAGCCAAATGCAGTAGGGCCAAAATTAGTAAATGTGTTACCAACGAAAGAAAAAGGGGAACCTGTGGTTGAGGTAATTCTCATGGCATGTCCGGTAGTTGACGAGCCGACGAAAGTATTGTTTTCAAAAATAACCGGCGAGGCGACAGAACACCACCTGTTTCCTGCTGTTACACTGGTGACTGTGATAGTGCTGTTTTCAATCACGGTGGAGCTATTGGTAGTAAGTGAGTCGTTTGTGGCGGGGACGCTGGAGATTGTGCAATTATCCAAGTTACAGCCAGTTGTTGCGATAGTTCCGCAACCAGACATACTAATTCCCGTAAAGGTAGTGACATTTACAAAAGTGACGGGATTGGCACCGATGATAGTTAAACCGCTAAAATTGTAAGTAGCAGAGGCGCTGGAGGATGCATCAATTGCCCACGTGTATTTGGACGGGGAGGAGACAATACTATTAGTGTGTATAATAGTATCTCCCGCCAACAATTTATATGTTAAAGCCAGTGTGTTGGTGGAACCGTCGCCGATTCCATGCCAGTATACCTGTTTTTGAGCTACGCTGGCGATTTGCGGAAATTGAATATTAGTGGAATCCAAGTTGATGTAGCTGGCAACACTGCCGCCCAGTTGGATAGGAGTAAGACTCAAAACAGCGCTGGAGCCTTGGCGTTGAATCAGCGGGAAAAGAAAATGATTACCGACCTTATTTAAATCGACAATGCTTGCAGGCAAGGAGGCTGATCCACCAACCATTTTTAGAGTTTGGGTTTGAACAAGATAAGACCAATAGTTGACAGTAGCTGTTCGGGGCGCAGAATACAGGAAGCCAAACTTTCTTACTGCGCTGCTGGCAAAGGCTCCACTGGTTTGAGTGGCGGTGGTGGAGTTATCGGCATCAACTCCAAATACATATATACCCATAGTTGTCGGGGTGGCATCCAAAGCACCGATTTGCCAGCCACGCCAGTTACCACTGGTATCTTGAAGTATTAAACCGAGTCCAAAAGGTAGGTTGGACTCTTTCAATCTTCCCTGATCAAAGCTGGCATCTCTCGGGTTTGCATTCATGAAAGTTCCCAAAACCGCCCCGGTTGACAAGTCCGTACCGGAACCACGGTCAAGTCGATAACCTTGCCAGTTGGCAGAAATGGCCGGAGTGCCACTCATAGCGTTGGAAAATGGGCACAGACCAAAGTCTGCGGCTATCGCCATGGAATCTGCGGTAATCGAGCGGCCGCCGAATGAGGTAATAGTCGTGGCGACAGTAACCATATCTTCCCAGACTTGGGTGAAGCCTGTATTGCTTGAGGCGTGCAGGGGATTAAGAATAACGCCGTTACTGCCGGCAGGGTCAACATAGCCTGGAACAGGAGCCCCTGCTGCCGGTTTAACGCCGAAAGTCCATGCGCAGCAGATGTTTGAGGTGGTACCGTGGAAGGTAAACGTTCCCGTACTTCCGTAGCTGGCTTTGACTGTCCAGGCAGAAACGGTAGCCGGACCTCCGGAAATACCGGAGTCATTACTGTCAAGATACATCTCATTGGGGTAATTGGCTAGGCCAGGGTAAGCAGTTGTCGTGACATCACGGCCGACGAAGCGGAATACCAAAGCATTGTTGGCAACGGTGGTTGCGGTGGGACAAACGGAATCGTAAGCTGCTGCGGCAGCAACATCAGTTACAGATACATCAACAGCAGAAGAACATTTATAGATATAGTGAGTTTCATCGGAACCTGCCGCCGTTAAGTCAACAGGGCTTGTATCCGAAGAAGCATTAGCAGCCGTGGTATAAAACTTAAGAGTTGTGGTATCAACAGCGCGTACATAGTAAAGTGATCCATCCGTTAGCCCAATTACATTAGTACCGCCACGCTTTAAATACCAGACAGCATCGGCTGTGGAAAATCCATGTACCGCGTCGGTGGTCACTCTTTCAAGGGAGCCATTAACATCTGTCATTGTTTGGAAAGTTGCCGGCGTACCGATATTGGCACTGATAACGGAGGCCATTGTCCCACACCAAGTGTCAGCGGTGGCTGAGGTGAAGATAGGATCAGCTTCGGTGGATGAGGCGGCTAGTTTAATCGCTCCTACTGCCCGGTTATTAGCATTGCCAACTTCCATTACCTGATACCATGTTGCAGGTGCAACCAGTACTCCTGTTCCCGTATCTCTGGTGGCGAACGCTACAATTAAATCCAACACTTCCACTGTAGGATTTGGCATGGTGAAGGTGCCGGCGGAAGCGCCGACTCCAAATGAAACGTCGCGAATGCGTGCCATATAACTACTAAAATAGTATCACATAATAATATCAAAATAATAGCAAATAAAAAAAATTCGCTTTGCACTACCAAGGGGTTCAACCCTTATGGAGGCAAGTGTTTTCTGTTTTGTCAAAATGTAGTACGTTTGCCTTAGCTTCGCAAGGCCTGTCCTTGCGAAGCTAGGTTTCTCCCTCTCCATAAGCTGATGGATGAGAATCCAAATTCCGTGGGGTTGAGGCTCACTTTAACTGAAAGACCAATCGCGCATCGAGGATTTTGGCGATTCGTTTAAGAAGAGAAAGTGTTGGGTTGCCCTGCATGGTTTCAAGGCGGGAGATAACGGCTTGCGAAGTATTAAGTTTTTTGGCCAGCGCCCGCTGCGAAAGTCTTTTTGCCAGTCTTTTCTCAATCAACTTTGTTGCCAGCAAATATTCTGGCTCTGATTCTTCCCATGCTTTCTTAAAGGCGGGATCTTTTAAGCGTTTTTTTAAGTCATCTTCAAAAGTATAAATACGTGATTTTCTCATAATGCGTTTATGATATCTTAAAAGATGTCATTTGTCAAAGGGTAATTTGCCACGGGAAATCAGATTTCCCTTGATTGCCAGTCTTTTAAGCGACTTACCGCTATATCTATCTCTTTTCGGGGCGTCTTCTGCTTTTTCTTTACGAAACCATGGAGTACTAAAACTATATTCTTGACTGGTATTACATAAAGAACTCTCAAATTATCTTTTCCCAGGATTCTGATTTCCCAAAGAGGTGTGCCGGTTAGCTTTCTTGTATGGGGCAGAACAGAGCTTATGCCGTATTTGTCTATGTATTGCAAAATCCGTAAAATTTTTGCCTGTTGCATTTGAAGTAGAGAGTCAAGGAAATCGCTTACGGGATTTTCTCCTTGGATTGTTGTGTAATAAATTACTTGTGTTTTTTGAAATTCATTGTCGGTTGTTACCGTCCCCGCCATATATTTTAATAGTAGCAAAAAAAATCCCGTTTTGCACTACCAAGGGGTTCAACCCCCAATGGAGGCAAGTGTTTCTGTTTTGTCAAAATGTATTACCCCAGTACCAGTCCCGCTGAGCGGGACGGTACGGGGTTTCGCCTCAGATACTCAAGAGACGCCACGGGTAATAGCTCGGTGGAGGCTCACGTTTTCCTTACAGCACATATCGGATATTTGTGATATATTCTTCTCCTTGACAAAATCACTATTTCATTCTACAATTACTACTAAATGATTAGTATTTCCGGAATAGAATATCAGGAGGAGCTGGAAAAATTGCCCTTTTTCAATAAAAATACGGCATGTATTCTTATTGGCAAACAAGGAAAAAACCTAGATAAGAAGATTGCGCAATTAGGAAGGATTGGATACTTAAAGACTATTAAGAAAGGTATGTACGTATCTACTGGTTATGTCGATAAAGAGCTTGGTGAATCCTATATGCAGTTTATGGCAAATGTTTTAAGGTCACCTTCTTATATCTCTGCCGAGTATGTACTGGCGCGTGAAGGATTAATACCCGAGTCTGTTTATTGGATTACATCGATTACAATTAAATCTTCCAGAAAATATTCAAATTTCCTGGGAAACTATTTATATAGAAATATTAAAAATTCACTTTTTTTGGGATTTAAAGAGAAAAATTGGAATAATACTATTATTTACACAGCTTCAAAGGCCAAGGCATTATTTGATTATTTTTACCTCAAAAGTACGTACAATATTAGAGCTGATGTCTATGATGCGAGAATCAATTGGGATAATTTTTCGGAGGATGATTTATTGGAGTTAGTAAAGTATGTAAAATTATCAAAAAGCATTAAGATGAACAATATCTTAAATGTCATAAAAAAATATTATGTTTCTTAATCAACTAATAAAAACATATAAAGAAAATATAGGAAAAGATAAACTTTACGTGAGAAATTTATTAAAAGAAGTTATTCAAGCTTATTTGTTGAAATTTGTTTTTGGTTCAAAATGGAATGATACATTAGTTTTTAAAGGCGGAACAGCA
>Ga0315273_10007293_pt1 | contig 13840 bp, 13 predicted proteins | sample YL17G02_0_MG_FD_205753 | JGI IMG/M metagenome (GOLD analysis project Ga0315273, IMG submission 205753) | Sediment microbial communities from Yellowstone Lake, YNP, Wyoming, USA - YL17G02_0 | ecosystem: Environmental > Aquatic > Freshwater > Lake > Sediment | place: USA: Wyoming | collected... | reverse complement strand
TCGGGCCGTATACGACGCACTACCCAGGTTTTTTCGTCAAAGAAGCTTTCCGGATAGTCGTAGGCTTCGGCCTGCGTGTCCTGACACAGGGCAAGGGTCACGGGTCCGCAGTCTGCTGGATCAGTCAGAACCACCATGGCACGGTTCAGTGCCGGGATCAGTTGTTCAGGTCGTGCGATCCGGTCGAAATAACGAGATACCGGCTTGAAGCAGTCATTCACGGTGATCGTACCATCGCCAAAATCCTCAGCCTGCTGCAGCACGGGATCCGGCAGGCGGTTGGCAAACACATCACCGGGCAGCAACAGAACAGGCTCGCGGTTCACGTGTGCTACCGCTGCAGCTGTGACCATGTTGAGGGCACCTGGACCAATGGAAGATGTGACTGCCATCATGCGGCGGCGCCGCGTGGCCTTGGCAAAGGCAATGGCAGCATGCGCCATGGCCTGCTCGTTATGGGCGCGATAGGTCGGCAATTCCTTGCGGACGCCAAACAGTGCCTCGCCAAGACCCACCACATTCCCATGCCCGAAGATCGCCCACACACCCGCAAAGATCGGCAGCTTCTTGCCGTCGATCACCGTCATCTGGCGTGACAAGAATTTGACCAGCGCTTGCGCCGTGGTCAGGCGAATTGTCTTTCCCATGGGTCAGTACCTCTTGATTTATCTTTTACGGCCAAAAGTGACGTGAGGCCTTTTTCAACTATGCAACTTATTCCAGACATCTACCAGTTTGCCAAAGCGCGTGGCCATCTGCAATGTGGCTTCTCCATCAGAGATCCTGTTGGCAAGCCAGCTTTCAGCCACGCTGCTGAAAATGGTGCGTCCCACTGCAAAGCCCTTGATCGCCGGGTGACCAACCGTAAGCGCAAAGGCCTGCGCCAGTTCTTCTTCAGGTGCATCAAGTCCCAGAAGGACAATGCCCCGGCAATAGGGATCGTTTGACGTGATGGCCTTTTCAATATTGGTCCACGCGTTTGTTGTGAGCTGCGGTTCCAGCTTCCACCAATCTGGTTTGATGCCAAGTGCGTAGAGCTCCTCAATCACCCGGGCCACCGTATCGTCCTGCAAGGGCCCATGTTTGCCGGCAATGATCTCAATGAGCAGCTCGCGACCCACCGTGCGGGCCGCTTCATAGAGTGTCCTATATTTCTGCGACTGTTCAGCCTTGAGTTCGGCAGGATCGCCGGGATGGTAAAATGCAAGGCACTTGATGGTGTGGGTTACGGGCCATTCCACCAGGCGGGCTCCCACATCCTGGGAGAACTCAAACCGCAAGGGTCTGGAGCCCGGTTGCTCAACGGGGCGCCCTACCCAAAGCCCGAGCTTTGCCGCATCGAACATGGCGTCTCGGCCATAGGTATCATCCAGCAGGGTTCCGAATCCGGATGCGCCCTTGGACACCTGCCCGATGGCGGCAATGGCGAGGCGCTTGAAATCGCTGATGCGGCCATGGGGTGCACCCACCTTGTCGGCAATTGCCTCCAACTGGATACGGTGATCGATGGCAAGAGCGAGGAGTTTTTCCGGCTGCGCGCGGCGCGTGGTGGCCCAGTGCACGTGATTGATGGCTTCATCCTTGCGCAGTGCCTTGTAATTGCTGCCGTGCTTCAGGAAATACTGCAGCTCTTCCCAGGTTGGGATCTCCGGCGAGCAGAGGAGCCGTGAAACGGCAAAGGCCCCGCAGGCATTGGCATAGGTCGCACAGGTGGCGAGCGGTTCGCCCCGAAGCCAGCCGCGCAGGAAGCCGGAGAAAAAGGCATCGCCCGCACCCAGCACGTTATAGACTTCAATGGGGAATCCCTTGCCGACAGTGCCCTGCTCAAGGTCGGTTGGAATGTCACCGGGATAGGCAATGCAGCCCATGGGGCCACGTTTCAGGACAATGGTTGCCGAGGAGAGGGAGCGGATCGTGTTGAGTGCGGTCAAAGTATCTTCACAGCCTGCGGCAATGTGAACCTCTTCCTCCGTGCCAACGATCAGGTCGCAGTCGGGGAGAACTGTCTTGATATGCTCGGAAACCTTGTCGGACTTGATGTAGCGCTCTTCACCGGCGCTATGGCCGGCGAGCCCCCAGAGGTTGGGGCGGTAGTCAATATCAAAACAGATCTTCGCGCCATTGGTCTTGGCAATCCTGATGGCCTTGCGTTGGGCCGCGTCATTCTGGGGCCGGGCAAAATGCGTCCCCGTGACCAGCAGCGCCTTTGCCGATTTAACGAAATCCACGTCGATATCATCTTCACACAGGGCGCTATCTGCACAGTTGTCACGATAGAAGATAAGCGGGAATGTCGTGTCGTTTTCAACTGACAGCAGCACAAGTGAAGTAAGACGTGTGGGATCTGTCTTGATGCCGTCGGTGGCAACGCCTTCGCGTGCCATCTGTTCACGGACATAGCGTCCCATCTGCTCGTCGCCCACCCGCGTGATGACGCCAGACTTGAGACCGAGCCGTGACGTGCCGATGGCAATATTGGACGGACAGCCCCCTACCGACTTGGCAAAGGAGGTGATGTCCTCCAGCCGTGAGCCGATCTGTTGACCATAGAGATCAACCGAACTGCGGCCAACAGTAATGACATCGAGCCCGGCCTTTTTGCCGCTTCCTGACGCCATTTTTGTCTCCCTGAAGTTATTCACTGCTTGACAAGACGAAACATCAATTCCAAAATGATGTCAAGTTGGAATGTTTATTCCGTTTTAATTGGAATTGGGGTCACACAAGGGAAACGCATGCGCGCGAAGGTCTGCCGCGCTCCTTAAGCTTGTCGATTTAACGATTTGGGAGACTAACATGATAAGATTTGGGATACTCGGGGCCGGCCGCATCGGCAAGGTTCATGCCGCAACCATTGCTGCGTCAAAGAACGCCAAGGTGGAATTCATCGCCGACGCCATGCCGAAGGCAGCGGCCGACCTTGCAACCTCAGTGGGCGCCAAGGTTGCAACCGTGGAGGAGGTCATTGCCTCCAAATCGGTGGACGCTATCCTCATTGCCACACCGACCGGCACCCATGCCGACCTCATCGAGGCCGCATCCAACGCCAGCAAGGCCATTCTGTGCGAAAAGCCCGTCTCCCTCTCCGTGGACAGGATCCTCGCCTGCCTCAGGGTGGTGGAAAAGAATAAGTCGAACCTGATGATCGGCTTCAATCGCCGCTTCGACCCCAACTTCGCTAACTTGGCAGCCCGTATCCGCCACGGCGATATCGGCAATGTGGAACTTGCCACCATCATCAGCCGCGATCCTTCACCGCCACCGGCCGAATACGTAAAGAGCTCCGGCGGACTGTTCCGCGACATGATGATCCACGACTTCGACATGGCCCGCTTCCTGGTGGGCGAGGAATTCGTTGTCGTGCATGCCCTAGGCTCAGCTCTCGTCGACAAGGCCATCGGCGAGGCGGGTGACGTTGATACGGCGTCCGTGCAGATGCAAACTGCGTCCGGCAAGATTGCCGTCATCACCAATTCACGCCGCGCCACCTATGGCTATGACCAGCGCATGGAAGTGCATGGCGCAAAAGGCATGTTGCGGGCCGGCAACGTGCACAACACGACCGTTGAGCTTGCCAATGGCGATGGCTTCAGGGGCGACCCCATTCTCAACTTCTTCACCGAGCGCTATGGCGCAGCCTACGCCAATGAAGTGAACAGTTTCATTGACGGTATCGCCAAGGGCGTGTCGGCACGGCCCAACGGCCATGATGGCCTGCAGGCTCAGAAGCTCGCCGATGCAGCAGCAGAATCTTGGAGCACTGGCAAGTCAGTGAAGGTGTCATAATGAATATGAATTCACTCTCGAAACTGTCAATGGACGGCAAGATCGCCGTCGTCACCGGCTCAACCCAAGGGCTGGGCGAGGCGATAGCCCACCTCTTTGCGGATCGTGGCGCCAAGGGCCTTGTCATTACGGGCCGCAACGAAAAGAATGGTGCGCGTGTAAAATCCGACCTTGAAAAAAAGGGCGTGAAGGTTCACTTCGTGCGGGCCGATCTTGCTGGCATGGAGGATACCCGCAAGGTGATCGCCGCCACCGACACGGCCTTTGGACGCGTCGATACCGTGGTGAATGCCGCCGGCATCACCGATCGTGGCACCATCTGGGATACCAAGCCGGAACTTTTCGACGCCATGATGAATATCAACGTGCGTGCCCCCTATTTCATCACCCAGGATGCACTGCATGTGATGAAGCGCGAGAAAATCAAGGGCACTTTCGTCAACATCATTTCCATGTCCGGCCACGGCGGACAGAGCTTCATCTCTGCCTATTGCATTTCCAAGGGGGCACTCATCACGCTCACCAAGAACACAGCCTATTCGGTGATGAAGCACCAGATCCGCGTCAACGGCCTCACCATCGGCTGGATGGATACGCCCGGCGAAGACCGCATCATGAAGACCTATCACGATGCTGAAGAGGGCTGGTTAAAGAAGGCAGAGGCGGGCAGGCCCTTCGGCCGGCTGCTGAAGCCAGAGGAGGTGGCTCGCGCTTGCGGTTATCTCGCAAGCGAGGAATCCGGTCTGATGACCGGCAGCATTATCGACTTTGACCAGCAGGTCCTGGGTGCGGGCAACTCTCCCGCCGATCCGCCAGACGTTTAGGGCTAGATGGCCTTAGCTCCTGCGCGCCCGCGCATTTCAGCAACCGCCACGGTCAAGGTCATCGCAAGCGAGAGTGTCGCTGCCATCGAGCGAAAACCCTCGAAGTTTGCTTCCGCCACCTCGAACCAGATTTGCGATAGGGGAACCAGCGGCGAGAAGCCTGAGTCGGTAATGGCAATCATCGGCACGTTACGCGCTGCGGCGGTCTGTGCGAGGGCCACTGTTTCGCTGGCATAGGGCGTGAAGCTAATGGCCAGTATGCAGTCACGTTCGGTCGCAAAGCCCAACTCCTCCTGCGCCAGCCCGCCGATTGCGTCTATCAATACATTGCGTACACCGAGCTTTCCAAAGGCATAGGACATGTAGCTGGTAATCGGAAATGAGCGTCGCAATCCCAGCAGGTAAATGGTCTCAGCCTTGGCCAGTTTTTCCACTGCCTTGTCAAGTTTTTCAGGTTCGAGTTTTTCCTGCAGGGCGTCGATGGATTTTTCCGCAGCCTCGGTAAAGCCCTGGAAGATGATGTTCGGCTTGGAGGCCGAGATCGCATGCAGACGCAACTGCGCGATGCGTTCTTCGTAGTTCAGGATGCGGTCCCTCAGCCGCGAACGGAACACCTCCTGCAATTCTGAGAAACCCTGGTAACCCATGGCTTGTGAAAAGCGTACCAGCGTGGAGGGTTGTACGTTCGCCTCCACCGCAATGCTTGCCACCGTTCCAAAGGCAATCTCGTCGGGATGTTCCAGCGCGTAGGTGGCCACCTGGGTGAGGCGCTTGGGCAGGGAGGCCCCGCGTTCGATGATGCGGTTTTTCAGGCTCTGGAAATCCCGCGGGATGATGTCAGCGTCGCTCACTATGTGTTTACTGGTGCTTTCAAAGGACAGGACGAGGAATAATCAGCCGAATGGCAAAAGTAGACCACATCCCGGCCATCATGCCAAGAAAAATAGAACGTTCGTTCCAGCTTGGTAAACTGTGGAAAAAACTGTCCAGGATCTTGGCGTAAACCACTGCAGCTGAGCGCCAGTGGCTTAATTCCTATGAATTGTCCTCATAGCCCCTAGCCCGCCGTATGGCGCCCGAGAGAGGTGGGCGGCGCCTGGTATTGTCCGGCTGGTCGCCGGCGAGCACCCGCTTCAGGCGGCGGATGAGAACGGCCTTTGATTTGGCATCGGCTACCTTGGCAATCTCCTGGTCGATATCGAGATGCAGGCCGGCAAGATCATTGTTCCAATCGGGCCGCGCCACCTGGGTCGGATCCATACGGGGAACGCTTTCACTTTCAAGGAAGGCGCACGCATCACCGCTAAGGTCGTAGACATCATCGAGATGCGGGCGGATGATGCAATCGGATTTGACGATGACACCGGTGATCGACTCCTGCAGGGCAACCTGGGCTTCCTCTTCGCCATGGGTGAGGAACACGGTCCTGCCTATCGGCATGCGCTCCTTCAGCCATTGCACCAATTCCGGTCCATCGGCATGGCCGGAGTAATCCTCAAACTGTCGGATGGTGGCCTTCACCTGCACTTCCTCACCGGAGATTCTGACCATGGGGGCACCGCTCTCGAGAATTTGGCCAAGCGAGCCTCCCGCCTGGAAACCCACCAGCAGAACCGTGGTTGAGGCCTGCCACAGGTGGTTTTTCAAGTGGTGGCGGATGCGGCCCGCATCGCACATTCCGCTTGCCGCAATGACAATATGGAAGCCCGAGAACATGGCAATGGCCTTGCTTTCGTCCACCGTCTCGGTGCTCTTTATCAGCGCTGAACTAAAGGCATGGAACAGATCGTCGCCATGATCAAGGTCTTTGGCATGTTTTTTGAAAATGGCAGAGGCCTTGTTGGCAAGCGGGCTGTCGATGAAAATCGTTGTCTTGGGCACCTTGCCCTGCTCCATCAACCACACAAGGTCGGTCACCACTTCCTGGGTGCGCTCAACCGCAAACGAGGGAATTAGCAAGGCTCCTTTGCGGGCTGCAGCCGCATTCACTTCGTCAGCCATGAGTTGTCGGCGCTTCTCTTCAGATCGTTCGAAACGGTCCGTATCGCCATAGGTTGATTCACAGATGACAAAATCAAAGCCGGTGGGTGCTTGGGGATCGGGCTCCAGCATCTTGTGGTCAGGGCCGATGTCACCGGAAAACAGGATGTGCACGGGCGGCTTGCCGGGCTGGGCCACCTCCACCTCAATGGAGGCAGAGCCCAACAGATGGCCTGAATTCCACCAGCGGGCGCGAATGCCCTTGGCAGGCTCAATCCAGGTCTCATACTCGAGTGCTTCGAAATGCTCGAGGGACTTTTGCGCATCCTGAAGCGTGTAGATGGGCTCAACCGGGGGCAGGCCGCGCTGAAGATTGCGCTTGTTCTGGAATTTTGCATCCGACTCCTGGATGAAACCTGCATCCGGCAGCATCACCCCGCACAGGTCAACCGTGGCCGCCGTGCAAAGGATTTTCCTGGTAAAACCGTGCTTCACCAGTTTGGGAATCATGCCGGTGTGGTCAATGTGAGCGTGGGTAAGCAGCATCGCATCAAGGCTTGCCGGATCGAAAGGGAATTTTCGGTTGTTGAGATCGCGCTCAGTTTTGGATCCCTGGAACATGCCACAGTCGATGAGCACCTTGGCGTCGTCGGTTTGCAGGAGATAGCAGGAGCCGGTCACGGTTCTTGCAGCGCCACAGAATTTAAGGCGAATGGACATGATTACTCCTGGGGAATGTTGAGGCCGCGTGCCTTGAGTTCGTTCCACGCAAGTTCCGGCGTATCGGCAAAACCAAAAAGTTTGAGATCGTCCTGCTGGACGAGTTGGGCATTTACGAACGTGTCAAAATCTATGGCACTTTTCCAGAAATTTGAATCATAGAGAATGACCGGCAGCGGCTTGGTCATTTTCCCGGTTTGCCGCAGCGTGAGAATTTCAAAGAGCTCGTCCAGCGTTCCAAAACCGCCCGGAAATACCACGAGGGCGGCGGCCCGCATGGCAAAATGCATCTTGCGCATGGCAAAGTAGTGAAAGCGGAAGGTGAGATCCGGCGTTGAATAGGGGTTGGGCTCCTGCTCATGCGGCAACGTGATGTTATAGCCGATGGAAGGAGCACCTGCATCAAAGGCGCCGCGATTGGCCGCTTCCATGATACCGGGGCCACCGCCGGTGGCGATCACGTTCTGCCGGGGCGCCTCGTGATTGAGCTTGGCGCCACCCTTATGCGAGCAGATCTCGGCAAACCGGCGTGCGGCTTCATACCAGCCGGATCCATCTCCCTCGCGCACCCGGGCAGAGCCGAACACTACGACCGTGGACTCAACGCCCCAGTCACGCAGAAACTCCTCAGCCTTCTGGTATTCAAGCTGGAACCGGACACCCCGGGTGGAATCTCCCAGCAGGAAATCCTGATCCATGGCCGGGAGTCGGTAGGCAGCATCGGCCATTTGCAGTGCGTTGGAAGGACGGTCAGTCAAATCTATGCTCGAACCTGTTTGATTGTGACGCAGGGTAGCTGCTAATGAGGGGGAATAGAAGAGGACACAACCAATGGCCGATAAGAAACCATTTGCCACAAAATTCGCAGTCGAACCTGGCAGGAAATTTTCGCTCAAAGCTTGCAATCCGCGCGACGACAGTGCCTTTGAAGGCAAGGACAATGCCAGGGAACAACAAGCAAAGGACGCCGTCACCATCGATGCCCTGCAGGACCGTCTGTTTGCGGAAGGAAAGCGCGCCCTGCTGGTGGTACTGCAGGGCATAGACTGTTCCGGCAAGGATGGAACAGTGCGCGCCGTGTTCAACACCTGTGGCCCCATCGGTGTCACGGTGAAATCCTTTGGCGTTCCCTCCGATGTGGAACGCGCCCATGATTACCTGTGGCGCGTGCATAACGCCTGCCCTGCCAAAGGCTATATTGGCGTATTTAATCGCTCGCACTATGAAGACGTGCTGGTCGTGAAAGTCGAAAAATTTGCAGACGCCGGCGCCATCGAGCGTCGCTATGACGAGATCAACCAATTTGAAAAACTCATTGCCAATTCCGGCGTGTGCATTCTGAAGTTCATGCTGAACGTGTCCAAGGAGGAACAGGCACTGCGCCTGCAGGAGCGTGTTGACGATCCAAACAAGCAATGGAAGTTCAAGACCGGCGATCTCACTACGCGCGCCAAATGGGATGAGTACATGGCAGCTTATGAGGTAGCAGTGACCCGCTGTTCAACCGATCACGCACCGTGGCACATCATTCCGGCTGACCACAATTGGATCAGGAACGCAAGCATTGCCCGCATTGTGCGCGAAACGCTTGAAGAGATGAACCCGCAATATCCAGGGCCGAAGGGCTGGGATCCCAAGTCCATTAAGATCACCTGATGAAAAGACGGGAAGCCGAATCAGCGGGTTGCATGCGCGCTTTGAGCAGCCGAAGAGCAATCCTGGATTGCATAAGGCGATCGGAAAAAATAGACCGCATCGGCAAGCAGGTTTTTCTGGCCGGCAGGGAGGAATTGTTAGGTTGATTTGCAATCCTGGATACGCCTCATGCCGTTAACAATCTGTTAATCATTTTCTCGCCCTGCTGTCTGGCACACGATTGGGGATGGCATTGATCGACCTGCACGCACATATTTTGCCCGCCATGGATGACGGCTCTCCAGATATGGAAACATCTCTGGATATGGCACGCGTGGCAGTGGCAGACGGCATTGTGGTGATGGCTTGCACGCCGCTTGTCATGCCTGGCATTTACCAGCCCACGGCCCACGAAATCGAAATGAGTTATGCGGGCTTTCAGCTCAGGCTCCAGGAGGCGGGCATTCCCCTCGACGTGGTTGCAGGGTGCGAGGCGCATAGCCGACCGGACTTCATCCAAGCCTTGACCGGCGGCCAGATCCCTACCCTCAATAACAGCAGGTACGTGCTCTATGATCCGCCCCGCATGGTGGCACCGCCCCGCCTTGAGGAAATGCTATATGCCATGCTGGATGAAGATTACGTACCCATACTCACCAGCCCTGAAAACTTGAAATGGATTGAAAGCCATTTTGAGGTTGTGCAGCGCCTGGTGGAGCGAGGGGTCTGGCTACAACTTACCGCAGGATCACTCAGCGGACGCCAAGGCCGACAGTCCCAGTACTGGGCGGAAAGATTGCTTGAGGAGGGCATGGTCCATATATTGGCAAGCGATGCCCATAACCTGGTATCGCGCCCGCCCATACTCTCTGAGGCCTATGAACTGGCGCGCGTGGCAGTGGGAACCGACGAAGCGCTGAACCTGGTCTGTACCCGCCCGGTCAACATTCTGGACGATGAGCCTGCTGATAACTCTCCATCCGTTGCCTACAATGCACGACGGGCCAAGGAGCCGCACTGGCTGTGGCCGCGCTACCAGAACGCAAGCTAAGACGGCTTCAGACCCCGCAGTAGGATGTCCAGGACCGCCCTTTGCGCCGACTTCACATCCTCGCGCCGGCCCAGAACGGCATCCACCTGCACGGCAAAATCCGCATAGTGTTGGGTCACCGACCAGATGGCGAAAATGAAATGGAATGGGTCAATTGGTGCAAGCTTGCCAGCCGCCACCCAGGACTGGATCACGCCTGCCTTCTCAGTCACCAGTTGCCGCAACGGTCCCCTCAGGTATTTTTCGATCATCGGAGCCCCGTGCAGGATTTCATTGGCAAACAGACGGGAAGCCTTAGGGTTAGCATGCGACATTTCCATTTTGACGGAAATGTAATGGGTGAGTTCCTGCAGGGGATCGCCTGCGGCATCAAGCCTGCGCAGCGGTTCAAGCCAGTCAGTCAGGGTATGCTCCAGCAGGGCCACGTAGATGTCTTCCTTGCGGCGAAAGTAATAGAGCAGGTTGGGCTTTGACATATTGGCCCTGGCTGCAATTTGGTCAACCGTTGCACCACGAAAACCGGAAACCGAAAAAACATCTAGGGCAGCATCCAGGATAACCTCCTTGTTGCGGGCCTGGATACGCGTGTTGACGGCTGGTTTGGGCTTTGACTGCGGCATCGCGAACCACCTTATTAATCTTGACCGAATGGTCAAGCTTCATTGAATCCGCCGTCTTTCAGTCGCGCCTGAAGCTAACGCTGGCAATCACGCCTTGGACATCGTCGCGATTGCAAAGCTTGACGTTGGCGTCATTGCGCAAAGCCAGTGCCGCCACGATCGAAAGGCCCAGTCCGCTGCCCTCGCTACCTGCAGGATTGTGCCGGTAGAACCGGTTGAACACCAGCGGCAGGGCACTCTCTGGAATCCCCGGACCTGTATCCCTAATATCAACGCGAGCCTGGCTTTCCGAGGCGAGTATCTCAACGTCAATCTTGCCGCCCTCGGGTGTATAGCGAATAGCATTGTCCAGGAGGTTACCAAACAGCATGATAAGATCGTGCGGCTCTGCCCTGACCTTTACAACTGCCTCCGCCGTAATACCAAGATCAATGGATTTTGCTACAGCATGGCCGTGCACGTCCGCAAGACTGGCGCGCACGATGTCGCTTAGATTCAGCTGCTCTCGCAATGCCGGTGTGTGGGGTTCATCAGCCCGGGCCAGCTTCAGCAATTGACCCAACAAGGTGGACATGCGGCTCAAACCCTCCTGCATCACGACGAGGAGGCAAGTGCCTGCATTGCCTGTGAGTGCTGCCTTCAGATTCTCCATTTGCAGGGTGAGTGCCGTAAGCGGCGTGCGCAGCTGGTGGGCGGCATCGGAAATAAATCTCTGGCGAAACTCAAGAAGTTCATGCTGCCGCACCAGCAGGTTGTTCATGGCACTCACGAGGGGGAGAAGCTCATCGGGAATACCCTTGGCACTCAACACAATGTTGCTTACGGTCTGTCGCTCCAACAGAGCGTCCGTCAGGGTTTGCAAGGGCCTGAGCAGGCGCTTGACCACCCAACCCACAAATATCCAAGACAGTGGGATGAGCAGTGCGATGGGCAGGATAGTGTTCAGCATGGAACTAAAGGCTGCAGCAGTCCGCAGTTCCGATCGCTGTGAAACCTGGACCACGCGGTTTTCCGCAATCAGGGTGAAAGTACGCCATTGGACACCGGCATTGACATGGTCATAGAAGCCCGTGGAGGTCTCCACTGGGATATCAATACCAGGATCTGAATTTCTGATGGTTTTGAGGTTGTTGTCAAGGATATGGACGATGATATGATCTTCAGGGTCGCCGCCTGCAATGATTTGCGAACTCTCACCCGCAGCGCTCGGTGTATCGCCAACGCTTAAAGCTATCTGCCGCAGTTGGTCATCGAGGAAACCATTTTCCTCGCTCAGTGAAACAAGGCCCGTGCCAATGCTGCCCGCAATGCCGATCACCGTAATAAGGCCAATGAACCATGCCGTGAGCTGGCCACGCAGGGTTTTCATTTCACCTCCCTGGGCACCATCCAGCCGGCGCCACGGATATTGCGGATGATGTCAGATCCAAATTTCTTGCGGATATAAAAAATTAGAACATCGATGGCGTTACTTTCCACTTCCTCGCCAAAACCATAGAGTTTTTCTTCCAATTGGCTGCGCGATAGGATGCTACCCGCCCGTTCGGCAAGGCCCTGCACCAGCGCAAACTCGCGGGCTGGAAGAAAATGCGAAACACCCCGGTAGTGCACCTCATGGCTGGCAAGATCCAATGTCACTTCGCCACCTTCAATTCTTGAAGCGGAATGACCGGCCTGCCTGCGGATGACCGCCCGGATGCGTGCGAGCATTTCGGCAACATCAAAGGGCTTTACAATATAGTCATCGGCTCCAAGATCGAGACCGATGATGCGCGAGCTCAGATCGTCGCGGGCTGACACGATCAGCACCGGTGTCTTGTTCTTGCTGCCACGCGCCACGCGAAGAACCTCAAGGCCTGACATGTCCGGCAATCCCAAATCAAGCAGGATCACGGAATACAGGCTGGAGGCAAGCGATTCAATCGCCTCTCCGCCCGTCAAGAACCAGTCGACCGCCATCCCTTGCGCAGCAAGGCCGGTGCGTAGGCTGAAACCTATCATTGGATCGTCTTCAATAAGCAGCACACGCATCAGGGAGTCCAGGGTTCGAGGCCAATATAGGCGTGCATGGTTCCATCCAAAGTTACGGACACATGAATTTTTTGTAATGCGGTTCCAATTCACTCCCAACTCTACCCGTTTAGTATGATCATCAGCGCTGATGGCAACCGTCACATTACTCAGGAGTTCACCGTGAAGAAAACCATTCTGTTCATCAGTCTTGTCGGTCTCTTGTCGGCAATATCGGTCCTCGCAACAGCAACCGCAAAGTCAGTTCCCTGTGCCGAAATTGCCAAGCAGGTTGAGGCTATCATGAAGGCCAACAAATTGTAGCCAGCCGATCTTGCCATAGTGTCCCGCTACGACAAGCCGGGCCTGGACCTCTGCAAGGCCCGGAAGGATGCGGCCGCCGACACTGAAATCACCGCAGCTTTAAAGCAATTGAAGAAGTCTTAAGTCCACACCCATAACCTATTCAATGGAGTTTCCTGTTATGGCGTAAACCATCCTGGTCCTCAGCCTTGCCGCCATGCTCTGTGCCACTCCTGAATTTGCAGCCGTGCAGCCCGCTACACCTGTGGTTGCCAATCATACCCGGACCAAACGCACTATCCATGGCAAGAAGCAGGAATGTGCCCATCATGTGATGCACAAGCTGCATACGCATCCCACCAAGCAGGTTGTTGTCAAGAAGAAGTAAATCGAACTGGAATAATCTTGGTCGATTCATGACGGCTTCCCATGATAGCCCGGCCAGGGCCTTGCGTATGGTGTTTGCCGGGAACTTGCTTTAAGAGGCGGGACAACATGGCGCGGCACGGATGTAAAATCCTGTTAGTCTGCCCCTTAACCCCATTCGAAAAGCGTTGCATCAATTGGCATTTCCCCTCACTCCTGCCCCGTTCGCTCGCGCCCTCACCGAACGTAAATATGAAGACCCGACCCCCGTCCAGCTCGCCGTCTTGGAAGCCAAGGCGGCAGGTCGCGACCTTGTAGTCTCGGCCCAGACTGGCTCCGGCAAGACCGTGGCCTATGGCCTGGCCATTGCAGAAACGCTGCTGGGAGAAGCAAAACGTTTTTCCCCGGACGCTTCACCCATTGCGCTGATCGTAGCCCCTACCCGCGAACTCGCCCTGCAGGTGGAGCGCGAACTGGAATGGCTTTATCATTACTCGGGCGCGCGTATCCTGTCCTGTGTGGGCGGTATGGACCCCAAGCGTGAG
>Ga0315273_10007290_pt1 | contig 13843 bp, 11 predicted proteins | sample YL17G02_0_MG_FD_205753 | JGI IMG/M metagenome (GOLD analysis project Ga0315273, IMG submission 205753) | Sediment microbial communities from Yellowstone Lake, YNP, Wyoming, USA - YL17G02_0 | ecosystem: Environmental > Aquatic > Freshwater > Lake > Sediment | place: USA: Wyoming | collected... | reverse complement strand
CCGATCTGCAGGCAAAGAGCGTGCAGCCGCAAATCAACACCCTCATCGATGCCCTCTTTGAGGCCATCCCCTCCGGCCTGGGGGCCACGGGCAGGCTGCATGCCAGCGACCAGCAGCTCACCGAGGTATTCATCAACGGCTCTAAATGGGCCGTGGAGGAGGGCTACGGCCTTGAGGCTGATCTGTCCCACTGCGAGGAGAGCGGACATATGCCAGGAGCCGACCCGGGCCAGGTGAGCGTAAAGGCGCGCAAGCGCGGCCGGCCCCAGCTGGGAACACTCGGCAGCGGCAACCACTTCCTGGAGATTCAGAGAGTGGAGGAGATCTATGATGAGAGCGTGGCCAAAAAATTCGGCCTTTTCAAGGGCCAGATCACGGTTATGATTCACTGCGGCTCGCGGGGGGCCGGCCATCAGATCTGCACGGATCATCTGGAGGTCCTGAGCCGGGCCGTGAAAAAGTACAACATAGACATCCCCGACAAGCAACTGGCCTGCGCACCCCTGGGCTCGCCCGAGGCCGACAATTACTTCGGGGCAATGGTCTCTGCCGCCAACTACGCCTGGGCCAACCGGCATATAATCGCCCACTGGACGCGAGAGGTCTTCGAGAGATACTTCCCAGGCAGCAAGCTCGATCTTGTCTATGACGTGGCCCACAACGTGGCCAAGATCGAGGAGCAAGAGGTGGACGGCAAGCGTGTGCGTCTCTACGTGCACCGCAAAGGGGCCACGCGGGCTTTCGGCCCCAGTAGAAGCGAGGTTCCGCAGGCCTACGCGAGCGTGGGCCAGCCAGTGCTCATACCGGGCAGCATGGGAACGTCTTCCTACGTCCTCTGCGGCAGCGACCGGGCCCTGAATCTCACCTTCGGCTCCGCCTGCCACGGCGCGGGCCGAGTTATGAGCAGAAGCCAGGCCCTCAAGCTGTTCACCGGCAAGAATGTGAAAGCCGCCCTGAATAAAGACGGCATCGTGGTCAAGGCCACCAGCCCCAGCATGCTGGCCGAAGAGGCCCCCCAGGTCTACAAGCCCTCCGGAGATGTGGTGGACGTGGTGCATAATCTGGGCATCGCCACCAAGGTAGCCCGGCTGATGCCCCTGGGTGTCTCCAAGGGATAGAGCGATGAACCTGCGCGTCGTTTTGGTAGAGCCCCTCTATGAGGGCAATGTGGGCTCAGTAGCCAGGGCCATGAAAAACTTCGGCTTTCACGATCTGGTGCTGGTCAATCCCTGTAAGATCGAGGACTATGGCTCGGCCATGGCATCGCACGCCAGAGATGTTCTGCAGATGGCCCGCACCTATGCCAGCCTACCAGAGGCCCTGGCAGGAGCCAACCTGGTGGTGGGCACTACGGGAAAAAGGCTGGATGAGGCGCAGCACCACCTGCGCCTGCACCTGCGCGTGCCCTGCTTCACCCCAGCGGAGCTGGCCGGAAAGCTGCAGGGAAAAGAGGGAACCGTGGCGCTGCTCCTGGGCAGAGAGGACTGCGGCCTCTGCAGCGAGGAGTTGGCCCTCTGCGACATGCTGGTATCCATTCCTACCAGCAGCGAGTATCCGGTCATGAACCTCTCTCACTGTGCAGCCGTGCTCTTCTACGAGCTATCCCAAACAGAGAACGGAGACTGCAGCAAAGTGGAGATGGCCAGCGGGGAGAGTCTGGCCCTGCTGCAAGACAAGACAAGATCGCTCCTCGCCGAGGTCAGCTATCCCGTCCACAAGGCGGAGTTTACCCTGCTCATGCTGCGGCGCATCCTTGGCCGGGCGGAGCTGACGGAAAGGGAGGCGCGCACCCTGCTAGGTTTGATAAAGAGAATTCGCTGGCGGATCGCGGGCGGCAAAAATGCGGAAAATCCATAACGAAGTTGAAACACAAAAAAATTATGAAGGTAAATAACTCATCGCTCGCAGCAGCCGCCTGCCTTCCCCTCCAGGGTCGCGGCGGTCTTCATGGCGGCCATAGCTTCCTTTCCCCGGTCCAGGCACTGCAAGGCCAGCGCCTTATTGTACCAGGCCCCGGCAAAATAAGGGTCTGCGGCGATGGCGGCCTCAAAGCAGCGTAATGCCTCCGGATATTTCTTCTGCTGGGCCAGAACCATGCCCATGTTGCTCAGAGCTTGCTTATGCGAAGGTGTGAGCTTAAGAACCTCCTCGAAGCACTGCAGGGCCAGCATGAAGCGTTCCAGGCTAGCCAGGACCAGGCCCTTGTTGTTCCAGGCATCAATCAGGGTCCCATCGATGCCGAGAGCTTGATCGTATGCCTTTATCGCTTCTTCCCCCAGCCCACTGTTGCATAGCTCATTTCCCTTCTCCAGCCAAAAGCCGGCAGACTGCGTTTCACTGGCGGATGGAATCATGAGCACGGGAAAAGCCTGAATTGGAGAGAACATAAACTAGTGGATTGTCTCTCATGGCAAAAAGCTTTCGAGCAAAGGGAAAGATCGCTATGCCAGCTAGTCCTGCCGCTTTGCTCTTTTGAAGGCGTCCTCCACAGCATCACGAATGATGTAGCCGCCCTTGTGCAGCACTGTGTCCCCCAGTTCCATGTCCCGCTCCATCGATCCCGTGCAGGGGTAGGCATGATGCGCCTCAGAGATTCTCTCCCGGATGTCGGGCTGATCCGGTTCCAGGCCCAGGAGGCGCTTGGCCACAAACCATGTGGAGCCGCAGGGAGCCGATCTGACAACACTGGCCGCAAGGATGTGGTCCTTTCCCGCCCGGCTACTTTGCACCGTCACATCGATTAAGGGATCGCCAATGCCCGCCTCAGTGAGAAAAGCATAAATGTTCGGCTTGGCCGGATCGGGGCGAAGGGCGCAAAAAGGCTTGGCAAAGGCCGCCTCCATCCCGAGCTCCTTAGCCTTCTCCTCTAGTTGCATTCTCTGGCCTAGTGGAAGCTCGTGAGGCGACTCCGAGCCGCCCACTATGCCTTTCACGCCCGCCTCCAACAGCCTGGGAAGCATGCCGAAGAGAATGTCGGGATGAACATTTATTACCAGGGCGATGTCCGCGGCAGGTATATTCTGGGGCAAGAGCGGCTCCACATCATCAATGAAGTCGCCCAGAGATGCAGGATCTGGCATCTCCACCAGAGCGACGATGTTCTCGGCATAGCCCGGCCGGACATTGCGGCACTGGGTGCAGGCCTCGCCACAGGAGATGCAAAAGCCCGAGTAGTTGACGAGGTTGCCCACCACTCTCTCGCCAAATTCGCCATTGTAGAATACTACCAGTTTCAAGCCTTCACCACACTATCATTAAAAGCATCAATTTCTTTTTCCAATTGCAGCCATTATCTTGATATCAAGGTATTTAGCCTTGAGCGTTTCTGCAAAGATACCATTGCTAGCAAGCTGAAAGCAATAGCGCTTTCCTGGCCATTTGAGAAAAAATAAAGTATTTCAGGCCGCCCTTGCCTGGCAGACTGTGGCCATATGGCGTGCTGCATAGAGTATGGCAGCAAAGCCCAGGCTCATGGAGATCAGCGAAACCAGACCTCCCACCAGTGGCAGCAAGAAGAGCACATTGAGGATGACAAATCCGATCACGAAGTAGACCAGATCGCTCTGCTTCTTCTTAGCTCGCTCGCTGATCCATTTGCCCAGGCTGAAGGAGACGAAGGTCCCGCTGAGCATGAGGGTCGCAAAGATGAGCAGAGTTGAGATCACGGCAATGGGCAAGCCCACCACAGTCAACGCCACCATCAGAATCGCTATGAATGAGGCGATGATCATGACGAATCCCAGGAAGGTCTTGAGCAGGGTCGAGCTTCTTACCTCGCCGTCCACAGCCAGGAAGATGCCGGGCAGATACTTGACCAGAATCAATCCCAAAATGAAGTAGCCAAGGATGGCCAGCAGGCTGAAGATGTTAAAGCCCATCTCATAATTCTCTCTCTTATCAGCCTGATCTTCTACCTTGTGGAAGTTTACTTTTCCCGCCAAGCCGGTGTTATTGAATTGATTTGCGCTGACAGTGAGGGTGCCGTTGACCCTTCCCGCGTTAACCACCTGGCCGCCGCCGATGAGAGCATCTCTTTCAATCGTCTTGCCGGGAAGGATGTTCACCTGGCCGCCCGCAGCTACCAAATTGGTGCCGATGTTGCCGCCCAGATTGACATTTCCGCCGGCTGCTACAACCTTTCCCCCTACATCAGCATTGACATAGACCTGTCCCCCGGCAGCGATGACGTCTCCCTTCACCGGGGCATTGATGTTCACAGTGCCGCCGGCAACTATGGCCGAGTCCACCGGGGCATTGATGCTCACCATGTTGCCCCCTGCGATGATATCGTCGGCAACAGCCGTGTCTATGGAGATTGTATCTCCGGAAAAAGTCCGCAGTGCCTGCCCTGTCGAGCAGAGCAGAACAATAGTAATCAAAACGAGAATTGCTTTAATACACATCATCTCATTCACCGCAAATAAAGAGCATCTTATCCAATAAATAACCTATGTATGCAGTCTATAACGTTTGTTTATCTAAACCTTACTGCAAGGTTTTCGTTTTAGTATTAGTATTTCTTGTATCTGAAAAGATTTATCATGCAAAGAGCTACAGTTAAACTGCAGGGAGTGAAAAATATTCGTGGACTAATTTGTATGGGAGACACGGTTTGAAGATCGCGTTAGACATTGACGGGGTTTTGGCAGATCAGGTCAGTGCGGCTCTGTTGGAAATTGAAAAAGATTATGGACAGAAGTATTCCAAGAGCGATATCAATCGTGCCCACTGGAGCTTTGCTGGAATAGAGATATGGACGGAGATTGGCAGGTTGCTGGCCGATCCGGAATATGTTATGAGGGTGCCGTTGATCGATGGCGCGCAAAATGCCATTAAGCAGCTTGTTGGGCACGATCTTCTCGTGGTGACGGCCAGGCGGCCCAATGCTGAGGAGGCCACTAGAATATGGCTGAGCTGGCACTTTCCCTGCCTGACGCAATATCATCATGCCAGGACCGGCACAAAGCATAACATTCCCTCTGACGTTTTGATAGACGATCTTGACATGAACATCGTGGAATTTGTCAGAAGCGATCCAGATCGACGGGGAATTCTGTTTTTGCATCCATGGAGCTTAAATGATACGGATATCGAAAATTATTCAGATCAAGTATACTATTGCCAGCAGTGGCAAAGTGTGGTAAAGGCGATTGAAGATATCGATTGCAGGAGCTAATTATCTTGACAGCTGTAATACCCATTCTATTGGCGATCGACCTTGAGAAGACTGCCTGAACTGCTCGCTCCCGCCGGCTCGCCGAAGGCTTTGCAAGCAGCAATCGCCGCAGGAGCCGATGCCGTTTATCTGAGCGGCAAGAGATTTGGAGCTAGAAAATTCGCAGCAAACTTTGATGAGCAGGCCCTAGCCCAGGCCATAGACTACGCTCACCTGCGAGGCGTAAAGGTCTATGTGACCGTTAACACCCTAATCAGAGAAAACGAGCTTATCGATGTGGCCGATTATCTTCTCCGCCTCTACGAGATGGGCACGGATGCCGTGCTGCTGCAGGATCTGGGCGCTGCCCTACTGGCCCGCCGAATAGTGCCGGAGCTGGAGAAGCACGCCTCCACTCAGATGAATATCCATAACCAGCAGGGTGCCCTCTGGGCAGAGCGCGCCGGATTTAAAAGAGCCGTCCTGGCCAGGGAAGTAGGGCTGGATGAGATAAAAGAGATGGGGCAAGAGATGAGAAAGGAGACCGCTGCGCATGGAATCGGCCTGGAGGTTTTCGTGCACGGAGCTCTCTGCTACTCTTACTCCGGGCAGTGCCTTCTCTCCTCGGCCATCGGCGGGCGCAGCGGCAATCGAGGCATGTGCGCCCAGCCCTGCAGAAAGCCCTACGTGCTGCTTAGAGGAGAAAAAGACAGATACGGCAGGCCGACCAGCCTGGCGGCCCAGTCGCAAAGAGAGCGATTTCTCATATCCACCCGCGATCTTTGCGTTTACAGGCACCTGGACAGGATAGTCCGCTCCCCGGTAGAGTCCCTGAAGATTGAAGGGAGGATGAAGTCCCCGGAGTACGTGGCCATAGTAACCAGCATTTACAGAAGGGCCCTGGAGGCCATAGCCAAAGGAATGTGGTCGCCTTCAGCAGAGGATGAAAGAGACCTGGCCTTATCCTTCAACCGCGACTTCACAGAAGGCCATCTGCTGGGGGCAAGGGAAGTCATGGGCCGGGAGATGTCGGACAACCGGGGCGTTCTCATCGGCAGCGTGGCCTCCATCGATGTCCAGAGAGGCGAGGCGGCGATAAGGCTCTCCGGGCCCTTTTGCCCTGAGAAAGGCGACGGTCTGGTCTTTCAGGCTCCGGGCCAGGAGATGGGCCTGGTGGTGCAAAAAGTGGTGCAAAAGGATGGCATGCTGCGGCTGATGACGCCGGAGAGGGTGCGCCCAGGCACCAAAGTCTATCTGACGGGCAGCACCGCTCTGGCCAAAAAAGCGCTGGAGATCATCGCCTCCGACAAGACACAGATCGCTCTGGACTTAACCCTCACCTGGCAGGAGGGCACGCCTCTTCTGGAGGCCCGGATGGAAGATGGCCGCGCTGTTCAGGTCAAAGCCGCCTTTAGGATGGAAAAGGCCAAGAATCAGCCCCTAACCCGGCAGCAGATCGAATCGCAAATGCGCCGAACGGGTGGAACGCCCTTTGTCGTCCACAGGATAACCATGGACTACGCCGGGGATCTTTTCGCATCCTTAGGAGCCTTAAACCAGCTGCGCCGCGATCTTTTAGAAAAGGTGCAAGAGGCCCTTTTAGAAAAGAAACGCCCCCCGAAGGAGAAGGTAGAGAGGGCTCGAGATATATTGAAAGAGACGAACCTGTCTGCTTCTGCCGCACCAACCTTTGCCGCTCCGATCTCTGCAGTGAGCCGCATACCCTCACTGGCCGTCTATGCCGACAGCCTGGAGACTGTGAGGGGCGCCGTGGAGGGAGGTTGTCGGCGGGTTTACTTTGAGAGCGTTTTGGGAGAGGAGGAGAAAGATCGGGCCATAAAGGCCGAGAAGATGATAAAAGAGGCAAAGGCCATCTGCGGGGATGCAGAACTGATCTGGAAGTGGCCCAAAATCACGCACGCCGATTTCTTCAAGTTCGCCGGGCCGCTGCAAGCAGCAGCTATTGCCGACGGGATCATGGTAGAGAACGTGGGAGCCGTCCAGGCCGTTATGCAAGCCGGGCCCGATGTCCATCTTTATGGAGCCTTCGGCCTGAACGTCTGCAATCACCTGACGGTGCAAGCTCTCTCTCCACCCATAGAGCTTCTCACACTCTCGCCGGAGCTGTCTGCCCGGCAATTGGCCAATACCGTAGCCGCTGTGCGCCTTCTTTCAGACGCGCCCCAGATGGAGCTGATGGTGCAGGGCAATCTGGAAGTTATGGTGGCAGAGGACTGCATGCCACTTACTGCCAAAGGAAAATTTGATCCAGACGAGTTCTGGGGTCTGCAGGACATGAGGCGCATCTTTCCCCTGCGCCTAGACGATGATCGGAGGACGCACATCTTCAACTCCGCCGAGACCTGCCTGCTGGACCAGATGCCCGAGATCTTCGCAATCGGCCTGGATGGTGTGGCCCTGGACGCGCGGGGCCGGACGCGAGAGTATGCCCGCGAGATGACGGAGATTTACAAAAAGGCGATCGATCTGACGAAGAGAGGAGACGGGACTCTTCACCAAGATCTGGAAATCCTGAAGGAGGCCATCCGACCTCTGGCCCTGGGAGGCATAACCCACGGCCACTTCCAGAAGGGGCTGAAGGATGAAATACAATAGCCGTAACTTATCGGCCCAGCTTTGTCGTCACGCAGGGAAACTTTGAATCAGAGGGACATAATCCACAACTATCCGGCTCTCGCAGGCTTTGCCTACAAAATCTGCCACCTTGAGATGTTCGGTATGCTTCTGGTAGCTGTAAAGGGCTTCTTTGCTCTCGAATTCTGAAACGAGTACAAGATCATAGGCCACGCTCGCCTCGATAAAGTTGATGCCCACCTCGAAGAACTTGATCTCCTCGATTGAAGCTGGGAGAGCTTCCAGCTTAGCCTTTAGCTCCTCGATATTTCCTGCCTTATCCCTGCCTTCTGCCAATTCCTTGAGCTTGAACATAACGATATGCTTGATCATCCGCAAAAGCCTCCCTGCCCACCAGGAACATTTCCTCTTTTGTGGTCACATGCTTAGTTTATATAATGGTTTTCCCGATGAGTGCGGCGAGTGTAAAGACCTGAGACCGTTAGGGCAAAAAAGAGGCAATATTGGTTTACTTTGCAGAAAGTGAAAAGTACTATCTCTATTGCGTCAAGCTCTGTCGTCCTAAATCGGTGAGATAAACTTTTGAGATGGCATTAGGAAGGGTCAAACTTGACGGGTATTCACCGGTCATAATGTCTACATGACCCGATTTCTTCAAAAGCTTTAAACGATTCCCCAGTTCCGTTTCGTTAAGCTTTAGGAGCTCATTGACTTTGACGGGACTGACAAAAGACTTGGGGGAAATGCTATTGATCGCCCCAAGAATCTGCATATCGATATCGTCCATTTATCTCGCCACCATTAATTTTGCTACATCCGGGCTCTTTGTTATCGAAAGGAGGAGCTATCAAGCCTGGCCGGCCTTCCAGCCATATCACTCCCTCTTGGCTGGCATTCTTTATTTCAAATGATGGATGGCTGAGGCAATAAGGCTTGCCCATAGCTCTGGCTGGATAACGAATAAGGAGGAAGGCAAAAGTCATCTGGGTGTAGGAGGGAGAAAATAGGCCATCGACTTTTGCCAAGATATATAGTACGTCAATTGCCGATATTTAAGGCTTTCCATGGGAATAGTCAAATATGTAGACAATAGAAAAAATAGGAGCAGGGCCTCAGGTAATCCGGGCCACAGCCGCCACCTCGTCCCCCGGCTTGACATTCATGATGCGCACGCCCTGCGTGGAGCGGCCCTGCACTCGGATCTCGCTGGTCGGAATTCTAATCACCACACCGTCTTTGGTGGTAACCAGCAGCTCATCGTCCTCTGAGACGGTAGTGGTGCAGCAGACGAAGCCCTTTCTAGCATCGATGTTCTTGACGCCCTTGCCACCGCGCCTCTGCTGGGGATACTCCTCCAGCTCTGTCCTTTTGCCATAGCCCTGATTGGTGATGGTGAGCAATGTGAAATTAGCGCTCGGCCGGATCACATCCATGCTGATAAGCTCGTCACCCATGTTCAGGCTAATGGCCTTCACACCCATGGTGCCTCGATTGGAGGCGCGCACGTCACCCTCCTTGAAGCGGATGGCTTTGCCAAACCTGGTGGCCACCAATAGCTCCTTATTTCCGTCCGTGAGCTTGGCGGAAACCAGGCTGTCTCCCTTGAGATTTACGGCCTTGATGCCGCCCTTGCGGGGATTGGAAAAAGCCTGCAAGGGCATCTTGACAATGCTTCCGCTCCGGGTTACCAGGATTATGAAGCCCGAGTCAAAGCTCTTCACTGGTATTGCGCCCGTGATCTTCTCATCAGGCTCCAGTTGCAGAAGATTGACAATGGACTTTCCCCTAGTTGCCCGTCCCAGAGAGGGGACCTCGTAGACCTTGAGCCAGTGGGCCTTGCCCTTGTCCGTGAAGAAGAGCAGATAATCCTTGGTGGAGGCGGTAAAGACGTCGGTTACAAATTCCTCGCTCTTGGTCTCAGCGCCAATGACTCCCCGTCCACCGCGCCGCTGCATGCGGTAAGCCGTAAGGGGCTGGCGTTTGATGTACCCGGAAGAGGTGATAGTCACTGCCACCTCCTCCTCCTGGATAAGATCCTCCCGGGAAACCTCGCCCTCCGCTTCGATGATTTGGGTGCGTCGCTCATCCCCGTAGGAATTAATGAGATATGTCAGCTCTTCTTTGATTATGCTCAAAATCTCCAGGTTGCTGGAGAGGATTTTCCTCAATTCGGCGATGAGCTTTTCCAGCTCTGCCGCCTCGGAGACGATCTTCTCCTGCTCGAGACCGGTGAGCCGCTGCAGCCTCATGTCCAAAATAGCCTTGGCCTGCTCCTCGCTGAGCAGGAAGGCCTGTATCAGGGCATCTCTGGCCTCGACTGGAGACGACGATGCCTTGATTATTCTTATTACCTCATCGATGTTGTGCAGAGCGATGAGCAGGCCCGCCAGGATATGAGCTCTCTTCTCAGCGGCATCAAGCTCGAACCTGGTGCGCCTCTCCACCACAATTGAGCGGTAGTGGATGTACTGCTCCAAAGTATCCTTCAAAGAGACGATCTTGGGCAGGCCGCCCACCAAAACCATATTGTTGATGCCGTAGCTGGTCTGAAGAGCCGTGTGCTTATACAGTTGATTTAAGACCACATGAACATTAAATCCGCTCTTGACCTCTACCACCATGCGAATGCCATCTTTATCCGACTCATCCCGTAGATCGGATATGCCTTCCAGACGGCCGCCTTTGACCATCTCTGCCATATCTTCGATCAGCTTGGCCTTATTTACCTGGTAGGGCAGCTGTGTAAAGATGATCTTAGTGCTCCTCGTCCCTTCCTCAATCTCCGACTTGGCCTGAAGCAAGATGCTGCCCCGGCCGGTTTGATAGGCGGCCTCAATTCCGACCCGGCCTACAATGTAAGCTCCAGTGGGAAAGTCGGGCCCGGGTAGAAAGTGCATCAGTTCGGAAAGCGTGGCCATGGGCTGGTCGATGAGATGAATGATGGCCCCGCATAGCTCCGTCAGGTTATGGGGCGGAATATTGGTGGCCATGCCAACAGCAATGCCGGTGGAGCCGTTGAGAAGCAGATTTGGCAGCTTTGACGGCAGCACAGTGGGCTCTTTCATCGAGCCGTCGTAGTTGGGGGCAAAGTCCACCGTGTTCTTCTCGATGTCCGCCAGCATCTCCTCGGCGATCTTGGAGAGGCGCACCTCAGTGTAACGCATCGCAGCCGCCGGGTCTCCATCAACAGAGCCGAAGTTGCCCTGGCCGTCGATGAGAGGATAACGCATGGAAAAGGTCTGGGCCATGCGCACCATGGTCTCATAGATGGCCGCATCCCCGTGGGGATGGTACTTACCCATGACATCTCCCACCACACGCGCCGATTTCTTGTAGGGCTGGTCGTGGGTCATGCCCTGCTCATACATGGCATAAAGTATGCGCCGGTGAACGGGCTTGAGGCCATCGCGCACGTCGGGCAAAGCTCGCCCTACGATCACACTCATAGCATAATCAATGTAGGAGGATTTCATCTCCTCAGTGATGTTAACCAGTACTTCGGTCAAAGCCACCTCAAATATCAGACATCAAGATTCTTTACATACTTGGCGTGCGTCTCTATGAACTCGCGTCTAGGCTCCACCTGATCGCCCATGAGGATGGTGAAGATGCGATCAGCCTCCACAACATCCTCCAACGTCACTTTCAGCATGGTCCTCTTCTCGGGGTCCATGGTCGTATCCCAAAGTTGCTCGGGATTCATCTCTCCCAGGCCCTTGTACCTCTGAATGGCAGGCTTGGCCATGGTCTTGACCAATTGGCTCAGTTGCTCATCTGAGTAGGCGTAGCTGACGGTCTTTCCCTTCTTGACCTGATAGAGGGGCGGCTGGGCGATAAAGACGTAGCCCGCATCGATGAGCGGCTTCATGTATCTGTAGATAAAGGTCAGGAGGAGGGTGCGAATGTGCGAGCCATCCACATCGGCATCGGTCATTATTACTACCTTATGATATCTGGCTTTGGCGATATCGAAGTCATCGCCGATGCCAGTGCCAAAAGCCACAATCATATTGCGAATCTCGATGTTCTTGAGGATCTTGTCAAGCCTTGCCCTCTCCACATTGAGGATCTTGCCGCGCAGAGGAAGAATGGCCTGAAAGTGCCGGTTTCTGCCCTGCTTGGCACTTCCACCCGCTGACTCGCCTTCCACGAGGTAGATCTCGCATTTGGCAGGATCGTTGTTGGAGCAGTCGGCCAGTTTGCCGGGCAGCCCTCCCGAGCCCAGGGCATTCTTGCGGCGGGTCAATTCCTTTGCCTTCCTGGCCGCCTCACGGGCGCGCAGGGCTTCGCCCGCCTTCTCAACTATGGTGGTGGCAACGATGGGATTCTCCTCGAAGTACTCGGCCAGGCCCTCTGAGACCATGGACTCAATTAGGCCCCGGATAGAGCTGTTTCCTAATCGAGTTTTAGTCTGGCCCTCGAACTGCGGATCGGGAAGCTTCACGCTGACTACCGCCACCAGACCCTCGCGCAGATCTTCTCCCCCCAGCTTGACCTCGCCTTTGAAGATCTTGTTAGCTCGGGCGTACTCGTTAACTGTCTTGGTCAGTGCGGTACGAAAGCCCATGAGGTGAGTTCCACCCTCACGAGTGTTGATGTTGTTGGCGTAAGAGAAGATGTTCTCGCTGTAGGTGTTGTTGTACTGCAGGGCAACCTCAACTTGCGTTTCGTTCTTGCTGCGCGAGAAGTAGATAGGCGGTTTATGCAGAGCCTCTTTATTGGTATTGAGGTAATCCACGAAAGATAATATTCCGCCCTCGTAGCAGAAGTCGTTCTCTTTGTCTGCCCTCTCATCCTTAATTGTTATCCTCAGGCCACGGTTGAGGAAGGCCAGCTCTCGCAGCCTGGAGGAGAGTGTATCGAAGTTGTATTCGGTCTCCTCAAAGATGGCGGCGTCCGGCTTGAAGTTGACAGTGGTACCGGTGTGCTCGGAGTGCCCCTTGACCTCGACCTCGGAGGCCACATTGCCGTGCTCATATCGCTGCCAGTAGACCCGTCCGTTCCTCCGAACCTCTACCTCCATCCACTGGGATAGAGCGTTGACCACGGAGACGCCTACGCCATGAAGGCCTCCGGAGACGATGTAGGACTCATGGTCGAACTTGCCTCCGGCGTGCAGAACGGTCATGACTATCTCAAGAGCGGGGCGGCCAAATTGAGGATGATTGTCTACAGGAATTCCGCGACCGTCATCCGTCACGGAGACGCTGCCGTCAGGGCGAAGGATCACATTTATTTCTTTAGCGTAGCCTCCTAAGGCCTCGTCCACGCTGTTGTCCACCACCTCATAGACCAGGTGATGCAGCCCCAGGGTGTCTGTGCTGCCTATGTACATCGAAGGCCTGCGCCTTACTGCCTCAAGGCCTTCAAGAACCTGAATTTGGCTTGCGTCGTAGCCCGTTGCTTTGCTCAAAACTGATTAAGCCTCCTGAATAATTAGGACTGTAACATAATAACCTGAGACGATATAAGCTTTTCCATAAAATATGTCTTAAATTTTATTTAAAATATTGATGCAATGCTTCATTCTGAATAATGATGATAGTACTGAGGAATAGTACCTTTCATCATCGAAGACGAATTAAGAAGCTGCTGGCATGAAGACCTTCTTAAAATCTTGAATGATAGTCTCATCGAAATATTAAAGCCAAGGTCCGGATTCGAACCGGAGTGGTAATGCTCTGCAGGCATTTGCGTAGCCGCTCCGCCACCTTGGCAAAGGTATTGGCGTTCTTGCGCCGCAAACTTGGAGAAGATGTCATCCCCTATAAAGATTGCCTTCGCGGCAAAGACGTGTGTAGTCCCGAATGTTTGGACTTTATATACTCCGGCCTGATTATTATATTCTTCAGCAACCATTTAATTCAGTCTCCATCCGATTCAGGAACATTCCCAATTTGCATCCTTCCGGCAGCCTTGACCAGAATGCGATATCTGGTGTCTGTAGATACCATTTTGTATCAAGGGACTCATGAAATCTAACTGTATTATACCAATTCAAGAAATTGTCAAAATTCTCGAACCTAAACCTGTTGATTTCATAAGTATCATTCCATTTTTCTACTTTTCCATTGGTCTGAGGATGCTTGACGC
>Ga0315273_10007289_pt1 | contig 13843 bp, 13 predicted proteins | sample YL17G02_0_MG_FD_205753 | JGI IMG/M metagenome (GOLD analysis project Ga0315273, IMG submission 205753) | Sediment microbial communities from Yellowstone Lake, YNP, Wyoming, USA - YL17G02_0 | ecosystem: Environmental > Aquatic > Freshwater > Lake > Sediment | place: USA: Wyoming | collected... | reverse complement strand
TTATCATTGGTAAACACCGCAATGGTGAAACCGGAACAATTAACCTCACGTTCCAGGGTCACTGGCTGCGTTTTGTCAATTTTGCACCAGAGTACTTCTACAATGAGCATGGTGATTGATCCGGCTCCGTCAGAAACTGTCTCAGACAGGGCGGAGGCTTAAGTCAGAGTGCTTTTTCCGGAATTCCAGCACTGCCTGATTTTGTCATTAAAAAGACCGGATTCAAATTTTGTTGCACTCTAGAATAGGCGCATGAGTCGAAACACAATTGCCCGTATCAGCCTGGCGGCAGTGCGTCACAACCTTGCACGAATTCGATCGCTGGCACCTGACAGTGAGGTCTGCTGCGTAGTCAAAGCCGATGCTTACGGGCATGGCCTGGCGCGTATCTGTGAGGCGCTGTCCCAAGCGGATGTGCTTGCGGTCGCTACAACCGGTGAAGCTGCAATGTGCCGCAAACATGGTTGGGCGGGGCGCTTGTTGTTGCTTGAAGGACCATCCAATGTGTCCGAGTTTGAAGAGATGGTTGCGTTGAGTGCCGAAACCGTCGTTCACCACGAAACTCAGCTAGAGCTGCTCCGGCACAGACAAAAAGACGTCAATCATGCCTTATGGCTGAAGATTGATACCGGCATGCACAGGCTTGGCTTTCCAGCCCAAGATGCCAGGAGCGTGCACGCAGAACTGGAGAAACTGCGTGGCAAGGAACCAACGATACTGATGACCCATTTTGCATGTGCAGACGATGTAACCAATTCCATGACATTGCAGCAGATGCAGCGATTTGAAGCGGCTACTTCGGGACTGCCAGGTTCGGCTTCACTCGCAAACTCTGCCGGGATGGTGAATTTTCCCCAAAGCCAACGAGACTATGTGCGTCCTGGGATCATGCTCTACGGGATTTCTCCATGCCGCAAGAAGACTGCTGGAGAAATAGGTCTTAAACCGGTCATGACACTGCAGTGCGAATTAATCGCAATCAATAAAGTCGGCAAGGGTGACACCGTTGGCTATGGTGCCGCTTATACCTGCCAGGAGCCAAAGCGCATTGGAATTGCTGCCATTGGCTATGGTGACGGTTATCCGCGTCATGCGCGCAACGGCACACCTGTACTGGTGAACGGGCGCCTGGCCTCTATAGTGGGCCACGTTTCCATGGACATGATAACTCTGGATCTGACCGGGCACGAAGATGCACGGGTTGGAGATTCCGTGACCTTATGGGGTGAAGGCCTTCCGATTGAGCAGGTGGCTGCGTGGGCAGATTCAATTTCCTACGAGCTGATTTGTGGCGTGACAGCGCGGGTGACAGCGCGTATTGAATAGAAGCAGTGCAGGGTCAATCCACTTCCGGCTCGTCATTATCCGTCAGTTCGTATTTTCGTAAATAGCCCCGCAGCTGGTGATAGGTCATGCCAAGAAATTCCGCGGTCTTCTTTTGATTGTAGCGGCATTGCTTGAGCGCGGACAGCAGTAACCCGACTTCCATCTGCTGCATATGTTCTTTGAAGTCATAAGAGCTCTCGGGTGCTGCTGTGGAACGCTCTGGCGTGGATTCGCTTCCTTTTTCGCGCGGCCTCCAGGGGGAGTAGAACGGGTCAAATACTATGCAAGGGATCGGCTCATTTTGAACCGTCACGGAATAGACAGCGCGTTCCACGACGTTTTTCAATTCACGCACGTTTCCAGGCCAGGAGTAGTCAAGCAGTTGTTGCCGTGATTCGGCGCTGAAGCCGCTGAAAAGTTTGAGGCCCAATTCCCCACTCATCTTCACGGCAAAATGCTCGGCCAGTGGCATGATATCGTCTGGCCGCTCGCGCAGGGGCGGCAGGGTGATCACGTCAAATGCAAGCCGGTCCAGCAGGTCTGCCCGGAACTTTCCTTTTTCCACCATGGCAGGAAGATCTTCGTTGGTTGCGCCAATGATTCGAACATTGGTTTGAACGGTTTCGTTTCCGCCCACCCGCTCCAATTCACCGTACTCAATTACCCGCAGAATTTTTTCCTGCACCCGGTCAGACGTACTCGCCAACTCATCCAGAAAGAGGCTGCCCTGGTGAGCCAGTTCAAACCGGCCGAGCCGCCTTCGCGTTGCGCCGGTAAAGGAGCCTGCTTCATGTCCAAACAACTCAGATTCCAGCAGGGATTCTGAAAGAGCGGCACAATTTAATTTGACAAACGGGCGGTCCCAGCGCTGCGACAGGTAATGAATCCGGGCGGCAATCAGTTCCTTGCCAGTGCCGCGCTCGCCGATAACCAGCACTGGCCGGTTGAGCGGGGCAACACGGGACGCGTGCTCCAGCACCCCCAATATGGCTTGGGATTCACCGATTAGTTGCTGTTCTTTTTGCTGATTCATGCCATCCCACCCGTTGCCAGGAGCCTGTCTGACTTAACCGATCGTAGCGAGGGAAAGCCGATTTGAGGCAGATTTTTCGCTCTGTTGAGGCGAATAGCACCGCTATTTAACGAGAGAGAGCGGAAAATATGACCAAATTCGGCTTTGCCGCAGTAGATCAGTGTCAAGTCAGACAGGCTCCTGGTTCAGCTCTCACCAAAACTACTGGCATTGACTGTATTGTAAGAAAATGTCCCTGCCGGTGTCTTGGGCTGGAGGTCATGCTTGCGATCTGCTACAACACGGCCCACGTAACATATTGTTGCAACAGAGGCGAACATGGCAAAAAGCAGGAATTCATTCCAATGTGAAGAATGTGGAGCCCAATTAAACAAGTGGGCCGGCCAGTGTCCAGAATGCCAGGCCTGGAACTCAATTGTTGAAGTTCTTGAGTCAGCTTCCAGGAGCAACCGGTTTGGGGGATTTTCCGGCCGCCTCGAAAACAAGGTGAATAGCCTGGCTCATGTTGGCGAATCGAGTATCGAACGGGTTGAAACCGGCGTGGGCGAGCTGGACCGGGTGCTCGGGGGAGGCCTCGTTCCGGGTTCGGTATTGTTGCTTGGAGGTGACCCGGGGATAGGAAAGTCAACCTTGCTATTGCAAATGGTTTCAGCCCTCGCCGGGCGTTTCCCCTGCTTGTACATCACTGGGGAAGAGTCGTTGGAGCAGGTGGGCATGAGAGCCAGGAGGCTCGGCCTGAAGCTGGATGACATCAGGTGCCTCGCCGAAACAGATGTCAACCAGATTCTTTCCCGGGCAAACGAAGAAAAGCCGCAGTTGATGATCATTGACTCGATCCAGACTACCTACACTGATGAACTCACCGCTGCGCCGGGCTCGGTGTCGCAAGTGCGCGAATCGGCGGCCCGGCTGGTACGCTGGGCCAAAGAACAACGCTGTTGTGTGGTCCTCGTTGGACATGTAACCAAAGAGGGATCGCTAGCGGGCCCGCGTGTTCTGGAGCACATGGTAGACGCCGTGTTGTACTTCGAGAATGACGGCGGCAGCAGGTATCGTGTTATCCGGGCAGTAAAGAACCGCTTCGGCGCGGTAAATGAACTGGGGATGTTTGCCATGACCGGCAAGGGACTGAAGGAAGTGAGCAATCCTTCCTCCATTTTCCTCTCCGGTCACAGCGGCCCCGTACCCGGCAGTGTCATCACCATTATTCGAGAGGGCACTCGTCCAATCCTGCTTGAGGTGCAGGCGCTGGTCGACCAGAGTCACGCCGGTATCCCGCGGAGAGTGGCTTTGGGGCTGGAGCAAAACCGCCTCGCGATGATGCTCGCTGTCCTGCACCGGCATGGGGGCATCACCCTGGCAGACCAGGATGTCTTCATCAATGTAGTCGGAGGCATCCGGATCACAGAAACAGGTGCGGATCTGCCGATGTTACTGGCACTCTACTCGAGCTTTCGCAATCGGGCATTACCAACCCGCCTCGTGTGCTTTGGAGAGGTCGGGCTTTCCGGTGAGGTGCGCCCGGTGCACGATGGCCTGGAACGGCTACGCGAAGCCGAAAGCCACGGATATGCCCATGCAATCATTCCTGCACCAAATGCCCCGCGCAAGCCGATTCCAGGTATCAAGATGTATCCGGTTCAAACCGTAGCCAATGCGCTGGAGTGTCTTTCATCGATGGAAGGCTGACAGCCAGGAGATAATGCTGCTGGCGTCAGTGCACCCGAAGCAAGCCCTTGAACCGACGATGTAAAGGTCGCTCAATCCATGTGTAATGAGCCATGCTCAAGAGCAGTATCGCCAGGATCAACAGCGAGAACAGAATTTTTGCGAGAGGGTTACTCAGCTGACCCGCAAAAACATTGAAGCCCACGTATTGAGACACCATCAACAGCAGAGTGTGGGAAAGATAAATCGCATACGAAGCGCCACCGGCAAGAATGCTGAATCTCAGCGGAGCCCGGATTCCTGACTGTTCCAGGCTTATCATCCCCTTCAGCAGCAGCAGCGATGGGATACCAAACGTCAGCACCCGGTAAAAAACAAAATAGCCCTGTTCAATACTGCCCCCAAACAGTGCGTCATTCACCCAGCCTCCAAACAAGAACAGAAACACGCCAGCAGAAAGATATAACCATCCCCGCTTTGCGGGATTCCGGCGTACCTGGCTGGCAATGACTGCGCCGGCAAGGAATTCCGCGAGGTAGGGGCTGAGCATGTAGTACTGCGCCAGGCTCATTTTTTCAAGCTGCCCCTGGTCATAGGCGCGAAGACCAAATTGGCTGATCAATGACCAGGCGATAATTGCTATCAACAGCAGTTTCAGTGTAGTTTCCCGACTGCGCTCAGTAGTTGCAATCAAGACTGTGAATAGCAGGTAAAAAAACATTTCAAATATCAGTGTCCAGCTTACTGCCAGGAGCAGGACATTTGCCGGCCACAAAATCGCGGAGCGGATCAAACTGGAGTCTTGCAGCTGCGCCGGGTTGATCCAGGCGAATACTGCCAGCGCAAGTAAGTAGAAAGGCCAATAGCCCGAATAGATGCGAGCACAACGTCGGCGGATGAAAACCCAGCCCTTTTGGATCCCGCCTGATGCGCTTGTGGTGTAGGCCATGATAAATCCGCTGATCACGAAAAAAATATCAACGCCCGCAAAACCAATCGATTCGCTCATGGTGAATAGGGGTCCCAACTCAACACCCGCATCCCGCATGTGTGAACTGGTGTGGTAAACCAGAACCAGCAGCGCGGCTGTGAACCTCAGGAACTGAATATTGATCAGCATTGGCGACTTGTTAGTCTTTGTCTTCGCTGCGAACCAAAACCTTGGTAATAACGTTTTCTCTTAGCTCAACGATGGTCATCACGTGGGGTCCGATTCGTACGCTGGTTCTGCCCGATGGAATAACTTCCAGCTCTTCCAGCAGAAGCCCATTCAATGTGTTGGCTTCATCTTCCGGCAGGTTCCAACCCATGCGGCGATTTAGCATCCGAATACTGGTGGCGCCATCGACCAGGTAGGTGCCATCATCAAGTTGCCGAACATTTCGTGAACGTTCTTTCCCTTCGGCGGTATATTCGCCTACGATCTCTGCCAGTATGTCATCCAGGGTGACCAGGCCCTGAATATCGCCGTATTCATCAACTACCAACCCCATGCGCCGCTCACGTGACTGGAATTCAAGCAACTGTTGCATGAGGGTGGTACCTTCCGGAATGAAGTAGGGGGTGCGAATGGATTGTTTCAGGCCTTCAAAGGTAAGACCGCCCTCCGACAGTTTTGCAATCACCGAGCGAATATGCAAGGTTCCCTCCACGTGATCGATGCTTTCCCGGTAAACGGGCATGCGTGTATAGAGGGTTTGTGTCAGTTGCGTGAGAATAGTTTCCCAGTCATCGTTGAGATCAATGCCCATGATTTCTTGCCGTGGAACCATGACGTCGTCGATTAGTGCCTGTTCCAGGTCAAGAATATTCACCAGCATCCGCTGATGGTTGTTTGATACGAGGCCACCCTCTTGTAAAAGGGTTCTTAATTCCTCTCGGTTCAATCGTTCAATTACATCCGTTCGCGCCCTGATGCCAAACGGCCGCAATAATAGGGTCGTCACACCGTTGATCAGCCATACCAGTGGATAAAACACCTTGAGGAGTACGGTCAGGATAAAAGCTGTAGGGTAAGCAATTCGTTCCGGATTGATCGCGGCGACTGTTTTGGGCGCCACTTCACCAAATATCAGAACCGCCGCCGTCACCACCAATGACGAAATCCACACGCCATTGTCGCCGAGCAGGCGAATCCCAATCACGGCCCCGATGGACGCAGCGAGGATGTTCACCAGGGTGTTCCCAAGCAAGATCAACCCGAGCAAACGATCCGGCTTTTGCAGCAATTTTTGTGCAGTGCGTGCGCCAAGGTGGCCCGTGTTGGCCAGGTGCCGCATGCGGTAGCGGTTAACTGCCATCAATCCGGTTTCAGAGCTGGAAAAATATGCACACAGGGCTATCAAGACCAGCAAAATCAAGTAAAGGGTGCTAAGCGGTATGTCGTTCAAATCTTGTGTAGAACCTGAACTAGAGTTGGTTGCGAGACTCTTTCAGCGAAAAGGACAATGACATTTGCGGTGTAGGCCATCAGCTGCGCCAACTTCGACCCAGGATGGTTTCAAGCACAAATTTGCTGCCAAAGTAAGCAAGCAAAAGCAGCAGAATTCCGGCGAGCGTAAGCCGGACAGCTTGCCGTCCGCGCCAACCATACCGCCAGCGGCCCCACAGCAGCAAGCCAAAAACCAGCCATGCCGTGATGGACAATATGGTCTTATGTGCGAGATGTTGCGCGAACAAGTCATCGACAAAAGCAAGGCCGGTCCCAAGTGAAACGGTCAGCAATATGAAGCCCATTGCAATCAGGCGGAAGAGCAACCTCTCAAGGGTTTCCAGCGGGGGAAGCGATTTGACCAGGGGGTTGAGCTGATGGCGGCGGAGGAAATGATCAATTATGGCGACAAACAATGCATAGACTCCAGCAATGCTGAGCACGCCAAATGCGAGGACGGAACTGAGAATGTGAAAGGACGTACCGGCGGAAAAGTTTTCCAGCAACAAGCCGTTGGAGGGGACGGACCACTCCAGCACAAGCACGGCTATGGTCAGGGGCAACGCGATAATGCTGGCATCGTACAGGGGGCTGGAGCTGAAGGCCGAAGTGCACAGCATAAGTACGATAACCAGTGCGCACAGTGACAAGAGGTTCAGTATTCCAACCTCTGCCGCCGCGCTGCCGAACCAGTGTTCGTATTGGTTAAAACCGTGCACTGTTGCACCAAGGAAGCACACAGCGACGGATGCCAGCCACCAGGCTCTCGACTGGTTCCTGATCGACACATAGAGGAAGGTCGCCGCCAAAATATAGAGGCCAGTGGCAGCAAGTAAGCTGGAATCGTGATACATCAATTGTCTCTACCGACCATTAATCCCAAGTACTACGGCTGTTGCTCCCGCTATAATACCCGACTCCCAAGTTTCGGAGCGACCCATGTTTGAAAACCTGACGGAACGGCTGTCGCACGCCATGCGGCAGCTTGGCGGTAAGGGCCGGCTGACTGACGATAGCATCAGGGACACCTTGCGCGAAATTCGAGTTGCCTTGCTGGAGGCGGACGTTGCGCTGCCCGTAGTGCAGCAGTTTATTTCTGACATCAGGCAAAAAGCGCTGGGACAGGAAATATTGCATAGCCTCACTCCGGGGCAGGCGATGGTCAAGCTCGTTTACGATGAGTTAGTCCACGTCATGGGGGACGAGAATCAAGCTCTGGACTTCAAAGCCAGGCCGCCGGTAGTCATCCTGATGGCTGGTTTGCAGGGGTCGGGCAAGACAACATCCACGGCGAAATTGGCCCGCTACTTGATGGAGACGGAAAAGAAACGCGTCATGGTGGTCAGTTGTGACGTTTATCGCCCTGCCGCCATTGAGCAATTGAAAACGCTGGCAATGCAGGTCGGCGCGATTTACTACCCGTCCACCACTTCAGAAGGGCCCGCGGCGATAGCGCAGAATGCGCTGGCCGAGGCGCGCAAACAGATGTGCGATGTACTGCTGGTTGATACCGCCGGACGCCTGCACGTTGATAACGAAATGATGGAGGAAATCCGGGAGATTCATCGCGTCGTTGAGCCAAGGGAAACGCTGTTCGTGGTCGACAGCATGACCGGTCAGGATGCGGCCAATACAGCGGGCGCTTTCAGTGCAGCCCTGGACTTGAGCGGCATTGTGCTCACCAAGACCGACGGCGACGCCCGGGGCGGGGCAGCACTTTCGGTTCGCGCCATTACGGGAAAGCCGATCAAGTTCATTGGAACCGGAGAGAAAGTAGATGCCTTGCAGCCATTCTATCCAGAGCGCATTGCATCGCGCATCCTTGGAATGGGTGACGTACTGTCGCTGGTTGAAGATGTACGACGAAACGTTGATCAGAAAGCTGCTGAAAAACTGGTTAACAAAATGCGCAAGGGTAGTGGCCTTGACCTGGAGGATTTTCGTTCCCAGCTTGAACAGATGACCAGCATGGGGGGTATAAGCGGCCTGATGGACAAGTTGCCCGGAATGGGAAATCTCACTCCGCAGCTCAAAGCACGGGTTGATGACCAAAATACGCGACACTTGATCGCCATCATAAATTCCATGACACCCCAGGAACGCCGCTTCCCCGAAGTCATCCGGGGGTCTAGAAAAAAGCGCATTGCGCTGGGATCCGGCATGGAAATACAGGACGTTAACCGCCTCCTGAAACAGCATGCGCAAATGCAAAAAATGATGAAAAAAATGGGCAAGGGCGGCATGGCCGGCATGATGAAAAAACTCAAAACACTGCAAGGACAACTGCCGACCGGCACATTGCCCGGCAGAGGCGGGCGCAAGCCGCCATTCTAGGCTCCCAAGGCCTGTGCTCAATTGGGTTTTCTTTTGCCCGTCTTAACGGTACAATGCGCGGTTTACTGGGTATCGATACATGGGCTTTATATAATGGTCAAAATCAGATTATCTCGAGGCGGGGCCAAGAAAAGCCCGTTCTATCACATCGTGGTCACGGATAACCGCAAGGCACGTGACGGCCGTAAAATTGAGCGCATTGGGTTTTTCAACCCGGTAGCTCGTGGCAAGGAAGAGCGCTTACGTCTTGACCTGGAACGCGTTGCATATTGGTCCGGAGTTGGCGCACAACTCAGTGATCGAGTGAAATCGCTGGTTTCAGAGGCCCGCGCTCCGGCCGCCTGAACCTGTTGAGCTGCGCGTCATGGGCGCCGACCTGGACAAGCAGCGGGAAACGGTGTTGCTGGGGCATATCTCCGGCGCTCACGGAATCAAGGGCTGGGTCAAAATCCACTCCGACACAGAACCAAGGGATGCGATTTTTGACTACCAACCCTGGCAGGTCGGCACAGCGAAACAGATAGTTCGAATTGTTTCCGGCAGGATCCAGGGAAAATACCTGGTTGCCGAGCTGGAAGGTGTTTCAGACCGGGAGACGGCGGAAGGCCTGGCGGGGCAGCACATTGTGGTGTTCCGCGAACAGTTACCGGGATTGCCAGGCAACCAGTACTACTGGAATGAACTGATCGGTTTGCACGTATTCAGCGATACCGGCCAGGAGTTGGGACTGGTCAGGGAAATGATCGCAACCGGCGCCAATGATGTCATGCTGGTACAGGGCGAAAGGGAGCGATTGATACCGTTTATATACGGTGTTTACGTCAGCGCAGTCGACCTGGCCGCGGGGCGTGTGGTGGTAAGCTGGGACCCGGATTTCTAGTTAGTCAAAAAATTGGGCTGGTCAAAAAAATTGGGCTAGTCGAAAAATTGGATTAGTGGAAAAATTGGGTTAATGGAAATTCAGGTCATCACCTTGTTTCCCGAGGAATTCAGGCCCTTGGTAGACTTGGGAGTGACTGGCAGGGCCATCCGTGAGGGATTGGTGCAGCTGGAATTGCTCAATCCGCGGGATTTTGCAGTAGACCGGCATAGAACGGTCGACGACAGGCCTTACGGCGGCGGGCCCGGCATGGTAATGGCTGTCGAGCCAATGAGATCTGCGATCCAGGAAGCAAGGCGCCGGGCATCGGGTATGGCGGGCAGAAGCGAGCAGAGTGAGCTTAAGGTCAGCTTGCTCAGCCCCCAGGGTAAACGCCTTGAGGCGAGCACCCTGAGGGAGTTAGCCTGCAGGCAGAAACTGATACTGGTTTGCGGCCGCTACGAAGGCTTGGACGAGCGTCTCGTCCAGCTGGAAATAGACGAGGAATGGTCTATTGGGGACTATGTCCTGAGTGGTGGTGAACTGGCTGCTGCTGTGGTGATAGACGCGGTTGTGCGACTGGTCCCGGGTGTGCTGGGAGACCAGCAGTCTGCGGAGCAGGATTCGTTCGCAGACGGCTTGCTGGACTGCCCGCACTACACCAGGCCGGAAGTGATGGGTGGAATGGAAGTACCGCAGGTGCTGCTTTCCGGCGATCATAAGGCCATCGCCCGGTGGAGGCGCAAGCAGTCGCTGGGACGAACGTGGCAACGCAGGCCCGATTTGCTGGACGGCTCGAAATTGAGCAAAGAAGATGAAATTCTGCTTGCCGAGTTCAAACAGGAACATGGCGGGCTGGTGGAAACCGAAGCATGAGTTGAAGGATTGAAATCATGAGCAACATTATTGATGAAGTGAATGCGGAACAGATGACCCGCGAAATTCCGAAGTTTGCTCCCGGCGATACCGTGACGGTGAGCGTTAAGGTCAAAGAAGGAACTCGCGAACGCCTGCAGGCATTTGAGGGAATTGTTATTGCGATCAAGAACCGCGGACTCCATTCAGCGTTCACGGTGCGCAAGATTTCCCATGGCACTGGGGTAGAGCGCGTATTCCAGACCTATAGCCCGCTGATCGACTCGATTACAGTCAATCGTCGTGGCGATGTCCGCCGTGCGAAGCTCTATTATCTCCGCGGACTGGAAGGCAAGGCCTCGCGCATCAAGGAAAAACTCAGCTGAGGCAGTCCCGGCTGATGAGAATATAAAGCCCGCTTCAAAGCGGGCTTTTTTTTGAGCTGCGCCCAAATAGTTGCACGGCCCACCCGCTTATTGCTTGAATCCTGAGCCGTGGCCCATATCTCGTAGTGATCCAAACCACGAGTCACGACCGATCATGAGCAAGAGCAAGACACCATCCAAAAAAGCCAAGTCCGCAGTGGCGGCTGAAACGCACGCATTCCAGGCTGAAACACGCCAGGTGCTCCAGTTGATGATCAATTCGCTCTACTCCAACAAGGAGATATTTCTGCGCGAGTTGATTTCCAATGCTTCCGACGCCCTGGACCGATTGCGCTTTGCCAGCTTGCAGGATTCCGCCCTGCTTGAAAGCAATCCGGATCTGCGCATTGAAGTGGAAATTGACCGCGACGCCGGGACCCTGACCATTCGCGATAACGGTATCGGCATGTCTCACGAAGACGTAATGGGCAATCTTGGAACCATAGCCAGGTCCGGGACGCGCCAGTTCCTTGAACAACTGGCTGAAGATCAAAAATCCAATGCCCGGTTGATTGGGCAATTTGGTGTTGGGTTCTACTCGGCATTTATTGTGGCTGAACGGGTCACGGTACTGACTCGCAAAGCCGGGGACCAGGCTGAACTTGGGGTGCGTTGGGAATCTGACGGGGGCGGCGAATACTCCATCCAGCCGGAAACCCGGGAACGGCCAGGCACGTCGGTCATTTTGAAGCTCAAGCCCGCAGAAAACGAATACCTGGAAAGCTGGACTCTTCGTTCCCTGATTCAACGCTATTCGGATCACATTGGTTTTCCGATCTTCCTGCAAGCCGGCCTCGAGAAAGCCCATGCCGATGACGATGCTGCAGATGACGATTTACCCTCCGAAAAAAGCCCATGGGAACAGGTCAACAAAGCAACGGCGTTGTGGGCTTTACCGAAAACCGAGATCAAGGACGACGAGTACAAGGAATTCTACAAATACCTGAGTCACGACCTGGAAGATCCCTTGTGCTGGGCTCACAACAAGGTGGAAGGCACCCAAAGTTATACGACCCTGTTGTTCATTCCGCAAAATGCGCCCCTGGACATCATGCTGCAACGCGATGAACGCAGTGGCGTGCGCCTGTATGTCAACCGCGTGTTCATCATGGATGGCGCGCAGGCGCTGCTGCCACATTACCTGCGGTTCATTCGCGGCGTAGTTGATTCCCAGGACCTGCCTTTGAATGTTTCACGCGAACTGCTGCAGGAAAATGAGCTCGTCGGCAAAATCAGGGCTGCCGTAATCCGCCGCAGCCTGGACATGATTGCCCGGCTGGGTAAAGAGGGCGAGGAATCCTATCTGTCCTTTTACACGCAGTTTGGAGCCGTGTTAAAAGAGGGGGTCGTGGAAGATTTCACTAACCGCGACCGGATTTTGAAGATACTGCGTTTTGCTTCCACCCATGACGAGTCTGCGGGAGCAATGACGGATCTTGACGCCTACCTGGCGCGCATGAAAGCCGGGCAGAACAGCATTTACTACATCACGGCAGAGCATCACACGGCAGCCAGCAACAGCCCGCACCTGGAAGTGTTTCGCAAGAATGGCATTGAAGTGCTGCTGATGTCAGACCGGGTGGATGAGTGGATGATGTCCTACCTGCATGAATACGAGGGAAAGTCATTCCGCAGCGTGGCCAAGGGCGATATTGACCTCGCAGGAATACTGGATACCGGGGAAGAGCAGAAGAGTGACACCACAGGCGAGGCGAATGCACTCGACCCGGACTTGCTCAAGCGTATTTCCGCGGCCCTGGATCAGCGGGTCAGCGAAGTGCGCTCCAGCCATCGATTGACCGACTCTGCCTCCTGCCTGGTACTGCAGGAACACGACATGGCACTGCATCTGCAGAAAATGCTCAAGCAAGCCGGGCAGAAAATCCCTGAGTCCAGGCCAATACTTGAACTCAACCCCGGGCATGCGCTGGTGACACGGTTGGCTGCCGAGGGAGATGGCGAGACATTTGGCATGCTGTCCTTGCTGCTGTATGAGCAGGCGCTGCTCTCCGAGGGTGGCACCTTGCCCGACCCGGCGGGATTTGTGCGCCGTATCAACACCCTCATGACCGCAAGCGCCTAGTGGCCTGTAACAGGCCACGAGCCGGATTGCACTGGTGAGCGAAGGCGTCCGGATTGACAAGTGGTTATGGGCCGCGCGTTTCTTCAAGACACGAGCGCTGGCCCGCGAAATGGTGGCTGGTGGAAAGGTTCACCTTGAGGGACACAGGGTCAAACCGGGCAGGGTAGTGAAAGCTGGCGATCACCTTAGCATCACGCGCGGTGAGGAAGTATTTGAAATCACGGTCAACGTGGCATCAAACCGCCGTGGTTCTGCCAGCGAAGCGCAGCTGCTGTTCAGCGAAGCGGAGGCGAGTGCTTTGCGTCGCGCGCAGGTTGCGCAGCAGCGCAGATTGGAGAACTCTACCCAGGCGGCGCCACCGCGGCGCCCGGACAAGCGCGAACGGCGGCAAATCATCGGCTTTATTCGCGGTAAGGATTAAGGAGCCTCTGATCAATTACCGGTGCCGGGTTCTGCTCCCAGGATTTTTAATTCGTACAGCATTTCCAGGGCTTCTCTTGGTGACAGCGCGTCGGGGTCCAGCTCTTCCAATCGTTCCCGCAAGCGATCTGTAGCCACGATTTGCTGCTCAAGTGCTTTGCCGGCAGCGGGCTGGTCAAACAGAGCCAGTTGCGGCGAATCCGCGCGCTGCTGCTTTTCCAGCTCAGCCAGGTGGCGGCGGGCGTGGTCAAGAACTGCACGCGGAATACCGGCCAGGGCGGCAACCTGCAGACCGTAGCTTTGGCTTGCCGGGCCTTCCTGGACTGAATGCAAAAAGACGATGCTGTCCTTGTGCTCCACGGCATCCAGATGCACGTTGGCCACGCCATTTTCCTGTTCCGCCAGTCGC
>Ga0315273_10007288_pt1 | contig 13845 bp, 11 predicted proteins | sample YL17G02_0_MG_FD_205753 | JGI IMG/M metagenome (GOLD analysis project Ga0315273, IMG submission 205753) | Sediment microbial communities from Yellowstone Lake, YNP, Wyoming, USA - YL17G02_0 | ecosystem: Environmental > Aquatic > Freshwater > Lake > Sediment | place: USA: Wyoming | collected... | reverse complement strand
CGCGGCGGCCAGCTCCTGCGCATCGACGTAGAGGATTTGCCAGGCCCGCGCGGCTTCGCCGGCCGCCGCCTCGGCACTCAGCGGCTGGCCGGGCGCGGGCTTCACCTTCCCCAGCTCTTTCCACAGCTCGTCCGCCGGCGGCGCCGAAACCAGCAGCAGGACCGCCCCGTCGGCCGCCTTGAGCCGCTGCGGATAGCCGGTGCCCGCGTCGCGCTGCTCGTCCGCCGGCGTGTACCCGGTGAGCCTAGCCTGGACATCCGCCCAGCGCGGCGGGATGCGCGCCATCAAATCGCGTAGCTGCTTGACCTCAGCCGCGTCCGGCAGCAGGTCCGCCAAGCCGCCCACCGCATCCCACGCGGCGTACAGGTTCGGCAGGTTCCCCGCGCGGCGCAGGTCGTCGATCTGCTTGGCGGCGGCCGCGATCCGCGACAGCAGCGCCGTCTGTGCGCCTCTGTACAGCGCGTCGAGGCCGGCCGTGTTGCCCGCGTCGGGCCGCCACGCCTGGCCGTCGGGCTGCACCCTGAACGTGGCCTCGCGCGGCGTGGGGTCGAATTCGAGGGCAAGCTGGACCTTCACCGCGACGGCCGCATCGCCCTCGCGGTGGTCGAGTGAGACGCCGGGCGACGGTTGTGCGACCTGGGCCAGGAAGCCGGCCTGCGCCGCGGCCTCCCCGCCGGCGGGCACTAGCAGCTCAAGGAGCTTGTCAACCGCAGCCGCGCGCAAATCGGCCACGCCCAACTGCGTTTGGAGGTGTTGGCGCAGCTCCTGCGGCAGGTCGCGCACCACCACCGGCGGCCGTAGGGCCTCTTCCGCGGCGCGTGCGAGCGCAGCCAGGGCGTCGACGTTCGCGGCGTCGGGGACCCAGTCAGCGTCAGAGCGCCTCAGTTGAAACGTCGCGACGCAGGGCTTGGGGTTGTCCTTCAGGCTGAGCTGTACTTGGAGCGTGGCGCTTTCGTCGTCGGCCGCGGGCGTCCCTGACAAAGCCGCGCGCGGCTGGGCAACCTGGCCAAGGTAGGCGGCCCGATCCTGCACCTCGCGCTGCTGCCATGCGGCGGCGGGAATCAGCACCGGCAATAGGGTCTCCAGAGCCGGCTGGGCCGCGTCCGTCAGGCGCGCTTGGAGGAAGGCCTGCAACGTCGGCCGCTCCGTCTGCACCGGATGCTCCGGCAGCTTCTCGGGCGGCTTCTCCGGTTGCGTCTCGGGCGGTGGCTCGGGCTGTGGCCCGGGAGGCTGCACGCCCTGGTGCAAACCGAAGTACAGGCCGACGGCGGCGACCGCCACCACACCCAGCGCGGCGCCGATGACCACCCCGCGGCGCTTGGCGGCGGGTCGCGGCGGCGCCTTCGGCTGCGGCGCGGGTGCCGGGCGCTCCTTCGCCGGCTTGGAGGGCGGCGCAGCCGCGGGGCGTTCTTCCGCGGGTCTAACCGGCCTCACGGGCGGCGCTGGCGCGGCAGCCGGTTTCGGCGCGGACGGTGCGGCGGGTACCGGCTTGGACGGGGCCGCCGGTGCCGGTTTGGGCGGGACGACGGGCGTCGGCTTCGGCGGAGGCGGCGGGGGCGCGGGCCGCAACAGCGCAGCGTAGGTCTTGTCCCACCCCGCCGGAAGCTCGTACGCAAACGTGCGGGGGTTCCATTTGGCCGCGAGGTTCAGCGGCGACCCGCCCTTGGGCTTGATCTCGTACGTCGCCTGATCGACGGGCGTCTTCGAGCGTTTGGGCTGTACGCCGATTTTGACCTTTGCGGCCGCCGCCTTCGCCCGCTGCTCCAGGTCGTCCAGGAGGCCGTCGCGCGATTGCTCCTGGGCCTCGACGAGCAGTTGCGTCAGGCGGGCTTCCGCTTTTCCGACGCCGATCTGACTCACGGCCTTCCCCACCTGGGGGCACGTCACCGGCAATGTGTCGAGCGCCTGCAAACCGCCGCGCGGCCCGATGCGGACGCCGAGCCGCGCCTCGAAGGTCAGCGTGCGCGGTAGTCCCGTGCCGCTGACCGGTTTGGCGGCCAGCTCAATCGACAGCGCATGCTTGTAATCGCGCAACACCGCGGAGCGCGCCAGCAGGTCCGCCTGGACGACGCGCTGCGTGGCGGCCGTCGCGACCTTGAGCGCCTGCGCCGCGAGTGCCGCGGGATCCGCCAGCGCCCAGGCCAGACGGCTGTCGTTCCACAAAAGGTCGGTGCGTAGCGGCTCTTCGGACGCATCGGGGCCTAGCAGGGCCACGTCCGCCGCCACGCGCGGCTGAAGCCCGGTCAGGACCGCCCGCACGGCCGCGGCCGGGAAGACGCTCTCGCGCAGTTCGCGCTGGAGCGTGCCCAGTTGCGCCCCCTGCAACGCCGCCACCTGCACGCCGAGCTCGTCCGCCAGCCGCCGCGCGAACTCGTCCTGTCCGCGACAGAACTCGATTTCCTGGTCGCGGCGGCGAAAGTCCAAGTCGCATTGCAGGGGTTCGGGGGCAGTGACCTCCGCCGGCGGTCGCAGATGCACCGTCACGCGCGAACGGCCGTCGGCGTCGGAGTCTTCGGGGGCCCAGAGCACGTAATCGACCCTGGTCTCGACGCGCGCGGGCCCGAGCAACCCGGCCAGGCGCTGCCCCAGCACGTCGCGCACGATCGCCTCGGCCGCCCGCAGCACGCTCGCGGTGCTGGCTTCGAGGTCGGCGGCGACCGCCTCACCCAGCCGCGCCCGGCAGTCCTGCACCAATCGTCCCGCCGTCTCGCGCACACTCGCCGGCCAGTGCTCAACCTGCGGCGGGACGGCGAGCAGGTCGAGCGCTGGCTCCCACTGCTTGTTGTCCACCAGCGCTTGGGCGCGCTGCAGCCACGTCCGCGCTTCCTGATGGTCCTTGGCGATGCGCTGGCGCAGGCGCTCCTCCACCGCCAGGCGCTCGCGGTACTGCTGCTCCACCCCGGCGACGTATTCCTGGATGTCGGCGGGCCACTGTTGCAGCGGCGGGCGGTAGGCGAGCCGCTTGCCGACCAGGACCCAGTTCTGTGCCTGCACGGCCTTGCGCAACGAGGCTTCCCAGAGGCCCGCGTTCTGCACGGCCCGCGCTTCGCGGATCGTCGCGGCCAGCGGCGTCAGCGCCTGCGTCACCTCGTCCGGCCAGTGTGCAAGCTGCGGTTTGGAGTGCAGCAACCGGGCCGCTGCGCGCCAGTCCTTCGTCTGCACCAGCGCCTCGATGCGCGACAGCCAGGCAGCCGCGGTGCGGTGTTCGGCCTCGATCGCGGCGCGCCGCCGCTCCTCGGCCTGGTGCGCTTTGAGCTGCCCGTCGATGGCGGCGGCGCGGGTCTGCACGTCGTCCGGCCAGCGTTCCAGCGTGGGTCGGTCGGTCAGTAACGCGGCGACGCGGGCCCACTCCTGCGCCTGGAGCGCCGCCTCAAGCTGCGCCAGCCAGCGGCGGGCCTTGATGGCATCGAGATCGATGGTGAACCCGGCGGCGCGCAGACGCTGCGCCAGGTCGGCCGCGGGCGGTCGCTCGCCGGGCAGCCGCGCCGTCATCGCGGCCACCAGCTCGATCCACGCGCGGACAACCGGGTTGGCGGACTCGCGCAGCTCCTTGCGGCGCACCACGACCGGCACGCCGAAGCCCATCATGCGGGCCATATCCACCACCCGGTGCGCTTCCGCCTCCATGAGATACGGATGCTTGTGCTCGGCCATGACGCGCAGGATCAGGCCGGCGGCGATGACGTCTGAGCCGGGCTCGAAGCTCGTCAGCGTCTCCTGCCCGTACTTGTCGGGGTCGATGAACGCGCAGAGCCGATCGTCCCGGTCCATGACGTCCGGGCCCAAAACCTCCCACGCGCCGCTGCCGGCGGGGTGCGGGCCGGCCGCGAGGTTGGCGTAGTGCTCCTCGCCGAGCGTCTTACACACCGCGGGCGCGACGCCGAAGTCCGCGACTTTGAAAAGCCCGTCCTCCCCTTTGAGCAGCACGCCCGGACACAGCCCGCCGTGCAGCACCGGCCGCCCGCCGGGCGCGCTGTGGGCCACAGCCAGGGCATCCAGCAGGGCGGCGGTGATCTGAAGAAGCTGTTCCTCCGTCGCCAGCGGCGCCGCCGCGTCAAACAGCTCTGGCACCGGCAGCGGCGTCGCCGGCTCGTGCTCGACGAAGAACCCCAGGTCGTCTTGTTGCAGCGGGCCGATGAGTTGCAGCACGTGGGGCGACTTGGCGGCCAGCCGGGCCTGGGCCTCGACGGCGGCGCTGAGGGCGTCGGCGAGCTGCGACAGCCGGTCCGGCGGCGTGTCGGGCGGCTTGAGGATCAAACGTCGCAGTGGGTTGGCCATCGCTCACGATATCGGCCGCGGGGACGGGCTGGGTTTCGTCCGCGAATTCTCGGCCTGTCCCGCGCTGGCGGGCAACACAGTATGACCCGGATTGGCGCAGCCGCAAACCAGCCCGGCCCCCAAACACCCCAGCCCGAACTGGGGATGACTCAGCACCCGTGGACGTTGACCCACCCGGCGCGCTCGTGCTAGCCTACCATGTCATGGTCGCCATCGCGCAACTCGCCCCCCTCGCCTCGGTCTGGCTCCGCCGACTGCGCTTCACGCTGGCCGTCGCGGTGCTGTGGGCCGGGTTGCACTTCCTGGCCGGCGCCCTGCTCTTCCAAAGCGGCCTTGATCGCCCGCTCGTCCTGTCAGCGGGCAAAGGGGGGCTGCTCGGCGGCCTGGTCGTCACGGGCCTGCTTTGGGCCGGGGCCGTGATCGCAACGCTCCTGACCGGGACCGAAGACCCCCGTCAGCCGCTGCTCACCATCGGCCTGGCCCTCGCGCTCTGGGCCGGCGAAGGCGGGCAGCGCGGCGGCACGATGGACGCCTGGCTCATCCTGCGCCACCCTGATCCCGGCCCGCCATCCGGCGCTCCCTACTGGCTGCTGCTCACGGATTACGTCTGGTTGCTGCTTGGCGTCGGCGGCGCCTACTGCATCGGCCGGCGTATCGCCCGGCAACGCGATCGAGCACGCCCCCAGGAGCCGCCCGCGCCAGGCGCCTCCGCAGTGCGAGGTCCGACTTCGCACCTGCCGGGCGCGCCCAGCCGCCGCGATAGCCTGATGGGCCTGCTTCTAACGACGCTCATCGCCGGCGCTTCGGCCCTGGTCCTGACCGGCTCGCCGCTGGCGTACACGCGCCGTGCCCAGGTGTACTTCGCGCTGCTGGTCGGGTTCCTCGCCGCCGTGTTCGTGACGAGCAGGGTAGTGCGAAGTTCAACTTCGCACCTACCGGGCACGCCCACGCCGGCGTGGTGCTGGCCGGCCCCGTTCTTGCTCGGCGTCATCGGGCTGGTGGTCGCAGGGGTCAGCCCCGGGCTGATGCTCCGGCCCGGCTACGAGCGGCTCGACACCATCCCGGCCTGGGCCCTGGCCCGCCCGCTGCCGGTCGAGATGATCGGCGCCGGGCTGGTGGGCGTGCTCTGGCTCCTGGGTCCGCGCGGCGCGCGGGCCGCGCCGCAGCGCTAGGGCCGCCGGAGTCGCGCGATGGACCGCCTCTGGCCCGACCGGCGACGCGAGGAAACCTGCGAGGAGATGCAGGCCCGCTTCGTCGCGGAGACCTCGGCGTTCATCACCGAAGCTCTGCGGCACCCCGAGCTCGTGGTGCGCATCCCGATGATCCCGGCCGGCGCCGGCCGCTTCCCGCCGTCGCTGACCCGCGCGTTCTGGGAACCGATCCTGTTCGACTGATTCTGCCGCCCCATCCGCCACGGCGGCGGCGCGTCGACGCTCTGCAAGCGCGGCGTTACCATCGCGCCACCATGCGGATTCTGGTGCTTCAGTTCATTCCGGGGGTGCGCGGCCGCCCGGTGCCGCGGTTTGAGCCCCAGCTTGCCACGTTGCTGGCGCTGCTCGAACGCCGCGCGCACGTCCTGACGCTGGAGGGCCTGCCGCGGTACGACCTGGCACGCACCAAGGCCGCCCTGGCCCGCGGCCTGCCGCAGCTCGTCTACGCCGACATCTCACCCCTCTGCGTCGACGCCGCACGCCGCACCCTCGAACACATCGCCCAGCACGAGTTCCTGCCGATCGTCGCCGGCGGGGCTTACGCGATGATCGACCCCGCCGCCGCCCTGAGCCTCCCCGGCGTGCGGGCCGTGGCCACCGGCGAGCCGGACGCCTCGCTCGTCACCTACTTCGAGCGGATCAAGGACCCCGCGGTCGGGCAGATCGTGCTCGGCGTCTGGCTGCGCGACGAGCGCGGCTTGGCGCGTCCCGAGCTGCCGCCTCTGGTCGAAGACCTCAACTCGCTCCCCTTCCCCCACCGCGAGCTGTTCAACTACGCGGAGTACGTTCGGCGGACGGGGCAGGTCGAGATCGTAGTCGGCCGCGGCTGCCCCCAACACTGCGCTTACTGCATCAACGAGCGGCTGACCGAGCTGTACCAGGGCCGCGGCGTGTGGGTCCGTCGCCGCTCTCCGCCCCACGTGCTCGCCGAGATCGCCCAGTTGCGCAGCCGCTACGCGGGCGTGCGCCTGGTGCGATTCCTGGATCACGCGCTGGCGCTCGACCGCGAGTGGCTGACCGGTTTTCTCGAAGCCTACAAGCGGCAATGCGATCTGCCCTTCCGTTGCCACCTCCGCGCCAATGCGACGGATGAAGAGACCGTGCGGCGGATCGCGAACGCCGGCGGCCGATCCGCCGACGTCGAGGTCATCAGCGCCAGCGACTTCGTCCGCAACGAGGTCTTCGACATGGACCTCAGCAACGAGCAGATTCGGGCGACCTTTGCCTGGCTCAAGGCCGCGGGGATGCACACGCGCGCGATCGTCTATCTCGGTGCGCCGTACGAGAGCGAGGCGTCGCTCGCCGAGACGCGCAGCCTGCTGCTGGAGCTGAAGCCCGACGTCGCGGACGTGCGGGCCTATTATCCTTGGCCCGGCACGCGCGCCCGCGACCTGTCCCAGGAGCACGGGTGGCTGCACGCCCGCGGCGAGGAGCAGTATCATCACGACTCCGGCGGCATCGACATGCCGGCGTGCCGCCCGGACGCCGTCGCCGCGTTTATCAGACGCCTGCGCCACGTGGTGCCGGTGGAGGTCGGCGAGCCGTGGTGGCGGCGGTGGCCGGCGGCATCCGTGACCGCGCTGGGACAGGTTTTCCAGCGCCGGCGGCCGTAGACCGTCGCGCGGCCGCAACGGGGACGATTGCCGTGCGTATAGGTTGATATCCAGATAGGATCAGGGCGTGAGAACGGTAGTATTGACAATCGCCCAGGCCCTCGTGTTCCTCCTGCTCGGCATCGCGCTCGGCTGTGGCGTCAACGCGGTCCGAACGAAGGGGCACATCGACATCGGCCGGGACTATTTCACGCCCCCGACGCACGGAGATCCGGGTACGACGAAGCCGACTTCGCAGCCGATTCCGTATGCGGTGCTCACGTTCGAGCAGCTCGTGCAGCTCTACGATGATCCCAAGCGCCAGACGGGCGAGTACCTGTTCGTGGACGCGCGCGAGGACGAGGACTACAACGCCGGCCACATCCCCGGCGCCATCCAGTGCGACCACTACCAGCTCGACCGGTTCATCGATAACGTGCTCCAGTTTGCCGCCGTCGCCGAGAAAGTGGTCGTCTACTGCAAGGGCGGCGATTGCGAAGACAGTCTCATGGTCTGCGCGGACCTGGAAGCTCGCGATATCCTGCGCGAGCGCCTCTTCCTTTTCGCCGGCGGCTGGGACGAGTGGAGCGCCAAGCAGATGCGCTCTGAGACCCGCGAGGAGCGGGCCCCATGACCCAACAGCCCGGCCTCATCCGCCGCATTGACGCCACCGGCATCCCGCTGCTGCTCGCGCGCCTGGGCGTGGGCGGCATGTTCACCTACCTGGCAATAATGAAGCTGCTCAACCCGATCCACTTCCTCAAGGCGCTGCGCACTTACGGAATCATGGAGCTAGTGCCGTACTGGGGCTGCAACCTGATTGCGGTCGTGTTGCCGTGGCTGGAACTGACCTGCGCCGTCGCGTTGCTGCTCGGCATCGGCATCCGCGGTGCGGCCCTGCTGATTAACGGTATGTTGGCCTTCTTCACGCCCCTGCTGGTCGTCCACGCCCTGGAGCTGCTCCACGCCGGCAAGTTCGCCGCCTTCTGCGCCGTCAAGTTCGACTGCGGCTGCGGCACGGGCGAAGTCTTCATTTGCCCAAAGCTGGCCGAGAACATCGCCTTGCAGGTGGGTGCGCTCATCGCACTGTTCTCGGCGTCGCGGCGGTTCTGTCTGGCGGCGCTGTGTGCATGCTGCCAGGGGCGCTGTGGCACGTCCGCCCCGCCAGCGGGCATGGTGCCGACTGCGAAGTCGAGCGACTGAAGATGCACGTCATCGTCGATCTCTGCGTCGTGCCGCTGGGGGTCGGCGTCTCGGTCTCGAAGTACGTCGCCGCCTGCCAGCGCGTCATCCACGACGCCGGCCTCAGTGCTCAGTTGCACGCCTACGGCACCAACATCGAGGGCGAGTGGGACGCGGTCTTCGCCGCCGTCAAACGCTGCCACGAGGTCGTCCACGCTATGGGCGCTCCGCGCATCACGACCACCATCAAGCTCGGCACCCGCACCGACCGTCCGCAGACGATGGCGGACAAGATCCGCAGCGTCCAGGAGAAGCTGCGCACGCCGTAGCGGGGCGGCGCCCCCTCAAAGACCGATATTAAGTGGACGCGACGGCGCGTGCGCGCCGGACCGGCCGGAACCTCCCCCGCGCGCGCCGGACGTTCCTACCGGGGGCGGCGGCCCGTGCCGATACTCCGGTGCGGACACCGGGGCAAGGAGCGGCCGGAGGGCCGACGCGGCCATGAATCTGATCTTGCCGGCGTTCATGTTCGAGCGGCCGCCGGGGTTGCTGATCCCCTACGCCCGCGAGAACACGGTCGCCCTGTTCATCCGCGAGGACGAATTCGGCCTGCGGAAGTACCCGCCGCAGTGCGCGGCCGACGCCCAGTTGGGGCGCTGGAAGATCGACCGGGTGTTGCTCTTCGTGGTGCTGGTGCGTCTGGGCCGCAGCGACCTGACGACCTACGAATCGTGGGCCAACGTTGCCGACCCGTCCGTGCTGCGGCTGTTCCAGAAGCTGGCGGCCCAGAACCGGCTCGACATCCACATCGTCACGGACCACATCGCGCGGACGTTCAGCCTGGACAACCCGCTGCGCAGCGCCGCGGCGCAACTGGTCGCGGAAGTGCGCCGCCGACATGCCTGGACGCCCGAGGAGTTCGAGCGCGCCCAGGCCCGCCTCTGCACGCTGTACCCCTCGCCGCCGGCGCTGTGGTGGGCGTGCCAGGAGGCGGCCCTCGCGGAGCAGTCCGTCCGGCGCACGGTCAAGTCCCCTGGCGCAGTTGGTCAGTGACGCTGTACGGTATCTCCGCACCGCGCCGCGGGCTTCAGCCCGCGCGGCACCGCCCTCCGCGCGCCTCACCGCGCCGGCTTGAACGCCTCGACCAGCCCGGTCATCCCGCCGCCGCGCTGGAGCAACCGCACCCGCTCAAACCCCGCCTCGACCAGCCCGTCGCTAATCTCCTCGAAGGTGTACGTGCTGCCGCCGGCGGTCCGCACCAGCATGTTGACCGCAAACACGGCCCCCTCGCGCGGGTCGGTGCGGTCCGGGCTCATGACGTGGTCGCGGATGACCAGCCGCCCGCCGGGCGCTAGCGCCCGCCACACCTTGCGGTACAGTTCCACGTTCTGCCGCGGGCTGTTCTGGTGGATGATCGCCGACAGCAGCACCAGGTCGTGTCCGCCCGGCAGCTCGTCCGTGTCGAAGTCGCCCGCGACGAGGCGCACGCGGTCGGCCAGTCCCGCCGCGCCGATCCGCTCGCGGGCCATTTCGATCACCGGTGGCAGGTCAAAAAGCGTCGCCTTAAGCTGCGGCGACGCCGTCAGGAACGCAATCGTGTACGTGCCCGATGCGCCGCCCACGTCGAGCAGCGCCCGCGCCGGCCCCGGGTCGATCGCGGCCACCATCGCGGCGGCGCGCCCCCGACCCACGACGTGCATCGCCCCGATGAACGCCCGTTGGCTCGTGTCGCCCCGCGGCGTGAGCGCCCGCGTCCGGGCCGCCGCGTCGCCGCGGGCCATGCCGGTCAGCTCCGCCCAGCTCGGCCACAGCGCCGCGGAGTGCAGCACCATCGCCAGCACGGACTCGGGCGCGTCCGCCGACAGCAGCGCTGCGATGTCTGGCTCACACCGATAGCGGCCGCCGTGCTTTTTCAGGAATCCCATCGCGGCCGCCGCGTCCAGCAGGATCGTCACGGCGCGCTCGTCGCCTTTGAGGTGTTTGGTCACCTCGCCGGCCGTGAGCGGCTCGCGCGCCAGCAGCGTGAACAGGTCCAGCTCCGCCGCCGAGAGCAGAATGCGGCATTCCATGAAGTTGCGGGCCAGGGCCAGCATATTTTCCGCGGTCAGACCGTTCATGACTCTCTCCGGCCCCCCCGCGCGTGCCGTCTACTGCTGCGGCTTGGCCGCCGACTCCGCCGTCCGCACGTCCACCGGCAGAATGCCGTCCAGCGTCAGGTTCGCGATCCGCGGCCCGTCGGCGGTCATCGTCACCGACGTAATGTGGTCGAAATGACCGGCCTTGACGCCCGCGACGTCGCTGGCGCCGCCCGCGGTCGCCAACTGGATGTACTGCCGTCCGTTGCGCGTCGCAAGCAGATACTCATGACCGTGACCCGCGAACACGGTGTACGGCCGCTCGCCCAGTAGCGCTTCGATCCGCTCGAAGCCCGCCGGGTCCTCCCGCCGCCAAACCGGCCAGTGCATGAAGACGAAGGTCCAGCGCGGCCTCCGGTGCCGCTTCAGTACGTCCGCGAAGTACCCAATCTGCTCGTCGCCCAGACGCGGGGCGCCCGCGGCTTGCGTATCCAGGCACAGAAACAGCACGCCGCGGTACGTGAACGAATAGTACGATGGCCCGAAGCGCTCCTTCCACTTGGCGGCCTGCGGCGGGCGCTCCACGTCGTGGTTGCCGGCCACGCGGAAGAACGGCATGTCCAACGGCTCGATCAGCCCCGCAAATTCGTCCCACTGCCGGTCCAGCTCCGCCGCGTCGGCGTCGTAGCCCTGGATCAGGTCGCCGACGCTCATCACGAACGCCGGCCGCAGCAGCGCCGTCTTCCGCACCGCGTCGCCGAACACGCCCGGCCGCTCGCCGCCGCCGCGATCGGGAATGACCGCAAAGTGGAAATCATCCGGGTCGTCGGCGACGCGGAGCTGCGTCCACGGCGTCGGCGGCCCCTTCACAGCCGTCTCAATCCGTCCCCGCTGCGCCGCGCACCCCGCCAGCGCGCCCAGCAACACACAAACCGTCACCACCCGTTCGGAAATCACCCTCCGGCGCGCGACCCTGCTCATCTTGTGCTCCCAATTGCGACCTGTGCCGCTGGCCGCGCGCTCTCCAAGCGCCGGCGTCCGTCCCGCGACGACACACACGCCAATTCTACCGCACGGACGGCGCGACCGCTGCGGAGCCCCTCACCCCCGGGTCGGCGTCACGAAAGTGAGTAACCCGTCAGTGGGTAACTCGTCATTCCGAGTGGGTAACTCGTCATTCCGAGCCGCGCAGCGGCGAGGAATCTGGCCTCGTGCCCAGAGGACGCTGCGGGAGGGCCAGAAGACACCTCCGAATCGTGGCCAGATGCCTCGCTGCGCTCGGCATGACGAGGGCACCCACAATCTTGACGCTCACCCCTCACCCCCAACGCGCCGCTCGAACGCCCTCTCGCCCGCTCGATGCCTACACAGGCCCCGCTGCGCTGGTATGATGTTGGCGCGCCGCGCCGGCAAGAACGACCCGCGCGACTGACCCTATCTACCCTATCCGCCGCGGCGCGAGCGAGGTGACCCATGTCGCAGCAACGCAAACTCCAGAACCGGTGGCTCGTTCTGCTCGGCGTCCTGCTGCTCGCCGCTGCCGGCGCCTGCGTGGCCCTGGCCGTGGCGGGCTTCTGGACGATGATGTCGAACCTGCCCACACCGCTCCTCATGCCCGGCACGCAGACCGTCCAACTCGCCCAGCCCGGACCGCAGATCATCGCCTACGAGTCGCAGAGCGTGGTCGGCGGCCAGGCCGTCAGCTCGCCCCAGCCGCACCCGAGCATCCAGGTCGCCGTCGTCGGCCCGGATCGCCAGCCGGTTGTGGTGCGCGCTTCAGCCACGAGCTACACGTATTCGTTTGGGAGTCGCGCCGGCGAGGCCTTGTTCGAGTTCACGGCCGATCAGCCGGGGCAGTACGAGCTCACCGCGACGGCGCCGGGCCTCGGCACCGGACAGCCTTTCGTGCTCGCGGTCGGCCCGCAGCGCTTCGGGCCCACGTTCCTGCGCATCTTCGGCGGAATCTGCGGCACTGCGATCTTCGCCCTGGGCGGAATCGCGGTCCTGATTGTCGCGCTGGTCCGCCATCTCCGCAGCCGCACGGCCTCCGCCCCGCCGCCGGGAGCATGAAGGCCGTCCGAGGGGGACTGGCTCCGAGTCCGCGAGGTGCCTGTCCCCCTCTCGCGTCCGTGGTGCCGCAGTGCGCTCCGCCGACGTGCCGGGCACCTTGTCCTCCCCCACGCCGATCATTGACCGAACACGCCCCCCTGGCTACTCTCCGCTCATGTCCGCTCCGACGAATCCAACGGGGAAACCGCCCGGCGGTCGCAAGCGTCGTCGGCACCCCCGCTCATCAGAGCCCGAGCGGCAGCGAGCGGGCCTCTCCCGATCAGAGCCCGAGCGGCAGCGAGGGGCATCCGGATCGTTCCGTCCGAGCCCGAGCGGCAGCGAGCCGCCCGACCGAAGCGCTCAATCGGCGCCGCGCGAGACCGCCCTGACCTCCCCCCGTCGCCGCCGCCTCTGCCTATGCTACAATACGGCCGAAATGTCCGACCGAAACGAGTGCGTGGCGAATAACGCGGACGCCGGAATGCTCGCGCGTGATGTTTCGCAACCCTGCCAACCGGTCCGGCGGCTCGAGCAGCCGTCGCAACAGATGACTGTCGGTCTTTCGCGGGCGCAAGAGCCGAGAGGCTGGTAGCCTTTGCAGGTCGGAGAATCACCCAGCGGGAGACAACTGCGATGCCCCTCAACACGTTCACTTCGGGTCTAACTTTCATTGACTCGCCGGAGTCCTGCGGCCCAAACGACCTGTCGGACGCCATCGTCTCAATACGCAAGTCCGACGTTGAGCAACATCGAGGTGCTAGGACGTGGTTGTCGCCCATTTCAGATGACGGGCTCCGCCGGCTAGTCAACCTGGCTTTCTACACCAGCCTTGCTTCGGAGGAAGGCAGGCATCCCCGGTTCAGAATGATAAGCGCCAACGTCGGTGCGGAAGACGCTCGGCGGGCCGCGACCTTTGACGTCCCAATTACTGACGTCGAGTCACTGCGCCGTCTGGCTCCTGCTGCGTCCGAAACGGATAGCGCGCTGCTCATTACAGAAACCGACGAAGGCCTTCGCTGCACGGGCTCCGTGGTCGTTGCCGAAATGGGTTTTGGCAGCGCGACGGGCCGGCCGGAAGTCGCGAGTGTCGGACGGTCCCCATCCTTGATCGTCCGCGTCGACGGACCCGGGCGTCTCAGGGTTAGCGAGAGTGTCTACACGCTCCTGCTCGACGCCGGACGGGTCCGGCAAGTTGTGGATTACGGGCTCGTGCCACAGGTTCGGGAACTGTGGGGCGCCTTGGCCACCGAGATGGTGGCCGCCACAGCGCAAGTCCATGGAGAGGAATCACGCAAGTATTTCGGTGGCTGGCACACGCTGGCGCAATTCATTCACAAGGCGTAAGAGTTCACCCGCCTGCAATGGGCGGCGCCGGTAACGGCGGGAGTTGGCCGGTTTGCAGGTAGGTTCGCAGGGCGGTGGGGATGGTTTGGAGCGGGTCGTGGCCGCGGAGCCGCA
>Ga0315273_10007287_pt1 | contig 13848 bp, 11 predicted proteins | sample YL17G02_0_MG_FD_205753 | JGI IMG/M metagenome (GOLD analysis project Ga0315273, IMG submission 205753) | Sediment microbial communities from Yellowstone Lake, YNP, Wyoming, USA - YL17G02_0 | ecosystem: Environmental > Aquatic > Freshwater > Lake > Sediment | place: USA: Wyoming | collected... | reverse complement strand
GCTTGCCATCGGCAGGGCGCTGATGTCGCGGCCAAAGATGCTGGTACTCGACGAGCCATCGATGGGCCTCTCGCCGGTCATGGTGCAGGAGATCGCGCGCATCATTCGCGATATCGTCGCGCGTGGCGTGCCCGTGATGCTTGTCGAGCAGAATGCCGAACTTGCACTCCGTCTCGCGCGCTTCGCCTACGTGCTCGAGACCGGAAGTATCGCCCTGCAAGGCCCGGCGCAGGAGCTGCATAACGACGAGCATGTCAGGCGGGCCTATCTCGGTGGCTGAGACCTGGAGCGTCCAAGAGCTTCTCAGTGCCGGCTGGAGCGAAGCCGACCTCTCATGGGAGGCTGCTGCTGAACGGACGGTCGATGCCGTTGCGCAGAAGGATCTCATGCGGGCGAAAGACGAAGCAGGCACGGCGTTACAGCTCGCGCGCGCCGAGTTCGAGGCGGTCGATCCTCGCCTCGGCACGAGCCTCGCTAATTATGGACTTTGCCTGCATTTGGCCGGGCATCGCGATGGGATGACGCCCTTGTTTGCCGAGGCGCTTGAGGTGTGGCGTCGTGCATATCCGTGGATCGCGCGCATGGAGGCGCCGCGGGTAGCGCGCAGCTCGCTCTTTCATATGCGCATGGAGTTGCGTCACCGCGATACCTACCGGGCGAGATGGCAGGAACGCTGGCGAGAGATCGCTGCGGAAGCGAAGGTGCGCCTTGCGACCTTGGACACGCCCCATGATGCTCTAGATGCCACGGCCGCAGAGTCGTTGATACTCTGGCGCCGTGAGCGTCCGGCGATGCTCAACGACACGCGCAAGCTGATGGCCGCGGCCTTCCTGCTTCTGGCACCGCCTGCTGGTCACGCGAACCCCCGATAGAAGGGCTACTTCACTGGCTGTTCGCGACGACACCCTTGGGCTTTTGCCGAGACAGCCATTGCTTGATCTTGGGCACTAGGCTCTCCAGTCCATTGGGCAGGAACAGAATGAATAGGATAAGGACCGCTCCGTAGAGCATCGGCCGCATCTCGTCGACGCCGATCGCGCGCAACACCACCTCGTTGAGGATGGTCAGAACCACGACGCCCAGGATCGGACCGTAGAATGTCGCGGTTCCGCCGACGATGGCCCAGATCAGAATGTAGGTCATCTCCTCGACGCCGAAGCGGTTCGGATTCACAACGCCGATGTAGTGGGCATAGAGCGCGCCGGAAAGTCCGGCGAAGAACGAGGAGATGACGAAGGCCAGCATGCGATAGCGGAAAGTGTCGACGCCGACCGACTCTGCGAGCTTGTCCTGCCAATGAATGGCGTGGAAGGTGAGGCCGATGCGCGAGCGCTCGACCCGGTAGAGAATGAAAAGCGACACCGCGACCACGACGAGGCAGAGATAGTAGTAATTGACCGGATCGTAGAAATCGATCGACAGCGACTCGATATCGGGGAAGGGCGGAATGAGCTTGATGCCCTTCGGTCCACCGAACAGCCAAGTCAACTCGCTCCATTTCCAGACCAGCCTGATGACTTCGCCGGCGGCAAACGAGCCGATCAGAAAGTAAAATCCCTTCATGCGGAATAGCGGGAAGCTCAACAGAAAAGCGAGGAAGGCCGCGATCGACGCGCCCACCAGCATGGCGAGAGGCACCGGCCAGCCGGAGTCCTTGGAGACGAGCGCGGCCCCATAGGCGCCGATGCCCATGATGACGGCGTGGGCCAGCGACCATTCTCCGGTCAGCGTCAACAGGCGGTAGCTTGAAACCAGGAGAACGTTGATCACGAGAAGGACGAGGACCTCCTTCTGCGAGAGCGACAGTAGATGTGGCAACACGAGCAGCGCTGCCCCAAGCAACACGAAGCCCGGCGCGAAGGCTAGTCTGCTGCTCGCGGCCCGGTCAGGCACGCTCCTTCACTCCGAAAAGGCCGGTGGGCTTCAAGATCAGAACGATGAGCATGAGCAACAGGCCGACGATGTTGGCGAGCGTGCCGTCATAGATCGTGGTGACGAAGGTGTTCACGAAGGCATAGAGAATGGCCGCAAACACGGCACCCTCGAGAGACCCGACTCCGCCGACGATGATGATGATGAAGGCGGTGATGATGACCGGATGGCCCATATAGGGGGTGGGCGCGACGAGCGGAGCGGTGAGCGCGCCGGCGATGCCTGCCAATGCCGCGCCGATGAACATGGCGATCCGCGCGGTCGTGTTGATTGACATGCCTTGCAGGGCTGCCGCCTCGCGATCTTGCGCGCAGGCGCGCAGCGCCCAGCCGAACTTGCTCTTGCGCAGAAAGAGCCACAGCGCGGTTAACAGAACCACCGTGGTCACGATGACGTAGAGCCGTTGATAGGTGATCACGACGCCTTCGGAAAACACGATCTTGCCTTGCGTGGACGGCGGCACATGCTCCATCTGCACGCCGAAGCCAAGCACGGCGATGGTCTGCAAGATCAGCAGGAATCCGATCGAGGCGATCAAGCCCCCGAGAGGATTGTCGCGCAATGGCCGGAACAGGGCATATTCCATGAGAAGGCCGAGCAGGCCGACGAACACAAGGCCGATGACGACGGCGACGAAGAAATTGAGCCCCATGCCGGCATAGAGCGCCACGACCGCATAGGCGCCGGCCATGTACAACTCGCCATGGGCGAAATTGATGACGCCCATCACGCCAAAGATGAGCACGAGACCAACCGCGATCAGCGCCATATAGCTCGCGGCGTAAGTCGCGTTCATCGCGGTCTGAAGGAACAGTTCAAGACTCATCGCTACGATCCGCGATATGCACGGTTTCGGATGCTGTTCGGACGGTCTCGCGACAGGATCGTGCGGATCGTTGCAGTCTTGAGGACATCCAAGTGGTCCCGGCGCGGCGATACGCCGGCATATTACCTGTCACTGACGCCGTGCCGACAGAGCCGCACAAGCTCACTTACGCTGAGTGTACATCTGGTTGAGCGCGGTCATGTGCTTGATCAACAGATCCTTATGCTTGTTCCACCAGTCGGGGATGGATTTGTATTGCTGGATCCTGGCCTTGCCGTCCTTGATGACGACCACCGGCCAGTTCCCGACAAGCGCGTTGTCGATGCCGAACAGTTCCTTGCCCCACCACTCGGCCTCGCCGAAGATATGCTTGCCTTTGCCACCCGCCTTCATGGCGGTGAGCACGGGCTCGGGATCGGCGGTGCCGGCCTTCTGCGCGGCATCCGACCACAGATCCATGATCGAGGCATACTCCCACGACACCGCGCTCCACTCGCCCTCGCCGAACCGCTTCTTGAATTCCTCGTAGAATCCGTTCGGATCCTTGAAATTGATCTGGGGCTCTTTGAGCGCCGGATCGTCGAAATCCGGGAACTGGAAGATGAAGCCCTCCATGAACTCCTTGGAGGTCTTGTCGATCATCTTCTTATAGAAGTCGGCGGTGCATGAAATGATCGTGCCCTTAAAGCCCTGCTGGAACGCCTGCTCGGTGAGTGGATGCACGTAGTCTGCGTAGCAAGTGTCGAGACAGAGAATGTCCGGCTTCTCGGCCAGCATCTTCGACATGATCGGCGCAAAGTCCGTCGTCGCCGGATCGAAGAAGACCGGATCGCCGAGGACCTTGATACCCGCCGCTTCGAAGGCTGCGAGATAGGTCGCGACAGAAGGCTTGCCGAGCGAATCGTCCTGGGCGCAGATTACCGCAGTCTTCGCGTCGGGCTTGTTCTCCTTCAGCCACTCGACGCCGGTGACGTTATAGATCGGATGCACCTCGCAAGGCGCAACCAACATCTTCGTTTCTGGCGTGAGATCGCTCGGGAGCAGCGTGGAGACCAGCATCTTCTCCTTCTCCGCGACCGGAGAAACTCCGGGCCACGGATCGCCGCCAAGCATCATGATGAACTTAACGCCGTCTTCCTTGATGAGTTTCACCGCGCCAGTGCGCGCCTTGCCTGGGTCGTACTCGTCATCATAGGCAACGAACTCGACCTTGTAAGCGTCCCCGCCGATCGGGATGCCACCCGCGCCGTTGACTCGATCCGCCCAGATTTGTAGGCCATCAAGCCCCGGCTTGCCCCAGGCCGCGACCGCACCGGTCAGCGGAGCAAGGAAGCCGATCTTTAAGACCTTGTCGGCCCCGAAAGCGACTTTTGGCATGGACACGCCGGCTATTAGGGCGGCGGTGGCTGTGGTTGAGAGAAATTCGCGGCGGTTGATTGCAAATCTACTCGTCATCTTGGTTCTCCACCTGGATCGGCCGGTACGACGTTGGGACGAACGACCGGGCTTGTACGCGTGGCCCCCAACAAAAGTTTTGCGGCGGTTTTGATGGGCAATGCAGAAGAAAGCTTAGACCGGTTGCTCATGGCACCCCAAGTTGTTCCTGGCATCCCCAAGGCCTTCAACTATGAGTCCGTCACCCGCCCACCCTTCATGCCCCACGAACACGAAAGTGAGCCATGGCGGGCTTTTGCAGTCAAAAAGAATTCGTGGAAGGACTCAAGAATTCTTGAGAGGAAAGCATTTTAGTCACAAGCATCGAGCAAATGCTCGCAAACTGTACGCCCAAAGTGGGCCTTTCATCTGTTCGCAACGGCAGGCCACACTATGTCTTAGCCGTTGGCGCCCTTGATATGAACTAGGGCCGTCGCTACCATAGCCGCCATCCTCAAGCGAATGCGAAACGCAGTGTTGAACATTCCCAACGACCAGAGTTTCCGGCCAGGCCCACCTAGGACATCGGCCGTCATGCGGCCGGGCATAGGGGCGCTTGCTCCGGGCGAGGAGCGCTACACCGTGGCTGGCGGAGGCGCCATCGCGGTGCCGATCCATGCAGGCGACCGCGTACGGCTCGTCAATGTGGAAGGCATGCAGCGCTGCGAAATTGTGGCTGCGGACACTGCTGGCGCCGTCGATCCGGCCATTCTGGGCGCAGGCGGCGATAGCGATGCGAGCGGCCTGAAGCAGATTCTGAGCACGGATAGCGAAAGCGCGCGTTCCGTTCGCTCGGGGCTTGAGCGGCGCGGCATCGATCTGGCCAATGCACGCGCCGTCACGCTGTTCGGCAGCGAATCCCGCGCCGAAGATTCGGGTGAATTCACTGTCTCGCGCGATGGCCTACTAATCGTGGCCGCGCCCGGTGCGCCGATGGACGTCGGCTCGCAGGATACGGCAACGCCGATCCGCGTCCACATCCTGCGCAGCCGCTTGCGTCAACCCAGCGAAACGCTCCTGCCGGAACCTCTTGCCGATCCGTTGCATGATATTCGTGTCGATCGATCGACGGCCGAGGCCTACTTTGTGCGCGCAGGCGAATACATTCAGATCATCGACGTTGCCGGGCGCCAATGCACGGACTTCCAGTGCTTTGCCGCGCGCGACCTCGACAAGGGACTGGAGCGTCCGCTTGATGTCACGACGACGCGCTCGCTGATGGGTCAAAGCTATCCGCTTCCCGGCCTCTTTTCGAAAGCGTTCAATCGGGACATGCAGCCGCTCGTCGAAGTGGTACGCGATACCGTCGGGCGCCATGATGCCTTCGGCCTCGCCTGCAACGCGCGCTATTATGACGACCAGGGTTATCCCGGCCATGTCAATTGCACGAATAATTTCAACGAGCGGCTCGCGCCTTACGGCATTGCCGCGCGGAAGGGCTGGATGGCGCTCAACTTCTTCTACAATACCGTCATCGGCGCGAACAACGTGCTCTATTTTGATGAGCCGTGGTCGCGTCCGGGCGACTATGTGTTGTTGCGCGCGGTCACCGATCTGGTCTGCGCCTCGTCGGCGTGTCCGGACGATATCGATCCCGCCAACGGATGGAACCCGACCGACATTCATGTACGCACTTATTCCGATAAGCAAAGCTTCTCAAGAGCGGTGGCCTATAGAATGACACCCGATGCCGAGCCTAAGCTAACGTGCGAGACCGCGTTTCATCCGCGCTTCTCGGCGCTGACGCGCAACTATACGGAATATCGCGGCTACTGGCTGCCGACCCGCTTCTCCAACGATGGACCGGTGGCTGAATATTGGGCCTGCCGCGAGCGCGCGGTCATTATGGATCTCTCGCCCTTGCGCAAGTTCGAGGTGACTGGCCCGGACGCAGAAGCGCTGCTGCAATACACGCTCACGCGCAACGTCCGGAAACTTGCCGTAGGGCAAGTCGTCTACACTGCCATGTGCTACGAGCATGGCGGCATGATCGACGACGGCACGCTGTTTCGTCTCGGTGAGAACAATTTCCGGTGGATTGGCGGTGACGACTATAGCGGCATATGGCTGCGCGAGCAGGCCGAGAAACTTGGCCTCAAGGCTTGGGTGCGGTCATCGACCGACCAGCTTCACAACATCGCCGTGCAGGGCCCAAAGAGCCGCGACATCCTGCGCCAAGTTATCTGGACGCCACCGGCCCAACCGGCATTGGAAGAGCTGGGCTGGTTCCGTTTCACCATCGGGCGCATCGGCGGCTTCGACGGCGCGCCTGTCGTGGTCTCGCGCACCGGCTATACCGGCGAGCTCGGCTACGAGGTCTTCTGCCATCCCAAAGATGCGCTCACCGTGTTCGATGCCGTCTGGCAGGCCGGCGAGCCGCACGGAATGCTGCCGTTCGGGCTGCAAGCCCTGGACATGGTGCGCCTCGAGGCCGGCCTCGTCTTTGCCGGCACTGAATTCTGCGACCAGACCGACCCGTTCGAGGCCGGCATCGGCTTCACTGTTGCGCTCAAAGGGAAGAATGAGGACTTTATCGGCCGGGAGGCGCTACTCCGTCGGAGTGAGCACCCGCAGAGGAAGTTGGTCGGCCTGGAGATGGAGGGCGATGAAGCCGTGGGTCACGGCGATTGCATCCATCTCGGTCGCGCCCAGGTGGGGGTGATCACCAGCGCCACCCGCTCGCCGATCCTGAACAAGACAATCGCACTCGCCCGGATCGATATCACGAATAGCGAGCTCGGCACGGAGGTCGAAATCGGCAAGCTCGACGGCCATCAGAAGCGGCTGCCGACGCGCATCGTCCGCTTCCCGCACTACGATCCCGACAAGACGCGCGTACGCGCGTAATAGACGCTCGCGACGCAATTGACCAAGCACGCCACGATTGACATCCTCGCTCTATGATACGCGCAGTTCTGCTCGATCTCGTCGGCGTCGTTTATCAGGGCGAACAGCCGCTGCCCGGCGCCGTTGAGGCCGTCGCGGGTTTACGCGAGGCGGGCTTGCGCTTGCGTTTCCTCACCAACACGACACGCATGCCAAGACGCGCGCTTCTCTCACGCCTGAACGAAATGGGCATCGCGATTGCCGAGGAGGAGCTATTCACGCCGGCTCAGGCCGCGAGAGCGTGGCTTGCCGCGAAGAGACTTTCGCCACACCTCCTGATCCATGCTGATCTTGCGGAGGATTTTGCCGACCTCGACGGCTCGGGCGGTGACGCGGTCGTCGTCGGCGACGCCGCCCAAGGCTTCACCTACGCCTCGCTGAACACTGCGTTTCGCAAGCTGCTGGAAGGGGCTGAATTCCTGGCGCTCGCACGCAACCGCAGCTTCAAGGATGATGACGGCGAGTTCAGCCTGGACGCAGGGCCTTTCGTGGCCGCACTGGAATATGCTTGTCAGCGCGAAGCGGTTCTGTTTGGCAAGCCTGCTGCCGATTTCTTCCAGGCCGCGCTCGCCAGCGTCGGGTGCGACGGCAAGGAAGCGGTTATGGTCGGCGACGATGCCGAGGCCGACGTGGCCGGCGCGCTCGTGGCGGGCATCGGCAGCGCTCTTCTGGTCCGCACCGGTAAGTACCGTCCTGGAGACGAGAACAAGGTGAAGCCTGTCCCGAGCGACACGGTCGAGGATCTCGCAGCGGCCGTCAGATGGATCATCGAGTACCGCTTGTAGAAAAGGCCACCCGATTGGGCGGCCTTTTCGCGCATCGTAATGCGGGAGTCTATTCCGCCGCAGCTTTACCTTTCACCGCGAGGAAGGTCTTCATCGAATCGTCCATCGCCTCGAGCCAGGGTGTGTGATGCACCGGCGCCATGGTTCCCGTGCAGGGCGATTTGAACGCCTTGTTGCGGTAGCCGACGATGGAATGCTCCTTGTCGTGTTCCCACTCCTTGAACTCATCCACCGTCATGTCGATGTCGAATTTCGGGTAATCGGTGGTGGCGCATAACTCGCGCACATAGTCGCCCTGGAAGTCAATTTTCTCGAAGGCGTCCTTTAGCGCCTCCTCGCGCTTCACCCACTTGGCGTCGTCCTTCTCCATCTCCGCCTTCGACGGCAGCTTGATGCGGCCCATGATCACGTCGCGTGCGTACCACGCCTGCGCGTCGAACATCGAGAACGTGTAGAACTGATCTTGCATGCCGAGATACATCAGCTTCGGGTTATCGAGCCACATGATGCCCTTGTAGAGATGCGGCGGATGCATGCGGTTATGCGTGCGCAGCTTCAGCTCGTAGTCCAGGAACGGGAAGTGGTGCTGATAGCCGGTGCACATGATGATGGCGTCGAAATCCTTCTTTGACCCATCTTTGAAATAGACGGTCTTACCCTCGATCTTGGTGAGCAGCGGCCGCTCGTCCATCCCTGCCGGCCATTTGAATCCCATCGCCACCGTACGCCAGCACATGGTGACGGATTTTGCTCCGTATTTGTGGCATTGCAGCGCGATGTCCTCGGCCGAGTAGCTGGCGCCAACGACAAGTAGATCCTTGCCCGTGAATTCGTCGGCGCTGCGGAAATCGTGGCCATGCAGCACGCGGCCTGGAAAGGATTCGATGCCCGGGAAGGACGGCACGTTCGGCACCGAGAAATGACCTGACGCGACGACGACCCAATCGAATTTCTCGGTGCGCAGCGTCCGGTCCTTCAGATTCTCCACGGTCACCGAGAACTGACCTGACGCCTTATCGTAGGCGACGTGGCGCACTGCCGTGGAAAATTGGATCCACGGTTTCACATTGGCGTCCTTGGCCCGCCCCACGATGTAGTCGTAGAGCACCTCACGCGGAGGATATGAGGGTATTGGCTGCTTGAAATGCTCGTCGAACGTGTAGTCGGCGAATTCCAGACATTCCTTCGGACCATTCGACCACAGATAGCGATACATGCTGCAATGCACCGGCTCGCCGTTTTCGTCAGTGCCGGTGCGCCAGGTGTAGTTCCACAAGCCGCCCCAATCGCTTTGCTTCTCGTAGCAGACGATCTCGGGAATTTCCGCTCCCTTGCTCTGCGCTTGTTGGAATGCGCGCAATTGGCCGAGGCCGCACGGCCCCGCTCCGATGACGGCAACACGACCTTTCATGACTCTCTCCCTCGCTCGACCCCTAACCAAGTAAGACTGCAAGATTACATTACATCATTCTCGGCAGCTTCTCGACTCGGTCGATGATGATCAGACCAATCTGGGTCCATCCATCAAAACCAATCTGGGCCCGTCTGGTCAGTACTGTCCAAGTGTTGAGCGCATAGGATTTGAGCCTGGTAGCACAATACCGGAGCGCTTGTTTTCCCGGCAGGAAAACTAATTTCATGTCCGTTGACGGCGTTTCGGCTTGAGCTTAGCATTGGGCCTATGATGGGGAGGGAACCCTCGAGCGGAACAGGCTGCGACGTGGCTTCCCTGATCACCTCGCCGGTTTCGGCCTCAAACACCGCACACGGTAACCGATAGCGTTGTGAGAACTGATCGAACTCGAGTACGCATTTGCCGTCAGTTACGAGACTCGCTGCGAGCTCAGACTGCGCGGGGAACGCAGCGGTCAGCAGATCGCTGAACCTCACCGGTCTCTGAAAATAGTCGGCCTGCAAATAGCCGAGGGCGCGCTCATACAGATCACGTGGGTCGGCAGTCTTCAGCACCTGGAAGCGGAAGAAATCTGTGCTTTCGGCGGGGTCGCGCGGAATGATTAGCACAGTTAGGGCCGACGACAGCTCGCGGCCCGATCCGTCGAGCACGCGCGGGCGCATGCCGGGCGAGGGGCGCCCGCCAGCTTGGCGCATGGCGATCTGCCGGATGCGGCATTGCCAGCCGAAGAAGCCGTCGCGAATCTTCTTTGGAGAACGCCACTTAGCCATGGTTGGGGCTTCGCCTCGCAGTTGTCGTTTTGTGCAAATTAATAGATGATGCTAACGGAAGCCTGATCATTTCCCCCGCCTGAGTCCAAACGAAATCGCCAGGAACGTAAGCGTGGCCGATCACGTCGCCCCTCTCCTCAGCGCGTATGATCTATCCGTGCTGATCGATTTTCTGCTGTTCGGCGCCACGCTTGCCGGCGTTGCAATTTTTCATCGTCATACGCTCGCTGCCGCCCTGATCGGCCTGGGCGCTATCACACTCAAGAAGCTCTTGGGGACCGGCTTCGTCGAAGGCGCAGGGTTCGCAGGCCTCTTCGCGCATTTCGGGCATGAATGGGTTCTCCTGGCGAACCTGTTTCTGCTTCTGGTCGGCTTTGCTCTCCTAGCACGACATTTCGAGGAGAGCCGCATTCCCGACTGGATGCCAGCCGCCCTACCGGACAATTGGAGCGGGGGGTTCGTGCTACTCGCCCTCGTGTTCATTATCTCCTCATTCCTCGACAACATCGCCGGGGCTCTTATAGGCGCGACCGTTGCCCGACATGTCTTCAAAGGCCGCATCCGCATCGGCTACCTCGCGGCAATTGTCGCCGCGGCCAATGCCGGCGGCGCGGGCAGCGTCATCGGCGACACGACGACGACAATGCTTTGGATCGCCGGCGTCAGCCCGCTTTCCGTGTTTCATGCGTATGTCGGGGCGGGGTTTGCGCTTTTCGTCTCGGGCATCCCGGCATCGCTTGCCCAACAGAAATACGGACCGATCGTCAAGGACCCGCCTTCAGGTCTGCGGATCTCGTTCAGGCACGTTGGCGTGGTCATCGTGGTGCTTGCGTCGGCGATCGCTGCCAATGTCGGGGCGCATCTCCTCGACGCCCACATTCTGGACGAGCTCCCTCTCATCGGACTTGCGGTCGCGGCGGCAATTCTCCTGACGGCTCCAATCGCGCGGCCGGATTGGTCGATTCTGCCCCGAGCCGCGCGCGGCGCGATCTTTCTCCTCGCTCTTGTCTCCGCGGCATCGATGATGCCGGTCAAATCCTTGCCGTTGCCGAGCTGGGAGACGGCGCTCGGGCTCGGCTTCGTCTCGGCGGTGTTCGACAATATTCCGTTGACCGCGCTCGCCATCAAGCAGGGCAACTACGACTGGGGATTCCTCGCCTATGCCGTCGGCTTCGGCGGCTCCATGATCTGGTTCGGGTCGTCCGCTGGCGTCGCGGTCGCCGGGTTGATGCCGGAGGCGAGATCCGCTTCCCGCTGGTTACGAGAGGGCTGGCCCGTGGTCGTTGCCTATGTCGCTGGGTTTGGCCTCATGCTTGCCCTAGTAGGCTGGAACCCAGAGAGTCTATAGCAGCTCGGGCCCCTCAATAACGCCAAGGCGATCTCGCCGAATTGACGTTCCCAGCACGCGGTGCAAGCAAAGGTTAGCAACGCAGCGCGCAGGCGAAGCCGAAAGAGGCCGGGCCGCGACCAGTCCGCCCCTCAATACTGCCCTCCGACTATTCACAACCAAACCGTGTCTTAATCGATGGTTTTACCTAGAGGAAATCTTATTTCACGTCCGTTGACGTGGTTAAGGCTAAGGCCTAGCATTGTCCCGAGGCCGACAAGGGGAGGGAACCCAGCAGACTTGGCGGTGCCGACTACCGCTCAGCGCTGGTCGTTCCCACGGGGAAGTCAGACATGTAGCTGAAAGTCCATCGGGCACCGCTGGGCACGGTCGTCTGAGGCCGTGCCGGGACATTGGGGAAAAGGGGGTAAATTAAATGGAAGGCAATCTCAATGCGCTGACGACCATCTTCACCGAATTCTACTACTGGGTGACGATCGTCATGATGTTTTTGATCCATGTTGGCTTCTGTACGTATGAAGTCGGCGTGTCTCGCAGACGTAACCATCTGAAAACGCTGATGAAGAATGCGATGGCGATCCCGCTCGTGACCGTCACCTTCTTCTTCTTTGGCTGGTGGATCTATTTTGCGTTTCCAAACGGACCGGGAATTACCGGCGGATTGATTACGGCAACATTCGCGGAACCTTGGAATCCGCTGATGGCGGCGCATCTCTCCGGCGCCAATCCCAATGAGGCCGGCTCAGTGACGCCTGCCGATGCTCTGATTTGGCATCGCCTCAATGGCGTGTTCTGGGGCGCGTTCCTCCTGTTCTCGATCACGACCGCCTCAATCATCTCAGGTTCGATCATCGAGCGCGCCCGATCAGGCGCATTCTGGATCATAGCCGTGCTGATCGGCTCGGGTATGTGGATCCTCGATGCGGCCTGGGGCTGGCATCCGCAAGGCTGGATGGTGAAGCTTTGGGGCTATCATGACGCCTACGCCTCTGGCGTCGTCCATGCCATCGCGGGCGGTGCGGCACTTGCCTTTTTGATTGTTCTCGGTCCTCGCATCGGTAAATTCCGGGCCGACGGAACGCCGCGCGATCTACCTCCCCACAATACCTGGCTTGTATGCATCGGCTTGTTCCTGATCTATACGGGCTTCTGGGGCTTTTATGCCGCGTGCAACATCCCGATCATCTCGCCTGCGACAATCGCCGGCCAGATCACCGGCGACACTTGGACGGCGACAAATATCTATCTCGCGCCGACCACGCTTTCGGCGATCACGTTTAACTTCCTGATGGCGCTATCCGGCGGCATGATGGGTGGCTATCTCATCTCCAAGGGCGATCCGTTCTGGACGTTCTCATGCGGGTTGTGCGGCATCATTGCCGCCTCGGCGGGCAATGATCTCTATCATCCGATTCAGGCCATGCTGATCGGCGCCATCATTCCGGTTATCTGCTACAAACTGCACTACTTTGTCGAACGCCGCTTCAAGATCGACGATGCGGTGGGCGCTGTCGCGGTGCACGGCTATGGCGGATTCCTCGGCGTGGTCGTTGCGGGCTTCATGCTGTGGGGACAGCCGTCCTCTCCCTATGAAGGCTTCGCGCACATCAATCCGCTCGGCAATTTCGCCGGTGCTTGCTTGATGTTCCTGCTCGGCTTCATCCCGACCTTGATCGCCTGCAAGATAATGAATGGCATGGGCCTGTTGCGCGTGCCGAGGAAAGTCGAGCTTGAGGGTGTCGACTTTGCGCTCAACCAAGCCTTCATGGCCTCAGTCACTGAAGTGGGCAAGGCCGAGAAGGTGATGATCAAATAGACATCTGAGAGGAGATGAAAAATGTCGACCAATGGAATGACAAGTTGGGCCGTTGACCTCAAGGATGTCGGCGCAATCTATCCTTTCCAGGGAACGGAGGTGCTCCTGGTCATCGTAGGGTTTGTCTTCTGGATCGGCTGGCACATTATCCAGACGCGCCAGGAGAATGCAGAAATTGCCGCCGATATGTCGGCCGACCGCAGCGGCGAGGACACCAAGGCAGCGATTGACCGCTACTACTAGAGGACTCGCACAAAAGGGCCCGTTAACGAGGCGCCGGCAGATGCCGGCGCCTCGTTGCTTTTCGCGCTGTGGGGGCGGGACACTTGGTTCAAGTGACCTGCCACTGAAGATTTCCTCCACCGCGAGTTAGAGTCCGGCCCTACTGGAGGGACGGACGATGAAGCGGAAGAGGTTTTCGGAAGAGCAGATCATCGCGGTTTTACGCGAGCACGACGCGGGCGCCAAGGCGGCCGATCTGGCGCGCAAGTACGGGGTCTCGGAAGCCACGCTGTACAATTGGAAGGCCAAGTATGGCGGGCTGGATGTCTCCGAGGCCATGATTGTTTCTGACAATGGCACTGAGTTCACCTCGCATGCGATCTTCGCCTGGGCGAAGGACCATGCCATCGACTGG
>Ga0315273_10007286_pt1 | contig 13850 bp, 15 predicted proteins | sample YL17G02_0_MG_FD_205753 | JGI IMG/M metagenome (GOLD analysis project Ga0315273, IMG submission 205753) | Sediment microbial communities from Yellowstone Lake, YNP, Wyoming, USA - YL17G02_0 | ecosystem: Environmental > Aquatic > Freshwater > Lake > Sediment | place: USA: Wyoming | collected... | reverse complement strand
CTAGGCTGGCCGCATGGCTGCGCCCGTCACCCGAGACCAGGAGCTCGAGCTCCACATCGACTCGCTCGCCTTCGGCGGCAACGGCGTGGCGCGCCTCGACGGCTACGTGGTCTTCGTCCGCCGCGGGCTGCCGGGCGACCGGGTGCGCGCCCGCGTGACGAAGGTGAAGCGGAGCCACGCGGAGGCGCTCGCCGTCGAGGTGCTCGAGCCGGGGCCGCAGCGGGTCGAGGCGCCCTGCCCGCACTTCGGCTTCTGCGGCGGCTGCCGCTTCCAGGATCTCGCCTACGAGGCGCAGCTCGGGGCGAAGCGATCGCAGGTCGAGGAGGCGCTGCGGCGCCTGGGCGGGATCGCCGAGCCGCCGGTCGGCCCGATCGTCCCTGCCGCCTCGATCTACGGCTACCGCAACAAGCTCGAGTACTCGTTCACCCAGACGGAGGCCGGTCCCGCGCTCGGCTTCCACGCCGCGGGTCGCTGGGACCAGGTGCTGCCGATCGAGCGCTGCCTGCTCACCACCGACGTCGGCAACGCGGTGCGCGACGCCGTCCAGGCCTGGGCGCGCGAGGAGGGGCTCGCGGCGTACGACCAGGCGGACGCGACGGGCTACCTGCGCCATCTCGTCGTCCGCGAGGGACGCAACACCGGGCAGGTGCTCGTCCAGCTCGTCACCGCCGAGGGCGAGCTGTTCGACCGCGACTACCTGATCGAGACGCTCCGCCGCTTCCCCGAGGTGCGCTCGATCCACTGGGCGGTCAACGACACGCCGGCCGAGGTGACGAACCTGCCCTCGCTCCTGCTCTGGGGCGAGGAGGCGATCGAGGAGGAGCTGCTCGGGCTCCGCTTCCGCGTGCGGCCGAACGCCTTCCTGCAGACGAACACCGAGATGGCCGCCACGCTCTACGAGCTGGCGATCGAGGCGGCCGCGCTGACCGGCCGAGAGACGGTCTACGACCTGTACTGCGGCACCGGCACGATGGCCCTGGCGATGGCGGCGCACGCGCTCTCGGTGTGGGGCGTCGAGATCTCCGAGGAGTCGGTCGCCTGCGCGCTCGAGAACGCCGAGCTGAACGGGATCTCGAACGCTGCCTTCTTTGCCGGGAACGTCGGCCAGTCGCTCGAGGAGCTGCGTGGGCGGGCGGGCGAGCCGGACGTCGTCGTGGTCGACCCGCCGCGCGCCGGGCTCGCCGGCAAGGCGCTCAAGCGCGTCGGCGAGACGGGCGCGCCGAGGCTCGTCTACGTCTCCTGCAACCCGACCACGCTCGCGAGCGACGCCAAGGTGCTGATCGGGGAGTACGGCTACACGCTCCGGCAGGTGACTCCCGTGGACATGTTCCCGCACACGCCCCACGTCGAGAGCGTCTCGCTCCTGACCCGTTGAGGATCCTCGACGGCCACAACGACGCGCTGCTCGCGTTGTGGCGGGCCGGCGCCGGGCCCGAGGGGTTCCTCGAGGGCGGCGTCACCGAGCACCTCGACCTGCCGCGGGCGCGTGCCGGCGGCTTCGCGGGCGGGTTCTTCGCCGTCTACGTGCCCGTGCCGGGCGAGCACGCGCTCGAGGATCTCGTCGTCGAGACCGCGGACGGATACGAGGTGCCGCCGCTGGCGCCCCTCGACCCGGGCTACGCGCGCCGCTTCGCGGAGGCGCAGATCGACCTGCTCTTCGCGATCGAGCGCGCGTCGGACGGAGCCGTGCGCGTCGTGCGCACCGCGGCGGAGCTCGCCGCGTGCGTCGAGGGTGACGCGGTGGGGGCGATCCTCCACCTCGAAGGCGCCGAGCCGCTCGACCCGGAGCTCTCCCTCCTCGAGCCGCTCTACGAGCGCGGCCTGCGCTCGGTCGGGATCGTCTGGAGCCGCCCGAACGCCTTCGGCGAGGGCGTGCCGTTCCGCTTCCCCTCCTCGCCGGACACCGGCCCGGGCCTCACCGCGGCCGGGCGGGAGCTCGTGCGCGCCTGTAACCGGCTCAGGATCGTGCTCGACCTCTCGCACCTGAACGAGCGGGGCTTCCTGGACGTGGCCGGCCTCACCGACGCGCCGCTCGTCGCCACCCACGCGGGCGCCCACGCCGTCTGCCCTCACTCGCGCAATCTCCTCGACACCCAGCTCGACCTGATCCGCGACTCGGGCGGGGTCGTCGGCCTCGTCTTCGACGTCCCGATGACGAGCCCGGAGAGCACCCGCGACCCGGCGAGCCCGCTCGGGGTGCTCGTCTCGCACGTCGACCACCTCGTCGAGCGGATGGGGATCGAGCACGTTGCGCTCGGCTCCGACTTCGACGGCGCGACGATGCCCGCCTCACTCGGCGACGCCGCCGGGCTGCCCCGCCTGCTCGACGCGCTGCGCGAGTCCGGCTACGGCGAGGACGACCTGGCCGCGCTCGCGCACGGGAACTGGCTCAGGGTGCTGGCCGCGACGTGGGGCGCGTGAGATGATGGCGACGTGAACACGACGACCAAGAAGGGCTGGGGCACGGCGCCGTTCTTCGTCGACCTCGTCGCCGTGATCGCGCTCTGCAAGGCCGCCTTCCTGATCCTGATCGGGATCATCGGGGTCGCTGCGCAGAACACGGTCAGCGATCCGTGGGGCGGCGCGATGCTCGTGTTCGGGCTCGTCTTCTTCGCGGTCGCCTGGATGCTCCCGCGCGGCAGCCGCTTCGCCCGCGACGTGATCGCGTTCCTCTCGGTCGTCTCGGCGATCGCCGCGATCGTCTGGGCGATCGACGCGCCGAACTCGGCGCTGATCGAGGCGCTCGTCGCGCTCGGCTTCGCGGTGCTCGTCCTCGTGCTCCTCTTCGTGCCCCAGGGCGTGAAGGCCTACTTCCGCAAGGCCTGATCCCTCGACCGGAACGCGCGCCAGAGCAGGTCGGCGTTCGGCGCCAGGAAGCCCAGCGCGAGCAGCGGCAGCGCGGGCAGCCCGTCGAGGTTCCACCACACGGCGAGCGCGATCGTGGCGCCGAACGAGAGCGCCATCGTCAGCCACGTCAGCCGCGTGCGCAGGCCGAAGCGGGGGCAGGCGGCGAGGAACAGCGCGAAGAAGAAGAGGTCGGGAAGGCCGAGCTTGGCGACGCCGTTCGCGCCCGGCACGGGGAACGCGAATGCGAGCGCCGAGAAGACGTGCGGCTGCTCGGTCACGATCGTGTGGGTCGGCCCGCGCCAGACGGAGTAGGCGTCCACCCACGGGACGATCAGGGCGACGAGCGCGACCCAGGCGGCCGTCTCGAAGAACGAGACGAACCAGAAGCCGAGCGCGGTCGTCGCCCCGAGCTTGGCGAAGTTCCCCGCGAGGCCGACGCCGAGCCACTGCAGCGCGAAGCCGGCGAGGAGCAGGCCGAGCCCCGCCGGCAGCAGCCACTTCGAGGTGCGCAGCGGCAGCGCGAAGTAGACGAGCGCGAACACGGCGGGCACGAGCACGACCGAGAGCCAGGCGACGTCGCCCCAGGTCGAGAGCTTCGGCAGCGACTCGTGCCAGAGGTAGTACGCGACGAGGACGGCGAGCAGCGCTGCCGGCGCCGCGAGCCGCCTCAGTACGGGGGTAGCTCCGCCCACCACGGGCCGAGCTGCTTGAAGGCGTTCCAGAACGCCGTCTTCGCAGGCTGCTCGTCGAGGGACGCGTCGATGTCGGGCGTGACGAGGGCGGCGATCGTCGGCGTGAAGCGCTGGAGCTCGCCGGGCGCCCACGCGAGCGGGTCGGAGAGCGGGAACGCGAGCTCGTTCAGGAACGCGAGCGCGGGCTCGCCCATCACGACGACGAGCTTCGGCCCGACGACGTGCAGCTCCCTGACCAGGAACGGCCGGGCCTCGGCGGGCTCCTCGCCTGCGAACTTGAGGCAGTTCGTGCCGTAGATCGCCATCGGGTCGACGTGCAGCCGCTGCAGCGACTTGAGCACCGCCTGCCCCGAGCGCCCGAAGAACGCGACCCCCTCCTGCACCTCCTGCGGCTGCGGCTCGTGCTTGAGCAGCATCACGTCGGCGAGCGGGTGGCCCGAGCCCAGCACCGGCACGCGCGTCCCGTCCGAGGCGTGCGCGATCTCGTCGCCGAGCGCGTTGATCTCGGCGATCGCCTTCTGCAGGTACTTGTCGTAGATCTCGTCGGTCGGCACGGCGCTCACGGGGCGGGACCTGAGTTCTCCCCTAGCGCACCTTTTCCTTGACCTGCGCCACCCACTTGAGCGACTGGAGGTACGCGAGGGACTTCGGGCGGCGCAGGACCTCGGCGGTGCGCAGGCTGAGCATGAACTCCTCGGGGCCGTTGAAAGCGCGCATCCGCAGCGCCCCGGTGCCGACTCCCTGCAGCACGTGCGCGTCGGAGCCGGCGCCCGCGGTGAGGTTGTACTTGCGCGCGAACCGGAGCGCCTCGTCGTTGTAGGCATCGAACAGCAGGCGCGCGTTGTACACCTCGAAGACGTCGATCTCGGCCAGGTGGCGGTGGAGCGTCGCGGGCTCGGGGATCGCGTGCATCCGGTCGAACGGGTGGGGGACGTAGACGAGGCCGCCCTGCTCCCGGATCGCGGCCACGGTGTCTCGAAACGACATCCCGCGCGGGATCTCCTCGGAGAGGAAGAGGCCGATCACCTCGCCCTGGCCGTCGGTCTTGACCTCCTCGCCGGGGATCACCGTGAGCCGGCGGCGGCGGGCGAGCTCGGCCGCCTCGCGCGCCCCACCGAAGACGTTGTGGTCGGTGACGGCGATCGCGCCGAGCCCGATCGCCTCGGCGTGGTCGAGCAGGTCGGGCACGGCGATCGAGCAGTCGTGCGACCGGTGGGTGTGCATGTGGAGGTCGCACGCGATCCACTCTCGGTGGGCGAGCGGGTCCTCCTGCAGGGGACGCCGCCTGCGGCGCCGCCGCGCGAGGCTTGCGTAGAGCTCGTCGAGCGCCCCGGCGACGGCCGCGAAGTCCTCCGGCCGCTGCGGGTCCCCCGCGGGCTCGAGCCGCTCGTCGGCGAGGGCGGCTTCGGACGCGGCCGCCTCGAGCAGCAGCCGCGTGGAGCCCTCGAGCGCCGGCACGAAGACGGCCGCCTCGCGCAGGACCGCGGCGCGCGACGCCGCATCGCGCGCCGTCCTCACGCTGACCCGGTCCCGCAGGCGGCGCGGCACGGCCGGCCGTGCGCCCGGGCCGGCACGCAGCAGCACGAGCTCCCAGCCGGGCAGCTCGGCGAGCGCCCGCTCGACCGCCCTGACGCGCGGCCGATCGCCCGGCCGCCACTCGAGCACCGCGAGCTGCCGCTTCGGGCCCGCCGCGAAGAGCGCCGTGTCCACGCCCTCCGAGACCACGCGGTACTGGCCGGGAAAGCGCTCGCGTGCGGCCGCGGCGGCCTGCTCCGAGGTCGCGAGCAGCGCGTCCACCCGGGCGAGCAGCTTCTCGCGCTGGGCGCGGCGGGGCGGGTAGGCGAGCCGGTCGGGGGAGAGGAAGGTCGCGACCGTGAGCGACCTGGCGTGGAGGAGCGCGAGGTAGGAGAGGCTCGGCAGCCCGGGCTCGAAGCCGTGCACGATGTCGTAGCGGCCGTTGACGAGCGCGTGGGTCAGGCTCGCGCGCACGCCGACGGGCACGCCCATGTGCGTGCGGCGCGCCACCGGCAGCGAGGGGCAGAGCGCGATCACGTCCGGGTGCGCTCCCTGCTGGAGCGCGCGGCGGCCGGCGGCCAGGTCGGCCGCCCGGGTCGAGGGCGCGAGCACGGTGACCTCGTGGCCGAGCGCGCGCAGCCCGGCCGCGACGCCGCCGACGTGCTCGTTCACCTCGTGCGGCAGCGACCAGGCGAAGGGCGAGACGAGGCAGACGCGGAGGGCCACGCGACCATCGTACGGTCTAGTCGCAGCAGTCCTCGCCCTTCCAGGTCTCGCGGCCCTCGTGGAGCGCCACGCCGGCGATCACGAGCGCGGCCGCCGGATCGGCCCACCACCAGCCGAGCAGGGCGTTCGCGAGCAGGCCGGCGAGCAGCGCGACGCTGAGGTAGGCGCAGACCATGTTCTGCGCGCCCTCCTTCACCGTGGCGTAGGAGCCGAGCTCGGTCCCGACCTGCCGCTTCGCGCGGGCGAGCAGCGGCATCGCCGTCACCGTCACGGCGGCGAGGGCGATCCCGACCCAGCTCGTCTGCGCGTGATCTCCCCGGACGAGCGTCAGCAGTGCCGCCGCGGTCACGTAGGCCGCGAGCAGGAAGAAGCTCGCCGCGATCAGCTGTTGCGCGCGCCGCTCGGCGAGGCCGCGCCAGCGCCACAGCACGATCGCCCCGGCAGCCGCCTCGATCACGCTGTCGGCGCCAAAGGCGATCAGCGCGATCGAGCCGGCGGCGATGCCCGCGCCGAGCGCGATCGCGAACTCCACGATGTGCCAGACGATTCCGCCGCCCGCCAGCAGCCGCGCGCGGCGCACGAGGCGGGCGCGCTCCTCGAGTGGCTGGACGGTGAGGACGGCCACAGCCACAGGATAGGCTTGGCCCATGACCGAGGTGCAGATCAAGGTCAAGGAGAGCGGGCCGCTCGTCGTCTCGGGGCCGTTCACGATCGTCGACGCCGACGGGAACGAGTACGAGCTCCCCGCCGGCAGCGCGGTCGTGCTCTGCCGCTGCGGCGCCTCGCTGAACAAGCCCTTCTGCGACAAGACGCATCAGCGGGTCGGCTTCGTCGCCGCCGAGCGCGCCCCCGTCCGGGACTAGCGGATGCGTGCGCCGGCGCTCGACTTCGACCGGCGTCCGATCCTCGTCTTCTGGGAGTCCACCCGCGCCTGCGGGCTCGCCTGCCGCCACTGCCGCGCCGAGGCGATGCCGCACCCGGCCCCGGGCGAGCTCGACCACGAGCAGTCGCTCGCCTTCATCGAGTCGCTGCGCGAGTTCGGCCGCCCGGCGCCGGTGCTGATCGTGACCGGCGGCGACGCGCTGATGCGGCCCGACCTGCCGGAGCTCGTCGCGCACGCGCGGTCGAACCGGATCCCGGTCGCGCTCGCGCCGAGCGTGACTCCGCTGCTCGACGACGAGCGGCTCGCCGGGCTGCGCGCGCTCGGTGTCAAGGTCGCCTCGCTCTCGCTCGACGGCGCACGGGCCGCCACCCACGAGGGGATCCGCGGCGTCGAGGCGCACTTCGAGGCCACGCTCGCCGCGCTCCGCCGCCTCCGCTCGCACGGCTTCGTCGTGCAGGTGAACACCGTCGCGATGGCCGAGAACGTCGAGGAGCTGCCCGAGGTCGCGCGCCTCGTCCGCGACGCGGGCGCCTCGATCTGGGAGGTGTTCTTCCTCGTCCAGGTCGGGCGCGGCGTGGGGATGACCGAGCTCGGCCCGGAGGAGGTCGAGGACGTCTGCCACTTCCTCTACGACGCCTCGTGCCACGGCTTCGTCGTGCGCACGGTCGAGGGGCCGATGTTCCGGCGCGTCACCGCCTGGCGCGAGGAGGGGCGCCCGTGCGAGACCGGGCCGCTCTACGCGCGCCTCCGGGAGAGCCTCGTGCGCGAGCTCGGGGAGCCGGCCGGGCGCTCCAAGGCGCAGACGAAGGGCACGCGCGACGGCAAGGGGATCGTCTTCGTCTCCTCGACGGGCGACGTCTACCCGGCCGGCTTTCTCCCGGTCGTGCTCGGCAACGTCAAGGACGACCCGCTCGCCGAGCTCTACCGCGGGCACCCGCTCCTGCGCGACATCCGTGCCGCGCGCTTCAGCGGCCGCTGCGGCCGCTGCGAGTACCGCGACCTCTGCGGCGGGTCGCGGGCGCGGGCGTTTTCCGCCTCGGGCGATCCGCTCGGCGAGGACCCGGCCTGCGCCTACGTGCCGGCCTAGGGCTCCCGGGGGCGGCGACGCCGACGCGCGCCGCCGCCCCCGGCAGGTGTCAGCGCTTCGCCGCGGGTGCCTTGACGGGCTTGCGCGTGTACTGCTTGATGAACTTCTCGGTCGCCTCGTAGGCCTCGTCGTCGACGATCTGCTTCGGGGGCGACTTCATCAGGTACGAGCTCGGCGCCTCGAGCGCGCCGGCGACGCCGTTGTTCAGCGCCAGCTTCGCGAGCCGCACGGCGTCGATCACGATCCCGGCCGAGTTCGGCGAATCCCACACCTCGAGCTTCAGCTCCAGGTTGAGCGGCACGTCGCCGAAGGCGGAGCCCTCCATGCGGATGTAGGCCCACTTCCGGTCGGTCAGCCACGGCACGTGGTCCGACGGGCCGACGTGGACGTTGCCCGCGCCCAGGTCGTAGTCGAGCATCGAGGTGACGGCGTTCGTCTTCGAGATCTTCTTCGACTCGAGCCGCTCGCGCTCGAGCATGTTGAGGAAGTCGGAGTTGCCGCCGACGTTCAGCTGCATCGTCCGGTCGAGGTGGATCCCGCGCTCCCGGAACAGGCTCGTGAGCACCCGGTGCGTGATCGTCGCGCCGACCTGCGACTTGATGTCGTCGCCGATGATCGGCACCCCGGCGTCCTCGAAGCGCTTCTGCCAGTAGCGCTCACGGGCGGTGAAGACCGGCATGCAGTTCACCATCGCGCAGCCGGCGTTGAGGATCTGCTCGGTGTACCACTTGGTCGCCTCCTCCGAGCCGACCGGGAGGTAGTTGACGACCACGTCCGTGCCCGTGTCCTTCAGGATCCCGACCACGTCGTCGGTCGGGCCGTCGGCCTTCTCGACGATCTCCGAGAGGTACTTGCCGAGGCCGTCGTGCGTCATCCCGCGCGAGACCTTGATCCCGGTCTTCGGCACGTCGGCGAACTTGATCGTGTCGTTCGGGTGCGCCCACATTGCCTCGGAGAGGTCAGCGCCGACCTTGCCCTTGACGACGTCGAACGCGGCCGTGAACTCGATGTCGGAGATGTGGTACCCGCCGAGGTTCACGTGCATCAGGCCGGGGACGAACTGGTCGTCGGGCGCGTCCTTGTAGTACTCGACGCCCTGGAGCAGGGAGTTGGCGCAGTTGCCGACGCCGATGATTGCGACCCGCACCTTGTCCTCGGTCCGGGGCCTGTGGCCGTTCGTGGATGTCATTGATTCCTTTCTGCGGCCGCCCCCGAACGGGACCGACCGTCGACGGTTCGATGCGAACGGAACCCCGAGCCGCTCGCTGAGCGCGCGCAGGATCACGTCGTTCGTGTTGCTCTCCGTCTCGAAGGCCTCGAGCTGGATCTTCTTCTTCAGGTCGGGCGGAACCCGGAGCAGCACGACTCCGCTCGTGCCCGCGGCTGGGCTGCGCCGGCCGGTCGGCTCGAACGGGATCTGATAGCGGTTGGCCAGGATCCCGACCGCGACGTCGTTCAGGTTGCCGCCGCGGGCCTCGGTCTCGTGGACGAGGCGGCGCTTGAGCTGGGCGGGCATCCGGACGAGCACGCTCGTGCGATCGGTCTTGGCAGCCAAACTGCTATCAGTATAGCATTGGCGTCATGGCGGATCTCGACAGCCTGCTGGCCGAGGAGCAGCTGCTCCAGTTCACGACGTTCACGAACGACGACGCGTGGGAGCTGGGCACGCGGCTCGTCGAGGCGGCCCGCGCCGGGGCCCTGCCGGTCACGATCGACATCCGCCGCGGCGACCAGCAGCTCTTCCACGCCGCGCTTCCGGGCACGTCGGCCGACAACGACGCGTGGATCGAGCGCAAGGTGCGGGTCGTGCGGCGCTTCGGGCGCAGCTCGCTCGCCGTCGGCACCGCGCTGCGGCTCGAGGGACGGACGATCGAGGACACCTACCTGCTCGACGAGGCCGAGTACGCGCCGCACGGCGGAGCGTTCCCGGTCACGGTGAAGGGCGTCGGCGTCGTCGGCACGGTCACGGTCTCGGGCCTCCCGCAGGAGGACGACCACGCCCTCGTCGTTTCGGTGCTGCGCGAGTTTCTCGCCGAGCGCTAACCCGTCCCTCGATGTGAAGTTGAGCCACACCCGGCCGCTCCGGACGGGGCCGCATGGTGCCGAATCTGAGCGAAGCTACCAACCCTCCGAAAGGTGCCTGACCCCTTTAGGAGAGTTGAGGGTTAGCGCTGCCGGAGCTGCTGCCGCACGCTCCACACACGCTGGCCGACCGTGACCCACGCCGTCACGCAGAGGACCGCAAGCGCATACGGCAGCGCCCCCCAGGGTGCGAGCACCAGCCCCGCGGTGATCACGACCACACGCTCGGCCCGTGAGCCGATCCCGACCGCGCCCTTCAGCCCGAGCGCCTCGGCGCGCGCCCGGGTGTAGCTGACGAGGAGCGAGCCGAGCACGCCGAGGAACGCGAGCCCGACGGTGAGGAGGCGCGCGTCGCGAGCCGCGAGGAGCGCGATCGCGCCCAGCATCAGCCCCTCGCCGATGCGATCGGTGGTCGAGTCGAGGAAGGCGCCGAACTGCGTGCCCTTGCCGCTCGTCCGCGCGAGCGCGCCGTCGAGGATGTCGAGCACGGAGCCGATCACGAAGAGCGTGGCGCCGGCCCAGTAGAAGGCGTCGCCCTCGTAGGCGAAGTAGACGAGCACCGCGGCCGCTGCGCAGAGCGAGACGCCCATCGCGGTGAGCGCATTCGGCGTCACGCGCGTGCGCCCGAGCGACGTCACCGAGCGCGCGGCAAGCCGGCGTGCGCCGTCGGTGTAGCCCTGCTTGAGCGCCGCGCCGCGGGTCACGCGCGGGCGAGGACGCGGCGGCGCAGCGGCTCGCGGTAGATCACGAGTGCGGCGACGATCGCGACGAGGTCGCCGGCGAGGATGTCGAGCCAGAAGTGGTTTCCGGTCGCCATCACCGAGAACCAGACCCACACCGGCCAGAGCGCCCAGAAGAGCTTGAAGATCGGCCGCCGGCAGATCATGGCGAGCGTGACGCCGACGATCAGCGCGTCGGCGGCGTGCAGGCTAGGCATCGCCGCGTACGGATTCGCGGCGAGCTGCACGAGCCCGTCGTGGTGGGCGCCGATGAAGCCGAACGACGGGAACATCCGTGGCGGCGCGGTCGGCATGAACACGTAGCCGACGAGGCCGAGCACGTTCGCGAGCAGGATCCAGTTGCGGAAGCGGTAGAAGCGGTCGTGCCGCCGCACGTAGACCCAGAGCAGCGCGAGCCCGACGACGGTGAACTCCGAGTTCCAGTACGTCCAGCTCGCGGCGGTCGAGAGCCAGTGCGAGTGGCCGGCGATGCGCTGGAAGGTCAGCTCGTAGAGCGCATTGGCGTTCGTCTCGAAGCTGATCACCCGCAGGCCGTTGTGGAACGCGGCCGCGGGCGAGCGGTCGGCGACCCCGCGCACGACCTGGTAGACGAGCAGGAAGCCGAACCAGATCGCGAGCTGGCGACCGAGGTCGGCCCAGCCGCGCGGGAGGTAGCGCCTGCCTGCGCGCACGACCGCGTCCGTCATCGCTGCTCTCCCGGGGCCCGCATTGCGCGCTCATTCTACTCCTCGGGGCGGCGCGCCCGAAAACGGCGGCGGCTCTAGCCGCCGATGAAGGACATCTCGACCTTCTCGAGGCCCGCCGTCTGGGCCGAGCGGAGCTCCGAGTAGCGGTCGCCTCGGGCGAGCCAGACCGAGCCGATCGCCGCCTCGAGCTCCGCGTCCGAGGCGCCCGCGCGCAGCGTCGCGCGCAGGTCGTGGCCGCGGGTCGCAAACAGGCACGTGTAGAGGGTTCCGTCGGCCGAGAGCCGGGCGCGCGTGCAGTCGCCGCAGAAGGGCTGCGTGACCGACGCGATCACGCCGATCTCGCCGCCGCCGTCGCGGTAGCGGTAGCGGCGGGCGACCTCGCCGCGGTAGTTGGCCTCGGCCGGCTCGAGCGGCAGCTCGGCGTCGATCATCGCCACGAGCTCGGCGGCGGGGACGACGTCGTCGAGCCGCCAGCCGTTCGTCGAGCCGACGTCCATGTACTCGATCAGGCGGAGGATGTGGCCGCGCTCGCGGAACTCCCGCGCCATCGGCAGCACGCTGCCCTCGTTGAGGCCGCGCCGCACCACCATGTTGACCTTGACCGGCGCGAGGCCCGCGGCCGCGGCGGCGTCGATTCCCTCGAGCACGCGCGAGACGGGGAAGTCCACGTCGTTCATCGATCGGAAGACCTCGTCGTCGAGCGAGTCGAGGCTGACCGTGACCCGCTGGAGCCCGGCATCCCTGAGCGCCTGCGCCTTCGCGGCGAGCAGGGCGCCGTTCGTCGTCAGCGTCCTGTCGAGCCCGGGGATCGCCGCGAGCATCGCCACGAGCCGTTCGAGGTCGCGGCGCAGCAGCGGCTCTCCGCCGGTGAGGCGGATCTTCTCGACGCCCTGCGCGGCGAAGGCGCGGGCGACGCGCTCGATCTCCTCGAACGTGAGCAGCTGCTCGCGCCCGAGGAACTGGAAGTCGCGCCCGAAGACCTCCTTCGGCATGCAGTAGACGCAGCGGAAGTTGCAGCGGTCGGTGACCGAGATCCGCAGGTCGCGGAGCGGCCGGCCGAGCGTGTCGGCGACGGAACCCACCACGGAAGCGTACTAGCGCTCGGCCCAGATCTGGGCGAGGTGGACGATCGTGGCCGTCGCGGCGCCGATGTCCTGGACGCAGATCCACTCGCGCTCGGAGTGGTACTCGTGGCCGCCGTCGAAGAGGTTCGGGGTCGGCAGCCCGAGCTCGGTCAGCACTGCGCCATCGGTGCCGCCGCGGATCCCGGCGCGGACCGGCTCGAGCCCGGCCCTGCGGATCGCCTCCTCGGCGGCCTCCGTCAGCTCCGGGTGCCCGTCGAGGACGCCCTTCATGTTCCGGTACTGCCGGCGCGTGGTCACCTCGACCTGCGCGCGCTCGGCCGAGGCGGCGGTCTCGGCCGCGAGCCGGCGCAGCAGCGCCTCGTGCGCGGCGAGCAGCTCCTCGTCGAAGTCGCGGACGATCAGCACGACGGTGGCCTCGGCGCCGTTCCCCTCGATCGAGTGGGGGTGGACGAATCCCTCGCGGTCCTCGGTCGTCTCCGGCGAGAGCCGGTCCCGCGGCAGCGAGGCGACGAAGTCGGCGGCGAGCTTGAGCGCGCTCACGAGGTGTCCCTTCGCGAAGCCGGGGTGCATGCTCACGCCTCTGAAGCGGACGATCACCTCCAGCGCCGAGAAGGTCTCGTCCTGGATCTCGCCGGCGGTCGAGCCGTCGAGCGTGAACGCTGCGGCGGCGCCGAAGGCCTCGATGTCGAAGTACGTCGTTCCCGCGCCGACCTCCTCGTCGGGGGTGAAGCCGACCCTGAGCGCCCCGTGGGGAAGCTCCGGGTGCGCTGCGAGGTACTCGACCGCGGCCATGATCTCGGCCACGCCCGCCTTGTCGTCGGCGCCGAGCAGTGTCGTCCCGTCGGTCGTGACGAGGTCGTGGCCCGCGTGGAGCGAGAGCTCGGGCAGCTCCGCGGGGTCGAGCACCTGGGCGGGGTCGCCGGGCAGGACGATCCGGCCTCCGTCGTAGTCGCGGACGAGCTGCGGCTTCACGTTCGCGCCGCTGACCTGGGGGCTCGTGTCGACGTGTGCGATCAGGCCGAGCACGGGCACGTCGTGCTCCACGGTCGCCGGCAGCGTCGCCATCGCGTAGCCGTGCGCGTCGAGGTGCGCGTCGTCGAGCCCGAGCTCCTTCAGCTCCTCGACGAGCAGGCGCGAGAGGTCGAGCTGCTTCGCGGTCGAGGGGTACGAGTCGGAGCCCTCCGCCGACTGCGTGTCGATCACGACGTAGCGCAGGAAACGCTCGAGCGTCGGCTCGGCCAGCTCGGCCGCGAGCGGCGAGGAGTAACGGGCGTCGGTGGCCACGGCAGCCCGGAGTTGTACCGCTTCCGAGAGAATCCCGCGATGCCCTCGCCGCTCAAGAGCCGGACTGCGCCGCTCCTCTCGCTCGTCCTCGTGACGGCGATCTGGGGGGTCACCTTCGTCCAGGTCAAGGACGCGGTGGCGATCTACCCGCTGTTCGCGTTCCTCGCGGTCCGGTTCGTGATCGCGACGCTCACCCTCTCAGTTCCCGCGGCCGGGCGGCTGC
>Ga0315273_10007285_pt1 | contig 13850 bp, 10 predicted proteins | sample YL17G02_0_MG_FD_205753 | JGI IMG/M metagenome (GOLD analysis project Ga0315273, IMG submission 205753) | Sediment microbial communities from Yellowstone Lake, YNP, Wyoming, USA - YL17G02_0 | ecosystem: Environmental > Aquatic > Freshwater > Lake > Sediment | place: USA: Wyoming | collected... | reverse complement strand
TACCATCAAAAACCTCATAATACGGTGCAAAAACTGTATTTTCAAGGTTTGAATACCTTTTACCTGCGTAATTATAACAAAACGTTAAAGATAAGGATTTTAAATATTTGCTTGTAGGTAAATAGTTTATCACTAAATTCGCCTTAAATTGCTGTTTGGGTATATAAATCAATTGCTTATTATATGTCGGGTCATTTTCTGAATCTTTGCTGGTTTTTTTTGATTCACTAATGTTAAAGTTAATGCCCGAATGAATTTCAAAATTTTTATTCAGATTCAATTTCGCCTTAACAGAAAGATCGGTTCCCTGTGATATAACCTCTCCAATATTATCGGGCCTCCAGATATTAAATGCTCTGGGTGACCACAATATTCTATCGATAGTTCTTATTTGAAAATAGGAGGCTTCGGTTTCAAAAACAGCAAAAAAAATAAATGAATAAATAAAACCGGCATCAATGCTCACGGATTTTTCCGGACGCAAAGTTTTACTGCCCAGGCCATTCCAGTACATATCATTAAACGACGGCACGCGGAAATTATTTCCTATTGACCCCTTCAAAGCAAAATTCGCTTTCTTAAAAGGCTGTAAATTTACTCCTATCTTTCCGGTAACTATATGAGGTTGGCTTAAGTTAGAATAATAATCATACCTTAATGATGGAAATATTGTTAATCTTTTAATAGGCTGAATATCAAATGATCGTTGAAAATTAACACTCAATCCTGCCTGGAATGATTTTCCTCTTTCCGTTTCATTGCTGAGAAAATCAGTATAGCTGCCTTCATAAATTACTTTTGTTTCGGTTTTATTATTTATCCTGATACTTATTATTCCAGTGTGTGATAATACCCGTAATTTATAAAAACTGTTTATCGGATTAACAAAACTATATGTTGCCGTATCAAAATAGCTCATCAATGAATACCTGAACCCAAGATTACCGGAATAATTAATATTACCATTAGATTTACTGTTCAGGTTTACTGATGTTATTACATCTCTGTCAATTTGCCGGGATGTTGATGAGTTATATCCGGTTTCAATTCCGGGCAAACCTCTGTTCCAGTAGCTGTAAATTGCGAACCAGTTTACGATACTATTTTTGCTTAACCTAACATTAGCATTAATATTGGCAAAATGATTTTTGTAATCGGAGTTTTCCCTTGCCTTAAGAACATTCGAAAATCCGTTGTAATAATTGTATTCATACTTATTATCACTGGCTTCGTGTAAATAGGAAGCATAGAATGAATAATTTTTTCCGGAATTATAACTAATCTTTCCATAAATGTTCTTTATTCCATATGAACCAATTCCTGCTTTTGACTCAAACCCGAATTTTCTTTTATCTGTTTGCTCACTGCCTGTGGTGATAATATTAATAACACCGCCAATTGCATCGCTTCCATAAAGCGCTGAGGAACCGCCTTTTGAAATAGTAATGCTGGCAACATCATCAAGCCGCAGCAGACCGGTATCGAAATATGAGTTCTGTCTGCTGTTAAGCCTCATTCCGTTATATATTAATAACGTCTGCTCGCTTTGAGTTGAATTAACCGATAGTGTTTTAAGTCCCGAATTAAATCCATAATCTTTAACATAAACACCATCGGCTATTTTTAAAACATCTGCAAGCTGGTTTCCGTTTATCTTTTTTATAAACTCTTTGTTTATTACCTGGATTTTATTGGGAGAGTTCATCTCCGTTTTTGCAAATACCAGAATTTCGGTCCCAAGGGAATATACGGAATCGATATCCGATTCCTGGCTCATCAACAAAACCGGAAAACAGACAAAAAAGATTAATAATAGTAATTTTATTCGCATTAATACTTGAAAACTATCCTTTTAGGATATTTCCCTCCGATATTAGCATAAGTTTTAACCAAAGAACCATTCTGGTCATAAACCCTTAATTCACCGTTAACAATACCGTCAAGTGCATCGGCTATATACAGGTAACCTGAATTTGCATCAAAATTAATCCCATAAATATTTGTTCGGGATGAAGTACTGCTGATAATTTTTACGGCTGTTTTTATGACAATATCAAACTTCCATATTTCTTTGCCAAGGCTGTAAAAAAATGCAGTGTCAATTCCTACAATATAAATTGTATTACCGACGCCTGATGCCAACTCACTGATGCCTACAAAAGTTGTTGGTATTGAGGAGGAATCGACAATATTATTTGACGACTGGTCAACCAAATAAAGCATTTTGGAGCCGTAAGTTGAGACAAATACCTTACCATCTTTTGCAGCAACCGAAATAGGCGGGTTAGGGAAAAACACTTTCTGGATGTTTAGTGTTATTTCGTCGATTACAGCTAGTGAATTTTCCGTTGTGTATGATTGTTTCACACAATAGAATTTGCCGGAATTGTAAATTATATCCGATGGATTTAACCCGACACTGACGGAATCGGTGACGTTTAATTCCTGGTCAAGTACTGATACGTAATCGCCTGCAGTGTTCGATGCGAGAATTTTTCCTGACGTTCCTACAGCAATACTATATGGATTTTTACCAAAAGATTTTGTTGAAATTACCTGGTTTGTAGTTGAATTAATTTTGTATATCGTTCCCAGCCCCGCATAGGGACCCTGTGCAGTAATTAATATTTCCCGGTTATTATTGTTCATCAGCATACCATCGGGAAACGAATTTAAATTTGCCCCGCCGTTTGAATTCTGGTAAACATTTGCCTGAACGTTACCGGTTAACTGGTCAATATAGCCGTAATCATATGTCGAAGGCTGTCCGAAAACTCCTTCATATAGCACAAATACACCCTTTACGCTGTTTACAGGGTTAGTGCCAACGGGGTCATCTTTATCACATCCTGCAACGCAGATAATGATGGTAGGTAAAACAAATAACAAAACTGTCTTTTTCATATTTAAAACCTTTCTTGATCAAACGAGGCATTTTACCTATAGCTGTAAATTCAATTACTATATAAATCCCCCGTATATAGTTAAAAAAAAATCCCTGGATTTCCGTAACCTCGCAGAACAAGATTATAGAAAAACAGGGATTACCTGATTTATAAACTCATAATCTTTACCCACGAAGATGACGGATCAAATATTATACGGCAGGTCTCCTGGCTTTAGAGCAATTTTTTATTTCAAGCCTTCCCATCTTTTTAAAACAGACAGTGACTTGAATTATTTTTCCGATTTCGAGATGCATCAATCGGGTTTATCAGACGAAGCCTTTGGCGTAGTCTGGCTCTATTACAGTTGCGGGGACAGCTCCGGAATTTACCGGATTCCCTTTTGATCCCGTGTTTTGACGGGAACCGTAAACATTATATCAAAGAACTAATGTAAAGTTAACTGATAATTGGATTATATTCAATTAATAAAGATTTGAAAATGTTATAAAAAGTCTATTATATAGCCAAGTATAATCATTTATATTCATCCATTTATTTAAAACTGAATTATTAGGTAAATCAATCAAAACCCTTAATTTTTTCAACGTATCAATCTCTTCGTTTTATTTGCCAATGACTGTATTTTCATAAATAAAACTTAAATTCTTGCATTTGAACAAATATTCAATATATTCTAATATAAAATGTTTGAATATCTATATAGGACTAATTAAATCTTATATATAAATATTTATGATTATATTCATATCGTTATGTTATTATATTTACATTCATTGAACAGGATTTTGAACAAATTTAAAGATTAGTGGGTATTAATAAATTAACTATTGCGTGGTTTTATTTATTTGAGCTTTTAATTCTTTTATTTACTGAATTTTTTAAGTACTTTCAGAATTATACAGTAAGCTCTGCCGGCGGGATTGCAAACATTTTATCAAAGAATTTTGATATTTTATATACGGGTAATCTTTTCTGGCTGACAATATTTATTATTTCGTTCATTTGCATTATCAATATTTCCCTTCAGCTTGATAAGGTAAGCAACGGTGCAATAAAAGGTTTGTTTGTGATAAGCCTTATATGCTCTGCATTTCTTATTGCAGCAATTTTATACCCGGAAGGGGAAGCATCAGACAGTTATTTAATATCACTGACTGCAAAAGGGACAAGAACCATTTTGCTTTCAGCATTTAGTTTGATAAAAATATTTTTTACCATTTCTTTATGTATAGTTTCATTTTCAGTACTCATGCGGTTTTATTTTTTCAGGAGCATCTGGCTTACAATATTTGTAATACTGATTGGTTATACCACCGTTTTCCTTTTTGCTTATAATTATAAAGATGACTATAAACTGCTTGTTGACAACCGAAAATCAATTGAAACCGGAACAGTTCTCGGAGCAGCGGTCTGGGGCGGGAACAGGCCTTCACCGGTTCTGCGGGAAAGGATCAATAAGGGTTATGAATTATATTCATCAGGCATTATTAAACGGATTATATTGACAGGCGGGGGTTCACCCGGTGAAATGACCGAGGCTGAAGTTTCAAAAAGAGAGCTTTTGAAAAAAGGAGTGAATGAAAAAAATATCATTGTCGAAAATAAAAGCAACTCAACATTAGAGCAGATCATTTATCTTAATGAAAATTTCTACAAAAAAAACAACTGGAAAGAAACCGTAATAATAAGTGATAACTTTCATTTATTGCGTACAAAACAAATTTGCAGGTTTTTTGGTATCAATGCATATACTGTTTCATCCGATACACCGCTATCTACAGAATCAAACTTTAATTACTGCATAAAGGAAAGCTTCGCAGTAATTTTGTTCTGGCTATTTGGAATAGGATAAATTATCTTTGCACCATGTCAATAACAAGAAGGTTATTACGTGAAAAAGGGCTGCAGATCCTGTATGCATATGAGCTCACCAAAGACCCCATCGAACAGATAAAACAGCTACAGTTAAAGGATATAGAAAAAAAGGAAGACCGGAAATTCATCAATTTAATCGTGGATTACACCATCGCAAACAACCTCTCTTATGAAGAAACAATTAAAAATACAGTTGATAACTGGGATATGGAACGCATAGCTCTGATTGACGCAATTATTATTAAAATGTGCTTAACTGAGTTCCTGTATTTTGAAGATGTGCCCACAAAGGTTTCTATCAATGAAGCTATTGATATAGCAAAGGAATTCAGCACTAAGAATTCCGGTAAATTTGTGAACGGTGTACTTGACGCAATTCTTCTGAGGCTAAAAGATGAGAATAAGATTACAAAAAAAGGTAAAGGCCTGATTGGGGGAAAAAGTAAGACTCTTACAAATTAATTTTTCAATCAATTAATTAACTAAAATGGCACCATCAACCGTTAAAAACAAATGGCTGACAAAAAATGTTATTAACTGGTCTCTTTTTGATTTTGCCAATTCTTCATTTGCCACTATAATTGCTGCTTTTGTTTATGCAATTTATTTTAAAAAAGTGGTTGCCTCTAACCAGCCTATTGGAGATTTCTACTGGTCCACCGCGATTAACATATCAATGATAATAGTAGCCTTCCTGAGCCCCGTACTGGGAGCAGCATCTGACTACCGAAACAATAAAAAAACATACCTGGCAATATTTACTTTGTTAAGTGTTATTGCAACAGCACTTCTTTACTTTACAGGAGAGGGCACTATATTTTGGGGAATGCTACTTTTTATTTTTGCAAATATCGGTTTCCAGGCCGGGATTGGATTTTATGATGCCTTTATTAAGGAAATTGCTGAACCGAAAAATTACAATAGAGTATCTTCCTTAGGTTATGCAGTTGGTTATCTCGGCTCACTACTCTCCCTGGCGGTAATTATTTTGCTTAAAGATGAACCCCGGAATACATTTATTGCCTGCTCTGTTTTATTTACCGTGTTTTCGCTTCCAATACTATTATTTGTTAAAGAAAAGAAAACAAATATAATAATCACTTCCGAAAGACCTTCGTTTATTTCTGTTGGCATAAAAAGAACATTAGATACTATTTCACATATCAGGAATTATAAAAATATACGGAATTTTTTATTTTCTTATTTCCTTTATATAGACGGAGTGAACACAATAATTTTCTTCTCAGCAAATTATGCCCAAACTACATTAAATTTTGAGATATATGACCTGATCTTGTTCTTTATTATTGTACAGATTACAGCTCTTATAGGATCTTTTCTATTCGGTTATATTGCTGATAAAAAAGGTTTAAAAAAAACAATTTCATTTGTAATAATCTCATGGGCAATATTAACCCTGCTGGTATTTTTTGCTTCCGATAAAACAACATTTTTGATAATAGGGGCTTTTGCGGGTACATTCCTGGGTTCTTCACAGGCATTATCCAGAAGCTTTATGTCATCACTGGTGCCTGATGAAAAGAAAACAGAGTTTTTCGGGTTTTACAGCCTGTTTGAAAAAACATCAACTATTCTTGGTCCGTTAACATTCGGGCTTGTGTCATGGCTTACGGGCAGCCAGCGGTATGCTGCATTATCAATTGCCGTATTCTTTCTGACAGGTTATATTTTATTCAGAAAAGTTGAGGAACAAAAAAGCCCGGCATAATGAGATTATACCGGGCTTTATAAAAAAATATATTTTCTTTTACTTTTTGGTCTTTCCTAAGAAAATTGTTGCACCAAGATAAAACTCCAGCACACCGATATTTCTATCATTGGATAACTGTGCATGCAGATTGGCATCAGCCTTATCCAGAAGATTCATTTTATTTTCTTCTTTCAGAAAATCAGATTTCTTGCCAATAAGGTTGAATAATTTATATTTTGCACCAAATGTTATTCCGGCAGATTTACCGAACCTGATAGTTGCGCCTGTTCCGCCGCCTAAACCAAGCCTAACATCAGATTTAATTGTGTAACCGGTTTCAACTCCGGGGCTATTGCCGCTTGGAGCTTCGTCAGACACCTGCCTGTATATGCCGGCAACTACCGACATTAAAAACTCTACGCCAAAGAAAGGATACCACATTCTTTTTTTCTTATCAACTGCAGTTGCAGCATATTCAAACCCGGCTCCAATATACGGAAGCCTGATAAAAATTTCTGAACTGCCCGGGCCTGATACAGGGATTGAAACTTTATTAGGATCAGGATAACCATTATTAATAATATTTTCCCTGATATAAGCCGTTGAGTTGTCACTGTTCTGCAATTGAGTAAAGCCCAAAGTTATATATGGCCTGTACTGTCCCTGTTTTCCTAAACCAAATTTGAAATTAAACTGCCCGGTCCATCCGGATTTAGTACCGTAATTTTTGAAAGAGAAAAAATCACCTATGCTGCTTCCTTTAGATTCCTGAAGAGGCAGTGCATAACCTCCTAGTATATCAATTGTAAATGTTGGTGATTTCCAGCCGATTGATTTTTTCACCTGTGAATTTGAAAACCCGATAAAAACTGCCAAAAAAACTAAAACAGTAAATTTAAAAAATTTCATTGCTTTCTCCCCTTATTTTAAAAAATAATAAAAATGAATACCCTAATTTACAAGTTTTTTTGAATAAATACAAACTCTAATTTTAAAAAAATCTTTTTAATTTGCTGTTTTTACAGTAATAAATTGCAGTTTTTCCGAAAATAGAATTAATTTGTGTAATTAGGATTATGAAAAAAGGCAGGGATTAACCTGCCTTTCCAGAATATTAACAATTTATTATTATTTATAATATCTTACTCAGATCCGTATCTCTATAATCTTCATCATTAATAAATTCCAGCATTTTAATAAAATCAGCTGCTTTAAAATAACCGGGAAGATTTTTCATTGTAACCTTATCATATTTATATTCAATAACTTTCCCGTCGGGCTCTAAAAAAACCGTAGTAGGGTAACCTGTTGCTTCGAAATATGCAGCCAGGTCAGTTTCAGTATAATCTTTGCCGTTATACTTGATTTTTTCCAATCCTTCGGCATCCAGCTTAACGAAAACAAAATATTCTTTAATCAATTCTTTGACCTCTTTATTGCTGTAAACCTTTTTATCCATCTTTACACACCAGCCACACCAATCGGTATAAACATCAACAATAACCTTTTTGTTATTGATTTTAGCTTTCTCGAGCCCTTTTTCGAAATCATTACTTTGTGAATGAGAATTTCCTGCCACTAAAGCAATAATAATTAACAGAATAACAAACTTAAAATAATTTAATATCATCATTTTTTTCATACTATATTTAAACTATTTGCAGCCTGGCTAAGTTCCAATTCCAATAAAGTGAAGTGTCTTGTTATATACTTCATCAACGCTAAGTTCTCCCATGCACTTATGTTCATTCGGACACTCTTCAATTTTTGTTAAATTGCATCCAAGGCAGTTTAATTTTTCATTTTTTACAATAACAGAATTGCTGTTAAGTGGGCCCTGTAATTCGGGAATTGTAGGCCCAAATAAAGCAACAATTTTAACGCCTAGTACCCAACCTATATGCATTGGCCCTGTATCATTTGTAACAACAACGCTGCATTTTTTCATCAGTGCGCCCATATATTTCAGGTTCACCTCCGGTATAAGCAGCGCAGAATCTCCAATTTCATTCCTGATAATCTCTGCTTCAATTCTTTCTTTTTCATTACCCCAAAAAATCAAAACTTTATATTTATCCGAAAACTTTTTACCAAGAGAAATAAATTTCTCCTTATACCACACTTTAGTCGGCCATGTACCCGATGGATTCATCCCTATTATCGTTTTGCCTGATAAACTATTCTTTGTAAAAAACTTATCTGCAAACTCATTGTGAAAGTTATTGATAACAAAAACAGGCTTTGACGAAATTATTTCAAGACCCAGTTTCCGCAGGCTATCAAGGTTAAATTCAATATTATGTACTTCCTTCCTGCGGGGTACAACCCTGATATTATAGGCAAGGGTTCTCCAATTGAACTTATAGCCAACCCTGTAACGGGCTTCTATCATATATGTAATTATCGCCGTCCTGGGATTTCCAAAAAGGTCAATTACCAGGTCATACTTTTGCCTGGATAAATGTTTTATCAAGAAGCCGGTCGTATCATATTTTAGATCATATGTTAATGCTTTGGTTAAAAAAGGGTTACCCGTTAATACCTCTTTGCAAATTTTCTGTGTTATAAAATTTATTTCAGCATTCAGGAAATTATGCCTTAAGTTCTCTATAACGGGAGTAGCAAGCAATACATCACCTATTGCCGCCGGCTTTATAACAAGTATCTTATTAACTTTTCCTTTTTGGAATTTCAAATGTGTTCCAGTATAATAAAATTATTTTCTTCGGGCGTTTTTTTTGATAAAGAATATCTTATTTCCTTATCTTCATACTCACAAATGTCAAACAAAACACAGCTGCCGCATAAAGGATTTTTTGCCTTGCAGACTTTTCTTCCAAACCTGATAAGCAGGGTATGGAGAAGAAACTTTTTCCCTTTGGGTATAAGGTCTTTCACCTGCTCAAAAGTTTTATCGGCCGTTGAAGCTTTTGTTATACCAAGCCGGTTTACAAGCCGGTGTACGTGTGTATCAACAGGAAATACGTCCCTGCCAAGGCTGAATGCAAGCAGGCAGGTTATAGTTTTATAACCTATTCCCTTATATCTCAACAGGTCATTATATATATCATCGTCGCTAAGTTTTTTCAGATAATTTAATGATAATGCTCCTTTTTCTTTTCTAAGTGTATTCAGCAGGCTTTTAATATTCCCGGTTTTCTGCTCAGCAAGACCGCAAACTCGGATCGCATTTTTTAACTTGTTTAGAGGAGCTTTTAAAACTGCTGTCCAATCCCCGATATCATTTTTTATATTCATAAATGCGCGGTAGCTTGTTTTATCCGTTGTATTCTGGGAGAGCATTGTAGCAATTAAAACATCCAGTTGGTCTGATTTTGCCGGTTTTGGATCCTTACCGGGAAATTCCTTTTTAAGGAGTAAAATAATTTCGGAAATTTTATTCATCAAATTTTGTTTCGCTAAAAGCAATCAATTTTTAACCCGGCTTGCATAACATTATCATAATTAAATTTGGCCAATGAAAGAACAAACAGATAACAATAGTTAAATAAATTATAATTGACATATTATTTTAACGGATAATACAATATAAATAAATATTATGATTAGTTTTATAACATTGATAGTCCTAACTCCGCACCCCTTCCGTAAAAAAACACGGAGCTTTCAGCCTGCCCCCCTGTAAACTTATCCGAAGGACTCCTACGGAGGAGAGGGAGTTGGGGGGTGAAGGGATACCTGTACCTGAGGGGTCAAGATGACAAAGGGCATAAAAAACCCGGCTAAAATCAGCCGGGGTTATAAATTGTTTTTGCTTCTTCTTACTCCGGGGCTTTTTATTTAATGAGAATCATCTTCTTAGTTTCAGAAAACTCACCCATTTTGATTGTGTAAAAATAAACGCCGCCCCCAAGATTCGAGGCATCCCAATCAACCGAATAAGTACCTTTTTTAAAATTGCCGATAACAAGAACAGCTATCTCTTTGCCAAGCATGTCATATACTTTCAACGTTACAAATTCATCCTTTGGCAGTTTAAATTCGATATTTGTCGATGGGTTGAACGGGTTCGGATAATTTTGAGATAAATAAAATGCATTTGGTATTTCAGAAGAAACCGGGTTTATTCCGTTAATACTGGAACTCGAAGCAACATTCATTACCTCTTTATTAACATCATTTTGAACAAATACTACGGTTTTAATTGAGGAATCCTGCCACCCTGTTTCTCTTTTATATGTATATATATATTGATAATTACCGGCAGTTACCGGAAATACAACACCATCTGTACCCGGATAAGCGCGGCGGAAAACATGTTCGAAATGTGTTTCTCCATTTGATCCGGGCGGGACAGTATAAATAACCCATTTTTCAATAGCCATTACCCTTAGCTTGTAATCGCCTGCAGGAAGATTGGAAGGAAGGTTGATTGTTATTGTTGATTTAATAGAATCCCCTGCAATTCTTTGATCTACCACCGTTATTTGAAGAGGTGCGGGAATTGCAAGCCGCTGGTTCATTGCATTTGTAAAATTGGCGTTTGAAAACGGCCATATATCCTGTATCACTCCATCCGCATTACAGTATGGAACACCTGTATTGTTCATATGGTAGTAGTTCACAATTCTTTCCGTGTTTTGCGTGGGATTTGCCTGGTACATCGGGTCAAAACCCGGCCATGATGCGTGATATTTAATAGCCAAACATGTATTCTGGTTTGCATCCAGGAATGCTTTAAGGATCGGATTATTGGCTGCGCATGGCGCGCATGAAGCATTTGTTCCTTCCTCAAACAATACCTTACGTGTAAACTGCGCATTGACAATATTAGCAAAGAACAATGCCAGTATAAACAGCAGTAATATTTTTTTCATAATTACTTCTCCTGATTAAAAATAGAGTTTTTTCTGTTGTTAAATGAAACAAGGGGCTGTGTAAGCCCCTTGTCTGTTAAAATTGTAAATCTATTTGCTGCAAAACATTATTTTATCAAAGTCATCTTCTTTGTATCAACGAAGCTGCCTGAACGTAATGTATAGAAATAAATTCCGCTTGCAAGACCGGAGCCATCGAAAAATATATTATACTGTCCGGCTTTGTGATTTCCTTCTACAAGTGTTTTTACTTCATTTCCTACTATATCATAAACCTTTAATGTTATGAACTCATCCTTCGGAACATTGAATTTAATGTTCGTTTGCGGATTGAACGGATTCGGATAGTTCTGCATTAATGAATAGCTGTCCGGAATTTCATTGGTATTTGGCGTTAAGGCTGTCAATGAAGACATGCCATTGCGCGCTGTATTTGTAATGCCTTTATCAACGTCATTTTGAACGAAAGCCATTGTATAAATTGATGTATCATTCCAAACCGGGCTTATCTTATATTTAAACTGGAAATTATAAGTTCCCGCGGCGGTATTTACTGAAGTACCTAAAGAGGTAGGTAATGACAATCTGAATACATTCCAGAACGATGTCTCACCATTAGTTCCCGGAGGTGATGTGTACTCTATATCGCGTTCAACAACCATTACACGGAGATAATATATACCTGCCGGAAGCGCAGTGTAATTTATTAATACTATATTAACCCTGTTAGAATCACCGGGGATTCTTGTATCGGTTACCGACATGCCTAATGGTACTGATGTATTAAGCATAGCATTAAAATAAGAATTCATGCTGGACCAGTTGAATGGACTGCCGCCCTGAAAATACCACCCCATTAACATTCCATTGGGTACCGCATTGATATTATAGTAATATCTTCTGTCATAAGACTGAACAGGATTATGAAGATACATGGGGTCATTTCCCGGTGAAGGCCAGCCCACATGGTATGATACACATGTAAGATTATTCCAATGTGCTCCAACCCAAACTTTAAAAGCAGGGTTATTTGATGCGCATGGTGGACAGGTTGAACTTGTCCAGTTTTCCATTAAAATTTTATACGGCGCCTGTGAATAAATAAAACCAGCAGAAAGGCTGAGGAGTACCGCGATAACTAATAAATTTTTTTTCATTTTTTTACCACCTTTTATTTAAACTTAACGTTAAAAGTAATTTAATAAACTCATAATTTCAAGTCCCAATTTTATTAAAATGTTACCTGATTTAGTTATAATGGAAAATTTAGAGAAAAATGCTCATTTTTAAAGAAAAGTCCAAAAAATTAATAAAATGGCAGGCCTTATAGTCTGTCTCAACATCCAAAAGAGACGACCCACCGGGTCTTCTCTACACGAAAATCCTCATAAATTTGTAGAGACGACCCGGTGGGTCGTCTAAAATTGGAAGTTTTGAGGCAGTCTGTTTTCCCCGCCATTTTACCTAAAATTTATTTGACCAGTATCATCCTTTTAACACTGGAATAAGATCCTGCCTCCAGCCTGTAAATGTATACACCGCTTGCATATGAGGTTAAATCAAGGTCAGTTTCATAATAACCTGCATCAAGGTTTTCATTTACAAGTGTGGCAATTTCGCTTCCTAACAAATCATAAACAACAAGCTTAATATCAGAAGATTTAGGAACGTCGAATTTTATTTTTGTAATAGGGTTGAACGGGTTCGGATAATTCTGATGCAATGAATATTCCTTAGGAACACCCGTATTCAGATTATGAATTCCAAACGGGGCAATAGTATCAAATACTGCCTGTTCAGAAATTATTCCATGCATTGTTATCTGGGGATTCAGGTTAGTTCCCGAATATGAACCCTGGCCTGTTCCAACCCAGTTATGGAAATAATACATTTTACCGTTGAACATAACCGAAGAAGGATTTACGGTAATTAAAAATGTTGCAGCAGAATCATAAAACAGCCCGCTCCCGGTAACTGCTGCAGGTAAACCGGAGGGATAAATTGACGAGAGCAGCTTATACTGCGGCTTATAATTAACCGAATAACTTGAAGTATTTATATTGACGTTAATTGCATGGCTTGAATCACCGTTATCGCTCCAGCTCTGAAATAAATACCTTGTCGAGCCAAATGTTTGAGGAGATACTGCCGATAATGTATGCGATGCGCCAACATCCCATAAGAATATTTTTGTGCTTGTATACGTTGTTCCATCAACTGCAAATGTCAGCAATGGCCTCGTGGAATTAACCGTGATATAATTTTTCCCGACCAAATAAGCCACCGATGTTTTGTGAACTTTATTATTTGTATTTGTTCCGGTAACTATTATCCTGTACTCACCAACCGGAACTGCGGCGGTTGAACTAACCTGAACATTAAATGATGAAGGAAAAGTTGAAACTACGTTTCCGTTCGGGAATGAAACAGTAATGCCTGCATTTGGCGGCTCAACTTGTGCAGTTAAAGTAACCGGTGAACTGTACCCTGCAGTAACAACAGGTATTGACATCTGGT
>Ga0315273_10007284_pt1 | contig 13851 bp, 9 predicted proteins | sample YL17G02_0_MG_FD_205753 | JGI IMG/M metagenome (GOLD analysis project Ga0315273, IMG submission 205753) | Sediment microbial communities from Yellowstone Lake, YNP, Wyoming, USA - YL17G02_0 | ecosystem: Environmental > Aquatic > Freshwater > Lake > Sediment | place: USA: Wyoming | collected... | reverse complement strand
TCGGCCTCATCCTCCTGGATTTCTATGTCGGCGTTGCGGGTGACGCGGAAGGCATACGACTCTTCGACCGCCATGCCGGGGAAGAGCATCCCGAGATTCTCCGCAATGAGATCCTCCAGCCAGACAAAGCGGGAGGGTTGAGCCTCGCCACCCGGCACCGTGACAAGACGGGAGAGGACGTCGGGGACCTTGACGCGCGCGAAGCGCTCGGCCCCCTCGGGCGTTCGGACGACGACGGCCAGACTGAGACTCAGGTTCGAGATATACGGAAAAGGATGGCCGGGGTCGAAGGCCAGCGGGGTAAGGACAGGAAAGATCTCGCGCGCGAACGTCTCGCCAAGGGCGCGACGTTCGTCCGCCGTGAGATCGCTCATGTGCAGCAGGCGGATACCCGCCGTCGCGAGCGCAGGATGGAGCTCATCCCAGAAACAGGACGCCATGTCGGCCAGCATGGTGTTGACCCGGTCATGGATCGCGCGGATTTGCTGCACCGGCGTCCGACCGTCGGGGGATGGTTCACTGACATCGGCGAGGATCTGCTCTTTGATCGCCGCCACGCGGATCATGAAGAACTCGTCGAGGTTCGAACTGACGATGGCCAGGAACTTGACCCGCTCAAGAAGGGGGTGGCGCGCATCCCTCGCTTCTTCGAGGACGCGCTGGTTGAATTCGAGCCAGCTCAGCTCTCTGTTGATGTACAGGGCGGGATCCAGCCTGTCCGTCGAAACAGGGGGGGGAGGATGCCCTGATGGGCCGGGTTTCTTTTTCCCCCGGTTGCGCGGAATGCGCGCTTTCCTGAGGCCGTCGCCGGAGACGGATTTGGCGTTATGGTCGGTCGGATCGGGCATGGTGTGGACGGGCACACTGCTGGATTCAATTATGGAAGGTTCGGCCTGAAATACAAGCTGTCAACCGGTGAAATCTTGACATTCGACGCAAAACCTTGTAATTTGCCCACGACGGGAATGAAAACACCTTCACGGGAGACACCATGTCGGTCAAGACCAGCACGTTGAGCAACGGGATCGGTCTCATCGAAGCGAAAGGATCACTCGTGGGGGGGGATGAGACCGTGGAATTGCGTCAGGCGGTTGCGGGATTTGCGGAACGGGAGTACGGCAAACTGCTGATCGACCTGAGCAACGTCACGTATGTGAACAGCACAGCGATCGGCGTTCTTGTGGCCGCCCACACCACCTACACGCGCAAAGGGTGGAAGATCAAGTTGTGCGGCATGAACAAGAACATCAACAACATCTTTGTCATTACCAAACTCACGTTGGTTTTTGACGTGCACGACTCGCGCGAAGAAGCGATCAAGAGCTTCGCGTAGGTCGTTGTGACCCTTGGTAAGGCTCCGCTTCCCTCCCTGTTCCCTCGGCCGGTGTCTCGCCCCCGCCTGCCGGATCCGCATAAGCTTGCTTATGATCCAAACGACCGATATATTGTGGCCGGTGTTCAAGAGGTCCGCCATCGCCTTCCGTCTTCCTCCGGGCGACGGGATGAGCGGCGCCGTCGAGAGGAGGCCCGTTGCGGGGATGCCGGGACGGCACGGTTTCTCATAGCGAGAGTGGCATGAACTGCAGAGTCTGTTCAGCTGAAACCCCGGAAGGATCACGTTTCTGTCCGAATTGCGGCGCCACCCTCTCCGACGCGGCGGTTCCCCTTCGTCCGTTAGTGGACGGCTTCGCCCTCATCAAGAATTACATCCCCCCCGAGCTCGCCCGCAAGATTCTCGACGCAGGCAGACAGATTGAAAGTGAACGGCGGCACGTCACCGTGCTCTTCGCCGACGTCACGGGCTTCACCGCGCTCTCCGAGAAGATGGACGTCGAGATTGTATCGACCATCCTGAACGATTGTTTCCGCGGACTTATTGCGTCCATCCTGAAGTACGAAGGGACGATCGATAAGTTCATCGGCGACGGCATCATGGCGATCTTCGGTGCGCCTCTGGCGCACGAGAACGATCCCGAGCGGGCCGCCCGCTGCGCGCTCGACATGCTGACGGACATGGAGCGTTTCAATAATGCGACGGCGATCCAGCTCCCCACGCGCCTCGGACTCCATGTCGGCCTCCATTCCGGTATGGTCATCGCCGGTAACGTGGGGAGCGACCTCCGCATGAATTACTCCGTCATCGGCGATACCGTCAACCTCGCTGCGCGTCTCGTGGAAGTCGCACCGAGCGGCGAAGTCTATCTCACCGGTGAAACATTCAAGCTTATCTCCAACATCGCCTCGGCGGAAGGCCCCTTCCGGATGACCATGAAGGGGAAGGCGGCTCCCGTCCCGGTCTACAAGCTCCGATCGCTGAAGGCAGAAGGGGACCACCGGCGCGAGGTCCTCGGCAAGGACGAGTTCGTCGGACGCGAAAAGGAAATTGCGACGATCAAACGGGCCCTCGAGACGGTCCTGGACAAGAATCAGATCACCCTCTGCATTCAGGGGGAGGCGGGTGTCGGCAAGTCGCGCCTGAAGGCCGAACTCATCTCGCTTGCGTACAAGTCGGGCATCGCCACTTACGAAGGCTCCTGCTCCAGCTTCGAGGTGAACACGCCGTACTATCTCTGGACGACTCTGATGAAGAGTCTGCTGAAGGTGGGTCCCGAGGCGGGGGAGGCGGATGTACGGAAGCGACTGCATCAGATCACACACACACTCGCGCTCGACGAACACGAGCCGTATCTGGGCGCGCTGCTCTCTCTGCGCTACGAGGAGATCCTCCTCGTCGACGAAACACTCCGCAAGCAGAGGATCTTCCAGGCGACGCGCGCCCTGCTCAGTGCCGTCGCGGCACGGCGCCCGATCACCTTTGTGCTGGAAGATCTCCACTGGATCGACCGCTTTTCGCAGGAGCTGCTCGAGTACATCTTCTCCCGCACCACGAACGTTGTCCTGTCTCTCTTCGTCCTGATCTACCGCGACGAGTACGCGCATGCGAAAAAGATATCGGAAGGGGCCGAGATGATGGACCTCAACCGGCTCACGCGCACAGAGGCGTTGAAGATGATGAAGTTGAGCATGGACGTCGACGCCGTCCCGCAGGTGCTGGAGGACCTTATCCTGAGCCGGTCGGAAGGTAACCCGTTCTTCATCCAGGAGATCGTCAAGACCCTCCTCGACAAGCGGATCATCGCGGTGCGCCGGCGTAAGGTGGAGCTCCTGACGGACAACATCGAGTCCGGAGTGCCGGAAACGATCCAGGGAATCATCATGGCGCGGATCGACCGGATACAGGACAACATCAAGGACGTCCTCTTCAGCGCGTCGGTCATCGGCCGTGAATTTTCCCGTCCCCTGCTCGAGCATGTGATGGAGAGGAAAAACGAGGTGACGACCAACCTGACCGAGCTCAAGGCGCTGGAACTGGTGCTCGAAAAGGATCAGGCGCATGAAGCGGAGTACCTCTTCAAACACTACCTGATTCAGGAGGTCGCCTACAATACGATCCTCCTGAACAAAAGGAAGGAACTCCACGGCGCCATCGCACGGGCGATCGAGGAACTGTACGCGGACAGGCTGATGGAGTTCTACGAATTACTCGCCTTTCACTATGAGAAGGCGGAGCAGTGGGATAAGGCGGCCGAATACCTGAGCCGCTCGGGCCATAAGGTACGGCAGATGTATTCCCAGGAAGAGTCCAAGGACTTTTTCGAACGTAAGAACGTCGCGGTCAAGAAGCTCTATCAATCGGCCAGTGCAAAAGGGAGCCTCGGCGCCACCCTGAAGGCGATCACGCCCCCCCTTGTCGCGATGCTGATCCCGATCCTCCCGATCTTTGCCTACATACGGATTCTGGGGCGCTCCCGCAACGTGGACTTGGTCCAGGAGCTGCTCTTTGGCATCCTGGCGAGCCTGCTTTGCATCTGGTACGCCTTCTCGCTCTGGTATCTCGGCGTTGTGCCTTTTCTCCGCGGGCGGCCCAAGCTGTACGACCTTATGGAAGATCAGGTGCGGATAATTTACAGGGACGGTACGACGCTCTCCATCCACTTTTCCGAAATCGAAGGGATGAGCCTCGTCAGCACCCAGACGAAGTCACACCGGCCGTTCCGCTACAAGCTGCTCGATCCGTTCGGGAGAATCTCCGACTACGGCGCGATGACGTTCCGGCTCTGGCTGAAGGAAGTCCTGCTCAACCTTCTCCCCCCGTACTCATTCGGCTTCGGCTCGGTCCAGGGAGAAGTCCTCTTCCGGCTCGTCGACGGATACCGTGCGATGCGGGTCGCTGTGCCGTGGTGGAACACGCCGGTCAGGAGCAAGGACCTGAGCATTGCGCCCAACGACGCGCGCGAATTCTTTGCACAGCTCGAAGTCGCTTACAAAAAGTGGCGGAAACAGCTCAAGGCGGACAACAGCAAGTAGCAGGGACGTCACAATGTGCAGCCGATGCCGCGGAGGAGACGGTGGACGCGGGAAGGAAAGAGCGCGGGGCGGGGAAAAGAGGGATTGACCGGGACGTCTATCACGGCGCACTCCGGGCCGTCGTTGTCGCCTTCCTCACGCTCGTCTCCGCTTCGCTCCGTGCGCAGCCTCTTGAGAACGGCCCTTTCAGTCCCGACGACCTCGTGGAGCTGACGCGCCTGGATTCCACCCTCCGACTCGATATCAGGTACGCTACCCCCCGTAACTTCATGAAGCGGCCGATGTATACGCAGGCCCGCGCCTTTCTTCAGCGGCCCGCGGCGGATGCTCTCGTTCGTGTCCACACCACGCTGACCCGGAAAGGATTCGGACTCCTGGTCTTCGACGGTTACCGGCCCTGGTCGGTGACGAAGAAATTCTGGGACGAAACGCCCGTGAGCAGCCACAAGTTTGTCGCTGATCCTGCGAAGGGGTCAAGGCACAATCGTGGTTGCGCGGTCGATCTCTCCCTTTTTGATCTGGCGGCGGGCAAGGAGGTCGACATGCCGAGTCCCTACGACAGTTTCTCCGCGAGTGCCGCGGCGGACTTTGCGGGGGGATCGGCCAGGCAGCGGCGCATGCGCGACATTCTCAAGGCGGCCATGGAGGCAGAAGGATTCAGAGTGAATCCGGATGAGTGGTGGCATTTTGACTACAGGGAGTGGAGAAACTACCGGATACTCGACGTCCCCTTTTCTGAACTCCGTTAACTGCCCCCTGCTCGTCGCCGACCTCCCCCCCCCCTCTCTCTCCCCCGACGGTCTGATCCCAGCGCCCCCCCTAATCGCGTACGCCGCGGGCATCCTTCTTTCACGACGGCAGGAGGAGGACCATCACTTCGACATCGTCGGTGCCCGGGAACATGTCGAACGGTACCGCCTCAGCAACTCTGTACCCCGACTTTGCCCATCGCCCGATCTCTGCACAGATCAGATCAATATTGCAGAAAAGATGAACGACGCGCCCCGGGCGCCTGGCCGCGACGCACTCGATGACTCCCGGGGCGGTTCCCCCCCGTGCCGGGTCCAGGAGTACCGCATCACCCGGACGGGCGTGGGCGATGACGGCGCCGAGGCTCTCCTCGGTGATCTCGCATCTGACAAAGCGGACGTTGCCTGCGCGCAGCCGCGCCCCGTTAGCGATCGCCGCTTCTATGGATTCGGGAGAGCGTTCGATGCCGACGGCCGATCGGGCTGACGGGCCGAGAGCGAGTGTGAACAGGCCGTATCCGCAGTAGAGGTCGAAGAAGGCCGCCTCCGGGGTCAGGCGGAGGAGCCGTCCGGCAGAAGCGAGAACCTCGTCGACCAGGGAACCGTTGATCTGGGAGAAGGCGAGAGGGGAGTACAGGAAGCCTTTCCCCCCGTACTTCGCATACAGGTGGCCGTCACCAAACACCTTCCTGGAGGCCCCACGTGCCGACGGACTGCGCGTGCCAAGATAGTACCGGCCATCGCTCCGGTCTTCAAAGAGCATCACCCCCCGTACGTGCGGAAAGGCATGGGTCAGTCCCTTGGACAGCGTGTTCACGGCCCTGACGATCGCCCCAGCGATCTCACCGACGGTAAAGATCACCGACTGCTCGGCATAATTTCCCCTGATGACAGCATAGCGGAGCGCCCCGGCGAGCGGTCGCGCGAAGGGTTTGCGGATCGATTCCTGGATGTAGGTGTAGATCGCGGCGTGGTCGGCAGGCTCGATCGCGCATCCCTTCACGTCCATGGTCCGCGATCCGCCGTTTTCCGATGGATCGATGAGTGCAAGCCGGATCTCGTTCCGTCCTTCATAGGCCTTCCGCTTGCTCGTCGTCCGGTAATGACGCCCGAGGGGGGAACGCAGAAGAGGACGCAGGGGGATTTTCTGGCCGATGCCCCCCCAGAACGCCTGAAGGGCCTGATTCCGCGCTTCCGCCTCCGGGGCGTAGTCGAACGCCGAGGCGTGACAGAGCGTGCAGGTGCGGGAGGACGAGGTACGGCATTCGCCGGTTGCCAGGAGCGGCGGCGAGGGGGTCCGTTCACGGAGGATGCGTGCGAAGATCTGCTGGAACGATTCTGTCCGGAGAGGGGGCATACTCCACCAATATAGCAAATATCCCCGACAGAATGGCCCGCGATAATAGGGAAGGAGGAGGATTGAAAATCCGCGCCCAAATCGGTATCTTATCGATGAGCAATGGCCGGCATGACGGGAGAGCAAAATATCGCGAACATCTTCATCGACATCATACCCGATATGTGTTTCGTGGTGTCGAGTACCCGTGATGTCCTCGTCTATAATAAGAGAGCGCGTGAGCTGCTTGGTCTTCCCGCCACCCCCACCGAACCCATCTCATTCTATTCTCTTCTGACCGACGATTCTCCCAGGCCTCTCCTCCCGGTGCTGCGCACGATGGACAGGGCGCCCGAAGCGGAGGTGCGCTTTAAAACAGCGGACGGACAGGTTGTCGAGGCCCTCCTTTCCATCCGTAAGATCAAGGGGGTCGGCGCTGATTTTCTCTATGTTATCGCACGGGATGTCTCCGAGGTCAAGAAGAAGGAGCTCGACCTTCTCCGGTTCTCCAACGTCGTCCATTACACCGTCAATCCCATCCAGATCACCGACGCACAGGGGCGCATGGTCTACGTCAACCCGGCGTTCGAGAAGGCGACGGGGTACACCAAAGAGGAGCTGATCGGCTCCAACCCGAACAAGCTCTCCAGCGGGAAGTACGCAAAGGAGTTCTGGCAGAAAGTGTGGCATACGATCAACACGGGCAAGGTCTGGACCGGAGAGGTCGAGAACAAAAGGAAAAGCGGAGATGCGCTCTTCAGCCAGCTGCTGATCTCGCCGATCATCGACGCCGACGGGAAGGTGGTCGGCTTTCTGGGGACGCACCGGGACATCACCGAGCAGCGGCAGCTGGAACAGCAGTTGATGCATTCGCAAAAGATGGAAAGCATCGGGACGCTTGCGGCGGGAATCGCTCATGAGGTCGGCAATCCTCTCGCCTCAATCTCCTCGATCGTGCAGGTCCTGCTGAGGACGCTCACCGACGATTTTGCGAAAGAGAGGCTCGGCCTCGTGCAGTCGCAGGTTCACCGGATCACCAAGATTATTCGCGACCTGGTCGACTTCTCCCGTCCTTCAAACTATCAGATCCAGCCCACGGACCTTGTCCGAACGCTGACCGACGCGGTGGAAATCGTGAAGATGGGAAAGAAGGCCAAGGACGTCACTTTTGTGACGCATGTCCGGCGGCAGATTCCGATCTTGCCCCTGGTCCCCGATCAGATCTCACAGGTCTTCATCAACATCCTGCTCAACGCAGTGGACGCCCTGAAGGGGAAGCACGGAACGATCACCGCGGAGGTCGGGCGGAATGAGGGGGATGTCTTCATCACGATCGCAGACGACGGATGCGGCATCCTGCCGGAGAATATGCCGAAGATTTTTGAACCGTTCTTTACGACGAAGCAGGTGGGAGAGGGAACCGGCCTCGGCCTGTGGGTGAGTTACGGCATCGTGAGGAGTTTTCGCGGCGACCTGACCGTCACGAGTTCGTGGGGGAGGGGAACGTCGTTCTGCATGAAACTACCGTTGGTCGGAAAGGACTACGTGAATGGCTGAATCGATCCTGATCGTCGATGATGAGGATATCATCCGGGAGTCCCTCTCGTTCGTCCTCTCGAAGGAGGGGTACCGCGTGCAGGAGGCGGCCCATGGCAGGATAGCGGCCGAGATCCTCAAGACCGACTCATTCGATCTCGTCCTGACCGATCTCGAGATGCCGGAGATGAAGGGGATCGAGCTGCTCGAACACGTGACGCGGTACTGCCCGGAGACACTGGTCGTCATCATCACCGCCTACGGCTCGATCGACACGGCCATCGCAGCCCTCCGCAAAGGGGCGGTGGATTACATCCTGAAACCGGTGGAGTTCGACGAACTGCTGGTGAAATTGCGCCGCCTCCTCTCGAGCCGGCGCCTGACCCTGGAAAACAAGCTCCTCCGCAGCGAGCTTAACCGCCAATACGACTTCGGCAACATTGTCGGACAGAGCCCCGCGATGACGAAGGTGTTCGACACGATCAAGAAAGTGGCGTCGACGGACGGAACGGTGCTGGTGTACGGAAAGAGCGGTACCGGCAAGGAGCTCGTGGCCCGGGCGATCCATTTCAACAGCAAGCGGAGCGGCAAGCCCTTTATTCCCGTCAACTGCGGCGCCATCGTCGAGAATCTGTTTGAAAGCGAGCTGTTCGGTCACAAGCGGGGGTCATTCACTGGGGCAAGCTCCGACCGGGAAGGATATTTCAAGGCCGCCGACGGCGGGTCCATATTCCTGGATGAGGTGAGTGAAATCCCGTTCCATCTGCAGGTGAAGCTGCTTCGCGCTATCGAGCTGAAGGAAATCACCCCGGTCGGCTCCTCGATCGCACAGTCGGTCGACGTGCGCATCATCGCCTCCACGAACAAGAATCTCGCAAAAGAAGTCGAGGCGGGGAGGTACCGGGAGGACCTCTTTTACCGGCTCAACATCGTGGAGATCAATCTTCCTCCCCTGGCCGAGCGCCAGGACGATCTTTCGCTCCTGGTCCAGCATTTTGTAGGGAAGTATGCCCGGGAGATGAACAAGGACGTCAAGGGTGTCGACAACGAAGTCATGAAGTGCCTCCTGGCCCACTCGTGGAAGGGAGAGATCCGCGAACTCGAGAACGTCATCGAACGCGCCGTGATTTTTGCGGAGGGGAGTTTGATCACCAAGGAAGAGCTTCCCGGGTTCTTCGAGCAACGGCAGGACGCGTTGTACTCACTGGATGCGCGCCGTTCCATGAAGGAGGCGGTCGATGAGTTCGAGCGGCAGTACATCAGCCTCGTCCTTCGGTCAAACCAGTTCAACAAGGAGGCGACGGCGCGCGCCTTGAAAATCAGCCTTTCCTCGCTCTACCGGAAGATCGAGGAACTCAACATCCCTTCGCAGGCTTAGGAATTGACGAATAGTGATTCCCACAATTTGGAATGGCTAGTGTAGAGATTCTCATCTATCGGCTCTATTCTTAGCCAATTCAACGCCCTCCCCGGACCGGGCAGGGCGTTTGTGTTGGCACATATCTTGAAAAACATAAGTATGGATAAGCGCGGAATCAACATGGTTTTTCTTAAGAAGATCCTTGTCACGACGGACCTGTCGGAGTACTCCCTGGCGGCGTTGGAGTACGCGTTCACCTTCGGTCTCCTGTACGGGGCCCGCCTCTGTCTGCTGTACGTGGCCGAGCACGGACACCACAAGAACGAGGAACAGGCAGTGGCGGCTCTCGCGTCATTCGTCGGCAAGAATGTCGATATCAGGCTGAAACTGGATCAGGTGGTCCGTTCAGGGCATGCGGCGGAGGAGATCAGGAAGTTTGCGCAGGAGCAGGGGATCGACCTGATCGTTATGACGACGCACGGCCGGACCGGATTCAAGCATGCGGTGCTGGGGAGTGTCGCGGAGAAGGTGGTGAGGATCTCTCCGATCCCCGTCCTGACCGTGAAACCCCACCCGGTCCGGGAAAGCATCCTCCGGTTTGAGGATATCGAGACCGAATTGCATTTGCGCTGAACGGGATCTCATGGACAATGAGGCAGAGCACAACCGAAGAAGGAACGAATTGAAGGCGCATCCCCCCGACAGCGACATTCTGCAGGGGAAGAAGACGATCCTTATCTTCAGTCCTGACCTTAATCTCTGTTTCAGCCTCTCCATGCTGTTCCAGGACAGGTTCCACGTCGTCACGACGACGAACCTGGCCATGGTGGAGCCGCTTGCCGGTGAGCATGCAGCGGATCTCTTCATCATCGACGCGGTCCCGTCGGACCAATTGATCGGCAAGTTGGACTCGTTGAAAGCTGTCCGCGGATGCCTTCCCGTCATCATGCTTTATGTGTACAACGCGCGCGATGTGGCCCTCGACCGGGCGATCCGCGGTCACGTTGACTCGGTGTTCTACAAACCTGTTGAGATTTCCGCGGTCTCCAAGCGCATCGAGGAATTGCTGACGGTGTAATACGGGTGGTCCGATCTTTGTCCCCGTCTTCTCCCCCTTCTCCCTCCCGGGAGAGGTTTTCCCATCAATGCAAACCCATGCCCCCGAATTCTTGCAGTTTTGGGAATAATTGCCCCTCTTGAATCGTAAATGTGGTGATATTCAACAGATTCGGGCGATTCTTTTGGCATGCTGATTGACTCTTGTTGTATGCCCTTCTGTTTCTCTTGACCTGCGTTGAGGAAAATGATTGTCCAGGCTGATCTCGTGAGAAGCGTTCCGATCCGGTGTGCCCTCTTTGCCGTATGCGCCGCCATGGTTGTCCTTCCCCTTGCCCTTGTCTATCCGCAGGGGAACACGGATTGTCTGGGCTGTCACGGAGAAAAAGGGGTGACAACCTCGAAAGAGGGGAAGACCATCTCCCTGTATGTCGATGCCGCGTCATTCAAGAGATCCGCCCATGGCGACCTCGCGTGCGTCTCCTGCCACAAGGGATTCAACCCCGCCGAACTTCCCCACGCCAGGACGATACGCCGCGTCAATTGCGCGTCATGTCACCGTGACCGGCAATTCGAGCGTTATAAAGAAAGCGTGCACGGCACGCTGAAGGGGAAGAACCCCATCGCATCGTGTGCCGATTGCCACAGCGCGCACGCGATCCTCCAAGTGACGGCGGCGACGCCGGAGGTCCGCAAGCAATTCGATGTCTCGACCTGCGCGAAATGCCACGGTGCGATCGAGGCACAGTACACCGCTTCCGACCACGGAATTGCTCTGGCGTCCGGCGTGAAGGGAGCGCCGACGTGCATCGATTGCCACGGCGAGCACGACGTGAAGAAGCCGAGCGACGAGGTGGCGACCACGAGCCGGAAGCACCTGTCCGCGATGTGCCTTCGCTGTCATGTGGACAACAAGGAGGTGCGTGAAGAGGTCGGACCGTCCGCTGGTTTTCTTTCCAGTTATGACAAGAGCATTCATGCGCGTGCCCAGGCGGGGGGCAACGATGCCGCGGCAACGTGCATCGACTGTCATGGCAGTCACGAAATGCGCAAGGGGAACAATCCCGCCTCGGGAGTGGCAAGGAAGAACATCGCCGCGACCTGTGGCCGGTGCCACGGCGATGTGCTCGAGCAGTACAGAGGAAGTATCCATGGCACCGCGTTGACCTCCGGCATCGTAGCATCGGCGACCTGCACGGACTGTCACGGGGAGCACAATATCCTCTCACCGAGTGACGCCTCGTCGCCTGTATCCGCAAAAAACGTCTCCGCGCAGGTGTGCTCTCCGTGCCATTCGTCCGTCAAATTGAGTCAGAAGTATGGTCTGGCGGCCGACCGATTCCAGAGTTTCAACGACAGCTACCACGGGCTGGCCGGCAAGAGTGGTTCCCTCGAAGTTGCCAACTGCGCGAGTTGCCACGGTGTGCATGACATCAAGCCTTCGAGCGACTCGACATCGCGCATCTTCAAAGGCAATCTCACCAGGACCTGCGGGACGTGCCATCCCGGCGCGAATGAAAACTTCACCAAGGGGGCGGTTCACGTCATTGCCACGTCGGGGAACGGTGGGATCCTCTATATGGTGTCGAACGGATACATCCTTCTGATCATTGTGCTCATCGGCGGCATGGTCGCCCACAACATCCTGGATTTCATCGCGAAATCGAAGCGTCACCTGATGTTCCGCCGGGGCATCCTCCGTCGCGAACCTCCCGCCCACAGGCTCTACCTCCGCATGTCGCTGGACGAACGGGTCCAGCACGGGACGCTGGTCCTGAGTTTCATTACACTGGTCATCACAGGTTTTTCTCTGAGATTTCCCGATGCATGGTGGGTTGCGCCCGTGCGGGACCTCAGTCCCTTCATGTTCGCCGCCCGCGGGATTGCCCACCGGGTCGCGGGGGTGGTCATGGTCCTGGCCAGCCTGTATCACCTCCGGTATATCCTTTTTGATCAGCGCGGGAAACGGCTGATCCGCGACCTGATGCCCGTGCGACGGGACATCAGCGAGGCGATCGCCATGGTGAAATTCAACCTGGGGTTCTCGGAGACGAAGCCGCAATTCGGCCGGTTCAGCTATATCGAAAAGAGCGAATACTGGGCGCTGGTCTGGGGAACGATCGTGATGGCCGCGACGGGGGCCATACTCTGGTTTGACAACACGTTCCTCGGACTTCTGACGAAGCTTTGGTGGGACGTTGCCCGGACGGTCCATTACTACGAGGCCTGGCTTGCGACGCTCGCAATTATCGTATGGCATTTCTATTTCGTGATCTTCAGCCCTGACACGTACCCGATCAACCTTGCTTTCTGGAAGGGGACGTTGACCGAACATGAAATGGAAGATGAGCACCCGCGTGAGCTCGAAGAATTGCGTCACACGCAGGCCCACGGCGAAGCAGGATCATAGTGGATGACATAACGCCGACAGCACGAAGAGCACGGATGGTCCGTCGGGGCCGTGCGGCGGCTATGGCCGCTCTCTGCGTCCTGGCGGTGGCCGGACGGCTGGACGCGCAGGAGAACGCGGACTGTCTGACCTGTCACGGCGAGAAGACCCTTTCGGGCAAACGCGGGACGAAGACGGTGTCGCTCTTCGTCGACGGGAAAAAGTTCGGCGGGTCGATCCACGGCTCGGTTCCCTGCGTCGGGTGCCACGCCGATCTGCAGGGCAAGGAGCTCCCCCACGACACCCCCCTTGCGACGGTAGAATGCGGAACCTGTCACGATAAGGAAGAGAAGGAACATCTGGGGTCGCTCCACGGCAAAGCGATCGCGCGTGGTGATCGGCTCGCACCCCACTGCAAAGACTGTCACGGCGTTCACGACATCATCAAAGCGCGGGATCCCCGGTCGCCCGTCGCTCCCCAGCGCATTCCCTGGGTCTGCGGGAAATGCCACCAGGAAGGGAGCCCCGTCCAGCGCCAGCGCGAAATTCACCAGGATCATATTCTCGAGAACTATTCGGAGAGTATTCACGGCGAAGCCCTCATGAAGAAGGGGCTCGTGGTGACCGCGACCTGCGTCTCCTGTCACACCGCGCACCGGATCCTGCCGCATACCGATCCGCGGTCGTCGATCAGTCGGAAGAACATCGCCTCGACCTGCACGACATGTCATGCACAGATCGAGACGGTGCACCGTAAGGTGATTCGTGGAGAGCTCTGGGAGAGGGAAGCCAGCATGCTCCCGGCGTGTGTGGACTGCCACCAGCCCCACAAAGTGCGCAAGGTCTTCTATGACCAGGGGATGGCCGATGCGGACTGCATGCGGTGCCATGGCAACCCGGACATCAAAGCCTCCCGCGACGGCCGTTCCCTGGTCGTGGCCCAGGGGGAAATCCGGGACTCCCGTCATACCAAAGTCGCCTGCAGCCAGTGCCATGCGGAGGTCAACGCGTCGCACACGCGACCGTGTGAAACGATCACAAAGAAGGTTGAGTGCTC